>WNFC01025921.1_pt1 | contig 11669 bp, 9 predicted proteins | sample 5400541 | NCBI WGS metagenome assembly WNFC01 (sample SAMN13153342, study PRJNA577476) | soil metagenome | isolation source: 120 cm saprolite under Douglas fir tree site 2 hole 2 replicate 1 | place: USA:California | collected 2015-04-18 | reverse complement strand
CCTTTACTCGCCTAACGCCATGCGCGCGGAAAAGCGTGCAGTCGCCGGAAATTCGGTGGCTGCCGCCCTGCTGATCACTGGCGGAAAAATCGCCGTTGGCGTTACCACCGGCAGCTTGGGAATACTTTCAGAAGCCGCGCACTCTGCGCTGGATCTGATTGCGGCTACGCTCACCTACTTCTCCGTCGGAGTTTCGGACAAGCCCGCCGATGCGGACCATCAATACGGCCACGGCAAGGTCGAGAACTTTTCGGCATTCGTCGAAACCGGCTTACTTCTGCTCACCTGCGCATGGGTGGTCTACGAAGCGATCCTGCGTTTATTTTTCCGCCGCGTCGAGGTCGAACCCTCCGTGTGGGCCTTCGCCGTAATGCTGATCTCGATGGCCGTTGACTGGTGTCGTTCTCGCGCCCTGGGCCGCATCGCCACCAAGTACGACAGTCAGGCTCTTGAAGCCGATGCCCTCCACTTCTCCACGGATGTATGGTCGGCAGGCGTGGTTGTTCTTGGTCTTGCGCTCATCCTGCTGGGACGTATCTATCATCTGGACTGGCTGCGTTTAGCCGATCCAGTCGCCGCCCTGTTCGTCGCGGGCGTTATCGTATCCGTGAGCTGGCGTCTGGCGCGGCGCACCATCGACGCGCTGCTTGATGCTGCTCCTGCCGGTGTCCGCGTTCAAATCACCGATGCTGTTTCGCGCGTGGATGGCGTCCTCGAAATTGGACGCGTGCGAATTCGCCGCGCCGGCAATCGCTATTTCGCCGATCTTGCCGTCGGCCTGGCCCGCACCGTGACTTTTCAGCGCTCCGAGCAGTTGGTAGCAGCGGTAACCGCCGCGGTCCACGGAATTCTTCCTGACGCCGACGTCACCGTTCAGCCTTTGCCGCGCGCCGAGCGCTCGGAAAATATTTTCGACCGCATTCGCGCCGTTGCTACCCGCCACAACCTCAATGTCCACGACATCAGCGTGCAGGACCTCGGCGGCCGACTGCACGTGGAGCAGCACGTCGAACTCGACGAGCGCATGACTCTAAAGACCGCGCACGATCAAGTCACCGAACTCGAAGCCGATATGCGCCGCGACGTGCCCGAGATCGCCGACATCCTCACGCATATTGAAAGCGAGCCGGCCACCATCGAAACCGGCGACGAGGTGCTCCGCGACGCCGGCCTCGAGCGCCACCTCAAGTTGGCGGCCAGGCAGTTTCCAGAAATCATTGATACCCACGACATCCAAATCAAGAAAGTGCGAGGCCGCCTTTACGTCTCCTGCCACTGCACGCTCTCGGACGATCTACCTCTGGCTCGCGTCCACGATATCCAAACCGAACTGGAAATCCATTTCAAGCAGGCGGCGCCCGAACTCTTCCGTGTGTTGATTCATCCCGAACCCAGCACGGACAACCGGCGGTAGCGATGCAATTGTGATATCGGTCACAGACAATTACGGGCATCGTGGCAGAGATTGGTGATTATTGATTGCTGATTGTTGATTGGAATTCACCCGATGGATCATAAAGCCGAGGTGCTAAAAGACCGAACCAAGAAATTCGCTTTGCGGATTATCCGCGTGATTCGATCATTACAACCCGGACCTGAGGGACGGATCATCGGCCATCAACTGTTGCGGTCGGGAATATCAGTCGCAGCCAACTACCGCGCCGTGTGCCGGGCTCGCTCCCGGCCAGAATTCCTAGCGAAGCTGTCGATTGTCATTGAAGAGGCCGACGAGTCCGCCTTCTGGCTGGAGTTGCTGGTTGACGCGGGACTAATAGCAGAGTCCAAGCTAAAAGATCTGAAGTCTGAAGCCAATCAGTTAGTGGCGATCTTCAACGCCTCAAGAGTGACGGCGAGAAAAGGTTCTCAATCAGCAATCAGCAATCAAAAATCAACAATTCCCCGCAAGGCGTCCTCATGACTGAAGCTCGTACAACATGGATTGAGAAGCATCGCTTCAACGGTGTTGCCAGCAGTGGCCATTCGATTGTGGTCGATGGCGACAAAGCTGCCGGCAACAGTCCCATGGAACTAGTTCTCATCGGCCTCTGCGGCTGCACCGGCTATGACGTCGTCTCCATTTTGCAGAAGAAGCGCGAACCCCTTGCCAGCCTCGAACTCCGCGCCGAAGCCGAGCGTGCCACCGAGCCGCCCTCGGTCTACACGCAAATCAAATTGATCTACCGCATCGGCGGCAAAGTCTCTCGCAAGTCGGTCGAAGATGCAGTCCGCCTCTCGAAAGAAAAATATTGTTCGGTTTCAGCCATGCTCGCCAAGACCGCAAAGATAGTCACCGCGATCGAATATGTTGAGGAGTAGATCAGGGCTTGGCTCGGGAAGGGCACGACTTTCAGTCGTGCCTAAGAGACGAAAAGTGCGCGGCTTCAGATGGGATGAGACGGCTGGTCTCGCGGAACGAGCTATGCTGCTGTCCGCAACGCACTCGAGGTGCAAAAAGGAGACCAGCCAATGAAGAAGGGTATCAGAGAAATGGAATCGGAGTGGAAACAGAGGCCGGAGCGAACCGTGGGCATCGACTTGGGGGACCGATTCAGCCGCTATTGCGTGCTCAACCGCGACGGAGAAGTGCTGGAAGAGGGGCAGGTGCGAACCGGCGCGGAGGGCTTTCGGCGGCACTGGGAAGGCGAGCTGCGGCAGCGGATCGTAATGGAAACGGGAACGCACTCGCCCTGGATCAGCCGTCTACTGCAGAGTTTCGGCCATCAGGTGATCGTGGCCAACGCGCGCAAACTGCGAGCCATCAGCCAAAACGAAAGCAAGAACGACCGCCAGGATGCGGAGATGCTGGCGCGCCTGGGCTATTGCGATCCGAAATTATTGGCGCCCATCCGGCATCGCAGCGCCGAGCGGCAACGCGATCTGAATCTGCTGCGTGCCCGCGACACGCTGGTGCGGGCGCGGACCATGCTGATCAACGCCACGCGCGGGCTGGTCAAGAGCGCGGGCGGACGTTTGCCGGCAGCGGCGTCGGATTATTTTGTGGCGCGGGTGACGGCGGCGGTGCCGGCCGAGTTGGAGGCGGCAACGCAACCGTTGTTGCATCAGATCGCAGCTCTGTCGGCTGCGATCCGGCGTCTGGACCAGGCCATCGAGAAGCTGGGGGAACGTTATCCGGAGATGGTTCGCTTGCGCACCGTGCCGGGCGTGGGGCCGGTGATTGCGGCCGCTTATGTTCTGACTCTGGACGGAGTGGATGCGGTGGAGCGCAGCCGGTCGGTGGGCGCGTTTCTGGGCTTGCGTCCCAGGCAGAGCCAGTCGGGCAATTCCGATCCCGAGCACAACATCAGCAAGACCGGCAACCAGTATCTGCGCCGTTTGTTGGTGCAAGCGGCGCACTACACCCTGGGACGGTTTGGACCCGACTCCGCGCTGCGCCGCTGGGGATTGAAACTGGCGGCGGGAGGAAAACGCGCCAAGCAACGGGCGGTGGTGGCGGTGGCTCGTAAGCTGGCGGTGTTGCTGCACCACCTGTGGCGAACCGGACAGGACTACCGCAACTTTCCCGAGGCGGCGGCCGTAGCGGGCAGTGCGGTCTAGAGTGCAACCCTTGCGATGGGTTGGAAGTGAAGCCATGCAGAAGTAGCGGTGGGGCGGCTTGGCCCAGGTTCATTGACATCTTGCGTTCTGGCGACTGCGACCAGCGGCTTGGCCCTTCGAGGCCGCGCTTCAGATAGCAGCGCCCTTTCATCGGTATCGGACACCACCATGCACCGAGCCCCCACAGCGGGCTCAAACCAGTGCGGATAGAAGCACCGAGATGAATGGACACATCCACAACGCAAAACCAAAACCGCCAATAAGGAAAAAATGAAGATCAACGACTTAGCTCTTGACACCCACCAGCCGTCTCATAGAAGCCGCTGAGGTGAGCTTCAAGTCCTGGTGCTCCCTTGACCATTCCCTCCGCAGTGCCCCATCATCGAATCGGTCTCCGAGGCCCACCATACCGACCGCAAATCATGAAAGCTCGCGCCCGCACCCGTTGCGCGGTTACTTCTTCATCGGCTCTGCCGCATTTCTCTGGGGAGTTTCCGCCGCACTGGGCCGCGCCGTCTTTACTCGAAAATTGCCGTTAGGCGGCACCGCGCTGAGCCCCATTGATCCGCTTATCCTTTCGCAAACTCGAACCACATTCTCTCTTCTGGTATTGCTTGCGTTGCTGGTCGGCTCAAAAGGCTGGCAGCGTATCAAGCTGCCAGCGCGCGAGCTCGCTTACTGTTTTCTTCTGGGCACGTTGGGTGTGGCTATCTCGAATTATTTCTATTACGTCGCAATTCAAAGAACGAATGTCGCCATTGCCATTGTCATGCAATACACCGCGCCGGTGTGGGTGCTCCTGTATGTGGTGGCTCGCGGCCACCAGAAACTTTCATGGCAAAAAGTTGCCGCCGTTGTGCTGGCTGTGACTGGAATTGCGCTCGTCATTAATCTTTTTAGCCATGGTACCGCGCTTCGCCTTGATAAATATGGCCTCAGCGCCGCGCTGCTGGCCTCGTTTTCATTCGCTTTCTACAACATCGCTGGCCATCGCATCCTGGCGCGTTACGACCGTTGGCGAATTCTGGTCTGGACGCTCGCCGCGGCCTCCGCCTTCTGGCTCGCCGTCAATCCTCCGTGGAAAGTCGTCGCCGCCCACTACGCGCCCATGCAGTGGCTGTTCCTCTTCGTTTTCTCGATGATCTCGGTGCTGGGGGCGTTCTCACTCTATTTCCTCGGTCTGCAGCATCTCGAGCCCACGCGCGCCATCATCGCCAGTTGCCTCGAGCCGGTGTTCTCAATTCTTCTGGCCGCTCTGCTGTTGGGCGAAGTGCTACGTCCAATTCAGACTTTAGGCATCATTTTTGTGCTCGCCGCCATTGTCATAGTGCAGCGCCCCGGCCGTAGCGTTACCGAGGAATCCGTCATGGTCGAGCCCATCGAGTAGGATTTCAAATCGCAAGAACTGATACATACCTGCTTAGACAACATGCCCACACTTTGGAAATTGACTTCATGGCCAAGCGACCGCTTTACTCCAGCGTCTTGCCCCGAGTCTCCGGCAATTGCGTGGTCATCAATGCAGCCGACAGATATCCCGCCGCGCACAAGTAAAACGCCCAGCTCAGTCCTTTGCTCTGAGCGACTCGCCCAATCACCAGCGGAGCTACCGCACTCAGCGTTCGCGCGCCGCTGTAAGTGAATCCGAGAGCCCGCGCCCGCACGCCAGTTGGGAATATCTCGCTCCCCACGATCCCAGATCCGGAGAACATTCCAGTCCCGAAGAATGCCACCAGCGTTCCCAGTATCATGAGCATAATAGGGGACCGCGCCGTTGCATAAAGTGGAATGAGAAGTACCGCTGTTAAGCTATAGAATAGAAACGCCTTCCTCCGGCCTAGTCGATCCGCGATCCACCCGAAACTCGCATACCCGGGGAACATTCCAAAAAGATTCAGCGTCACGAGAAGCGTAGTAGTCCCCATCACGCCGAAGCCGCGCCCACCCTGCGAGACCGGAAGCGACAAGTAAGGCGGCATCCACGTGAACAGTCCCCACCAGGCAAACATCGCAAAGAAGTTAAACAACAACAGCGCCACCGTATGCCTCACATAGGGCGGCCGAAAGATCACCGAGAATTGTGTAGAGACGTAACTTGTTACTTCTCTGCCGGCATTGCCGATGCGTGCCGTGGCATAACTCGGTTGCAACGAATCCCGCGTTTCCCACATCGCCGATTCCGGCACTCCCCTCCGAATCCACAACGTCAGCAGCGCCGGCAGAATGCCCACGAAGAATACCGCCCGCCATCCGAAATACCGCGACACTGGCCCTGCCACCAACGCCGCCCCGGCAAAGCCGATCGCCCACGAACTCTGCACCATCGAAATCGCTTTGGCGCGAAACTCCGTGGGCCAGGTCTCCGCCACCAGGGCCGCCCCAGTATTCCATTCGCCGCCCATGCCAAGGCCGAGCGCAAAGCGCGCTGCCGCCAGCATCGCGATGCTCGTGGCCAGGCCCGACGCAAACGAACACACCGAATAAGTCAGAATACTCGCCATGAGCGCCCGCTTCCGTCCGATGCGGTCCGCAAGAAATCCAAACAGCACTCCACCTACGCCCGAAGCCAGCAGTGTCAACGTGCCCAGAAATCCCGCCGTCGTCTTGCTCATGCCCAGATCGCGCATCAACAAAGCCAGCACCAGCGAATAGAGCATGGCGTCGAAAGCATCGAGCGCCCAGCCCAGGGCCGCCGCCAGCAACGTTCTCCGCTGGCCGGGCGTCGCCAGTCGAATCAATTGCATCGGTCCAATCGCCATGAAGTGCGGATTGTACGGCGCGGTGAGAAATTGTCAATTGTCGATTTTTGGCTCGTCCTGCGACAGGTGCTTGTACCGTTTGATGTGGAGTGTTAGTGTACCGCCATTTTTCCTCGACACCCTCTGAGACACTGCCCGCATTGTCGAGAAACTCGGCGGCGGTGGGATGGGCGTGGTATATAAGGCCGAGGACACGCGGCTGCATCGCTTCGTCGCTCTCAAGTTCTTGCCGCCGGAAGTTGCCCGTGAACCGCAGGCACTCTCCCGTTTTCAACGCGAGGCTCAAGCCGCGTCCGCACTGAATCACCCCAACATCTGCACGATTTATGACATCGGCGAGCAGGATGGCGAGGCGTTCATCGCCATGGAGTTTCTGGAGGGTGTGACGTTGAAGCACCGCATCGCAGGGCGTCCGCTGGAAATTGAAACTCTGTTGTCGCTCGGAATTGAGATCGCGGATGCGCTGGACGCCGCCCACTCCGCTGGCATCGTGCATCGCGACATCAAGCCCGCAAACATCTTTGTCACCAAGCGCGGACACGCCAAGATTCTGGACTTTGGATTGGCGAAGCTCACACCGTCGCTCAGTTCCTCCAACCAGAACCCATCGGCGAACACACCGACGCTGACGGTTGACCAGGCACACTTGACGAGTCCGGGCGCAACGCTGGGCACGGTGGCATACATGTCGCCGGAGCAAGTCCGCGCGAAAGAGCTGGACGCGCGAACCGACCTCTTCTCCTTCGGAGCAGTACTGTACGAGATGGCGACAGGGACGCTGCCTTTCCAGGGGGAAAGCGTGGGAGTGATTTTCAAAGCCATTCTGGATGGGGAACGGTCTCCGATTGTTCGCCTGAATCCCAGTGTTCCGCCGGAACTGGAACGGATCGTCACCAAGTGTTTGGAGAAAGATCGGGACCTGCGCTACCAGCATGCTTCTGAGGTTCGGACCGATCTGCAACGTTTGAAGCGCGACGCAGACTCGCTCCAGGTCTCGGCGGAGCAAGTACCCATGCAGTCGGGAAGGTGGTCACGTTGGTTAATCCTCGCGGTGGTTTGCATCGTTGCCGTCATGGCCCTGGTTTTCCTGATTGGCACGCGCTGGAGAAATTCGAGTCCGGCGTTGCAGACTACACTTTCCCAAGTGACATTTGCTGAGGGAGTCGAAGAATATCCCGCATGGTCACCCGACGGGAAGAACCTGCTGTACACAGGCGAGGTCGGCAAGATCCACAAAATCTTCCGGAAAGATTTGGCGTCCCGGCAGGACACACAATTAACACATAGCGATTTTGACGAACTGCAGCCAGCCTGGTCGCCAGACGGAAGGCAAGTTGCATTTGTGCGTGCCCATCAGCCCGGCGTGAAGCTGCAGCCCGGCGACGTTTTCGGATTATTTCAGGATGGAGACGTATGGGTGCTCGATCTGGCATCCGGCAAAGAGAGCAAACTTGTTGACAACGCATTTAATCCGGCATATTCGCCCGACGGCAAGCGCATTGCAGTAGACGCCTCCGTGGCCGCCCCGCGGCGTATTTGGGTGGTTGATCGCGAAGGCCACAATCCGCAACAGATCACGACCGATACCAGCGAGGAAGTTGCCCATGTCGCACCCTCATGGTCTCCTGACGGCAAGAAGATTGTCTTCCAGAATCTGGTGCGGACGAAGTTTGATATTCGCGTCGTGAACTTGGAGTCGAAGCAGATGAACTGGATTACCAACGACCTGTTCAGCAACATACGTCCGGCGTGGTCGCCGTCCGGCAAGTTCATCTATTTCTCTTCCTACCGGAGCGGCGGCATAAACATCTGGCGAGCACCTGTCAAAAGCGATGGGACGGTCAGCGGGCCGCCACAACAGGTGACCACAGGTGCCGGACAAGACGTTGAAGTGGCCACCTCGCCCGATGGCAAGGGTCTCGCTTTTGCCACGCTGCATCAGAATGCCGACATCTGGAAGCTTCCAGTCCTCCCGCAAACTGGACTGGTCAGAGGGTCGCCTGAGGCGGTAGTGAGCACGACTCGGGAAGATAGCCGGGGCGCATGGTCGCCAGACAGTAAGACGGTAGCCTTCAACTCCGACCGCGCCGGGGATATGAATCTGTGGCTGCTTTCGCCGGCGGATTCCAGCGCGCGCCAGCTTACAACCGGACATGGTGGCGATTTCCAACCAAACTGGTCGCCGGATGAAAAGAAGATCGTTTTCTTCTCTTCCCGTTCGGGGACTCCGAACATCTGGGAGGTAGAAGTCGGAAGTAGTGCGTTGCGGCGTTTGACATCGAACTCCAGCATGAACGTCAATCCCTTCTTTTCACCTGACGGAGCATTCATTGCCTACCAATCGGACCAAAGCGGCAGGTTGGAAGTCTGGGTCATGAACGCCGATGGCAGCAACCCGCGTCAATTGACCAATGTCGGTGTGTCGGGCCATTTCATGCGCTGGTCAGGCCGAGATGTGATTTTTCGCTGCCCCTGCGGTGGCAAATCGGCAGTGATGAAAGTGTCTGTTGACGGCGGCGATCCGCAACCCTTTGCTGAAATTATGGGCGGCTCGCACATGTCGTTCTCACCCGATCGTTCCCGGATCATGGACGTTGTAGGTCACAAGGTGCTGTGGGTTTCTCCAATCAGCGCCGGCAAACCGGAAAAGGTCTACGAGTTTCCCGACCCCGATGTGCGAATCGACTACCCGGTGTGGTCGCCGGATGGGAATTGGGTACTGTTCGACCGCTTCAGACCACAGGGAGGCGACATCTGGGCTATGAGCGGCGTGGAGTGACCTCAAAAATCAACAATCAATAATTACTTCTGCGCAAATTACTTCTGCGCACATCGCAGCAGATGAAAATATCTCCTCGCCTTCTTCACGTCCCTTGCGATCTGCTCGCGCAAAGCTTCCACTGACGGAAACTTGATCTCATCGCGCACTCGATTGAGAAAACAAATCTCGACTTCGCTCTCCGGCGTCAGTTCAACGGGATGAAAGTTCAACAGGTGCGTCTCAAGCGCAAACGAGTCTGTTCCAAACGTCGGACGGTTGCCAACGTTTGTAACGGAATCAAAGCGCTCGGTCCCGACGCGCGACCACGTGATATAGACGCCATCTTTCGGCACAAGCTCCTCATAGCGCGCGAGGTTGATAGTAGGCACGGTGTATTTCGAGCCATAGCCGCGCCCGCGTCCCGGCGTGCCCAGAATGCAGAAGGGACGCGCCAGCAGATGCCGGGCCCGGCTCACCCGTCCCTCGCCAATTAATTTTCGGATGTGGCTGCTCGAAACCGCCTCGCCGCGTAGTTTCTGCTCCGCATAGACTTTCACCTCAAAGCCCATCTCCTGCCCCAACTGCGTCAGCACATTCACGTCGCCCGCAGCCTTGTGCCCAAAGCGGAAGTTGTAACCTTCATGCACTTCGCAGACGTGCAGCTTCTTCTTCAGAATGCGTTCGGCAAACTGCCGCGGCGTCATGAGTGAGAGATCGCGCCCGAATGGCAGAATCACCACAGCATCAATGCCCGTGCCTTCAAGCAACCTCAATTTTTCCGGTAGCGGTGTGAGCAGCCTCAGCCCCGAGTCCGGCCGCAGAATGCGCCCGGGATGCGGCTCAAACGTCACCGCCACGGCTTTGCTTCCGTTCTGTCGCGCCCGCCGCACAATTTCGCCGAGCACGCACGCATGCGCCCGATGCACTCCGTCAAAATTCCCTACGCTGACCAGCGACGGTCCAAAGTCCGCCGGAACGTCTTCGAGTTTATGGAAAACCTGCATGGCGGTGGTCGCTGGTCAGTGGACAGTGGTCAGAAGCCAGTGTTAGGCGGGGTTTCACTGGACACTGATCACTGGCCACTGACCACTGAACTTAGATTTCAAACTCCAGCTTTAGCCCGTCATACGACAGGCGCACATGCGGAGGCAGAGCGGCATTCGTTGCTTCATGCCCCAGATCGTGGCAAATGTGCGTGAAGAACGCCCGCTTCGCTTTTACCCGCTCCACGATGCGCAGTGAATTCGCCACCGTCGAATGTGTGGGATGAGGCTTATGCCGCAGCGCGTCCAGAAAAAGAATGTCCAACCCTTCCAACTGGTGGAACGAGGCTTCCGGAATTTCGCTGTGGTCGGTAAGGTAGGCCGCCGATCCGAAGCGGTAGCCGTAAATTTCCGCCTCGCCGTGGATCAGCCTGACCGGTTCGAAGCGCGCGCCGAAAACCTCGACGGGCCCGTCGATGGGACGCAACTCCAACTGCGCCAGGCCGCCAAATTTGTAATTGGCGTCGAAAATGTAGCTGAACATTTTGCGCAGAAAAGCCGCCGCGTCCGGACGCGCGTAAAGCGGCAACTTTCCCGGCTTGTGGGAATAACTGAGCGGCCGCAGATCGTCGATGCCAAGAATGTGATCGGCGTGCGTGTGCGTGTAAAAAACCGCGTCTACCCGGGCGATGCGCTCGCGAATCGCCTGCGCGTAGAAATCGGGCGTGGTATCGATAAGCACCACCTTCCCGGCATACTCGAGCATGATCGAAGGGCGGGTGCGCCGGTCGTGCGGATCGCTGGAGTAGCAGACGGCGCAGTCGCATCCGAGCGTGGGCACTCCCATCGACGTGCCGCTGCCCAGCACCGTCAGCGTCGCCTTCATACTTTAGCCTTCATGCGCGGGACTTCCTGCTCGGGCCTTCATGATCACCGTCCGCCGGTTCCAGTGGCAGCTCCGGGCTGTGGCGGACGTGCCAGGGCATTGGTCACTTCCACGTAGGCCATGCGCACTTCGTAGAGGCTGTTCTGCAGGAAAGCTTCTTCCGTCGATGTCAGGTTGCCCTTGGTCTTCTCCGCCAGAAGAGCGAGCGTGTCTATCGTCTGCCGCGCTCCGATGACGTCCATGCGAGGCTGCTCATCCTGCTGATGCATCAATCCCAACTGCAGCATCGCCGTCATATAGAGCGATGCCAGGAAACGCTCAAACGTCATCTCGAACTCTTTAGCGGAGCGGCCGCTGAGTTCCACGCGCGAATCCAATTCCTGCGACGATTCACGGTAGGCCTCGGCCTGCGCCTTTTGCTCGGCGGCGCTAGGCGCGGCGGGCATGCCTTGGTCCGCGCTTGCGTCTGCCTCGGCGGGAAACTCTGTAACGGATTTGGCAGGGGGCGCAGTTTCCCGGGGCGCGGCTGGAGCCGGTGCGGGCGGCGCCGTCGTCTTCGGGATCTCTACTTCTTCGCGAACATCGCTGCGCAACTCTCCGTCCCCGGTAAACAAGCGGCGGTCGGTTACGGTAAACCCGGATTCCTGTCTCTTCTCAGCCATAAGGTCTGTCCTCGTAAAATCACTGTTTTAGAATCTTGATAAATCTCCATGCTGAATACGAAT
>WNFC01030081.1_pt1 | contig 11670 bp, 7 predicted proteins | sample 5400541 | NCBI WGS metagenome assembly WNFC01 (sample SAMN13153342, study PRJNA577476) | soil metagenome | isolation source: 120 cm saprolite under Douglas fir tree site 2 hole 2 replicate 1 | place: USA:California | collected 2015-04-18 | reverse complement strand
CACCCGCAATCCGCTTTATCTGGGATCGTTGCTGATCGGGGTCGGGTTCGCCATGGCGGCGCGCAGTTGGTGGATTGGTTGGCTCCTGCTGGGAATGTTCTTCGCCATCTATATTCCCGTGATACGTGACGAAGAAGAATTACTACGACAGAAATTCCCTGAATTCGACGAGTACGCGCGGCAGGTGCCGAGGATGTTTCCCGGTCTCGGATATCCCGGAGCTCGGCAGAGATCGCGCACCTTCTCCGCAGACTTATACCGCCAGCACCGTGAATACCATGCACTCCTGGGTGCCGTCGCGTTGATGGGGGCGCTTGCCATGAAGCTGGTATGGGTAGCGCGCAGGTGAAGCTTTCGGCGTCAGGGAGAGTGAAACTGCAGTCGTTATCTTCCGCAGACTCCCGACGTTAATTTCCGGGCATCTAAAGATGAATATGGGTTCAGAGTTTCCGAGGAATGGTTTCATGCTGGCGGTGGCTCTGTGTAGCGGGATCGGTGTGGTCAATCCGGATAACGCTGGCAAGCCAACCACCGCTACGTCAATTGCTGCGGAAGAAGCGCGAATCATTCCACCGTCGCCGAGCTACCACTTTCCGGCCAGCAAGACTCTGGTGTACGGCGCTGACTGGCATGCCTTCAACGCGGGCACAGCGACCATCGAACTACGCCCCGAGGGGACGACGGAAAAGCTGAGTGCGGTTGCAAACTCGGCTGGCGCCGTGAATCTTTTCTTTCCCGTGCATGACTGGTTTGAAGCTCACTTCGATCCCAAGACTTTCTGCTCCACCCGGGTTTTCAAACATAGTGAAGAAGGCCAGCGCAAACGGGAAGTGCATATTCAGGTTGACTATGAACGGCGCAAGAGCGTGCTCGATGAGAAGAACCTTAAGACGGGCGAAACCAAGCACGAGGAAAGTGACGCCCCGGCTTGCGCAACCGACATCGTCAGCGGATTTTTTTATGTTGCGTCTCTTCCGCTCGAAAGCGGAAGCGTATCCTACTTCCCTGTCGGTGACGGGGGGAAGACTAGCGTGGCGGTGGTCCGCGTGGAAGGCCGCGATTCCGTGACGGTTCCAGCGGGAACGTTTCATGCGATTCGGGTCTCGGTGGAAGCTGCCAGCGGGAAACTTCAGGGCAAAGGGAAGCTATGGGTCTGGTTCAGCGACGATGCGGAGCACATGCCTTTACAGATGCAGGGAAAAATGGGATGGGGCTCGGTGATGTTCAAGCTGCAGAAAGCGGGGGCGTAGGCGGAAATTGTTGAGAAATGCTCCACCTGGAACACGGTGGAAAAGCGCCGAACCGCGGCGTGGAAGCACCTGGTTCTACCCGGCCAGTTTTTTGTGACGGCGATTTGCCGAGGGTTGGGCAGGGCGAACAATATCGACTTTCCAGGGCCTTGAACATCGACCCAGGCAGACTTGACCTGGATGCCGGATTGTCAGGATCGGATCGAGGTCCGCGCGTTTCTCCGACTATTTCTTGGCAAGCAGCTCTTTGGCTCGGCTGAGTTCCGGGCGCTCGGAGTTTGAGCCTTCACAATTCTTCACCAGTTGGGCGTAGTACTCGGAGGCCTGGTCTTGTTTGCCAGCGGCTTCGGCGGCGCGAGCGGCGCCGTAGAGGCCGTCGAAGCGGTTGGGATAGAGCTTCAGGTCGGTCTGATATTCGGCCAGCGCCTGCTGCGGACGCTTTGCCTCGAGCAGCATGTCGGCGATCATCTCGCGCGCGGGAGAGCCTTCAGGCTCGCCCCCGGCCGAATCCTCTTTGTCGGCGATCGGACGCAATGCCTCGACGGCATCGTCAATCTTGCCCTCGGCGAAGGCTAGCCAGGCTTGGGCGGCTTTCCGATCGTCTTCGACTGCGTCGGCAAATTCCGATTTCTCGCGCACCAGCCTTTTATGAACACTTTCAATCGCGGCAATATCTTTGCGGACGTCGTCCGGCTTGCGGAGATGCGCCGACCCGATCGCGCGCGCCCAGTAAGTCACGGAACTTTCTGCCGTGCCTCGAACCTCGGTCGCGGGCAGCGCCGAGGCGGTGGACCAATCGCGCATCTCGATCGGATATAGGGCGCTCAGGTGCGCCAGTGCCGCAGCGTGCGGATCGTATCCTTTCCCGTACATATCGTCGTGCTTATTGGGCATGGCGCGGATCTCTTCGATCAGCGCCTTGGCGTCGGCGTCGCGTCCGCTTTGCATGTAGGCGTAGAAGAGAAAAGCCATGGCATGGAACTGATGGCCTTCACCGCCCATGTGCATGGCGGCCGCCTTGCGGGTGGCGTCGATGGAGGCAAGGTTGGAGTTGATGTCGTCCTGCCATAGGCCGACGCGGGCGAAAATGTGCGATGGCATGTGCAAGGCGTGCGGGGCCGCGGGCGCAATCTGTGCGTAACGGCGGGCGGCAGGCAAGCCGAGTTGCGCGAGTTGCGGCTTGTCGTAAGAGTGGATGAGGTAGTGAGCCACTCCGGGATGGTCGGGATCGACGGCGAAGAGTTTTTCGAGAATCGCCGCCGCCTGTTTGCGATTGGCGAAGGTGGGATCGTCGTGGGGTTCGGAAGCGAGCAGGGAGAGCGCGTAAAAGGCAGCGGCTTCGTGATCGTCAGGGTAGGTCTCGTAGATGTTCTTCATCGCGTCGCTGTAAGCCTTGGCGCGAGCTTCGTGCTTGAGTTTGTTGGAACCACCGTAGAAGGCGGCCACGGCCGCGATGTAACCCTTCTCGCGCGGAGTGGCAGGGCCGTCGGTGGTCTTCGCCTGGTGAACTTCGTCCAGGCCGCGCTGAATGACCTTGGCATCGGGATTGTTCCAGAGCTGGTGCCACAAACTCATGGCGATGCCCCAATGCGCCATGGCGCAGTGGAGATCATCCTTGGTGATCTGCTGGAATTCTCTTTCCGCCTCCTCGTACCAGAACGAATGCAGAAGCGCTACACCGCGTTCAAACCGCTTCTCGACCGAAGGCGCACAGGAAACCGGAAAGCTGACCGTGCCAAGTTGGGCCGCGGTCAGGTCTTCGTGGTGATGGTGATCTTTATCGTCGTCGGCGGCGGCGGCAATTGTAAAAAGAGAGGAAAAGAGCAGTAGGCACGCGATACGTTTCATCAGAACCCCACCCGAAGGGAGTCTAGTAGAAGGGTGAAACCCCGGTCAAACATGCCCCCGGGTTATTGTACGGCGACGGCAAAATGCTCCCTCCCTACCTTCCGAGTTAGTCTTCATGTACTGAAACGTTAATGTGCAGGCGTGCACAAGAGACCGTGCGTCGGTCCCGTAGCGTGCACAGGCGGGCGCCGAGACTCGGGATTGGGAAATAGTGGGGACGTGGCGTCGAGGGAGAAGTCGCCCGGCGGACCAAACAGAGCCATGTCGCGCTCAGCTCGTTCGGGTGAGTGAATCTCATTTCCATTTCGCACGAGAGGGCGCGGTCCAACGTAACTGCCGAAAACACGAATGTGTGACTTGCCCTGCAGGAACCTTCTTACAATTAATCTCAGACTCTGGCTATTGGCAATTAAGGAGAGATCATGCTGAGCAGATTTGGGAAGACTATCGTTTTTCTACTCGCCCTCGCAATGTCGGCGTTGGCGCAAACCGTGCCCGCCGGAACTCGCATCACCGTTCGTACCGACTCGCAAATCAATTCTGCCAGTGCGCACGTCGGGCAATCATTTCATGCCAATTTGGTGAAAGACCTAGTGGTCGATGGCAAGACCATCGCCAAGGCTGGCGCGCCAGCGAAAGGTAAGGTCGCTTATGCCAAGTCAAGTGGACGGCTGCACGCCCCTGGGCAGGTCACCATCCGGCTTACCTCGATTCAACTCAGGGATGGCAAAACTCTGCCGGTCTCAACCGGCGGCTTTCGCGCTAAGGGCAAGAGCCACACCAAGAGCAACGTAACCAAAATAGGTGGCGGCGCGGGAGCCGGTGCACTCATCGGCGGATTGGCCGGTGGTGGCAAGGGAGCTTTGATCGGCACGGCCGTGGGTGCTGGAGCGGGTACCGGAGTGGCAGCTGCAACTGGTAAGGAAGAGGCTGTGATCCATCCCGAGACGGCAATCACCTTCACTACCATAGCAAACGCTACGGCGAAATAAGGTGTGACTTGTGGCGGTGGTACGGCTCGTGGCCTGGTGGGAACGCGCGCGGGCAGCGCGGGCTCGCGAGGGCTCTTAAGATCGCGGATGACCGGCGGCAAAGCGAGCGGCGGGATAGGGATGGAGGACACGCGGTTTTGGGAGCCATCGAGCAGCCAGAGCGAGGGTACGCTTCCAGGAAATCGGGCGTTTCTGGCTGCGGCGGCGAAGTGTATGCCCCCAGTGCCCAAGTACCCCTTCGATAAACGTCGGGCGAGAATCAGCCAGCGAACTTCGCATCCCCCTCTCCTACCTGTAGCATTCCAGGGATGAGTCTCGCCAGCGAGCCCATACCGAGCCGAACGGCCGCTCCCCCTGCCCGTGGGCATGGCTACGCATCCAGTATTCTGTTCGGGGTCACCGCGTTGGCATTGATTTTCCGCTTCTGCTGGGTGCTTTTGAAGTATGCGGTGAACCTTTTCTTTTACGATGAGTGGAACGCGTACGCTTCATTGTTCGACAGGCAGCCTTTGTGGCGCGTATTCGTGGCTCAGCACGGCCCCCACAGGCAAGGTTTGGGCGTCGTCATCGTAACCAAGCTCCTCTACTTCGCGCATTGGGACAGTCGCACACAGTCGTTCACCATAGCAATTGCCATCGTGCTCGCCATGATTCTGGCGACTCATCTGAAGATACGGGTGTTCGGCCCGCTTTCAGCGTGGGATATCGCTATTCCGGTCATATTTCTGGGGCTCGGCCAATGGGAGGTATTACTAGGTGCGACGGGAGCATCGCCTGAGGCCTTCCCCCTGCTCCTTGTCGTGGTGTATTGCTTTGCCTGGATCGAAGACCGCGGGGTAATACGGAATGTTGCGGTTCTCGTCATTAACTTCCTGCTGATTTTCACTGGCTTCGGCATCTTCATCGCCGGAATCACCCTGTTGCTGTTCGGGCTGGAGGCGTATCACGGCGCCAAGACGCACGATCAAGGGCGGACGAAAGCGGCCCTGCTCTCGCTGGCGATAGCAACCGCCTCGCTGGCGTCGTTCTTCTATGGTTATCAGTTCAATCCGTCGGTAGCGTGTTACCAGTTTCCCTATCACGACCCCGCGGCCTATCCCGTGTTCTTGGGGCTGATGTTCGCCAACTTTCTGGTTGTGAAGCAGGGCATGATACTGGCTTCGATCCTCGGAATAGGGGTCATTCTTGTTGTGAGCAGCCTACTGGTGTGGCACATTCGAGCGCTTGGGAAAGACCATTCTGCGGAGCGCGCGAGCATGTTGATTGTCATCTTGCTGGGATTCAGCCTGACATTCTCGGCAGCCACAGCCGTGGGCCGTGTTTGCTTGGGCCCGGAAGCTGCGCGCGCGTCGCGTTATCTCACGCTGTTGATCCCAGCGTTCCTGGGAATATACTTCAGCATTCTCACTATCCGTAACGACGGCAAGCGCGTCGTGCTGGCGGGGATTTTTGTTCTTGTGTTACTGCCCGGCTGTGTACACCGGAATCACAAGGAAATCGAAGACTTCTCGGCGCTTAAACAGAATTGGAAGCAATGCTACCTGGCGCACGAAGACATCCGGCTATGTGACGCGGAAGCCAACTTCCAGCTCTATCCTTGTCCGGAGTGCATTCAAATGAAGGAAAAGCTCGAATTAAGAAAGCCCCTTGCTTACGCGAGGGGCCTTCTTCGGGGGAGGGACTTTAGGCCAAGGCGGCCGGTCCCAAACTTAGTTCACTTATTTCGGTTGCTGCTGTTGATCCTGACTGGTCGCCGGAGCGGAGGAACCGCTGGAGGCAAGCTGTTCAAGGTCGTTCTTCAACAGGCTGATTTCCACGCGACCGCCACTGATGCGCTTCGACTTCACAGTCTCATCCGCGTTCGCAATAGGAGCGTTGCCCATGCCCACGAGATAGATGCGGTAGACCGGGATCTCGTGGTTCAACACGAGGTAGCGCACCACTGACTCGGCCATCTTCTGCGAGTTCGAAATCGCGGTCTGGCCGTGTCCCGAGGAGAAACCCTGGACTTCGATGATGTAGCCGCGCTGGCCCTTCACTGTAGAGGCCATTTGGTCGAGTGCGTCCTTGGCATTCTTGCTCAGCACAGTCTGGCCGGGACGGAAGCGGATTTCGGTCTGATTCGAGGCCTTGTACTGATCGATATTGCCAACCACCTGCTCGACAGTCTGGATACGAGTGGTAGCCTGTTGCGCGGTCTGCTGTGCCATGGTGGCCTTGTTGCCGGCATCCATGGCGTGCTGATCGGCTTCGCTGGCTTTATCGGAGGCTAGTTTGATGCCCTTCTGTGCGCGCTCATCGGTGTCCTTGATCGCCTTGCTGTTGGTGGCGGTCAGGTCATCGAGTTCGTTAACGCGGTCGCGAATGGGGTCGGTCTGGCGCTGCACGTATCTCTTGCGGGCAAAGGGATTGACGCGGCCCCAGAAACCTTCGCGGCTGGGTGGCTGCAGAGGCTGTTTGCCGGTGGCCGTGTCAGTAGAGGTGGATTGGGTCGTTTGAGCGGTTGCGGGCTGATCCTGGGTAGACGAGGTGGTCTGCGCAAAGGCCGGAAATGCGAGCACTGCGGCCAGCGGCAGGGCGAGTAGGATGCGGCTATTCATAATTAAACTTCCTCCAAGGTGGGAGCCTTTGGGACTCCACTCCAACACGCCCAAAGGGGCGTGGCGCTTAATTTGATTGCGTCCTAAACAGATAAACCGAAGCAAAACGGTGGTCGATTTGCCGGCTCGCGCTGACGCTACGCGTGCCTAAAATTCGTGGCGCCAAAATCAACGACGCCAAGTCTTTCTGTTACAGGTTAGATGCCAAATCTAAAGCAACGGTCGAAGTGCTAACCCATTGATATACATAGACATTGGAACGCCGTTTCCTCGGATGCGAGAGCAGGGAGTGCAATGGCAGGGTAAATTTGGCGAACCTGATATAAAAACTGCGTGGATTTTTCAAATCTCCGGGAGGAAATCTTGGGAACGTCTGGGTCAAGTCGAGGAGCAAGTTGTTGCAACTTGGGGATTTTGCGGAAGTCGTTTGGGGCGTTGGTGATCGCCTGCCTGGTCTTTGGCGGCGGTCCCTGGGGCACAGGCAGATTCGCCGAAGCAGCCCAGCGCGAGCTGCCAGACGCTGGGCTGGCATCGTCGCGCATTCCAGCCGAACATCTGCAGCGGTACTCGGACTTGGCGCTTCAATGGATGCAGGAGTATCTACGAATCGATACGACCAACCCTCCGGGCAATGAAATGCGCGCGGCAGCGTTTTTCAAGAAGATCCTTGACCAGGAGGGGATTGAGAACCGAGTTTTCGAGTACGCGCCCAGTCGGGCCGACCTTTGGGCACGATTGCCGCGTATCAACGCAGGAGAGGCGAAACGACCTATTATTTTGTTGAACCACATGGATGTTGTGACCAGCGATGCGGCGCATTGGAAGGTTCCACCGTTTAGTGGCGAGATCAAAGATGGATACTTGTGGGGCCGCGGCGCTCAGGACATGAAAGACGAAGGACTCGCGCAGCTAGTTGTGATGGTTATGCTGAAGCGCGAACACATCGCACTCGACCGGGATGTGATTTTTCTCGCCGTGGCCGATGAAGAGGCGGGCGGTACCGGCACGGACTGGTTTATCGAACACCAGCGCGAACTATTGGGAAATGCCGAGTTCCTGGTCAATGAGGGCGGGGAGAATTTGCTCGAAGCTGGAAAGGTGAAGTATGTGGGCGTGGACGTGGGCGAAAAGACCACCTTCTGGCTGCACGTTGTGGCGCATGGCCGGCCGGGTCACGGTTCGCGTCCGATCGCCGATTCCGCTCCGAACCGGCTGGTGCGGGCACTTGATCGCATTCTGGCCTACCGTACGCCGCTCAGAGTTCTGCCCGTGGTGGATGAGTTCTTGCGCGACATGGCCCCTCACGAGCTGCCCCAGCGAAAGCGTGAGTTCGGCAATATCCAGAAGGCGCTCGAAGACAAAAAGTTTCAGGACGAAATTGAGAAAGACGAATCGTTGAACTTCCTGCTGCGCGACACCATCTCACTCACCATGATGGGCGGCTCCGAACAGACCAATGTAATTCCGCCGGAAGCCTGGGCGAACCTGGATGTGCGGCTGCTGCCAGGGGGAGACCCGAAAGCGGTCCTGGAGGCGATCCGGCGGGTTGTGAACGACCCCAACGTGACCATCGAGCCGCTGAATGCGGAGTTCCGGGTCGCCAACTACTCGCCCACCAAGACGGCGCTGTTCGATGCGGTCGGTCAAGTTTCTAGGCATTATTTTCCGGGAACGCCGGTGGTTCCCCATATCACCAGCGGATATACCGAGAACCAGCGCTATCGGCCGCTGGGTATCAATGCTTACGGCTTCTCGCCATATGCGGCAACGGATGAGGAAGGACACACTGAGCATGGGAATGACGAGCGTATCCGGGTAGAGGAAGTGCGGCGGGGGCCGAAACTTTTGTTTGATGTGGTTGCGGCGGTGGCGGCGGCAAAGTGATGGTCTTCCAAGAAAACGCAACCCCAGAGGGACAGGGAATCACAGGGTAATGCTTTCTCTACCCTATGATCCTCTGTGTCCTCTGTGGTGAAGGCTCTCTGCCGACACAGTGCTTCTCGTATTGTTCGATGATGAAATTGTCGGTCATGCCGGCGATGTAATCGCAAACTACGCGGGGCAGTGATTCCTCCTCCGCTTTGTCCTGGTAACTGGGCGGAAGGGCTGCAGGCTTCCGCATCCAAAAAGAAAACAATTCGCTGACGATGCGCTCGGCATCATCCTTTTCAGGCTCCAGCGTCGGACTAAGGTACAGGTTTTCATAGAGAAATCGCTTAGCCGCGCGGCGCTCGGCTTCGACTTCCGTGCTGAATGCGGCGAGGCGTTCGGGATACTGACGCACGTCTTCCAAAGTGCGCATTCCTGCCTGTTGTGTTTTCGTGCGCGTATTTTCGATGAGATCGCTGACCATGCAATTGAGCATACCTTTGAGGGCTTCGTTAAATTTCAACCTGTCGATAGCGTCCGGATAGATTTGCCCCACTTCCTGGTAACAACGTTCAAAGACAGGCACTCCGGTTCGGATTTCGTCCAGTGAGAGTAGGTGGGCCTCATATCCGTCATCGAGGTCGGCCGTGTTGTAGGCAATTTCGTCGGTGAGATCGATAAGTTGGGCTTCGAGCGGCGGTCGCTGATTGAGCAAGTACTGCGCTAACTGGGGATGCTCATCGACGCCGTAGTCTTTGGAATGCTTGATGATGCCCTCGCGGACTTCGAAGCTGAGATTCAGCCCGCGAAAGGCAGCGTAGCGCATCTCAAAGTCTTCCACGATGCGCAGCGCGTGCAGGTTGTGATCGAAAAAAAGACCTTGAGCGCGCATGGCGGCGTCGAGCGCCTTCTCTCCCGCATGCCCGAAGGGGGGATGGCCGATGTCATGCACCAAGGCAAGAGCTTCAGCCAGGTCGACGTTGAGGCCCAGCGCTCCCGCAATGGTGCGGGATATCTGTGAAACCTCAATTGTGTGCGTAAGCCGGTTGCGGAAGTGATCTGAGTAACGCCGGGTGAAGACTTGAGTCTTGGCTTCGAGGCGGCGAAACGCACGCGAATGGATAACGCGATCGCGATCTCGCTGAAAGTCGTTGCGGTAGGGATGCGGCGGCTCAGGAAAGCGGCGTCCACGGGAGTGTTCCACGTGCACCGCGTAGCCGGCCAACATGAGGAGAGTCTAGCACCGTTGACTCTTGATGGTTTGATTCACGTTCTTCGCTATTGCTGTTTTTCCAACTGTTCCTTGGCCAGCCGGACTCTCGCGGCGTCCAGCTTCTGCTGAACCTTGGCCTGGGCGTCGGTGTCAACTTCGGCAGCCACGGTCTTGTTCCACTCCTCCAGGGCGCGCTCCCAGTGAGCTGCAGCCAGCTTTAGGCGTCCCGTCTTCTGATAAAGATCGCCCAAATGCTCTTGCACGGAGGGATCGGAGCCCATGTGCTGCGAAGCCTTGTTAAGATTTTCCTCGGCCAGGTCGTACTTGCCCAAGCGGAAATAGGCCCAGCCCAACGAATCCAGGTAGGCGCCGTTGCCCGGCTCGAGGCTCACGGCTTGCTTGATGTAATTGAGCGACTCCTCCAGCCGCACGCCGCGGTCGGCGTTCATGTATCCGAGGTAGTTGAGGGTGACGGCACTCTGCGGCTCAGCCGCAAGCACCTTCCTGAACTCGGCCTCGGCTTCGTCATACTTTTTCTGGCGCTCGTAGGTCGAGCCCCGGAGGAAAGCTGCGTATTGTTTATCCTCCGGCTTGGTCGAGAGCTGCTCAGCCTTGTTCAGTGCCGCTTCGGCGTCGGCCCAGCGCTTGAGACGCGTGTTCATCTGCGCCAGCGCCACATATACCGGGCGATCTTCCGCTGTTCCCTTGAGCAGCGAGCGAACATCGGCGAGAGCCTTGTCCGCATCGCCGGTGTCGGCAAGTTGGGCGTCGAGCACCATGCGCAGGTCGCGATTGTTCGGCAGCTTCTGAACCGCTTCCTTGGCGGCCGCGGTCGCCTGTGGCCACTGTTTAGCCTCGCGGTACGTATCAATGATTTCCTGATAGCCGCTTTCGGCGCTCTCGTCGCCTAGAGTGAGCATCTTGCGAAAGGTCTCTACAGCGGCCGAATAGTTCGACTGGTCGCGATAAATGCGTCCCAAACGTTCGATGAAGACGGCGCGATTGCTGCGATCGCTCTGACTGTAGTTGTTGTCGGGCTTTTCGGTCTTCTTGAGCAGATCCTGCAGAATCTTCGCAGCTTCATCGCTGCGGCCCTGTGCCTGATAGACGAGAGCGAGGTTGTAGGGAACTTCCATCGAGTCCGGCACCATGGTCTCGGCTTTTTTCAAACTCTCAAGGGCCAGATCATATTTTTCTTGCTTGCGGTAGATTTCGGCTATGCGCAGGTAGGTTTGCGCGTCTTCAGGATTAGCATCGGCGATGATCTTGTATTGGTCGAGCGCAGCGTCCATCTGGCCATCGTTCAACAAGTTTTCAGCCAAGCCGCGGATAGCGTCGAGATTGTCCCGGTCGAGCTGGATGGCTTTCTTGTAGGCCTCAATTGCATTCTTGTAATCTTTCCGTTGCTCGTAGGTAGTGCCTAATGCGGAATAGAGTTTGGCGGAACGGCCGGTGGCGGGGACTGAACTTAACACCTGCAAGGCATGAGCGGTGTCGCCTTCCTCGCTATAAAGCAAGGCCAGTGTCGTGATCGCTTCTTCCGAATTCGGGTCGAGTTGAACCGCGGTCTTGAGTTCGTTTTCCGCTTTCTGCAAATCGTTGTTGAGACGGTAAAGCCTGCCCAGAAGCAAGTGATCGTCAACGTTGTTGGGTTCGATTTTGACGATTCGTTCGTACTGCTCGATGGCCAATTTGAGGACGTTGTCCGATCCGCTGCCGCCCGGCATGTCGCCCAATGAGCGCAGATAAATACGGCCCAGCAGCTTGTGCGCTTCGAGATTGTTGGGATCACGCTTGATAATGTCCTGCGCTTCGAGCACAGCATCGCGGATGCGTCCGGTCTTGACGTAGAGCTCGGCGAGTCCGGAAGTCAGAAATTCGGAAGAAGGGTCGGCTTC
>WNFC01007961.1_pt1 | contig 11670 bp, 10 predicted proteins | sample 5400541 | NCBI WGS metagenome assembly WNFC01 (sample SAMN13153342, study PRJNA577476) | soil metagenome | isolation source: 120 cm saprolite under Douglas fir tree site 2 hole 2 replicate 1 | place: USA:California | collected 2015-04-18 | reverse complement strand
AGCCGTCTCATCGCGCGCGAAATCGGTGCTGACGGAAACCGGCGCCCATCGCATGATCTCGGTCTCAAGCGCGCCGAGCTTCTCGCCGACCAGCCGCAACGCGTCGGTGCCGAGCAGGAGATGCAATGGCGGCGTCTCCGCCTCGACCGCCTGGATGATCGCCCGGGCGGCCTTGCGCGGGTCGCCTTGTTGCCTGCCGTTGCGCTGGGCGAGGGCGCGGCGGAATAACCCCGCGGTCTCCTCGTAATCGGCGATGGGGCGCTCGACATGGACCATCGACCGCCCCGCCCAGTCGGTGCGGAACGAGCCCGGCTCGACGATCGTCACCTTGATGCCGAGCGGCTTCACCTCCTTGGCGAGCGCTTCGGAGATCCCTTCGAGGGCGAATTTGCTGCCGTTATAGATGCCGACGCCGGGGAAGGCGGTCAGCCCGCCCATCGAGGTGATGTTGACGATGTGGCCGGCACGCCGTCGCCGCATATGCGGCAGGACCGACTGGATCACCGCGACCGCGCCGAAGACGTTGACCTCGAACTGGGCGCGGATCTGCGCCGGCGTCGCCTCCTCGATCGCGCCCTCGAAACCGTACCCCGCATTGTTGACGAGCACGTCGATGCCGCCGGTGTGCTCCTCGGCCTCGCCGATGCCGCGCCGCACGCTCGCCTCGTCGGTGACGTCGAGCAGGATGCCAAGCGCCCGGCCGGGCGCCAGTTTTTCGAATTCCGCCTTGGCCGCCGCCTTCCGGACCGTGCCGGCGACGCGGTCGCCCTTCGCCAGAACCGCCTCGGCCAAGGCGCGCCCGAAGCCGCTGCTAACCCCCGTGATCAACCAATTCGCCATGTCGCACCTCCTCGTATCGCTGTCTCCTCCTATTGCCGTCTCCTTGTAGTGAGATGCGCTGGCTCGGATTTCAACGGGGTGGCGGATTTCAACCGGGTAACGGTCGCGTTGACAGCATTCCGGTGGCGACGGGCTCGCGCTTCAGTGAGGCCGCTCGACGGTGCACGCCTGACCCGCGCTGCCGCTTTCGAACGGATTGGCGATGACACCCGCGCCGGCATCGGCGGCCGGCACCTCTCGCGGCCTCGGCCATTCAGGCAGGGTGGCGCGTCGCTTGGGGCCCGCGACCTTTGCCGGCGGCGGTGGCGCATTCTCGATCGGCGCCGCCGCCGTGACGGCGCCGTGACCGCCCGTCGCTTCGATCGCCCGCACGAAGGCGCCGATCTTGTGCCAGGTATCGGCCGCGCCGATCTCGCCGCATTGCTCAAGGAAATTGGCGCGCTTCGCCGCGACCGATTGCGCCCGCGCGCCGTGGTTCTGAATGAGGTGCTGGGCCGCGCGGACCAGGGTTTCGCTCTCGGATACGGGGTGATGGTGATTCATGTCCGCCTCGCAAATGTGCAATTCGCCCACACCGGTGACAACGTGCGTCGCCGCGCTGCGGTGCGGTGATCTTATGGATTGCCCCTTCTTGGGTAGAGCGATCCCCCTACCAGCGGCGGATCGTCACCGGCGGCGCATCGTCGATGCGCGGCCACACAATTTTTGCTCGAACTCTGTTGCGGTCGGACCATGGCCGGTCGAGAATTGCGCCCCAGTGGTCGCAACGGGGGCCGCAAATCCGCGCATCGTCGAAAGGCGTCCGGCATGACAGTCGCATCAAGGCACATCGCGCGGCGGGCACGCTCGCTGATCGCGCTGGCGGCGCTCTTCCTCCTCGCCGCCGCGCATCAGGGCCTCGCCGCCGATGTCGCGCCGCTGCGCGGCAAGCACATCGTCTTCGTCGAGCCCTACGGGCCCGGCTCGGTGACCAATTTCCCGCTGGCGCTGATGCGCGACGAGATCGCGCGCAAATCGGGCGCCGCGGTCGACATCGTCCCGATCGGCGGACGGGCCGGCGGCTCGGTCCTCGACTACGTCCTCAGCCCGCCCCCCGCTATCGCCGAGGACGCCATCGTCTTCGCCGTTCTCGACGTCGTCAGCCGGCAACTCGCCGAGAGCGCCGGCGACCGCACCAAGCTGCTCGCCTCGATGCAGCCCGTCGCCACGGTCAGCGGCGCGCTCTCCTCGGCGCTCGTCGTCGCCGACGGCTCCGAGATCCGGACGATCGACGATTTTCTCGCCCGCGCCCGCGCAAAACCGCTGCGCATCGTCGGTCTCGGCCGCAAGGCGGCGTTCGGCATCGAGCTCGCCATGCTCGAGCGGGAGACTGGCATCGATTTCGCCGACAAGCCGGTCGGCACGCGCGCCGAGATCCTCGCCGCGCTGGCTTCGGGCGAGGCCGATGCCGGCTTCCTCGTCACGATCACCCTGCTGCCGTCGGCCGAAGCGCCGCCGCCGCCGGTGCGCCCGATCCTGACTTTCGGCGCCGGGCGCAACCCGGGCCTGCCCGAGGTTCCGACCTTCAAGGAGAGCCTCGGCAAGAGCAAGAAGGGGGCGGCGATCGCCAGCGCCATCGCCGTCTTCGCGCCGCGCCGCACGCCGCCTCCGGTCGTCGCGGCGATGGCGGCGCTGCTGCGCGAAATCGCCGCCGAGCCCGCCATCAAGGCCGCCGCCGCCGCCCGCAACTACCCGCTCGCCGTCGCGCCTGCCGCCACGGTGAGCGAGGAGATGGCACGCGTCGCACGGATGATCCGGCAGCACCGGGCATATCTCGATCGCTGAGCGCTATCGGTTGAGGTCCAGTCGATTCACTTCGTCGTCCCCGCGGAAGCGGGGACCCAGGGCAAGCGACGGGAAATTGCAAGCGACGGAACATTGGCCCTGGTCCCCCGCTTTCGCGGGGGCGACGAGGAAAACAGGTTAACTCGAAACGACCATGCTCCAAGGGGCCATGTCGCGCCTCCGCCGCTGGGTCGCCCGACGCGAGGCGTCCGGGCCGTTGCGGCACGATCCCCGGCATGCGAATGTCTCGGCCGACCCGCCGCCCACGGGAAATATGTTCCACCGGAAACATGTCATGGCGAACGCGGACGGACTGAGCGGAAGCAAAGGTCGGCGATGACCGGTCTCTCCGCCTTCGTCGGCGTGATCGTCGGGCGCAAGACGGTCGCGGCCATGGACCGTCACCGCATGGCGATCCTCCTGGCGACGCTGGTCCTTCTCGTTCTGGCAAGTCCGATCGCCGATCTCGTGAGCGAAGCGTGGGTCGTCCTCGCCGGCGCGACTGTCGCATTCCTGCTCGCCTCTCTGCAGCAGGCCGAGGTCTACCCGCGGCTCCGCCTGCCCTCGCGCCTGATGGTCCTGCTCTGGCTGATCCTTGACCTGCTGGCGCACTGGTCTGAGGGAGCTTGGATGTGGGGTGCCGCGGCGGCTACTCTCGCCGTCGTGATCGTGAGCGTCCTGTGGCTGGTGGCGCGGCGCCTCGTGAAGGCGCACCGCGTCGATGCGGAATTGCTGTGCAGCGCCCTCAGCGGCTATCTGCTGCTCGGCATCTTCTGGGCCATGACCTACGAGATCATCCGCCTCGCCGTGCCGGCGGCTTTCGCCGGGCCTGCCGGAGTGGCGCCGGACCTCAGCGCGCTGCTCTATTTCAGCTTCACGACGCTGACCACCACCGGCTACGGCGACATCACGCCCGTCAACCCGGTCGTGCGCATGTGGGCGATTTTCGAAGCGATCATCGGGACGATGTACAACGCCATCGTGATTGCCCGCCTGGTCTCGCTTTATGGCAGCGCGATCAGGCGGGAGGATCGCTAGGCGGCAATCGCCAGAGGCCGAGAACAGGATTCCTCTCCCGCAAGGGGAGAGGGGAACGCCGCTGCGTCCCAGTCTCCGTGCGATTGCCCTGCTGCCGCTGTCCTCCTCTTCGACTACCTCCCACGTAATTGATTCGGCGACTGCCGATCCGGCACTGTCGTCGCCCGTTCGTCGTCATCGCGGCAACGCGATGTCGGTCGAACGACGCGAGAGGGAGCCGCCATGAGGGAGCGCAGCGGAGTCATGATGGCGATCGCGTCGAGCGCGCTCGGCGGGATCGCCTCGGTCTCGATCCGCTTCATGGTCGCGACGACCGATCCGATCACGCTCGGCGCGCTGCGCTTCGGCTTGGGCGCGCTCTGTCTCCTGCCGGTCGCGCTATGCCTCCGGGCGCGCTGGCCGCGCGGCCGCGACTGGATCGCGGTCGTCGCGCTGGGCTGCCTCCTCTTCGGCCTGTGCTTCGCGCTGTTCAACGCCGCGCTCGTCTACACGACGGCGGCGCGCGGCTCGCTTGCCGTCTCGACCTTGCCGCTCCTGACGATGATATCAGGCGCGGCGCTCGGCATCGAGCCCCTGACGCTGCGCAAGGCGACGGGCGTGCTCATCGCGATATCAGGCGTGGCGATCGCCCTGGTGACCGGCCTCGCTTCCGCGCCCGCGAACGCCTGGCGCGGCGACCTCATCGTCATCGCGGCGGCTTGCTGCATGGCGCTTTACAACGTCTGGTCGCGGCCGTTCATCACCCGGTCCGGGCCCTTGGCCTATGTCACGGCGACGATGGGCGCGGGGGCGGCTCTGCTCGGCGCCATCGCCTGGTCGACCGGCGGATTTGCAGCAGTCATGGCGTTCGGCCCGCCGCAATTTCTGGCGATCCTCTATTTGGGGCTGATCGGCAGCGCCCTCTCCTTCTTTCTCTGGGTGTCCGCCTTGGCGCGGACGTCCCCGACGCGTGTCGCCAGCACGCTCACGGTCAATCCGGTGACGGCATCGATCCTCGCCGCGATTCTGCTGAGCGAGCCGCTCGGCTTCAACCTTCTCCTCGGCGTGGTTGCCGTCGCCAGCGGCATCTGGATCGCCTCGACCGATCGCAAGGGTTTAAAGGAGGCAGGGCACAATGGTCAGGCTGCTCAGTAGCGGCATGCGCGCCGCTGATGAACCGAGGGAGCGTCCCGAGCGCCTGCACCCGCACGCAGCGCCGCGCGGCGATCGCGCCGGCCGCGCCGTCCGTTCGCGCGCTCGTCTCGGCGCTGCGCTGGTCTACTTGGTCGCCAGCGTCGTCGCTTGGCGTGAGCGCGCCCGCGGCCGGCGTATCCTCGCGAGCTTCGACGACCGCATGCTCCGCGATATCGGCATCGACCGCGCCAGGGTCGAGAGGGAGAGCAGCAGCTCGTTCTGGCGCGTCACCAGCCGGTAGGAACGGATTGGGGTACGCTTAGCAAGGTGGCGACGGCGTGCATCCCGCACCGTTGACGCCGCGGCGGAACGCCCGAATCGAGAAGCACCCCAAACGTCGGCTCGCCCCGGCAGAAGTCCGGACTCAATCCGACGGCCGATCGGCGCGAACACGAGAGATAAGGATCATGTTCCCATAATTTCCACATGAACGGATCGCGAGCCATTCGAGGACGGCGATCCTGAAACAATTCTTCGGCCAGACTTGTTATCGTAGAGGTTGCGATTCCAAACGGGGTTGGATCGGTCCGAGGGCGCGTGTCATGGTTTGGACCCTGCTCGGCATTCTGGCGGTGGTCGCGATAGGCCTCGGATTGATCGCCTTGGCGGCCGGATGGTGCCGGCGGCGCGAAAGAAGAATACGCCCTGGCCGTCATTACTATTATTTCGATCAGTGACATCGCCGACCGGGCCCGCGCTTCCGTTGCCCGCTCGTATCGAGCTAATGCACCGCGCGGTGCACCAGCTCGCCGAGGCGCAGGAGCGCATGGTGGCCATAAGGGAAGCCGACGCCGATTCCTAAGCCACCAATCGCGCTCAGCGCTTGCCAAATGGCAAGCTTGAACCTCGTCCACGGGGATCCGTTGCTTAGAACAAGCGTGAGAAAGATGGCATTGGCCAGGATCAACAGGGCGGTGACGGAGAGCAGGAAACCGTAATATGTCACCTTAAAGTTAAAGTCGTCCCACGGACTAAGATCCGCGGCAGTCAGCTCACCAAACATTCCCCCCCACCGTCTCGGCCATGGCGTTGATCATCGTATAGCTGACTTAGGGTGCTTCGCCCAGAAGGGGATGAGGCCCAGCGCATCGTCTCGAGGCGGTGCCGCTCGCCCCTTCCCGGCCGAGCGGATGACGGCACACGCTGATCGGGCCCCGGATCGGCAATGTTGGGGAACGATGATCCGGCGCCGATCGAGCGGGTGAATTCGCCAGTGATTTCGATGGCGCGGCCGCGGACGGAACATCCTATGCCAAGCAATTCTCGGGCAAATATTCGCACCGAATCTTCAAGGGCATCGGTCACAATGTGCCTCAAGAAGCTCCGCAGGCCTTTGCCGAAGCTATCGTCGATGTCGACGGTTATTGATCGGCGTTAGCCTGCGTAGGCCCTGCGGACTGCCTCACGCTGTCCGCAGGGCAGCATATTTTCAAATCCCAGAGAGGATTCCACATGTCAGACCAGATCATCGTGGCCGCGGAGGTGTCATCACTGGGAGCGGCGTACGCGAACAACGGGCAACCCAAGAGACTGCAGCCGCTCGAGCCGATCAAGCAGCTCAAGGCCGGTGTTCTCGATGTCGGCTATTGCGACATGGGCGCCAGCGATGGGCCACCCGTGCTGCTGCTGCACGGATGGCCGTATGACATGCACAGCTATGCGGATGTCGCGCCCATGCTCGCGGCTCGCGGCTGCCGCGTGATCGTGCCTCACCTGCGGGGCCATGGCACGACACGCTTCCTCGACAGCGCCACCCCCAGGTCGGGTCAGCAGGCGTCGATCGGCGCCGATGTGATCGCCCTGATGGATGCGTTGAAAATGCCCCGCGGGGTGCTTGCCGGCTATGACTGGGGTGGCCGCGCGGCCTGCGTGGCTGCTGCGCTTTGGCCGGAGCGATGCACGGGACTGGTCTCGGTCAACAGCTACCTGATCCAGGACATCGCCAAGGCGGGGTGCCGACGATCACGCTGGACGGGGACGCGGATGGTGTCGTCCCGGCAACGAATGGGAAATCGACGGCAGCGAAGTTCACTGCTTGCCCGCCTTGCTCGCCGCCTTGCCCCAAGTCAGTCCCGGACGTGTGTACCAGTCTTCGCTGCCCCCCCAGCTTTCCCTGAGCCGCTCTACCCCTGGCGGTCTCCTACCCTACCCCATCTTGCGGCGCGAGTCCAGCCCCAGGGGGGCTATGCTGTGCCGCTCTATGCCTTGCGCTGGGGCACGCTGGCGGGGCTGCCGCGCGGCGCGGGGGGCGCAGGAGGAGCCGTGGGCGAGGCGGGGCCGCTCGCGGGGGCTCCAGGGGGCGCACTCCTAAGCGCCAGCGTAAAATGCCGTTTGGAATTCCTATCCGCCGCTGGGAATGTACACGGCCTGCACGTTCCGCTTGACGAAGGTCATGGACGCAGGGCCTCTGCTGATAATTCCGAAAGTTTTCGTTTATGTTGCATTGGCGGCGTGGGCGTTGACGTTGCTGGGACTACTCCTCCATCTGATGACGCGCGGCAGGCAGGCATGAGCCAAATACGAGACGCGGTGGCCCTGGCGATTCCATCTGCGTTCCGTCCGTCAGCCGCTGACGTCGTGCGAAATCAACTCTAGTCTAGGGTCAGAGCAATGAGAGCGATGCTCCATCACACGAGCATTGAAGTTCTCACCTCGTCGCCAGATTGGCCGTCCTCAATTTGGATCAACTCAAGGCACCGTCCGACTTGGAGGATTCCCTGCGCGCGGAGGCGACACGCGTCCCGACGAATCAAAACAAAGCGGGCCAGCCATAAAAGGCTGGCCTGCTTCGATTTGCAGTAGCGGGGGGAGGATTCGAACCTCCGACCTCCGGGTTATGAGCGTGATTCGCTCAAAAACCTTAAGTGCTGAGATTACTCACACCTACAACAACACCAAGGCTTTACGTCCTTGGACTACTGAACAACATGTTACACTTGGAACACAGGTTTTCCAGAATTTAATGTACAGTTTGATGTACATTTTCTGCCCCTTCATTGAGCAACATGTTAATGCGGCATTTCGGTCGCGTCGCCGGTTCGTGGCATTGTCGTCCACAACAAGAACGCGCAAATCGCGTAGCGGGACGGGCGAATGTGTTGCAAGCGATTCAGTGGGCCGCGGGTTTTTCACAAAGGCAGCAGTGAAAGTGAATGTGCTGCCGCGGCCGGGTTCGCTTGCGACCGTGATCTTCCCACCCATGAGACTCGCCAATTTAGACGAGATTGTCAGGCCCAAGCCGATGCCGCAGTATTTTCGCGTCGTGGTGGTGTCCTCCTGCTCGAACGCTCGAAAGATCACCTCCTGCTTATCGGGCTGGATGCCAATTCCCGTGTCGCGGACGAGGAAATCAATGTTCACTTGACCTTCCGCGGTAGGTTCGGCGGCGGCTTCCACTTGAACCAATACCTCGCCGACTTCAGTGAACTTGATCGCATTGCCCACCACGGAGCGTGGGCACACCCGAATGATGGGCCTCAACGAACACCGCCTACTATTGCGCAGGAATCGTCGTCAGTCGCACGCTCGCCTATGCGCGACGACAGCGTACGAGGGAGTCGAGCGAAGGGGACGAGAGAAGAGCAAGCGGAGAACGACCGGTCGGTGGAGTGTCAGCCTTTCGGCGCAGGTGCGAGGCGGAGTCTCGCGTCCATTTTCACCAGGTCGGCGAGAGAGTCGGCCTTCATCTTTCGCATCACCTTGCCTCGGTGTGCCTTCACCGTGATCTCGCTGATGCCGAGCTCGCCACCGACCTGTTTGTTCAACAGGCCGGAGACCACCAGCGCCATGACCTCCCGTTCGCGCCGGGTGAGTGAAGCGTAGCAGTCCCGGAGCGCCCGTATCTCCGCCTCGTGACCAAGTGCAGTGTGGCTGCGCTCGAGGGCGTGCCGGATGGCGTTCAACAGCACGTCGTCGCCGAATGGCTTCGTCAAGAACTCGACAGCTCCCGCCTTCATGGCCTGGACCGTCATCGGCACGTCGCCGTAGCCCGTGATGAAGATGATCGGCATGTCACTCCGATCGACGGCGATGCGCTTCTGCAGATCGAGACCATTGAGGTCCGGAAGAGAAACGTCAAGTACCAGGCAGCTCGGAGCAAGCACTCGTGGGCGAGACAGGAATTCCTGTGCGGACGCGAATGTCTCCGGCTGCCAGCCTGCGCAGCGGATCAGCAATTCCAGCGATTCGCGCACCGAGACGTCGTCGTCAACAACGAACACGATTGGTGTGGCGTGCGACATGGGTGATGACCTCGATTCATGAAAAGTTGCGCTCGCTGAACTCATGTATACCCCTAGGGTGCAAGAGCGTGGCGGATCGCTCAGCTCACTCGAAGTGCGGCATTGAGGGCCTCAAGCAGAGCCGTCTCGCTGAATGGCTTGAACAGGCACTCCACGGCACCCTGTTCGAGCACGTGTGGACGGACGGTCTCATCTCCGAGAGCGGTGATGAAGACGATCGGCATCTCTTGCCGGCGACGCGTCAATTCTCGTTGGAGATCGGGCCCGCTCATGCCCGGCATCGCGATGTCCAGGATCAGACACTTGGTCTGGCCGACGCAATCGGACGCGAGGAACTCTTCCGCCGACGAGAACGCCTGGACCGCAAAGCCGAACTCCCTCAGCAAGTCCGGTAACGACTCGCGCACGGACTCGTCGTCATCGACGACCGACACGAGTGAACGTATGACCATCACGGATTCCTCATGACATGCGCCGCATCCGTCACAGCAGGCGTCCGATGGCGCCAAGACTGTGGGCGCCGGTCACACCCTCGGATCTGCGGGGAATAGAAAATGAAAACGTGGCTCCTGGACCATCATTCGGTGCAGCCCATAGACGGCCATGGTGACTCTCGATAATCGAGCGACTGACGGATAGCCCGATCCCCATACCGCCACTCTTCGTGGTGTAGAACGCTTCGAAGAGCTTGTCCACACCTTGAGGTTCGACACCCACGCCCGCATCTTGCACGCTCAGGCGCACACGATCGCCTTCGTCTCGTGCGGTTCTGATCACCAACTGCCTCGGACGATCATCGACGCCGCTCATCGCCTCTGAGGCATTCAGGAGCAGGTTCAGGATAACCTGCTGAAGCTGGACACGATCGCCTGTGACAGGCGGGAGGTCGTCGCCAAGTTCCGGCCGCAGAATCGCCCGGCTTCTTTGAAGTTCACTCCGCGACAGCGCAATCACTTCTCGTGTAGCCTCATTCAGGTCCACCGATTCGGTCGTGGCGTCCTTCTTGCTGAAGAGTGCACGCAATCGCGTGATCACCTCAGACGCACGGTTGCCATCGCGAATCGTGCGCCGCGCCGTTTCGCGCGCGCCGTCGACATTTGGAGGATCGGCGGCTAGCATCCGCAGACAGGTGCTGGCGTTGGTGATGATGCCCGACAGCGGCTGGTTGACCTCGTGCGCGATCGATGCCGTCAATGCTCCGAGGCTCGTGACCCTGGCCACATGTGCGAATTCCGATCGGGCCTTGCCTAGCGCCTCTTCCGAGAGTCGGCGCTCCGTCACGTCCTGAACCGCGCCGATGTACTCCAGTTGACCATCCTGGTCTCGGGTCCCGTGAGCGACCAGGTGCAGGTACTTGACCGAGTAGTCGGCCATCTGCAGCCGGTGCTCGTATTCGAAGTCGCTGCCGTCGCCTCGCGCCCGGTCGATCATTTCATACAACAACGAGACGTCTTCCGGGTGCACTCGAGAACCGATTAACTCGAACGTCACGGGCACAGCCCGGTCAAACTCGAAAATGCGATAGGCCTGCTCTGACCACGTGATTTCATCTGTCGCCACGCGCCACGAAAAGCTGCCCGTTGAACTGAGACGCTGCGCCTCGGTCAGAAAGGCCTCGCTTCGTCGAAGGGCCGCTTCGCCCTGAGCGCGTTGAATGCCTTGTGCGATCGTGTCCGCGGTGGTGCTAAGCGTTTCTGTGGTGGCTTGACTGATTGGCTTTCGCGAGAACATCGCCAGCACGCCGACTGCCTGACCCCCAACCACTAACGGATAGCCAGCAAAGGCCACCATCCCCTCGGCTCGAGCCCAGTCTGGATCGCTCAGGCGAGGATCGTTCACGACATCATTCGTGACGTGCGGCGTCCGTTCTTGAGCGATGAGACCGATTTCCGAATGTCCGACGGGTACGCGACTGTGCGCGCCATCGAGATGCGTGTACATTCCCGCGCTGGCTTGGAGTTCGAGGACGCGCTTATCTTGCGTGGTGACCCAAATACGAGCAAACGCGGCGTCCAGATGTCTGACGACGGCTTCGGTACAAGATTGAAGTTTCCCGTGCAACGACTCCTCGGTCGCGAGCGCTGAGCTCACATCCGCTCGGACGGCGACTTGGCGGGTGCGCGCCGCATAAGCCGCCGCCGCGAAATGGGCCAAATTGGTCATCACGCGCAAGTCTTCTGCGTCGAAAGCGCGACTCGGGTCGTGGGCCATGACCCAAATCGTTCCGACAGCTTGCCCACCCACGTAGAACGGGATCAACAGCCCCTCTTCAACGTAGGGCTTCGCGAAGGCGAAGTACTTGAAATGGCGTTCGGGGCGTGAAAACAACAGCGCGACGTTACGGTCCAACACCGTGCCACACGGGCCAAAGTCGCGCGGCGTACCGTCTCCCAGGTAAGAAGCCCACTGCCCGGCGACAGCAGCCCAGCGGAAGCGCTTTCGGTCCCCATCTAGCAGACTGAGTCCCGCCGAGCCCGCGCGGCACAGGTCCAGAGCGGTCTCCACCAGGTTCTGAAGAATGTCGTCGGGCGACGCCGTCATCGCCTCCACTAAC
>WNFC01007958.1_pt1 | contig 11670 bp, 12 predicted proteins | sample 5400541 | NCBI WGS metagenome assembly WNFC01 (sample SAMN13153342, study PRJNA577476) | soil metagenome | isolation source: 120 cm saprolite under Douglas fir tree site 2 hole 2 replicate 1 | place: USA:California | collected 2015-04-18 | reverse complement strand
ATTCGGCGCCCGACTACTATCTCGACGGCAACCCTGGCCCGAACGATCCGAAAACCCGACAGATGGAGCGCGCCATCGGTAATCTCGTCGTCACCAACCCGCTCACCGGTAATAGCGAGCGGCTGATCGACTTCATGGCGGACCGCGCCGCCCTTCGCGCGCTGCACATGGTGACCTCCGATCCATTGCGGACGCCCACCTTCACCCAGTTCAACAAGCCCGACTATGAAGGTGTCGCGGGCGGTCTCGATTGCGGAACGCCGGCCGACACCGTGATCCAGTGTCAGGCGATCGAAACCTGGCACCACGGCGACATCCAGCCTCAGATCACGACCACGTGGCTCGGGCTGGTCGGCCCGGGGGTGAGGCATATCGGCATCGACCCCAACGTGTGGTCCGACCATACCGACACGCGTCCAACCACCCTTGCCCTGACCGGGCTGCGTGATGACTACCGGCACGATGGCCGCGTGCTCTTTGAAATCCTGGACCAGAATGCCATCGCGCCGAAGCTTCGTGGCCACGAGCAGACGCTGACCCAACTCGCCCAGGTCTACAAGCAGCTCGATGCCTCGGTCGGTGCATTCGGGATGGCGGCCGTTGCCGGAGCCACCCGAGCCATGCAAACCGGGACCGAATCGGCGGATGGTCAGTACGTCACCTTCGATGACCAGCTGTCCGCGCTGACCAACCGTCGCGACGCCGTTGCCGTACAGATCTCCAAGATGCTCGACGCGGCGAGCTTCGATGGCCAGACGCTCGACGAACCGAGCGCCAGGGCCCTGATCCGTAAGGCCCAGGCAATTCTGGCGGAGGCGAACGCTCTGGCGACGGGCTAGGCGAACGTCGATCTCGTGACAGAGAGGCTGGCCGGGCCCGGCCTCTCTTCTCTATTGCTCGTTACGGTGCCGTGACCAAATGAGGCGTGGAACCCGGTTACCATGACCGCGATGGGCACGCCTGAGCAGGCGATGCGCGCGCCGGTGGTCGAGGTTCGCGGCGCCAGCCAGCGGATGGCCTGGGCCCTGTGGATCGCCGTCACGGTCATCGGGGCAGTCGTCGGGGCGCTCGCCGCGTGGCAGATCCGGCAGCTGGCCCTTAGCGGTTCGCCCTCACTCCTCGACGCTACTCGCTACATCGCCAATGTTCTCGAGGCCGTTATCGCTGCCGGGGCACAGTGGTACCTACTCAAGCGCTACCGCCTCGAGGTCTACTGGTGGGTTCCCGCGACGGTTTCGGCCAGGTTGGTTGCCATCATCGTTGTGATCCCGAGCGTGATTGGCCTGTTCGTTCGCCCGGGCGCAACCGACATCACGCTGACCACGGCGGTTATCACTGGCGCGGCGGCGCTGGCGGCCGCCGGGTTTGTCGTCGGTGCGGCACAGGCGGTCGTGCTGCGAAGCTCAGCTGGCAGCATCGCCTGGGCCTGGGTCCCGGCATCCATCGTCGGCGGCGCATTCGCCGGGGCCGCAACCTCGGGCATATCGGTCCAACTGTTTGGCCTCCCGTTCTTCGTGGTCCTTAGCGCGGTTACCGCAATCGGGGCGCTGCTCACGGCGGCCAGCCAGGCGCCCGTCTTGCTGCGCCTCCTCCGCTGAATCCGGCCCCCGCCCCCGACCCTCTCCGGCGCGCGGGGGAGGGAGATTTTGCCAACCCGACAGGCAGCTGTCGCAAGTCGACCCTATAGTTACTGCCGGACGTGAAGACGCTCAAGGGCCCGCGCACGATCTTCGCCTGCCAGGAGTGCGGCAACCAGTCTTCCAAGTGGGTGGGGCGCTGCCCCGAATGTGGCAACTGGAACACCTACGTCGAGGAGCAGGTACGAGCGGAACCCACCGCGCACGCAAGTGGGGCACGCCGCGTCAGCGTCTCGACGGCGCAGCCGATGCCCCTGTCCGAGGTCCGCTTTGCCCAGGCCAACCGGCTGCGGCTGGCGATGCGCGAGCTGAACCAGGTCCTCGGTGGCGGCATCGTGCCCGGCTCACTGGTGCTCGTGGGAGGCGACCCGGGGATCGGCAAGTCGACGCTGTTGCTCCAGCTGGCCAGCGAGGTGGCCAGCACGTACGGACCCGTCTTATATGTCTCTGGCGAGGAATCGGTTCAGCAACTCAAGCTGCGCGCGCAGCGGTTGGGGGTCGAGGGCGACCGCTTGATGGTGCTCGCCGAAAACGACCTCGAGGGCATCATCGAGCATCTCGAAAAGGCGAGGCCGATGATGGCCGTCATCGACTCCATCCAGACCGTCTTCCTGGGCGGCGTCACCTCGGCGCCGGGGAGCGTGAGCCAGGTGCGCGAGTGCGCCGGACGCCTCATGCTGCTCGCCAAGAGTAGCCACATTCCGATCTTCCTGGTCGGCCACGTCAACAAGGAGGGCGCCATCGCCGGGCCGCGAGTGCTCGAGCACATCGTCGACACCGTTCTCTACCTCGAAGGCGAGCGCCACCACAGCTTCCGCATCCTGCGCAGCCAGAAGAATCGGTTCGGTTCCACCGATGAGATCGGTGTCTTCGAAATGCGCGACAGCGGGATGCATGAAGTCAGCGACCCCAGCCGCGCGTTCCTGCAGGACCGCTCGCTCAGCGAGGTCGGCAACGTCGTGCACGTCGCGCTGGAAGGCAGCCGCCCACTATTGGTGGAGCTCCAGAGTTTGACCACGCCGAGCCGCTTCGGGGCGCCCCGCCGGTCGGTCAACGGCATCGACCTCAACCGGCTGCACATGTTGGTTGCGGTGCTAGAGCGGCGGGGCAAACTCGACCTGGGACAGGACGACGTCTTCGTCAACGCCGCAGGCGGCGTGCGATTGGGCGAGCCCGCCTCCGACCTCGCCGTAGCGCTGGCAATCGCGTCTAACAAACGGAACCGGCCCGCCGGCGCCGACCTGGTCGCGATCGGCGAGCTCGGCCTCAGTGGCGAGGTGCGCCGCGTAAGTCAGCTCGAGCGCCGCATTCTCGAGGCGCATCGCCTCGGGTTCAAGCGGGCGATCATCCCCGCCGCCGTGGAGCTACGCGATCCTGAGCTCAAAGCGATGAAAATTCACCGGGTCGAAACGATCTCGGCGGCGATCGATAGCTGCTTCGGCTAAGTGCCGACGCAGCCGGTCACTCGCCTGGCGATCGGCGTCAACTGACCCGCGAGTAGACGGCCGCAGGTAAGCGCCGCCGGAGCGGCCACGATACGCCGCCGCGTGGAGCACTGCTGGTTGATCTTGCGCACGACATACTCCTCTGTCATGCCGAGGTCGCTGGCCAGGATCCGGTCGATGCAGTGCTGGCGGTAAGCCAGCAGATCGGGCGACTTCGGGACTCCGATGGCCCTGACCGCACGGACTGGCGGACTCGCCGGCGAGCGGGGCGAGATCACCAGGGTCAGCGCCAGAACCCCGGCGGCGATCCAGCAGCCCAATTCGAGGCCACGCGCGGTCGGAGTTTGGCGGAGCGACCAAAACCCCGGTTGGGCCGCGATTTTCATGCTTTAATTAGGGCACGATGGCGCCCTTGTTTGCGCGACTCCGCGAGCTTGTATATCCCATCCTGGAAAAAGGAGGTGATCGCAATGCGCGTGGAACGCGTCTTCCGGCTCCTGGGCCTGTTGCTTGGACTTATAGCGGGCGTCGAGTACGCCAGATTCATCATTACGGAAGCTCCCATCGCGGGTTACACGCTGAGAGCGATCGTCTTGTTATTGACGGCATTGGCGGGCGCCCTCTTCGGCTTCTTTGGGCTCCCGTACGTTACGACCAAGCCGTTCTTCTGGCTCGAAAATAAGCTAAACGTCACGCCGCTGCCTGATCTGGTAGCGGCGACCGTGGGACTCCTGGTCGGGCTGCTACTGGCGGCGCTCGTTGGGGTGTTTTTGGCGACGCTGCCATGGCACCTCGGCTTTGTGATCTCGGTGATCGTGGCAGCGGTGTTCGCCTACTGGGGCCTGACCCTGGGCCTCAGCCGACGCCACGAGATGATGGCCCTCGTCCTCGGCCCCGGCCGGGTCGGAGGCTTGATCGAAGGCCACGCGGTGGACACGGGCGTCTTGCTCGACACCAGCGTCATCATCGACGGCCGCATCATGGACATCGCCCAGACCGGGTTCCTGCATGAGAAGATCCTGGTTCCGCACTTCGTGCTTGCCGAACTGCAGTACATCGCCGACTCCAGCGACGCGCTGCGGCGCAATCGCGGCCGCCGTGGGCTGGAGGTACTCAACCTGCTGCAGAAGGAGCCACTGGTCGACATCGAATTCATCGATGAAGACGTCCCCGATGTCACCGAGGTCGACATGAAGCTGATCAAGCTCGCCAACAAACGAAAGGCAGCGATTATGACCAACGACTACAACCTCAACCGGGTGGCGCAGCTCGAGGGCGTGCGCATCCTGAATCTCAACAACCTGGCCAATGCCCTAAAGCCGGTCGTCATCCCGGGCGAAGAGATGAACGTGCAGGTCATCAAAGAGGGCAAGGAGCAGAACCAGGGCGTCGCCTACCTCGACGACGGCACCATGATCGTGGTCGAAAACGGCCGGCGCTACATGAACCAGACCATCGGCGTCATCGTCACCTCGGTGCTGCAGACGGCCGCTGGCCGGATGATCTTCGCGACCCCGGCGAGCGAGTCGAGCATCGGGCGGCCCAAACCGTTGCGGAGGATCCAGGGCGGCGGCGGCACCGGACGCTGACGTCGTCTTAACCGTTGAGCCTGGCCAGGCCCTGGTTGCTCGGCTCCGCGAAGCCGTTCGCGACGTGCCAGACGCAGGATGGGTCGTGATCTACCCCGACACGAGAGGCAAGAGCCCTCCCCCTCGGGGGCAGGGTAGGGTGGGGGCCGATGTTACGGTCGTCGCCGTACCGGTCACCGACACCTGTAAGGAGGTCGTCGACGGGCTGGTGCGCCGGACGATTCCAAGGGACACGCTGGTCGACGCCCGGGGACCGTGGGCCTTCCGGCGTGAGGCCCTGGTGCAGGCGCTCGACCGACTGGGCACCGGGGCTGACATCAGCAACCTGATCGAATTGTGCCGGGCAGCTCGGCTCCGGGTCCGCGCGCTGATCTCGCAATGACCGCGGCGGCGGTCATCGTGGCGGGTGGCGAAGGCGCACGCATGCAAGTGGGGAAGAACAAGGTCTTCATCGAAATCGCGGGCCGTTCGATTCTCGAGCGATCGCTCGCCCTCTTCGAGTCGACGTCGGAGGTGAGCGACGTCGTGCTGGTAGCTCGCGCGATCGAGATCAAGAGATGCGAAGCGTTGAAGACACGCTTTCGAAAGCTCACCAAAGTTGTATCGGGAGGGGACGTCCGACATCGCTCCGAATTTGCCGGTGTCCAGGCGCTCGCCAGCGACATCGACGCCGGGAGGATCGACGCTGTCCTGGTGCACGATGCGGTGCGGCCCTTTGCCAGCCGGCAGCTCGTCGAGCGCCTGCTGGCCGGATCGGGAGATTCGGTCGGATGCATCCCCGGACTCCGGGTGACCCCGACGACGGTCGTCACCGAGGATGGCTGGATTGCCGGCTACCCCACCAACCTCTGGGCGGTACAGACGCCACAGGTCTTCCAGGCGACCTGGTTACTCGAAGCGCACAACCGGGCCGCCCGTCGGGGTTTCGTCGGCACCGATACCGCATCGGTCGTCGAATGGGCGGGTGGCGACGTCCTCGTGATCGAAGGCGAACCGACCAACATCAAGATCACGACGCCCGACGATCTCGCGCGCGCCCAACAGATTGCCGCCGCCCTCGGCCGCTGAAGGGAAGACCCTGCCTAATCCGGGCCCTAAGTTCGCCGAATTCCGGACTCAGAAAAACGCCAAGTATCCAAAGTCCCAAGATGATCGTCAGGTCGGCGAAGCTGAAGACTTGGGAGAAGCGTCTCACGCCAAGAATGCCAAGCGGACGAATACCAATGAAGTCGGTGACCGACCCTACGATCAGCAATTGATAGCCATTCGCAACCATCCCGCCAACGGCGAGACCCAGGCCGGCTCGGTGCCAACAGAAAGGGGCGTCCCGATGATGCCTAAGGCCCCGAAGGCTTAGACCCACGACGAGGATGGTCAATATTCCATACATCAACTTGCCATTTGGTCCGGGCAACGCCCTTGTACCGTCCGAGACCTCGAGATGGTTGACAAAAACTAACGGTTTGAGTACCCAGAACCCTCCGTAAACTTGAACGGAGTGACGTACGAGGGCACTGCTGGCTTCGTTGACACAGAAAACGGCGGCGGCGACCGCAATAAATGGCAGTATGTTCCTTGCTGCTCGAACCTTCCATATGTGACGAATAATCGAAAGCAGCATCGCTCCAATCGGTTCCAACCGAAAATCGGTGATGATACTGCGCCCTCTCGGCGGATCAGGCCGCGCGAGTGCGGAGCCGGTTGACGATGTGCAGCACGGTCAAGGCCGCGGCCATCAGCACCAGGAGCGGTCCGAGCGCGAGCACGCCGGCTGATTGGAGCACGAGCCCAGTGAGTGCCGGGGTTGCGCCGGCACCGAGGTTGCCTGCCGCGAGCCCATAGCCGACCGTGTGAGGGGTCATAGCGCTCCCGACACGTTCCGGCGTGAGCGACAGTAAAAGCGGAAAGATCAGGGAGACCGCGATGCCCAGCGCGGGCAAGGCCAAGAAGGCGGCGACCAGCGGCGGCCCGAGCCAGAAAGCGAGCGACGCCAGCATCGCCAGGGCGACCGAGGCATCGAGCAGCCGGGTCGGCCTCGCTCGATTGCCGAACAGTCCGAGCCCAGCCCTTCCACTCGCAAGACCAGCCCAGAACAGCGAGGCGCTCCAGCTCGCGAGGTCGGACGGGACGGAACGACCTGCGGTCAACTGGGTGTAGGACCAGTCGCCCGTCGTGGCTTCCAGGCCGGCGCCAACCAGGAACAGCCCAGCTAGCAACAGAAGCGCCCGTCGATACTGCGACCCGGGGCTCGGACTCGTTGGTGGCAGTCGTGGCTCAGATGTCGCGGTACGAACCCACTCACTGCGGCGGGCTCCGACCACGAGGCCGATCGCAAGGAAGGCCGCTGCCATGGCGGCGAACGCCGCCCGCCACGAGCCGGTTGCGGCCAGGGCGACCACGATGGCCTGGGGACCGACCGCTGCACCGACCGCCCACGAGGCATGCAGCCAACCCATGTAGCGGACCCCCCGATTCAGCGAGACATGGGCATTGACCGCGGCGTCGATGAATCCGCTACCACCGCCGAGCGGAACGGCGGCCAGCGGGATCATCCACCAGCTGCTCGAGAGGGCAAGACCGAGGGCGCCGCCGCCTGCCAGGATGCATCCGCCCAGCAGCAGCACCGAGGTCCCGAACCTGGCGGTGGCCGGCCCGCTGCTGGCGCTGGCCAGGAAGTAGGCGATGGTCCACGCCGCGAGCAGCAGTCCGAGACCGGCCAGCGGGGCACCAAGCGACGCCCGCATGTGCGGCCACGCCACCCCGATGGCACCGGCCGGCAGTCCGAGCGCGATGAACAGGATGAGTGGGGTGGTGGCACTCGCCCAGGCCCCCGACCCCGAGGGACGCCAGAGATTCGGCTCGATCACTCGCGAAATGCTAGAGGTTCGGGGCGGGATTCGAGGCTGGACATTCTGGGTAGAGGGAGTCGCATCGAACGCGGCCCTTTAACACCGGGCCGCTTGATAGGGGAGGTCACGCATGGATCCATTTGAACGGCTGAAAGACGCGAGCAAGTGGATGTGGAGCCTCGGCGACTATCGCGACGTCGCACGCTACTTGCAGCCCCACGCCGAGGCGCTCGCTATTGCTGCCGATATCCGGCCGGGAATGGACGTCCTCGACGTCGCAGCCGGCAACGGCAACTTCGCGATTGCCGCAGCTCAGCGTGGCGCCCACGTGATGGCCTCGGACTTTACCCCGAAGATGATCGAGCTCGGTCGTGCTCGGACCGCGGCGGAAGGCTTCGACATCGATTGGCAGGAGGCCGATGTCGAGCATCTTCCGTTTCCTGATGACTTCTACGACGTCGTGGCGTCGGTATTTGGCGCGATGTTCGCTCCCAGGCCGGAGCGTGTCGCAGCCGAGCTGTTCCGTGTCATCAAGCCCGGCGGGCTCGTGGCGATGGCGAACTACTCGCAGCCGGGATTTCTGGGCGGCTTCACCGACCTGCTGCTCAAATACTCACTGGCCCCGCCCGCTGGCGCAAAGCTTCCCTCACCATTTGAGTGGGGCGACCCAGCTGAGGTCCGGCGCCGATTCGACGGCAGGGCGTCGTCGCTACGGCTGGAGACGCGGACCGTCAGATTTGCGTTTCCCTCGGTGGACGCTGGATTTTCATTCTGGGAGCGCACCAACCCGCCGCTGATGGCGCTCAAGACGATGCTGCCGCCGGAGCGATACGAGCAGCTGCGGACTGAGGGTGCCAGCCTGATGCGGAGCATGAACGTGTCGACCGACGGCCGTCTGGCGCTTGATTCCGAATACCTGTCCGTCATCGCTTTGAAGACCCGGCGCTAGGCTCCGCCAGGGCGCCGACCTATACTTCAACCCACCAATTCGCGAATACAAAAAGGGGTGAACTGTGCAAGTACAGGCCATCATCCCGGCCGCCGGGGCCGGGCTTCACCAGGGTGAGTCCAGTGCGAAGGTCTTGTGGCCGGTTGGGGGCCGGTCACTGATCCGCCGAACGCTCGAGGCCTTCGACCGTTGTCCCGAGATCAACGGCATCACCCTGTTGATTTCCCAGCGGAACCTGCTCGAGGTGACGCGGGAGCTCGAAAGCGACGGCTGGCGGAAGGCGATCGATATCCGGCTTGGCGGCGAGCGGCGGCAGGATTCGGTTCGCATCGGCCTGGAGAGCCTGCGCAGCGACCCGCCCGACTTCGTCATCGTGCATGATGGCGCCCGACCCCTGGTCAGCGATGAGCTGATCCACGCCGGGCTGGAGGCCGCTCGCCAGCACGGCGCGGCGACCGCCGCCATTCCCGTTCACCACACGTATAAGCACGTCGACAGCAGCGGCTTCGTGCACGGCACGGTGGAGCGCTCCGACCTGATGCAGGTGCAGACCCCACAGGTCTTTCGCTATGACTGGCTGCTCGAGGCGCACGAGAAGGCGGTGCGCGCCGGGATCGTCGTGGAGGACGATGCCGAGCTGATCGAAAAACTTGGGAAGCCGGTCAAGGTCTTCGCCGGTTCCAATATCAACATCAAGGTGGCGACCCACGAGGATGCGCTGATGGTCGCTGCCTTGCTTGCCGCCGACCCCTTGTGCGTGTAGGATCCGGCTTCGACCTCCACCGGCTGGTCGTCGGTCGCCGGCTGGTGCTCGGCGGGGTGGAGCTCCCCTGGGACATGGGGCTCCAGGGCCACAGTGATGCGGACGTCATCTGCCATGCCTTGATCGACGCCCTTTGCGGCGCGGCCGGCATCGGTGACATCGGCACGCTCTTTCCCGATGACGATCCGAAGTACAAGGACGCCCGCAGCCTCGACCTGTTGCGCGAGGTGGTCGACCACTGCCGGCGCGCCAAATGGGCGGTGGAGAACGTCGATGTCACGCTGCTCGCGCAGGTCCCTAGGCTGGCGCCCTACCGTGAAGCCATCCGCAACAACCTGGCCGGCGTCCTCGGCATCGACCCGGGCGCCGTGGGACTGAAGGCGACCACGACCGACCACGTCGGCCCTCTCGGCAACGGCGAGGCGCTCGCCGCCCAGGCCGTAGTGCTGCTTCGCGAGGTCAAGTGATGGCGGTGCACCTGCACAACACGTTGAGTGGGCAAGTGGAAGAGTTCAAGCCGATCGACGTGGGCCACGTCCGGATGTACACGTGCGGCCCGACCGTGCACGACTACGCGCACATCGGGAACTTCCGGACCTTCCTCTTCGAGGATCTGCTGCGACGCGTCTTGCTGCAGCAGGGGTACAAGGTCACCCAGGTGATGAACCTGACCGATGTCGAGGATCGCATCATCAAGAAGGCGGCCGAGCACGACCAGACGATCGATGAGTTCACCGAGAAATACATCGAGGCGTTTTTCGAAGACCTCGATACGCTGCGCATCGAGCGAGCCGAGCACTACCCGCGTGCCACCGAACACATCTTCGAAATGGTCTCGTTGATCGACCTGCTCAATGAGAAAGGCCACACCTATGTCGCCGACGGCTCGACCTACTTCCGGATCGCCACCTTTCCGCGTTACGGCGAGCTCGCTCACCTTGACCACGCCGGGCTGAAGGCCGGTGCCCGCGTCGATGTGGACGACTATGGCAAGGACGACCCGCGCGACTTCGTGCTCTGGAAAGCGCGCAAGCCGGGTGAGCAGTCGTGGGAGACGCCCCTCGGCATCGGACGCCCAGGCTGGCACATCGAATGCTCCGCCATGAGCATGAAGTACCTGGGCGAGAGCTTCGACATTCACACCGGCGGCGTCGACAACATCTTCCCCCACCACGAGAACGAGATTGCCCAAAGCGAGGCGGCAACCGGAAAACCCTTCGTCCGCTACTGGCTGCACGCGCAGCACCTGCAAGACGCAGTCGGCGAGAAGATGTCGAAGCGCCTCAAGAACTTCACGACCCTCCGCGATTTGGTCGCGGAGGGCTACCAGCCCCGCGCGATCCGCTACGCGCTGCTCACCGGGGCGCACTACCGGAGCCCACTGGCGTTTTCTCCGGAGCTGCTCAAAGCAGCGGACAGCGCCATCAAGCGCCTGGATGAATTCGCCGTCCGCCTCGGTCCAATTCCCACCGAGGGTCAGCCCACCCCCGACGTCCGCAAACGCTGGGACGAGGCCCTGAGCGACGACCTCAACCTGCCGGCGGCGGTGGGCCATCTTTTCGAATTCATCAAAACCTTCAATAGCCGACTCGAGTCCGGGAAGGCGACACCAGAGGAGCGCGCCAGCGCGATGGCGGTGTTGCAGCACGCGAACCGCATCCTCGACGTGATCGAGTTCCCCGGCCTGGTCGACGCCGAGGTCGAGCGGCTGATCGCCGAGCGACAGGCAGCCCGGGAACGGCGTGAGTTCGCACGCGCCGACGAGATCCGGCAGCAGCTGCTCCGGATGGGCATCCAGCTGGACGACACCAAGGACGGCACCCGCTGGAAGCGGATACCCCCACCCGGACCCTCCCCCGCAAGCGGGGGAGGGAAATAGTTCCTGGCTGTGCCGAGCCCTCCCGATATCGTCTATGGCCGCAATCCCGTCCTCGAGGCATTCCGCGCCGGCCGTCCCGTGAAGCGTTTACTGCTCGCCGAAGGACTCCGCGAAGAACCGCGACTGAAGGAACTGCGCCAGCTGGCCGCTGGGCGCAAGATCACGATCGAGTCGACGGATCGACGCAAGCTTGACGATATCGCCCACTCTGAGGCCCATCAGGGCGTGGTCGCCTACGTTGGACCGCGAAAGTACTGGGAGCTGGAGCCGTTGGCGCGCGCCGCGCTCGAGGACCGGCCGGACGCCGTCCTGCTGATGCTCGACAGCCTGCAGGATCCGCAGAACCTCGGCACCATCAGCCGGACCGCCGAGGCAACCGGCGTGGGGGGCATCATCACCTCCCACAACCGTTCGCCCGAGGTCACGCCGTCGGTCGTGAAGGCGTCAGCGGGCGCAGCGGAGCACATGCGGTATGCGCGAGTGGCGAACCTCGCGCAGGCGACGGACACCCTCAAGGATCTCGGCTTCTGGATCGTCGGCCTCAGCGGCGACGCCCCCA
>WNFC01007954.1_pt1 | contig 11673 bp, 11 predicted proteins | sample 5400541 | NCBI WGS metagenome assembly WNFC01 (sample SAMN13153342, study PRJNA577476) | soil metagenome | isolation source: 120 cm saprolite under Douglas fir tree site 2 hole 2 replicate 1 | place: USA:California | collected 2015-04-18 | reverse complement strand
ACAATGCCGGCATCTCACCGCCGGATGACGACTCTATCCTCGTGACCGAACCTGATGCGTGGCAGCGCGTCCAGGACGTCAACACGAAAGGCGTCTACCTCTGCTGTAAGCACGGTATCCCCCATCTGCTCGAACGCGGTGCCGGCTCGGTCATCAACGTCGCGTCGTTCGTCGCGCTCGTCGGCGCCGCGACGTCACAGATCTCCTACACCGCGTCGAAGGGAGCGGTTCTCTCTCTGAGCCGCGAGCTCGCGGTTCAGTTCGCGCGGCAGGGGATCCGGGTCAACGCGCTCTGCCCGGGCCCCGTCGAGACGCCGCTCCTGCTCCGGATCTTCGGCGACGACCCGGCGGCGTATGAGCGGCGGCGCATTCACCTGCCAATGGGCCGGCTCGCGAAGCCGCGTGAGATCGTGAACGCTGCGCTCTTTCTTGCGAGCGACGAATCGTCCTACGTCAATGGGACGACATTCCTCGTCGACGGCGGCCTCACCGCCGCGTACGTCACGCCCGAATAGCCGTCAGTGACTCCGAAGGTCGATGATCAGCCGGCTCGGCGACGTCGCAGTCCGGACCCGAAAGTCCACCTTGTCCGAGAGACCGATCGCCCAGCTCAGCACCGCTTCGAAATCCCCGGTGCGGACCAGCTCCTGCACGGCCGACGCACCAGCCGCGGCGGCGTCGATCCGCTTCGGCCCCTTGTAGGTCATCACGCCCTCGCCGGTGTTCAGGTCGAAGCCTGATGCAGGCTCCATACGCACGACCACGACCGCGTTCCCCTGCACGCTCACCGGGTTCCCGGATCCGTCTTCCTTCAACGGGGGCTGGACGTACTCCACTCGATACCCGGGCAAGCCATTTTGGAACTGGAAGACGACGCGGTCGTAGCCCTCGTGCCGGCCGACCGCAATGCGCTCGAGGAGAGCGGTCTCGCTGCCGGTCGAAGCGGCAATGACAGGAGTTGTGGCCGCGCCCGCGAGCGGATCGATACGCGTCGCGGTTGTCGTCGTCGTCCGTGTCGAGGACGAGACGGAGTAGCCGCCCTGCGGAGCGGACGACTTGTGGGATCCGCCACACCCGGAAGCAGCCAGCAACGTTGCGGCGGTGACGCCCGTGAAAAGCAGCCTGCGGATGGGCGCAGCCTACTGAGGTCTTGTTAGGAAAGTCAGTTGGCTCTACTGCTCACGCAGGATCTCGCCGAGGGGCAGCCGGCGCAGACGAAGGCCGGCGGCAAGGGTCGTCAGCAGTGCGCCTAGCACGGCGGCCACCGCGAGGCCGACGAGAAAGAGCCACGGCGCCGCCAGGTGATCGGGTGGCGGGTCGAACACGTGTTGGAGCATCGCGACGAGCATCTCCGCCAGCAGCCAGCCGAGCAACGCCGCCAGCGCAAGCCCACCCGCGAGAACGATCGCGACCTCGCTCCACAGAAACGCGCTGATCTCGCGCACGGAACTGCCGATCGAAGCCATCGTCGCGAACTCGTGCTTGCGCTCGGCGAGCCCGAGGACGACGAAGAGCGCCATCGCCGCTGCGGCCAGTACGACGGCAAACGCCTCCTCGATCTTTGCGATCCCGCTCAGGTCGACCGTCGTGATCGAGCTCACCGTCTGAGCCGTCTGCGCCGTGATGTCCTTGACGCTTGCGCCCGCAGGCCCCGCGACCCCGACGACGCGTCTGGCCACTGCGGCCGCGTCACCGTGGGTCTTGGCGAAGACGACGTTCGGCCCCGGATCATGGTTCGCAGAGAGGAGATAGTCGAGGTTGGTGACCATGAACGAGTCTCGCGGCGCCGACGGAAACTCCTGGACGATGCCGACGACGTGGAAGGGCGTGACGCGGAGCTTGCCGCTCGCGTGATCGAGGACACGCAACTTCAACAGGTCGCCGATGTTCAACGAGTAGTCCGTGACGGTCTCCTTCGAAACGAGGATTCCGTCTCGGTGCGTGCGAAGCTCCGCGAGCAGGTGCTTTGCGGTCCCGCCGATGAAGTAGGAATCGCGCAGCGAGGTCCCATTGGTAAGCGTGGACGCGTTGATGCCGAAGGTGTCCTGGAGATCCGGGCCCACGTAGGCGTACGAATGGTCGAGCGACGTGGTTCCGGCGACTCCGGGGACCTGCGCGATCTTCTGCTCCAGCCCATGCGCTTTCAGGGCCTCCGCGGGGGCGCTCGCCACGACGTCTGCGCCGAGCGTCAGCTGCGCGTCGACACGTGCCTGCTGGTCGTACGTCGAGGCGAACACGCCGAGATTCACGCCGAAGGCGAGCAGTAGCCCGACGAGAAGTAGGCCACGGTTGATTGCAGCGCTGCGGCGACCGGCGCTCGCCAGCAGCAGGCCCGACAGCGTTCGCGCACGTCCGCCGGTCACCCGTCGCGCAACGGTCTCGAGCAGGGCGCCCCGCAGCCGGACGAGCAGGAGCGCAGCCCCGAGCCAGAGCAGAGCCGGCGCCAGGAACATGTAGATCGACAATGAGAGCGTCGGATTCGAGTCGGGATTGACGACGGCTGAGAAGCCGGTTCGAGCCGTGAGCCAGTAGACGAGACCGCTGACGGCGAGCGCAGCGACGTCCAGGTACAGCTTCTGCCAGAGCGGCTTGTGCGGCCTCCGCGGACGACGCCCTTCGGCCACCTCTCCCCTGAGCGCCGCCGCACCTGCACCGAGTCGCGCCGCCCCGGCGCCGACCACGGCGAGGGCGATGCAACCGCCGACGGTCGCAACAACGCGCCAGAGCGTCAGCGGGCCGTGTCCGACGTGAACGAGACGCAGTGCGAGCAAGGCGATTCCGCTGCCGAGCACGCCCGCGGCGATGCCTACGAGGAGGCTCTCGATCCCGGCGAGGGCGACGAGCCCGCGCCGAGAGGCACCGCGAGCGCGGAGCAGCGAGAGCTCGCGCCGGTCGCGCTCGACCGTTCCGAGCGCGGCGAGGTAGGCCAGCCCCAACGCGATGAGTGCGCCCGGGAGCGCCAGCATGATGTAAAGCGTCTCCGCATAGAGCGCGTCGCCTGTCGCGGTGTTGAGACTCTCGTCGCGGTGTTGAGACTCTCGGACAGGTTGTCGACGAAGTTCACCTGACCGGGAAGTGAGCTCTGGATGCGGTTGCGAAGCCCTGTTGCCTGTCGAAGGGCTTGCGCCGGCCCGCCTGTGAGTTGCGCAGGATCGACCTGTGCCTGCACCTGCCACTGCGTTCCCGGAACCGAGCCCGGGATGCCGGGGAGCCCGCTCGCTGCCGCGATTGTCGGCAGCTGCGGCGCAAGCTTCTGTGCGAACGTCCCGACCGTCGTGACCGCGATCTCGACGGGCGGTTGCGCCGGCGCCGGGCCGAGCAACGGGTTCAGCGGCTGGAAGAGAACGTCCCCGGCGCTCACGACCGAGATGCCGCTCACGCGGAGCCGTACGGGCGGCCGGCCGGGCCGCGCGGTGAAGGACACGATGTCGCCGGGCTGAGCCTGGAGCGTAGCCGCGAGCTGCTGGTCGAGCACGACCTGGCCGCTGCGGAGCGAGCCGCGCAGAAAGCGGATCGTGTGGATGTGCTGCGAGTAGCGCTGCGGTACGGCCAGAATCGATCCCGACGCCGAGCGGAAGATGCCAACGCCGGGTTTCACGTGCGTCGCCCCCGCGAACGGAGCAGTCGCAGCCGGAACGGCAGCGAGAACGCCCGGTTGCCTCGACACCGCAGGCGCCGCCCGTTCCGCAGCCGGTCGCGAAGCGACAGGTGCCTGCCAGTCGGGCGGGACGCCGGCCACCGCACTGGAGGTCATCGTGCGCAGCGAATGCCCGATGAAGAGGATCATTGCGCCCAAGAGGGCGACGGCAGCGGCGAGAACGACGACGCGGACCACGGTGCGGCCCGGCGTGCGCAGCAGGTTGGCGAACGCGAGTGCTGCGAACGTCACGCGCTCTCGCTCACAACGCGGCCTTCATCCAGCTCGAGCACTCGGCTGTATCGAGCTGCGACGTTCTCGTCATGGGTCGCGGTCACAAGGGCAAACCCGAACTCACGCTGGAGTGCATCGATGAGGTCGAGGATCCGAGCGCCGGTGTCGGAGTCGAGCTGGCCGGTCGGCTCGTCGCAGAGGAGGAGCGCAGGGTGCTGCCCGAGCGCGCGAGCCAGAGCGACGCGCTGCCTCTCGCCACCCGACATCTCGCCGGGGAGGTGCTCTGCCTTGCCGGCCAGGCCCACGAGCCCCAGCAGCTGCAGCGGATCCGTGGGCCCATCGCGGCTGGACGCCGCCCGGATCGCGAAGGCCACGTTCTCGAACCCGGTGAACGTCGGCAGCAGATTCGCACCCTGGAAGACGTAGGCGATCCTCGAGGCTCGGACCCGGCGACGCGCCTCTTCGTCGAGCGTCGCCAGCGGCCTGCCGTCGAGCTCGACCTCGCCGCCGGTCGGCTCGACGAGACCGCCGAGCGCATGCAGGAGGGTCGTCTTCCCGGAGCCGGAGCGGCCACGGAGAGCGAGACGCTCGCCGGGCGCGACGTCGAGCGACACGCCGTCCAGCGCTCGGACACGCCCGTCGCCGTGGCCGTACTCGACTACGAGGTCGCGGCAAGTCGAGACGGTGGTCAAGTTGCTCTGCCGTCGCGGATCTCGATCACGCGGTCGGCTGTCGAAGCGAGCCTCGGCGAATGCGTCACGGTGACGACCGTGCTGCCGAGCTCGTCGCGCAGCCGACGCAGCTCTTCGAGGATGCGGCGTTCGTTCTCCAGGTCCAGCTCGCCAGTCGGCTCGTCGGCCAGCACGAGCGAAGCGTCCCGCGCAAGCGCTGCGGCGACGGCGACGCGCTGCTGCTCGCCGCCGGAGAGTTGGGCCGGACGGTGGGTCACCCTCTGCGCGAGGTCGACCGTCCCGAGCGCCGAGCTTGCACGCGACCGTGCGTCCGATCTGCCACCCAGCCGCACAGCTGTCGCGACGTTTTCCCGCGCCGTCAGCAGCGGCAGCAGGTTGTCGCTCTGGAAGATGATCGCGATGCGGCGCGCCCTGAAGGCCGCCAGGCCGGCTTCGTCGAGGCGATCGAGCGGCTGCCCGAAGACGCGCACTTCGCCGGCCGAAGGCTGCTCGAGCCCCGCGGCAAGGGAGAGAAAGGTGCTCTTCCCCGAGCCGGACGGACCGAGCACCGCAACGAACTCGCCCTGCTCGATGCGCAGATCCAAGCCGCGAAGCGCAACCGTCTCGGCAGGGCCCGAGCGGTAGATCCTGAAGACGTCGAGAAACTCGACCGCTGCCGTCACTCGCTCCCGCTCGCGCGGCGGCTCGCGGTAGAGGCTCGTTACTTCCATCGAAAGCTCTGCACCATGAGCCGGTAACCGTCGACGTTGTCGACGCCGACCGGCGATCCGAGATCCACGATCGCGCGCTTGCCTCCCTGCGCGAAGTAGTAGCGATCGACGTTGAGCTGCACGCGCTTGTTCGTCACCGAATTGGGAGCGCTCTCCGTCGTGTAGACGACCTTGATCGCCGGCCGGCCGCTGATCTGAATGCGCTGCGGTGGCTGGAAGCGAAGGGACGGAGTCGCCGTCTTCAGAGCCTTCAGCTCCGCCGACACCTGCGCGAGAGTCGGTGCGCCGCCCGGCTGGACGACGGTGCGCACCAGGTTGTTCTTGTCGTAGAACGTAACGCGGTTGCCGGATCCGCTCTGCGCCCAGCCTTCCGGGTACTTGATCGAGTAGCCGGCTCGACTGTCGGTGAAGAACACGTAGACCTGGTTGTCCGGGATGTCTCCCGTCGCGGCCGCTTGCGCCTCCCCCTGCAACGCGTTTGGAGACTGCGCTGTGGTCGTAGTTGTCGAGGGCGTCGCCTTGTTGGCCGTGGTCGTCGTCGGTGCGGTGGTCTTCGAGCCTCCACAGGCGACGACGAGCAGGCCGAGGGCCGGCAGGAACAGGAGGCGTTTCACGATCCCAACGTAGCCCCGGTGTCTGAGCGGGAGATGAGAGTTTCGGCTGGTTCTCTCATCCGACTCTCATGGAGGCTGGGCACACTGCAGGCGATGCGCGTCTTGATCGTCGAGGACGAGTTGAAGATGGCCAGCCTCCTCCGCCGCGGCCTGGTCGAAGAGGGCCATGCGGCGGACGTCGCGCCCACGGGCGAGGACGCAGTGTGGATGGCCCAATCCCATCCCTACGAGGCGATCCTGCTCGACGTCATGCTTCCCGGCCTGAGCGGCTTCGAGACGTGCCGGCAGCTGCGGAACGCGGGCGTGTGGGCGCCGGTTCTGATGCTGACAGCGCGCGACGGGGTCGAAGACCGCGTCGCCGGGCTCGACGTCGGAGCGGACGACTACCTCACGAAACCCTTCTCCTTCGCAGAGCTGCTCGCCCGGCTGCGCGCGCTCGTCCGGCGCGGCGGCGGAGAGCGGCCGACGGAGCTTGTCGTCGGCACGCTCCGCCTAGATCCGGCCGCCCGACGAGCATGGCGCGGCCGAACGGAGATCAGTCTCTCCCCCAAGGAGTTCGCCCTGCTGGAGGCGTTCATGCGCCGTCCTGGACAGGTCCTCTCGCGGCTGCAGCTGCTCGAGCATGCCTGGGACTTCGCCTACGAGAATCGCTCGAACGTCATCGACGTCTACGTGCGGTACATCCGCGAGAAGGTGGACCGCCCGTTCGGAACGGAATCGATCGAGACGGTCCGAGGAGTCGGCTACCGGCTCCGCGAGGACGACGACGTGTGAACCGCCTGCCGATCAGGCTCCGGCTGACCCTCGTCTTCGCCCTGACGATGGCCGTCGTGCTCCTCCTTGCGGGCTGGCTCGTCTACGCACGAGTGTCGAGCAACCTCGGCAATGCGCTCGACGAGCAGCTGCGTTCGCGCGCCCAGGACGTCTCGGCCCTCGTCCTCCGCGAGGGCTCACTCAAGTCGACGCACACCACGCTCATCGAGCGCGGCGAGACGTTTGCGGAGCTGCTGAACATGAACGGCTCGGTGGTCGACGCGACGAATCCCGTTGGACGTACGCCCCTCCTCCCGCCCGAGCTCGCCCGCGCACTCCGCGGCCCGGTCTTCATCAACCGGAGCTCCGTTCCAGGGCTCGACGAGCCTGCGCGCATGCTCGCGCTTCCGCTCCAACGCGGACAGAGCCGCCTGGTGCTGGTCGTCGGCGCAACGCGGGCGAACCGGACGGAAACGCTTCTCAGCCTGCGCAACGCGTTCCTGATCGGCGGGCCGCTCGCACTGATCCTCGCCTCACTTGCCGGTTACGGACTCGCGGGCGCAGCTTTGCGCCCGATCGAGGCGATGCGGCGGAGAGCAGCGGCGATCTCGGCTTCGTCGCTCGACGACCGCTTGCCCGTCCCACCGAGCGGTGACGAGGTGTCGCGGCTCGGAGAGACGCTGAACGAGATGCTGAGGCGCATCGGCGACGGTCTGGCCCGCGAGCGGCGCTTCGTCGCAGACGCGAGTCACGAGCTGAGGACGCCGCTCGCGTTGCTGAAGACAGAGCTCGAGCTCGCGCTCAGGCGCTCACGTTCGACCGAGGAGCTCGAGGCGGCGATCCGGAGTGCTGCCGAGGACACTGAGCGCCTCTCCCGGATCGCGGACGACCTGCTGCTGCTGGCCCGCGCGGAGCAGGGCCGCGTGCCGCTGCGGCGCGAGCCGGTCGATGTTGCCGACGTCCTCGAGACGGTCGCCAACCGTTTCAGGTCGCGCGCCGAGTTGGAGCGCCGCGGCCTGTCCGTCGCCGCGGATGACGATCCGCTCGTCGTCTCAGCCGACCGCTCGCTCCTCGAGCAGGCGCTCGCGAACATGGTGGACAACGCGTTTACTCACGGCGCCGGCCGCGTGACCCTCGCGGCGGAACAGCGGAATGGGTCGGCGGAGCTGCACGTGCTCGACGAGGGCACAGGTTTCCCCGCGGACTTTCTCCAACATGCGTTCGAGCGTTTCAGCCGAGCGCAGACGACCACAGAAGGAAGCGGTCTGGGCCTCGCAATCGTCGAGACCATCGCCGAAGCCCACGATGGACGAGCGGGCGCCGCAAATTCGCCCGGCGGTGGAACTGACGTCTGGCTCGCTCTGACTGTCGAGCGCTAGCGATCGTCGCCGGACGCGGCGACTGCCGAGTCGTCCGGGCGCGCTTCGTCAGTCGAGTCGATCGTGTTCGGCACGGGGGCCTCGACCGGCTCGCCGTCGTACGAATAGGTACCGGCAGCCTTGGCCGCAGCTGCAGCCGCCCTCTTCTCTTCTTTCAGCTCGCGCTTTTCCTTCACTTTGCGCTCGCGCGTCAGCTTCGCCATTGTCGTCTGTCTTTTAGAGCCCAATGCGTCCTTCCTCTCTGTCGATGGGTGCAGAATAGCCTGATCAAGCGGCCGGACGGCGATTGACGAAGCCGAATCGCGTGAGGAGCGCTACTTGCGAGGCGAGGTGCGATGACCGAACCATTGGGCTGGGGATTGATCGGAACGGGCGGAATCGCCGAGACCTTCGCTGCCGACTTGATGTTCACCGACTCGGGCCGACCGGTTGCGGTGGGGTCCAGGCACATGCAGTCGGCGAACCGATTTGCCGACGAATTCGACATCCCCAACCGTCACGGGAGCTACGAGGCCTTGGTTGCCGACCCCGAGGTCGATGTCGTGTACGTGGCGACTCCGCATCCGCTGCACCACGCCAATGCGCTACTCGCGTTGCACGCCGGAAAGCCGGCGCTCGTTGAGAAGGCATTCACGATGAACGCTGCCGAGGCACGAGACCTCGTCGCCACCGCCCGCAGGGAGGGACTGTTCCTGATGGAGGCGATGTGGACGAGGTTTCTTCCGCACATCGCAGAGATCCGCCGCCTGCTGGCCGAGGGAGCGCTCGGGGAGATCGTCACGGTTACCGCCGACCACGGGCAGTGGTTTGCGAGAGACCCGGACTTTCGGCTGTTCGCTCCGGAGCTCGGAGGCGGCGCGTTGCTGGACCTCGGCGTCTATCCGGTCTCGTTCGCGTCGATGGTGCTCGGTAAGCCAGACCGGATCGTGAGCCTCATCGACCCGGCCTTCACCGGTGTCGACGGTCAGACCTCGATGTTGTTCGGATACGCGAGTGGCGCACAGGCTGTCTTGACGTGCACGTCGTCCGCCAAGAGCCCGACCCGTGGAGCGATCGTCGGCACCGAGGCGCGCGTCGAGATCGACGGCGACTTCTACGGGCCGACGTCATTCACGCTCATCTCACGGACGGGAGACGAGACCTACTTCGACGCGCAACACGAGGGACGTGGTCTCTGGTACGAAGCCGAGGCGGTTGCCGGTTGCCTCCGCCACGGGCTGCTCGAGAGCCCGTTGATGCCTCTGGACGAGAGCGTCGAGATCATGGAGACGATGGACGCCATGCTCGCTCAGGGTTGAGCCGCTTGAATGGGGGATTCCAGTCAGCATCTCTTGCGCTTCGCCCGAGCCACGGCCACCATTAGGCGGTGAAGGTCAATTACCGACTGGGCGAAGGGAGCTTCATGCGTCTGCGATCCATCCTTCTGGTTGCCGCGAGCGTCGCCGTCTTTCTCGCGTTCACCGGCTCCTCCGGCGCGATCATCGGCGGCACGCCGGACAGCGCCCACACCTATGTCGGCCTGGCCACCAACGGCGTCTTCGTTTGTACGGCAACATTGGTCAGTCCGCGGATCATGGTCACGGCGGCCCACTGTTTCTCCGACAGCACGTCGCTCTTCGGGACCGACGGGAGCGGACATCCGCGGGTCGCGGTGACGTTCGACCAGCAAGGGCTCTTCACGCAACCGGCACCGACGTTCTGGATCGGGACGTACTACTCCAACCCGGCCTGGTGCACTGGCTGCAACAAGGGGCTGCCGGGATTCGACACGAACGACGAGGCGATCATCGTCCTCGACACTGCGCAGAGCCGTGGTCTGGCGGTCCTACCGGCGCTCGGATTCGACGATTCGCTCCGCACGGGAACCGCGCTCGACATCAGCGGCTACGGCGTGCAGCACTTCGGGAAGCCGGATCCGTGCAATCCAAGCTGCAAGAAGCAGCCCGATGCCTTCTTCACGCGGATGACCGCGACCGCGAACCTCCTCAGCGTCGGCAAAGGAACGCAAGGTGAGTTCGTCGTGATCTCCGCCAACACCTCGCAGGGCAAAGGCGGCCAGTGCTTCGGCGATTCGGGTGGCCCCTTGTTCCTCGCCGGCACCAACAGGTTGATCGCCGAGACGACGTTCGGCACGAACGGACAGTGCGCCGGTGTCGGTTACGACACCCGCCTCGACACGACCTCCGCCCGGAACTTCATCTTCGGCACCGCAAGCTCGCTCGGACTCAACATTCCTTAGACAAGCGCCGCGTCAGAAAAGAAGCTCGAGCCCCGCCCGAGATGACCTCGGTGCGGGGCTCACGTATCCAGGTGCCTCGACGCGAGCGTCCTCGCGAGGTCCGTGACCGCTGCGCGGCGGAGTTGCCTTGTGGAGGCAGGGCACAGCGCCGCAACTCGCGTCGCCAGCACGAGCTGGAGAGGAACGCGAAAGGTGACCCCCGCAAGAGACGAGGCGTGTGGAACTTTCAGGGTCATCCCGTAGGCTCACAAGAATGACGGATGTCGGGTCAGGCGATGCCCGGATCGCCGAGCTGGTCGGTGAGCTGACCGACCTTCGTGATCGTCATGAGACGGTTGCGCGGGTCTTTCAGGACCTGGCTCGGTCGCGGATGCGGCTGCGGCCGATTCTCGATCAGATTGCCGAGGCAGCGGCTTCCCTTTGTCGCTCGGAATATTCGGTGATTCATCTAGCTGATGGCCAGCTGCTTTACGCACGGGCGAATGTCGGTCTACCGCCAGCGGTGATGGAGTATGAGCGGCTTCACCCACTTGAGCCGGGTACACAAACGCTGACCGGCCGCGTCGCCTTGACGAAACGTCCCGTGCATATTCCCGAAGTCGCTGCTGACCCCGACTACGACTTTCCAGGGATCAAGATGGCAGAAATTCGGACGATGCTCGGGGCCCCTGTGCTAATCGATGACCAGTTGGTTGGCGTAATTCAGGTAGGTCGAAGTGACGTCCGACCATTCGACGGCGGAGAGATCGAACTGATAGCGACCTTCGCGAATCAATGCGCGATCGCAATCGCCAATGCGAAGCTCTTCGAGACCGTCGAGCGACAGCGGGCCCAGCTCGCACGGTTCGTCTCGCCCGAGGTCGCTACGCTCCTCTCGACCGAGGACGGCAGCCGCCTCCTCGCCGGGCACCGCGCCTACATCAGCGTTGTCTACTTCGACCTGCGCGGCTTCACCGCTTTTGCCGAAACCGCAGAGCCCGAGGAGCTCATCGACGTCGTCCGCGAGTATCACGAGGCAGCCGGAGCGCTGGTTACCGTGCATAAAGGCACGCTCGAACATTTCGCCGGAGACGGCCTGATGGTGTTCTTCAACGACCCCCTACCGCTACCTGACCACGAACTTCATGCAGCGAAACTCGCCGTCGCGATGCGCGAGCGCATCGGTGGTCTCGCGGCTGCTTGGCGCAAACGCGGCCACGAGCTCGGGATTGGAGCCGGCATCGCTGCAGGTCACGCGACGCTCGGACAAATCGGATTCGAGGGACGCTACGACTATGGGGCTCTCGGCACCGTCACCAATCTCGCCGCGAGGCTGAGCGATGCGGCAGCGGCAGGTCAGATCCTTCTCAGTCAGCGTGCGTACACCGCTCTCGAGGATCGAGTTCAGGTTCGGCCGGCTGCCCATCTGGACATGA
>WNFC01007953.1_pt1 | contig 11673 bp, 7 predicted proteins | sample 5400541 | NCBI WGS metagenome assembly WNFC01 (sample SAMN13153342, study PRJNA577476) | soil metagenome | isolation source: 120 cm saprolite under Douglas fir tree site 2 hole 2 replicate 1 | place: USA:California | collected 2015-04-18 | reverse complement strand
TTCCGGGGCAGGCTCTTTGGCTGGGCTGGGTCAGCAGCCCTGGCCGTGGTACCCGTCGCTGTCTGCCTGGGTGCTGCTGTCTCCGCCGGGGCGGTAGCTGCCGTTCATGCGCTGTCCTCTCGGTGTGTCTGCTGCGGTGCGGACCGGCTGGGGCTCACCGCTGGGCCAGCCGGGGTGGTGCTGGGCGGCCTTGCGTTTTTTCCTCAGCAGCCTCATTGTGCACTGGCCTCCTCTTCGGTGTTACGGCCAGTGCAGGTGGCCCTGGCCGGGACCGGGCTGAAGATGTGCCAGGACGGCAGCTGCTCCGGGAGCCTGTGGCAGCACCTGGTGCGGAACTGCCCTTCTGCCATCCAGTGGGTTTCGCTGGCCCTGGATGGATCTGCGGCCGGAGTCAGCGATCCTGGGCACAGATCAGAGCTGAGGCTATCAGGTACGAGGTGCTGGCGAATACGGGCGGGCCCGGCCTTGCCGGGGGCGAGCTGGTAGCGGTGCCCGCACTGGGGGCACTCGCGCAGCTGGGGCGGCTGGTAGGGGCTCTCCGGGTCGCTGAGCCTGCGCATGTGCACGGACTCGGTGGGGTTTTCCCCGCTCATAGCGTTCCTGCGCCTATCTGCTGCCAGGTGGCGATGGTCGGTGCATCGCTGAACTGGTTGGTGAACGAACCGATGGATCCGGCTGTTCCGCTGCGCTGCTGTGGCGTTGCTGATGCCATACTCGGTGATTCCGAGCTGGCGCCCCTGATCGGCGTAGACGCTGAGCCAGTGCAGCCATGGCGGGTAGTTGGACAGGCCAGCTGAAGGATAGCTTTTCAGGTTCGCCCGCTGGTAGCTATCTACAGTGTAGGCGTCCACGTACTCCGCCGGTACCTGCCAGAACCCCTGCTGCGCCGTACTGCCCACAACGCCGTACTTCGATCCGGCACTGTTCTGCCAGACCTTGACGTTGGCCTTGCCCACCGAACGGATGGCATTGGAGCACTGGATGGTCGTCTTGATGAACTGGGTGTAGTTCCCCCCCGGGTAGCTGTCCTCGGCTTCCTGCCAGTAGCTCATGTAGACCAGGCGGTCATCCGGGATGGACGCGACGTACTTGCCCAGCGAGGGAATCTGAGAATCCTTGTAGGTGATGAACGTGACAATACCGGAAGGAAGCTGGGATTCGTTATCAGACCCTAGATGGCCATTCTGGAATGTATCCATTACCTGAGTGCCCGAGTAGAACATCTTTATGCAGTCCAGCGGGCCGAGGGTGGGGTTGCCGTGACTGATCCAGTCGGTTACCGACACCGGGCAGCTGGTGGGCGGGCTGGACACCGCACCGACAAACTGGGCGACCCTGTCACCCTTGAAGCCACCGCGCAGCACTCCGTTCGACCTGACCGGGGCTACCGGGGTCTCCCCGCCACCTTCCAGGGCCCCGGACTGCTTCTGCCGGGACAGGGTATCAAACAGAAGCTGCAGCAGCCCCACCCGGTAATCAGAGGAACTGGTGATGGTATTCCAGGTCGGGGAGCCTGTGTTGTTCCCGTTGTACCACATGCACTCACTGCAGAACAGGCCGGTCTGCAGCCTTCCCACCAGCAGGTTAATGATGAAGTTTATGTAGCTGGTGAACTGGGAAACAGTAACTGCGTCCGCTTCCATTTGGCTGAGTGCGGTGCCCAGCTCACCAAAGCCAAATGGCAGATTGTGTTTGCGGCACAGCGCTTCAAGAGCGAGCGGGGTAACGCCGTTGGAATTGTCCAGGTTAACGAAAGTGGAGCAGTAGTAGTCGGTTACTCCCTCATCGCAGTAGACAGTGCCGCCCACCAGCGGAAAGTAGTTTGTTACCCCCGCCACCCCGGCATGGGTGGCGGCGTCATAGACCAGAGGCACCCCGAGAGCCTGGATGACAGGGTGATACAACTGCATCAGGTGCACAAACTGGCTGGCGCTGGGGAAAGCAGGATCACCGTTCTGCGGTTCCTGCCAGAGCACAACCTTGACCGGCCCTGGGGTCAGCGCCATGAGCGCTGCGATGCTTGCTGACAGGGCAGCGGCGTCCGAGCCGTCGAAAGCGGGCTGGTAGCACAGCCAGATCATGCACCCGGTGGCTACCAGGGCTGTGTACTGGGAGTCGTATGTGGTGGGGAACTCGCCCACCTGGTAGTAGATCTTCTGGGCCATGACCGCCATGTCGCGGTTCACCACAGAGTCGAACTGGTTAGCACTGGCAATACGGGTGGTGGGTGGCCCGTAGTTGCCCTTCGGGGTGGTGCTGCCAACCAGGCCAGCGCGTGGCCTGGCAGAGAAGAAATCGCTGTCCGAGACGAACACGACAGGGCCTGCTACCTGCCGGGTCTCGGTGAAGTGACCGGAGTCGGTGTCAGTGATCTGCTGCACCCCGGAGCTGACCCGCTGGCCTTCGGCAAAGTGCCCGGTGTCGGTGTCGGAGACAAACTGGGTACCGCCGCCAGCCGGGCCTGCTACCCCGGTGTCAAAGAAGGCGCCGGAGTCGGAGTCGGCCACCTGCACCGGGGCGCTGAAGCTGGGAGTCCACTGGAAGGTGTTCGGCGGCATTGACATCACCCTGCCGTACGCGCGGTCTGGAAGAGCCTGGCCTGTCTCATCCTGCGAGGACAGCAGGAGAGTCACTGTGTAGCTGACGGTGAGCCCGTTCTTGTAGACCGGCCCGTCAAAAGCGATGGGCCCGAACTGAGCTGCGTAAGCCACGAACTGAATCTGGCGCTGGTTTCCTGCGGCATCCCTGGCACTGGCCCGGAGCACCAGCGGAAGCTGTGCCGTGACGCTTTGCCTGAACAGCGGCAGTGAGTAATAATCCAGCGGTGTGACTCCCGAGGACGCCACGGTGGTGCCCATGATGTCCGCGAGCACTCCCCAGGGCATGAATCCGCCCTGGATGGTGACCTGCACCGAGCCGGGAGCGGTCCAGACGTTAACCACCTGGTCATCCATCTGGGTAACGGTGCTGACCCACTGGGGCGAGATCTGCGCGCTGCGGACCGCGTACAGCTTGCCCTGAATCTGGGTCAGGCCGGGAAGGAGTACCCCGGCATGGGTGATGGAAAAGCCCTCGGTAAGCAGGCGGCCTGGCGGGGGCGCACCGCCGGGGAAGTTCTGGCTCTCGGCAAAGTGCCCGGTGTCATGGCTGTCCACCGCCACGGCAATGGACTGGCTCTCGGCAAAGTGCCCGGAATCACTGCGCACCCCTGGCACCGTGGACATCTGGAAGATGAGCGGGAAGCCGGGACCAGCGCCCGAGCCCCTGGCGAACCTGATAGCGGGCAGTCCCTCAGCGAAGCTGCCGGTGTCGGAGCTGGACACGGCATGCTGGGTGGCGAACCCGCCAGCGTCCGTCCCGGTGAGCACATCCGCATCGCTGACATAAACCAGCGGGGGATTCTCCGCTGCCTGACCGGTATCAGAGCTGCTGGTGAGAACGGCGTGCTGCTCGGTGAAACTGCCGGTGTCGGCGCTGACCGGGCTGTTGGGGATGCCGGTGTCAGTGAAGCTGGCAGTGTCAGTGCTCTGCACGGCCAGAGAGCGGACAGCATCTGCACCGCTGTAGCTGTCCGGCGATACCAGGGTGATGGACTCGCCCGCATCCGCAGCACTGCCGCTGTCGGTGTCTGAGGCGGGCGTGAGGGCCCCGATGTAGCCCAGGCGGCTCAGTCCTAGGCCGTCGTACCAGACTGGCCCCACGCTCGCCGCAGCCTGCGCCAGGCCCCACCGTGCGGTGTCGGGCTGGCCGAGGGTGTTGAGGGCGGTGCCCGAAGTCTGGGTTTCGGTGGGGGTCGGGCTGTTCGGGCTGTTGAACAGCTTGAACTCAACCTGGCCGCTGCCGTTGCTGCCAGTAAGGAATCCCTCCACCCGGAAGTAGGCGTTCAGGCTGACCGCAGCGGTGCTGGTGGCCTGGGAAGCCCCGGCCGAGTCCAGCATGGTGACCTTGCCGAGCGTGCTGATGCGCAGGCGCCCGCACACCGATCCGGCCTGCAGGAACGTCAGCACGTTCATGGCCGCCGCCGGGTTGGCGGTCAGGTACCCGTAGACCTCAAACCAGGTCTGGGCCTGCCAGGACATGGAGGTGGACCAGTCCGCGTAGCAGGTGGCTGAGGTAACGCCCGTGGCGAGCTTGAGAGCCATCGAGCCCACCGCGACATGGGTGCTGTCGAATGCGAGCGTCTGCCCGCTGGCCAGCGGGGATATGGCGTCGAACGAAGCTGAGGGGTTACCGGTATTGCCAGTGGTCAGGGTGACCCCGCTGGTGCCCTCTTCAAAGCCCTGTGTCAGCAGGCTGAAGGCCATGGCCGCGCCTGCCTAGAAGTCCATGCTGATGAAGAAGTGAATCCCCATCCGGGTGGTCAGCCCGGTTGCCGAGCCGGGAATGGTGTTCTGTGATGCTTTGACCGCGCCCGAGTTGGTGTAGTAGACCTGCGGGGTCTGCACACCGGGAGTACCGGTGGAGCTGATGATGGTGGCAGCGAAACGCTGCGCCGAGCCGGTGGCGAACTGAGCGGGCAGCGTGAAGATGGTGGAGTCCGCCGCGAAGGTGGGCACCGACAGGTCCGCGATAACCTCAATCTCGTTGGTGTCCGCGATGTAGCGCCAGGCTCCGGGGTCTCCGTTGCCCGAGTCCCCCCAGGAATTCTGGTAGGTGACGCCTGTAGCAATCTCGTTCCAGGCCTGCTGCAGCCACGGGATGAGCGGCACGGTCCCGCTGCCGTACTTGTAGCCCTTGGCGGTGCGGCAGGCACTCATGATGCGCGGTGCGGCCCCGCTGGGGTCGTAGACGGGCGAGGCGCCAGCGATGAGCCCGGGATCGGGGTAGTTGAGCACGCCTTCATCCCAGTCCACCGTGGGCAGCACCACGCCGCCACTGACCGGGCCCACCGACAGCGCGTGCATGGGAGCCCCGCTGGCCACCACTGAAGTACCGATGTTGCAGTCCGCGCTGACGGTGACCTCGTTACGGCCCTCCACCCGCACCCCGGCGTAGTGCTGGGTGCCCGCGCCATCGCTTGTCCCGTCCGCGTCGAATGAGCAGCCGTAGGCCTTGACCGGCAGCCGCTTGGCGGTGCCGAGGGAAGAACTGTTGGTGACCAGCAAGCCATGCTGGCCGTTGCGCTGGGTCAAGCAGCCGATGAGCAGGTTCGGGTCCTCGAATCCGGTACCCGAGGTGAAAGCGTCAAACACCATTCCGGAACTGGCGTTCTGCTCTCCCCGGAAATCTGCCCAGTTGTTGTTGCCGCCGGTACAGTACAGCCCGTGCCCGGTACCGCCGAGCCCGTTGTTGCGGGACCGGCAGTTACGCGAGCTGGTGTTCTTGAAGTAGCCGTAGAACCCGTCCATCTGGCAGGTGTCGGCATGGCAGCCGTACAGATGCCAGCCAATGGGCGTGTAGGTCACCGCAGACTGGGTTACCTGGTACGCGGTAATGCCCCGGCCGGGGACCTTGAAGATACCCACCTTCTCGATGAGCACCGCCTGCACCGTGCCGTAGGCGGTGATGCCGTCGATGGCGGTGCCGGTGCTCAGCCGGGTGCCATCGATCCAGAAGTTCTCCAGCATAATCTCGTTGTCTGGCCCGCCGTTGACGCCGTCCATCCAGAAGATGCCTGGCGGGGCCGTGGTACCGGTATCGCTTCGGGTGTAGGCCGGGACGCCCGAGGTAGAGAATGAGGCCAGCGGCTTGAAGATTGTTCCCTGCGGCTCCCCGTAGTTGGATGCGGTGCTGCCCTGCACCCCGTAGAGCCTGGTGTTGTCGAACAGCTGGACCGCACTGGCCATCCCGATGAGTCCCATGGGGGCACGCACCGCGTAGTCCAGGTTGCTGGCGTCAACGAGGGCCTGCTGGAGGACCGCTGAGTTATCTCTGGTCCCTGCGGTATCTACCGGGTAACCTGCAGTACCCAGCCAAATCTCGCCCGGTGCGGGCTTGAGCGAGTTGGCGCCGAACTCAGCCACTTCAGATCGCCACCAGCAGGCCACGCAGCGCAAAGGTGCTGTTTGCACTGGGGCCGTTGACGAACTGGGCGCGCAGATAGCGCAGCGTGATAAGGGTCTCCAGGATCTGCGGAGTCGTGGCAATCACAGCTGAAGGGAAGGTGGTGAACCAGGTAGTGGTATCCGGAGACTGCTGCAGGTTCAGGGTGCCTGGCTGGTCCACGTCGATGAGCACCCTGAACCGCGAGTACGAGGCTCCGCCACTGCTCAGGTCACCCAGGTCTATGGCCGGGGCAGAGTTGAACGTTCCGCTGGCCCCAACTATCGCGTTGGTAGGGTTGAGGTTGACCTGCTTGGTCCAGTTGAAGTTGAGCGGCCTGGTCTCCAGCCCGTAGTCCGTGGACGCTGGGGAGCCGTTGACAACCCCAGCGAGGGCAGCGCCTGCAGCTGGATCCGCTAGAGACACCCGCTGGCGCTGGACGGTTCCCGCCCCAGTAGTGACCTGGCCGGTGTCCACCAGCTTGCCGGAGCCGTCCGGCTGTAGCTGGACATCAGAATCACTCACTCGGGGCCTCCACGGGCCGCACGGGGTTTACCTAGGGACACCTGGTGAAATCGGTGGTTGGCTTGCATCCCTGCGGCGAATACGGCCCACAGCCGAGGCATAGACACCAACGATCTCTGCTATCTCCCGGTTGGTGCGCCCAAAAGCGATGAGATCCCTGATCGTCGCCTTGACATCGGCGGTAAGGCGGTTCTTTGGCCCAGGATTCTTGCGGCGCTGAACGAACTGGTAGACCATGGGGGCCGAAACCCCGAACTCATCTGCTACCTGCTTGTAGCTCTGCAGCTCCTGATAGCGTTCCCACATCAGGTCATATTGCTCGTCCGTAAGCAGCGCCACTGCACTGCGCTCGCCCGACGCCATGTGAGCACCGTTACGTCCCTGGTTGCGATCTTCCATGTTCTGCTCGGGCGTGCCCTCGTAGACATGACGCGCACGGTTCACCACGTTGCAGCACAGCGGGTTGTTGCACTTGTGGCAGCCCTGCGGCTGCGGCCAGCGGCCATAAGTCAAGTAGAACGCCACCGTATGAGCACGCTTGGTCTTGCGTCCCTGATCGCGGGACATATCAGGATTCAGGTTATCCAGCTCTCCTGGGTACACCTTGAACTGCCCGTAACGCATGCCCTTGGAGTCCGTGGAGCAACCTGCAGTCCACAACCAGCACTCATCGAACCCGCGCCGGTCTACTCGGGACCAGAACCGGTCCTCTACTACTGCTTTCACCATACGATGAATATACTTCGAGCACCACAAAACAGAAAATACCCAGATCGCCACCAAGCAAAAACCCCCTGGCGCACTACCCTTACCAGGGGGTCTCACTAAGTGTGATGAGTGACTAACTCAAGGTAGTCGATGAACTGAATACCCATGCTGCACCACTGCCCTTCGTTCCGAGCGAGGCCACCTTGTGGTTCACCAGCACAGCCTGGTTGGAGCCGGTACCGTGCGCGGACAGCGTGGCACTGGCCGCTGCGGTGCCGTTGTAGATGGCCCAGGCCCAGGTGTTCCAGGCGAAGTTAGACACGCCCGAGCCGAACGTGGACTGGCTGTTGACCACGCCGTTGGACTGGGTGGGGAAGCTCGCGTCGTTCGGGTTCTGGTAGCAGTTGGAGCCCGAGGTGAAGGTGGCGGTGACATAGGTGTCGCCCACGGCTGCGGCGGTGGAGCTGTCCCCGACCGTGACCAGGCCGTGGGTGTTGGAGAAAGTAACCCCGCCGGAGCCGATGAAAAGCTGGGTGGCCTGGTTGAGACCCTCGGTGACCAGCAGATTCCCGGCGGCACTGGCGCAGCCGTGCTCGGGGGCCCCGGTGCTGCGCAGGATCCGGGAAAGCATGAGCCCGTGTGTGCGACGGGGAAGGCGCCCGTACCGGGCGGCCATGCTGCGTTCCGCGAACCTGGCCTGGTCCGGGCTGAACTTCTCGGCATGGGCGAAGGCACGCCAGGTTATGCCATCATGTGTGGGCAGCTGGCTGATGGCCGCCTTGCGGGCAGCGTCGATCCGGTCCAGCACGTCGCTCGCATAGCTCACCGGGAAACTCCTCACAAGGGACTTTGGCTGCCCAGAAGTAATCGGTGATGAGCTTGTGCGCTTGTGCAGGAAACTGCTATCTCGTCCCCCAGACAAACAGAACAGCCCGGGAGCGGCCACCTCTTCAGGTGCGAGGCGCTAGCTTAACTCCCGGGCTGTGCCTGGTCACCTGGACTTGGGCTTCACACTCCTGGCCGGGCCGCTGGGTGCCTTGGGAGCGGCCAGGGTGCTGTCCTGGGACCTGGAGGCCAGCAGTTCCAGGTCCCTGCACGATGCGGTGACCCACATCCTTAGCTGGTTATACGCCCTAGAAGGGACTTGTCAGCAGCCTGCCCTGATCTTGTGGGCAGGCTGCTGGCCAGCTGAATGCCTGATCAGGTGAATCCGGTAGAACCGGCCGGGTACCGTGCGTATATTTGTCACGAACCACTGCTGGCCGGTACTGCCGGACGCACCGAGCACCATGAGGCAGTCGTTGTGCCCCAGCAGCCCATCGCATCGCCTGTTAACGATATAGAACCCGCCGGTCGTCAGGAAGTTGACCCACGTGGTTCCCGTGCTGTGCGCGGGCTCGACAAGGACACTCCCACCGCTCGGAGTGCAGTTGGGCGATGCCAGCGCCAGGCCACTGGAAGTCTCCCATTCCCCGTAGGGATTCCCGTTCACGTGCCCAGCCTGGTCGAAGAACATGTTCCGGCAGTGCGTGCCAGAAGCATCCTGCTGAGTGACCGCCGTATTCGGCTCGTCAGGACTGAATCCAACGCAGACGTTGGCGTTCAGCGTCTTGATCGTATATGGCCCGGTCGCGCTGATCGCCAGGGCCGGGACTGCCAGGCAGAGGCTGATAGCAACTGCAATCAAGCTGCCAAGAATGGAGCGTCTCACTACTGTTTTCCTCCTGCTGGTATACGCCTAAAGGGGTTTTCCCAGCTTGTTATACACCGCTAGAAGGACTGAATGGTAGCAAACGCCCAAGTGGCGGATCCGCCGGGCGCCAGTGTGCCTATCCGGAACTTCCCCGCCAGGCTGCCGTCCGCCGAGGCTGCCAGCAGCAGCACCGCATAGGCGGCATGCCCGGACATCCCGGCCGCGAACAGCACGGCCAGCTGCTCGTTGCCTGCACCCGAATTGAAGATGACCGGGGTTACCCCGCAGGGGACTGACTCAGATCCTGCCCCGGACGCGCCCTGGAAGCCTGAGGTGAGCGTTCCGGGCGGCCCCCCGTCCACCGATAGGGTCTGCCCGCTGGCAGGTACCAGGATGGCTTTGGGGCCGCCCTCCGGGCCTACCGCGAGCGGCACAGGGTTTCCCGAGGGATCCGGGTTCGATGCGTTCTGCCAGGTTCCGGCCTGCAGGTTATAGACCAGCGGGTCTCCATGATCAGTGCCTACCTGAACATCCGCCAGGCCACCCAGGCTCGGTGACACCACGGTAGGCACCACGCCGGTCCCGCCTATGGAGGTGACCGGCGTGGTGCCCAGTGCGTTGATGAACTGGCCACCGAACTTGTTAATCAGGTAAAGCAGCTGCTGAGCGATGTACTGGCGGTAGGTGCTGACTGTCAGCTCCGCACTGACCGCCCCGGTGGCGTCAATGCCGAAGGCAATCCCAACCACCCGGATGGCGTCCACCACCGATGTGCCCACAGTTGGGCGCTCCCGGCCGATCCAGTCCCCCACGTCGAAGTGTTCCAGCGGGGTCGAGCCAGGCTTGTCCGGCAGCACCGAGATAGTCTCGCTGAGCACCTCGTCCTTGGATCCGGCCACAGTCGCGGCAATCACCACCTGCATGGACTCCGGATTGACCGCCTGAGCGGTCTGCGCCCATCCTTCGCGCTGCTGGTACCGGGAGATGGATACCGCATCGCTGGCCGACACCACCGTGCCGTCTGCGTTCACCGCGCCGGTCAGGTTCTGCACCTGGTCCCGGGCCCGCACCCGCTGCCTGGTGACCAGATCCCTGCTCTCCCGCAAAATCACCTGCCTGGACCGGTCCTGGCCGAGCGCCACCTTGCCCGCACCCTGCAGGGCCAGGCCCACCTGCAGCTGGAAGCGCGGCTGCATGATCCAGTCAGCGTTGACTATCCCGGCGTGTGTCTGCAGCAGCGAGAACAGGTCCGTGCCATTCTGGATCTGCACGCTCATGGCGTCTGCCCAGGGGTTGCCGAAACTGTCGGTGACCACGTTCAGGCGGGTAGTGACCCACGGGACGGTGCCCCGCATCTGGGCAGCCAGCAGCAGCTGGTACCACACACTCATGATGGGCGTGAGCAGGAAAATGTTCCCTGCGCTGGTCGGGGTGATGATGTCCGCGTTGATGTTGCTGACCGTGCCTGCTACCACGTCGTCCTTGCTGTAGCTGACCGTAAAGAACACGATGCTTTTCGAGGCATCCCAGTTGTGCGGATTCTGCCACTGCAAAACCCAGCTCTGCCCGTCAGCACTGGTCCAGAACGAGAACTTGCCATCGCTCTCACTGATGCGCCAGTAAAGATCATCCGTGCTGCTGTATTTGCCCAGGCTCTTCGTTACAGCCCCGCCGGAGAATGGAATGAACAGCTGCGAGTCAGACACCTGCACATAAAAGTCTGCTGCTGAAAGGCCGAACAGCGCATAATTCTTGGGGTTGGTGGCGGACTGCACATAGAACTGGAATACCTGGGAACCGTCCAGCTTGTTCCCCGACAGCAGTGGTACCGGTGCCCCAATCTGGGCGGAGATGGAGGAGCCGGTGATGTCGTAAGTGGTGGCCCCAAGGAAGGTGGTGCCTGCGGGAGCAACGATCATGCAGGTGCCCGGCGGGTTCAGCAGGATGTGGTCCAGCGGGGCGGACTCGTTCCAGATGTTGATGTCCAGGGCTGAGTTTCCCCCGGCATCCAGCTCAGCGAAACCGTCCTGGATGGCATCTGTCTTGAAGATGATGTTGGGGAACCCCGGTGGCATGGCCCTGGCCCATGAAAGCGTGTTCACCGTGCCCGGCCCGGTGATGGTCACCTGGCGCTGCTCGCTCTGGTCCACCTGCTGCTCGGTCACTGACTGGCCGGTGAACTCAAACAGCAGCTTGCCGTCCCGGTAGATCTCCCACAGGTGCTCATAGGCCAGCAGGTACTCACCCCGCGTGGTCCCGCCGATGGCCGGGGGCTCCGGGAACTGGCGCGGCGCAGTCCCTGACGGGGGCGGCACCAGCCCCGGCACCGTGGTCTCTTCCAGGGACTCGTACGAGACCGTGAAGGCAGTGGCGAACAAGGTGTCCCCGGAGCCTGGTGAGCTGGCCAGCCCTACAATCTGCCACCCGGTAACCGATCCTATCGGGGCCGTTGCTATCGCCCCGTAGACGGTCCACTGCCCTGCCGGTACAGGCCCTGCCGTGAAGTCCAGAGTGATGGTGCCATAGCCATCGGAGAACGCCATCCCGGTAATTACACTGCCGTAGCCCTCTGGCGAGTACACCTCAGCGCGCACCGCATACCGCTGCCCGGAAATAACCGGGATGGGAGCATTCGCCTGACCAGCGTAGCTGTTCTGGCTCACTCCATCGGGAAGGATTGCCATGCTTCGCGGCAAAGGGCCACCAGGCGGCCCGGGAAGCTGCTCTCTGATAAGCGCCCCGAAACCCCGCCAGCCGTCAACGCC
>WNFC01013842.1_pt1 | contig 11674 bp, 9 predicted proteins | sample 5400541 | NCBI WGS metagenome assembly WNFC01 (sample SAMN13153342, study PRJNA577476) | soil metagenome | isolation source: 120 cm saprolite under Douglas fir tree site 2 hole 2 replicate 1 | place: USA:California | collected 2015-04-18 | reverse complement strand
CTTCTGGAAGAAAGCAGAGTTCTCAATGACCTCGCGTATTTGCATTTTATCGCGGGCGATACCCGGGAAGCTCAGCAGGATTGTCTGGACGCTCTCAGGTTGGGAAAAGGCCTACGGAACGACGCTGTGGTTGCTCAGGCGACGAGCACTCTCGGTGAGACCTTTTACGGTTTTGGAAATCTCACGAAAGCCCTCGAACACCAGCAGCAAGCACTTACTATCTGGCGTCAATTGGGAGATCAGCATGGACAGGCCCAGGCTTTGGTCGCGCTGGGCTATTACTATTCAAATCTCGGCGAACCGGCCAAAGCGCGAGAGTCTTACGACCAGGCTTTGAGCTTGTCGCGCGGGAGACAAGATCTTCGCGGCGAAGCGCTTGCACTGATCGCTACCAGTTTTCTCAAGGCCAAGGTTGGCGAAACGCAAGAAGCCCTCGACTCGTTTGGCGCAGCGAGACTACTTGTAGAACGGATAGGCGATCGTACTTCTCTGGCTAGCGTAGTGGGAGGAATAGGCGACCTCTATTTTGGCCTCGGAGATAAGCAGAAAGCTCTCGAGCATTTCCTACAGGCTGCCAAGCTCTTCGAGTTAGGTGATGAAAAATGGGGCGTTGCCGAAGGTAAGTTGGTCCTTGGCAGGATCTATCACTCTCTTGGTGACAATAAAATGGCGCTCGATTATCTTCACGACGCCATCGCACTGTCCAGATCTTTGTCAATGCCGCGTCTTCAAGCTCTGGCACTCCGCGACCTCGGACGTGTTTATAACGCTCTCAAGGACAGCAAGAACGCTGTTAGTTCGTATGAGCTGGCGCTAAAACTGACGAAGAAGGGGCAAGACCAACGATACGAAGCGTACACGCTAAACTACCTGGGCCAGGTATACGAAGATCTAAAGGACGATAAACGCGCACTCGGGTACTATCTGCGCGCACTACCCTTGAATCACGTTGCGGGAGATCAGGCAGGCGAAGTCCTCACGCTGTATAACATTGCCCACGTCGAGCGGAATCAAGGCGACCTCGCTGAGGCGCAGCGACAAATAGAAGCGTCCACCAGTATCGCTGAATCGCTACGCGCCAGCGTTTCCAGCCAAGATCTGAAGGCCTCCTATTTTGCGACTGTGCGACAGGCATACGAACTTTATGTCGATGTCTTGATGCAACGACACAAGGCAAGCCCAAGTGAAGGGTTTGCAGCAAAAGCGTTTGCGATCAGTGAAAGGGCGCGAGCGCGATCTTTCCTGGAGTCGTTGCACGAATCGCAAACCAACATTCGGGAAGGCGTCGACACCGCGTTGTTGGCAAGAGAGCGCTCACTGCAAGAAACGCTCAATGCCAAAGCTGAACGTCAAATGCAGGTGCTGGCAAGCAGGGACAAAGCTGAGGCGGAGAAAGTAGCTAATGAGATTAACTCACTTACCATTGAGTACGCCGAGGTGCGCGATCAGATCAAGGCCACGAGCCCACGATATGCTGCCTTAACGCTGCCTCAGCCTCTGGCGCTAAAAGAAGTTCAGCAACGCGTGTTGAACGACGATTCATTGTTACTTGAGTACACCTTGGGGGATGAACGGAGCTACCTTTGGGCCGTCACGCGTAACGACGTCTCCAGCTTTGAACTACCGCCTCGCGCCGAGATCGAAGCGGCCGCCCGGGGCGTCTATGAGTTGTTGGTTGGCTATCAAGCGCTGCCAGGCGAACCACCAGAACAACGTCGTCAGCGTGAGGCAAAGACGGACGACTTATTGCCGGCAAAGACTGCATCGCTGAGCAGACTTTTGTTGGGCCCACTGATCGGGAAACTTGAGCGCAGGCGGTTAATAATTGTTCCGGATGGCGCGCTGCAATACATTCCCTTTCAGGCGTTAACGGTTCCCGAAACGAACTTTGGTGACGAACTACAATCCGGCTCGGAATGGAACCAGCCTCTGTTAAAGAATCACGAAATCGTAAACGAACTCTCAGCATCAACCCTCGGTTTGCTCTTGAATGAGTCAGCGGCACGCAAGGTGGCGCCTAATACTGTTGCAGTGTTGGCAGATCCAGTATTCGAAGCAGATGATCCGCGGGTTAGTCGCGCTAGAGGCGAAGTCCATGAACAAACGGCGGCATCTCTCGAAGTGCGAAAGGCATTGCGTGATATGAGAGATGTCGGCATCTCACCAGATGGAGTGCAAATACCACGTTTGTTTGCTTCGCGTGAAGAAGCTGAAAGTATTATGGCATTCGCCCAGTGGGGAACCGGGTTAAAATTTTTAGATTTCGACGCCAGCCGTGAACAGGTCATGGGGCCTGAGCTGGCTAGGTATCGCATCGTCCATTTCGCCACTCATGGTGTGATCAATAACGAGCACCCAGAGTTGTCGGGGATCGTCCTATCACTATTCGACCGGCAGGGAAATCCACAAAATGGCTTTCTTCGACTGCATGATATTTACAATCTACATTTGCCCGCGGATCTGGTTGTGCTTAGTGCGTGCAGCAGTGGCCTCGGCAGGGACGTAAAAGGCGAAGGCCTGATCGGTCTGACACGAGGATTCATGTATGCGGGCGCTTCAGGAGTTGTGGCTTCGTTATGGAAGGTTGACGACGATGCCACCGCCGAACTGATGAAGTATTTCTACGATGCCATGTTTACGAAAGGTCTTTCTCCTTCCGCCGGCGAAAAGGAGAACTTTCGCAGCCGATCTTTCCTCACCGTTCAACGAGTGGTAATCTTCTGTGTTTTGGCTGGCTTGTTGCTGCTCGCCTCATTTTTTTTCTTCCATCGACGACGAAGCAGGATTATTTAGTTACAATGCCGCAGCGGCAGTGGTCTTGTTTTGCCGCAACTAGGCCCTCGCCAAAGCCCCATGAACAAAAACTGGGTTCTCACTCAGGAATCATTTGACGCTCTGCTTCACTGGCTCGATCCCCAGCGTGAAAAGGCCGGACAGAAATATGAAGACATCCGCCTCCGCCTGATAAAGATTTTCACCTGCCGGGGATGTTCCGATCCCGAGGATCTGGCAGACGAGACGATAAATCGCGTCATCAACAAGGTCAAGGAGATCGAGGCTGGTTTCACAGGAGACTGTGCCCTATATTTCTTTGGCGTGGCAAACAAGGTTCACCTCGAATATTTGCGCAGAAAACCGGCTGCGACGCTGCCACTTCCAGTGGCAAGTTCTGCCGACGTGGAACGAGAATTCAAATGCCTGGAAACATGCATGGAGCAACTAACACCGGGCAATCGGGCGCTGGTCCTGCAATATTACCAGGAAGAGAAAAAGGCAAAAATCGACCACCGGAAGCTATTGGCCGAACAGCTGGGTATTGCGGTTAATGCCTTAAGGATAAGGGCTTGCCGCATCCGAGCTACTCTTTTGGAGTGTGTTCAGAATTGTCTTGAGCGCACAACAGTGTGAAATGGACTGCATGTTTCTGTCATTATGGTTGGGAGAGCAGTTGAGGGGACAATGAGCTTGTCGAACAATAGAGAACCGGAAAAGATGAAACAGTATCTACTGGGTAAGTTGCCGCCGGAGGGCTTACCTATACTTGAAGAGAGACTCTTAAGTGATGGCGACTTCTACGAACAACTTTTGATCGCCGAAGATGATCTCGTGGACGACTATCTGGCAGATCGTTTATCCGGGCCAGAACGCGAAAGGTTTGAGTCTTACTTCATGCTTTCGCACGAACGCCGGCAGAAGGTGCGTTTCGGTAAAGCACTGAGGCGCTATATCCTTGCTGAAGGCGCAAAAGCCTCCCCGCCTGAACTATCGCAAGGCTCATCCGCGGCGGAGAAGCGTTCGCGTTCGAAGCGTGGTTTTGTCCTTTGGCCTTTCAAGCTAAGTCCCGTTCTGGCCCTTTCATCTATCATTACCGTCTGCCTGGCCCTATTCGCTGTTTCATGGGTGGTCTTCAGGGGACCATCTTTTCGCGCAACCGTTGAGAAGCAGTTGCAGAGGTCCACGATCATCGCTCTTGCTTCCGGATCGACCAGGTCAGAAGGAGTAACCCAACGAATATCGATCCCTCCAGGTGTGGACTCGGTGCAACTTCAGCTTGAGCTGAAACGCAACGATTATCAAACTTATAAAGCTGAATTACTCGGTGATACCAGTGTATTGGCGACTAGCAAGCCCATGAAGCCCGAAGTGAACGGCGGTCGCAGCGTTGTTTACTTGACCGCACCCGCGGACGTTTTGAAACCAGGAGACTACCAGGTTCGACTCAGCGGAATTTCTGACAGTGAGCGCGTAGAAGTGATTGATAGATATCCCTTCCGAGTGGTTGCCCACTAAGAGCGACCTCAGACCGAACCTTCCCATGCTGCATTTGAAAATTTGATTTTTTTGCGCGAAACGTTTTGCGCCGGAAAATCATACCCAATTGAAGGATCATTGTACCGGAGACCCAAGAGGCCCGGCTTAGCACCTCAATACGAGGATGCCGACTTTGCCGCAAACGATTTACCCCACGCAGCGTCCGAAGATCCCTCACCCCTCCATGCGATAGGCATGCCTCATTTAGAACGGCGGGCGACTAGATTTGACTAGTCGCTCGCCGGATTTTTGAGTACTTCCCTGGCCAGTTGGTTTTTGGGTAGTGCTCCGTTAACGGAGCACTGCCGATTTTTTCATGCAGCTAGACTCCCTTTTAGCCCGTCGAGCGTACTGACTTCAGGTTCCCTGCTGCTTACTTCCTGATGTAGTTCCTGTGAATCCAGGCGCCCTTTTGCGCACGATCACGAGTTTCAAAGAAAATGTTCCTCTCATCTTCGGTTGTAAAGAGGTTGACGCGAGCAGTCACTTCCTTTTCCGCTGCAGAGCTTTTCGGGACTTCGGCAAGGAAGCTCTTTACGTGATCTGCGGTAGTCGGTTCAAACCTCTTGTCTTTTTGCAGTTCAGCAATAGCTTCAATGGTGTTTGCTTTCAGCAGCTTCGGCCAGAGCTTTTTGAACAGCCCACTTGAAGCGTACACATCGGCGCTGTTGATCGCACCGTTGATTGCAAACACGTAGCCGATCACGTCATTTCCGTTGACGATGCCGGAAAGTGCCTTTATATAACTCTCAGTATTTTGTTGGACCTGTCGGTTTTCCACGGCTAGTTCCAGACTGGACGAGGAAACGGTCGAATTTACACGGGTACCAACGTTTTCGCTGAGCTTGTCTTGGGCCACAGTGACGTTTTTCCACACGTCGCCTTGAGAATTGGATCGCTTCGCGGCAAGCTTGATCTCTTTTGTTGCCGCAACATTCTCCGAGCTGCTAAAGGAGGCCGCCTGTTCACTTCCACGTCTGGTCCAGCGACCCGACTCCACACAAAACGCGGCAATAGGTAGCTTTCCTGAGTGGGGCGGCACGATCAGATCGACCGCGAGCATTCGGTCTTGCTGCCCGCCTTTAACAATGTCTCCTGACTGTACATAGACATCTTCGTTGGAACGATTCTCGATCGCCAGCTCGTTAACATCCTGTGTCTCATAGACTACGACCTTCCTTTGTGCGAGCGCCTCCTGAAGCGTCAACGGAATCTTACCCTTGACCAGGTCGCGTCCGTGAACGAGGAAGATCGTTAGATTTTTGTGTGTGTAAGGACCGGAGAGCCTGTAATCGCCCGTCTGAGTTTCGGGTGCTTTTTGAGGGACAGCCGATGCCTTGATCTTCGACTCTACAAGCATCCCCAAAGGAATGGCTACCGCCAAGACGACCACGGCCGTGGTCAACACGAATGTTTGTTTCATAGTTGTACTCCTGAGAACAGCCTTCTGGCTGGGAACCGAATTGTCGGGGAGACTTAAGGAGACCTTGAAAGCAAGAACTGACTGGTTAGTAGAACGAGGCTGGGGAGGTTTCTTGCGCTAGGACGGGTTAAGTGAGCGAGATGGTTGCCGGGTAAAAAAAAGTAGAATCACTCCGCGTGCACAGTGGGAGAGTCAGCATGCGGGACGAAGCACCTGCGGCAGCGGGCTTCGTATTTGTCCGAGGCGCCGACCGCGACACGCTCATCTGATTCGAAGGTGCGTTGTGAGTAATTTGCCGGCTGGCCGCACTTCATACAGATGGCATGAGTCTTGGTAATGTATTCCGCGATGGCGAGGAGTTGCGGCATCGGTTCCCACGGTTTTCCTGTGTAGTCCTGGTCCAAGCCGGCAATAATTACGCGCACGCCTCTCCGGGCCAATTCGTTTGCAACGTTGACCAGTTCATTGTCGAAGAATTGACCTTCATCAATCCCCACAACTTCCGTGTCCGCTTCGACCTTGGCCAGCACCTCCGCGGCTGCACGAATGTTTGCCGACTCATGACGCATCTCTGAGTGAGAAACTATGTGACCATCTGAAAACCTTGAGTCGAGTTCAGGCTTGAAGACCTGAACCTTTTGGCGCGCGATCTTTGCGCGGCGCAAACGCCTAATCAGTTCTTCCGACTTCCCGGAAAACATAGACCCGGCTATCACCTCGACCCAGCCGGCATTACCATGTAAATGCAGTGTTGGTTCGATATCGTTAACTTGTGCGAACAATTCGTCCATTCGATCCTGGTATTGAGATCCTGCTTCCTTAAGTATACAGCGCAGCGTTATAAAACGGAGCGAAGGCCGCGATCAGAGCCAGCTCAAAACTCAGAGACCGCGTTACCAGATCGCGCGAGAGCACTCCCCATGCTCCCTGTCGGCTGCGCACGTCACGGCCGCCTGATACCTCGTCAATTACCAAGCCTAGTTCGCGTCGACCTTCGATAACGCTTTTCACGATCGCGGGCGGAACACTGATTGACGGTGCGGCACCAAAGGAACCTTTCTCGCCATCGGTTGCGTAGGCCCAACCACGCAGAAATGTGTGCCATTCGCCTTCAATCGAAATCGAATGAAAACCTCCCTCGAGTCCGACGTAGATGTCAGCTTCTATCCTTCTACTCCGCAGCGAGTCGCGCACCGCAAGTGCCCTTTCGCGAGCGCCCTGCATCAGTTGCCAATCGTTAAGAGGCATCGCCGGAATGTTTGTGGTTACTGTCCGGGCTACGACGTTTGCTTCAGCCCAAGCCGAATCGATGGCCGCAATGCGCGCAACACTTGCGCGCACTGCCATGATCTTTGCGGCACGATCAGATCCTAGGGCGATTGTTTTGACTGACACTAATGCTCGACTGTTTCAATACCTGGGTTTCAATCGGTTTAGCTCGCAACATGCCTACGCGAAGCGGGAGAGAGGCTATATCACAGAAGCGCGATTCGTCAAAATCAGTCTCCGCCGATAGCACAGACAAAGTAGAGAATGAGCAGGAGCAGCAGTCAGGCGCAGGAAGAAAAGGATCTTTCTCCTGCTCCTGTCTTGCTTTTGTCTGATGCGTAATCTGTGGATACCAAACAGGCGAAACAGGCAGCTTGACTTTCATTTGCGCGGTTGTTGTAATCAATATTCCGTTCAGAATTGAAAGTTAGATTGATTCAACGGCAAGATTTCGGCGTGCAAGTCTCCAGAGGTTTCCGAGTGCCCATCGAAGAATTGGTTTACGATTGGAATACGATAGACCCGGAGTTTCCTCCACCAGGTCGTCACATCGGATTTGACGATGAAACCCTGCGCGACGGTTTGCAGTCGCCCTCCGTGTCCGAACCTCAAGTCGAAGAAAAGATCCAGTTACTCCATTTGATGAATGCCCTCGCAATCGACACCGCGGATATTGGCTTGCCCGGCGCCGGCGGCACTCACGCTGCCGGAGTGGAACGCCTGGCGCGCGAGATCGCGGAACAGAAGCTGAGTATTCGCCCTAATTGTGCCGCCCGCACTCATCGCAACGACATCGTTCCTATCGTTGAGATTTCGCAACGCGTGGGCATTCCAATCGAAGCTTGTACATTCATCGGCTCATCATCGGTCAGGTTTTTTGCAGAAGACTGGACACTCGACAAGCTCTTAAAAATGACGGAGGAAGCAGTGTCGTTTGCTGTCGGCGAGGGCATTCCGGTTATGTACGTGACCGAGGATACGACGCGAGCAAACCCGGACGTCATTCGCGCCCTCTACACGGCGGCCATTCGCTGTGGCGCGAAGGCCGTTTGCGTTTGCGACACCGTTGGTCATTCGACTCCTGATGGCGCGCGTGCGGTCGTGCGGTTCGTAAAGAGCATTGTTGAGGAACAGGGTGGAAATATCAGACTGGATTGGCACGGCCATCAGGATCGCGGGCTGGGTGTAATCAACTCCATAGCGGCGATTCAGGGTGGGGCGGATCAAGTGCATGGCTCAGCTCTCGGTATTGGCGAAAGAGTGGGCAACACACCTTTGGATCAGCTACTAGTAAACCTAAAACTGATGGAATGGATTGACAACGATCTTTCGCGACTTGGCGAGTATTGCCAGACAGCTGCGAAAATTTGCCGATGGACCATTCCTTACAACTATCCCGTTTTTGGGCGCGACGCATTTCGCACTGCTACCGGCGTGCATGCGGCAGCAGTGATCAAGAGTTATAAGAAGGGCGATCAGCATCTGGCAGACATCGTTTACTCGGGCGTTCCCGCTGGCACTTTTGGCCTCGAACAAGTGATAGAGGTTGGACCGATGAGCGGCAGGTCGAATGTGATCTACTGGCTCGAGAAACGTGGATTTGAACCAAGTGAGGAGCGCGTTACTCGCATATATGAGCGGGCCAAGGGCGCAACTTGTGTGCTCGAGGAAAGCGACATAATGCAGCTGCTGTAGTGATTAGTGGTCTGTTGTCAGGTCTTTGGTCTTTGGTCTTAGGTCTTAGGTCTTCGTTGTGGTTTCTACGGGCGACGTAACCGACGGATCTAAGACCCAAGACCCAAGACTTACTGACCATTGACAACTGACTATCCCTATTTATGACTTCCGTTCTCAATACAATGCCGGCCCAAACCGTTCAGGAGCTTCTAACGCTGCCCGAAGTGGCGCAGGCCTTTCGTTTTTTTGAGGCAAACGCGGAGGTCATCACTGAAGAGCAGGTTGGCATCTGCTCCATACCTGCAAGTCCTTTTGACGAAAAGCGACGTGCGGAATATCTCTGCGCGAAGTTCCGCGAGATAGGTCTTGCTGACACCTCCATCGATGAAGAAGGTAATTGCCTGGGATTAAGGAAAGGTAATTCGCTTGCACCACTCCTGGTTGTCAGTGCCCACCTGGATACGGTCTTCCCCCCAGAAACCGATTTCTCAGTAAGTCGGGTTCATAATAAGTTGTTGGGTCCGGGCATATCGGATGACGGTTGTGGATTGGTCGCGCTGGTCGCAATCGCTCGAGCGTTGCAAGCCAGTCGCATTGAAACTGAAGGGTCAATTCTCTTTGTCGGCACGGTGGGAGAAGAGGGAGAAGGTAACCTACGAGGAGTGCGTTATCTCCTGACCGGGAGCAAATGGATGAATCGCCTCGATGCATTCCTCAGCTTCGATGGACCAGGAGTAGATCGTATAACAAATCGAGCCTTGGGATCGCGCCGTTATCGAGTGAATCTACGTGGACCAGGCGGACACTCGTGGGGTGATTTTGGAATTCCAAATCCAGTTCATGCTCTTGGCCGAGCAATCTATCGACTTGCTTGTTATCCGGCTCCGAGGTCACCAAGGACAACCTTTAACGTCGGACGGATTGAAGGCGGCGCTAGTATCAATGCCATCCCGTCCGATGCCGCGATGGATGTCGATCTTCGTTCGGCCGAGGACCTGGAACTTAAACGGCTTGACGCATATTTCCGTCGCGCTGTAATAGAAGCCACCGATGAGGAAAATGCGAAACGTCGTCCCGGTGATTCACCGCTAGAGCTGAAGATCCAGCTTGTGGGTGAAAGACCAACGGGGGAGACACCGGCAGATTCGCCTCTCGTTGAACTTGCTCAGAAAGCTACCCGAGCATTAGGGATTGAGCCGCGGCTGGATCAGTCATCGACGGACTCGAATCTTCCAATCTCGCTCGGGATACCAGCATTAACGCTGGGTGCAGGAGGCGAGTCTGGATGCTCGCATACTCTGGATGAGTGGTATGACCCACGAGGCCGGGACAAGGGTCTTAAGCGAGCCTTACTTGTGATACTCGGCGTCGTAGGAATAAAAAAACAGCAATAGCAGACAGCAAGAGGGGGAGAAGTAAAGGGAACAGTTGCCTGTTTCCCTTTACCTGTCCCCCTCCAACCTATTTGTATAACTGTCTCTTAGTTTATCGGAATAGTAACAGTGGTTGAGCCGGCCTTACCTGGCGGGAACCGCTTTTGCCGCGCGATTCGCAGGGCTGTGGCATCGGCCCCTGACGCCTGCGTCACACGACCTGCCTCATCATAGCTCACGGTTACAACAACTTTCTTTGCACCAGACTTATTTGCGGGCCCGGAAGCAATTGCGGAGGGTAGACCTGTTGCCTTTGCTTCTCGCGCCTTGACCCGATCTTTCTCGCGCTGCCGTTTGGCCGCGAGCGCTGCTGGGTCTTCCGTATGCGAATTAGTCTCAGCGTTTTCTGGTTTCGCGGTATCTGCGGTTGAGATTGGAGAGCCTTCCGGAGCAGATGGAGTCGTGACTACCGCCTCGTTCGCTGCGGCCGCTGCCTTGGGATGGTGATACCAACCAGCCGGTACACCAATAACCGCGACGCTGGCAAGCACAGCTACGGCAGCTGCGCCAATAAACAACGGCCTCCGCTTTGTCATTGAGTCTTTGCCGACAAACCCAAGGAAAGCCGGCACATAGGATCTATGAATCTCTTGCGGGGCACTTGCCGGCACTCGATTGGTTTCGAGTTCATCAACTGGCGACTCAAAGCCCTCGGGAAATGCCACGCCGGGAACAATGCCTTCATCGAGCCGGCGAAGACCTTCGAGCACGACCTGTGTCCAGGGCTGATTGATTGTGCGTTCTACTGAATCGACTTCGGCGCTAAATTCAAACTCTGCGTTTGGAAGCGTCAAAGCGTAATACACTGCATCTATGCCGTGGAGCACACCGATCCGCGCGTCTACCACAGAACCGCTTTGCAGATAGAAATATCCTCCGCCCCGCGGATACAAAACCTTAAGACGGCCGCTTTTTCGTTGATTACAGAAGAACTCGATGAGTTCTGACAGTGAAAGATCACTGAGGTGTCCGGTTAGTGCCATGAGACTAACTCCTCCTACGAGAAGACGATTCGAATGAGAAAAAGCAAAGAAGAGGGTGGCGCACCGGAACTCCGGATTGCCACCTAATGGGGGCTATTGCGTCAGCGCAAACTTGTAATTAATCACTCCGGAGACTTTGACCGGCTGCCCGGAGAGTTTGGTGGGGGAGAACCTCGCCTTGAGTGCTGCTTGTGTCGCAGCCTCGCGTAACATTACTGGACCACTGCTGGCTGTTGCCGAAATCACTTTGCCGGTCTCGTCTAGTACGACATCAACTGTGACAACCCCGGACGATCTCATTCGCTTCGCGGTCTCGGGATAGAGGGGTGTTGGCAATGACAGCGCAGTACCATTAAGAACGCCACCGGATACGGGCTTTAGTATCGGTTTGGGACCGGGGCTTGGCGGAGGTTCGGAATCCAAGGCCACGATTGGAGTATCTGGATTTGCATCTACGCTGACACTCTTAGCTTCGACTGGGCTGGCCGTGTTTAGTCTGTTGCTGGACAGGTTTGCAGAAGGTAGGGAGGGTGAAGCCTTTCGATTATCCTGTTGCTTAGAAGACGCTGACTGGCCGG
>WNFC01014497.1_pt1 | contig 11675 bp, 12 predicted proteins | sample 5400541 | NCBI WGS metagenome assembly WNFC01 (sample SAMN13153342, study PRJNA577476) | soil metagenome | isolation source: 120 cm saprolite under Douglas fir tree site 2 hole 2 replicate 1 | place: USA:California | collected 2015-04-18 | reverse complement strand
TGCTACGCCCACTTCGCGCCGGAGCAATTACGCAAAGCGGCCGACCGACTTGCTACGTTTTGGTGTACAGCTCCGAAAGAAGATGCGGCCGAAGCGCCGCAAGCTCTTGTGAAGTCCCAAGACTAAGGTGACATTCTGGCTCACTTCTCAACCCAGGAGTAGAGGGCCCATGACTAAGACCGAACAGAACCGAGTACTAGCTTGGCGGCTGAAGGTGCTGCGCGAGGCTAGCGCTGCGCCCCGGAACGTGGCCCAGACCTGCCGTCATTTCGGCCTATCACGCAAAGCGTTCTATAAGTGGAAGGCTCGATACGAAGCTCAGGGCGAGGCAGGGTTGTGTGACCGGCCGCGCGCCCCGCATCGATCCCCACGGGCCACCCCGCGCGAGGTCGTCTCCAAGATTCTTTATCTGCGGCAGCGCTATCACTTTGGGCCAGGAAGGATCGCAGACTATCTGCAGCGGTTTCACCAATTGAAGCTGGCACGCTCCTCAGTCCACCGCATTCTGATTCGACACGGACTAAACCTACTGCCGGCCAATCAGAAGCGTCGCCCCGCTGGGCGAGCGTGGCGGCGCTATGAGAAGCCACAGCCCGGACACCGCCTGCAATTGGACGTAAAGTTCCTCGAGCGGATCGCAGGAACGGGAAAGCGCTTATATCAGTTCACCGCCATCGACGACTGCACGCGCATTCGGGTGCTTAAGGTCTACGACGCGTGCAACCAAACTTCAGCGATTCGTTTTGTAGACGAGGTCATCCGACGCCTGCCCTTTCGCGTGCTGGTCATCCAGACGGATAATGGCGCCGAGTTCCAGTCCCGCTTCCACTGGCATCTCGAAGCACGCGACATCCGCCATGTCTATATCCGACCTAGGACACCGCACTTAAATGGCAAAGTCGAACGGTCACATCGCGTCGATGAACAGGAGTTTTATCAGCTCCTGGATAAAGACGGCATCGCCGACGATATCCACCTATTCAATGACAAGCTTCGCGAATGGAAGGACTACTACAATTACAATCGACCGCACGGAGCCCTCGATGGGCAGACCCCATACGAGCGGCTCTTGGCAAAAACCGCTGCCAGTGTGTCACCTGCGTCTTGAGACCTTACACATGTAGCTTGGCTCCCCGACCAGGGCTCGAACCTGGGACCTGCGGATTAACAGTCCGTCGCCCGGGAGGTCAAAATAAGAACCGCAATCAAGTACTTATATGCTTCCGACGTGGGTCCGTCTTGGGGGACTTAACGGTAGTTACGCCCCTATACGTTCAGATGTTCCGAGTTAATAGACCCAGCTTTTATTTGGCGCTTGGACGGGATTCAAACCCACTACCGCCTGACGCGTAATGGACGGCAATCCCGCTTAAGCCCTTTGGCCGTGCTACGCATGGGTGAACATGCTGTTGCCGCTTCGCGTCTGCCCTGCAGCGACTTCCTCCTGCATGACGTCCCAATGCTCGGCAAGCTCGCCGCCGACGATACGGAATATGTCGACCGCCACCATGGGTTTGGGCCCCATCCCGTATAGCGGCCGTGGATCATGACGAGGTCGCCTTCGGCGACGCTCATTCCCGGCTCGTACCTGAATTCCGGGCGCAGCGCGACGATCAATGCGGGAATCACGTCGCGTCCATTGGGTATCGCCGGGTTATGTTGGATGTAGTCGTCTCTGAAATGGCGCGCGACCACGGTTGGATCGCGCTTGGACGAACACGCCAGTCATCACTTCAAGGACCAGGGCTTTGTTGCGTGACGCAATGTCGGACGGCATATTCATGACGGACCTCAAGTCAGCAGAGCGGCATCCAACGAAATGGCGCCCGGAACCTTTGCGCTACACTCCGAGCCGTCGAGTGAACGCTCGGCAAAAGATTCTGCCCGAGCAAGACGTTCTCGCGCCAAGCGAACCATCAACGCGTCGCTCGCGACGACGCCGACAGCCATCACCGTCTTGCCTGAGCGATGAGGTAGTCATGCCTGCGCAGCGGTCCGTGTTCCATTGCGCGCTCCTGGCGCTCCGACGAGAACGAGCCGCCTAGGCTCGTCTACAGCGGATCCGGGTGCGCCTTGGCCGGCCGCACCGTCATCAGCAATAGGATCCCCGAGAGCAGGTAGAAGCTGATCACCAGGAGCATGCTGTAGACCGTGCTGCCAGTGTGCGTAGTGAGCCAGTTGGTGACCGACGGTCCGGCCGCCGGTCCCAGATTGCCCAGGCTGCTGATCAGTGCGATGCCGCCCGCGGCGCTCGCCTTCGACAAGTATTCCGTCGTCGTCGTGAAGAATAGCGGTGTCGCCGCAATCCAGCCGATGGCCGCCAGCACCAACCCCATGAGCGACGCGATCAGATTGCCTTGCGATAGCACGATAACGCCCATGCCCGCGGCAGCAGTGGCCACGCAGGCCGCATAGTGCCAGCGCCGCTCGCGGCGCTTGTCGGAATGGCGTCCCATCAACACCGTTCCGACGATGCCGAAGAGTTGCGGCACAGCGGCGCACAAGCCGACCATGAACAAATCGGTGACGCCCCAACTCTTGATGAGCGTCGGGATCCAGAACACCATCGTATAGGTCGCGCCCAGCAGGAGGAAGTAGGCAAACGAGAGCGAATACACCTTGGGGTCGGCGAACAGCTGGCGAAGACCGGTGTGCGAGGCTGACTCGACGTCCTTGTCGTCGTGATCGAGCTGGTAGCGCAACGTCTGCTGCTCATCCGGCGTAAGCCACTTCGCGTCTTCCGGTTTGTCTTGCAAATACAGGTACGCGATCACGCCCAGTATCGTGGCAGGCAGCCCTTGCACGATGAACAGCCACTGCCAGCCGTGCCAGCCGTTGAAGCCGTTCATGTACTTCAGGATCGCGCCACACAGCGGCCCGGCGGCGACGCTCGAGATCGCGGTCGCCGTCATGAACAGCGCGATAGTCTGCCCACGGCGTGCCGATGGATACCAATAGGTAAAGTACAGGATGATGCCGGGGAAGAAGCCGGCCTCAAACACGCCGAGCAGGAAACGCGCGATGTAGAACTGCGTCGGCGTCTCTACGAAAGCCATAGCGGCCGCGACCATGCCCCAGATGAACATGATGCGCAACAGAGTCTTGCGCGCGCCAATCTTCGCCAGCAGCAGGTTGCTCGGCACTTCGAACAGAAAGTAGCCGACGAAGAAGATGCCGGCGCCGAAGGCGTAGGTTGCGTCGCTGAACGTCAGCGTTTGTTTCATCTGCAACTGGGCATAGCCGATGTTTATGCGGTCGAGAAACGCCACCGCATAGCACAGCATCAGGAACGGAACGATGCGCCAGTTGACCTTGCGGTAGACTGCTTCGATCGCGTTGGTGGTGCGCAAGGGAGCCCGCGTGCCCGCAGGGTTGAATGCTTGCGTGGTCATCGTTGCCTCCCATGCCTTTTTGTTCGGCCAGCGCTATGCTGTGCCGCGTCGAATGAATCTTCCCGCGGTGCGGCACGCAGCGGAAGGTTCGCTCAGACCGCTTGACGGGTTAATTCAGGACAAGGACGCATGCAGTTGCACCGCTCACTCCCCAGCTTCGAGCACCGCATCTACCCGGCGCATAAAGTCGCGGCACTTGTCAGCGCGCTGGTTGAGAAAGGCGTGCCGGCGGCCGACGCACTCGCCGGCAGTGGTCTCACCGAGGGCCGCCTGAATGCCGCGGCGACGCGCGTGTCGTACAAGCAGATGCTCACGGCGTTTCGCAATGCGTTGCGGCTCTCGCCCGACCCGGCGTTGGCGCTGCTGGCGGGACAACATATGCACATCACCGCCTATGGAATGTATGGATACGCGTTGCTGAGCAGCCCAACGCACGCCGAGGGCGTCGAATTCGCGGTGCGGCATCACCGGGTGATGGGGCCGGCCGCCGACATGTCGTTCCGCCAGAGCGATGACGAGGTCATCTTCTCGTACCAACCGGTGATCGCGCCCGACCCGACCGACGAGCTCTATCGTTTCGTCACCGAGTTCCAGCTCTCCAGCCACCTGACGATCACCACTGACCTTTACGGCGCGTCATTTCGCCTCTCGCAAGTGCGGCTGTCGTATCCCGCCCCGAAGCATGCGCCGATGTATCGCAAGGTCTTCCGGTGCCCCGTGCACTTCAGGCAGCCAGTGGACGAGCTTCGCTTCAGCATACGATGGCTCGCCAAGCCCATGCCGTACGCCGACCCCATCACCAACGCCATGGCTCGCGAAATGTGCCAGAAGAGCTTGGCCGAGATCGACCAGGCCGAAGGCATGGCGGGCGCCATCCGTCGCATCCTGATCGAGCACCCGGGGCGTTTCCCGAGCATCGCTGCAATGGCCGATGAGCTGAAGCTGAACGCGCGCACGCTGCGCCGCAAGCTCGATGGAGAGGAGACGTCCTACCGCGTGATCCTGGCCGAGGTGCGCATGCGCCTCGCCATCGGCTATCTACGACAAACCAACATGACCAATGAAGAGATCGCCAGCCGCCTGGGCTATAGCGATTCGGCGAACTTCCGCCATGCGTTCACGCGCTGGACGAACAAGAACCCCTCCGACTTTCGCGCGCCGCGCGGGTGGGACAACCGACCCTAGGTTGTCCGAAATAAACCCCCCAGGCGGATCAATCGAACCTTCCGCATTGCTCGGCCGATCGGATAATGTTCACATGAATTGTGCAGCAACGATGAACTATGCCGATCGCCGCTAACGCGGGCACCGTGGGCCCGCCGTCCTTGGTCCTCTGGGCGCGAGAAGCGGCGGCCTGGCTCGAGCTTGGCACCTACCTCGTCAGCGTACCGTGGTGGAGACTCGCACCGCGCGGTGACGGACACCCGGTGCTGGTGTTGCCCGGGCTGATCCAGAGCGATCTGTCGACGCAGCCGCTACGCGCTTTTCTAAGGGCGCGTGGCTACGTTGCCAATGGCTGGGGTCTGCGACGTAACACCGGCCGCTCGGGTTTGGTCGACGAATCGCTACTACAGCGGCTGCACACGCTGCGCGCGCGCCACGGTCGCAAGGTCAGCCTGATCGGCTGGAGCGTGGGCGGCCTGTTTGCGCGCGATCTCGCCCGCCAGGCACCCGAGGCGGTGCGCCAGGTCATTACGCTCGGCAGCCCGTTCGCTGGCCCGGCCACCGCCTCGAACGCATGGCGACTGTACGAAACGATGAGTGGCGATCGTGCCGGTGACCCGGAGGTCGTCAAGCGCTTCCGAGGTCGGCTGATGGTGCCCACGACCTCGATCTACAGCCGACGCGATGGCATCGTCGCATGGCAATGCTGCATCAACGACCCCGGCCCGCAAGTGGAAAACATCGCGGTCACGTCTACCCACTGCGGCATGGGACACCACCCTGCGGTGCTGTATGCGGTGGCCGACCGGCTCGCGCAACCCGAGGGGCGATGGACGCCCTTCGCGCCACCGACCGTCGCCCGGTGGATGTACCCGATGCAGGCGTGGCAACCGAAGCCGCACCGGAGAAAAACACAATGAGCCTCGCCCATCTGCAAGACCTGACCGGCCGCGTCGCGCTGGTCACCGGCGGCTCGCGCGGCCTCGGCCTGCAAATGGCCGAAGCGCTCGGCGAGCTCGGCGCAAAGGTCGCCCTCACCGCGCGCAAGGCGGATGAGCTAGCGGAGGCAAAGGCCCATCTCGCGGCGATGGGCATCGACGCGCTACCGGTCGTGTGCGACATGAGCGATCTCGCGAGCATCCCGGCGATGGTCGCCGCCGTGATCTCTACCTTCGGCCCGATCGACATCCTCGTCAACAACGCCGGCACCAGTTGGGGCGCGGCCACCACCGAGCATCCGCTGGACGCCTGGAACAAGGTGATGACGCTGAACGTGAGCGCTATTTTCGTCGCGAGCCAGGAGGTTGGCCGGCGCTGCATGCTGCCGCGGCGCAAGGGCAAGGTGATCAACATTGCATCGGTGCAGGGTCTGTCGGGCGGCTATCCGGACGCCACGCCGACAATTGCCTACAACGCTAGCAAGGGCGCCGTGGTGAACATGACACGCATGCTTGCGAAAGAATGGGCAGCCTACGACATCAACGTCAACGCGATCGCGCCGGGCTACTTCGCAACCAAGATGACGAAGTACATCATGGAGAACAAGCACGATCAAACCGCGAGCATGGCGCCGCTGAAGCGCACTGGCGGCCCGGAAGACCTGAAGGGCGTGACGGCCCTGCTCGCCTCCGATGCGTGCTCGTTCATCACCGGCCAGACCATCGCGGTCGATGGCGGGCTCACCGCAGTGTTCTGAGTCCAGGAGGGTGCGGCCATGGCCGAACCAACATTGCTTGATCCGTTCGCGCTCATGCGCGATCTGGTGTCGCAGCTGGAAAAAGGCGTCAACGACCTCGCCAACCCACTGATGAAGACGGAGGGCTTCGCGAAAGGCGCCAACAACGCGATGAGCGCCGCGATGGTCGCGACCAAGCTGGCGCAGGAACTGTCGCAGCGCTACTTCGAGGCGGTGAACATGCCAAGCAGGACCGATTTTTTGGCCCTCGCCGATCGGCTGCAATCCATTGAAGACCGCATGATCAACATGCAGGCAACGCTCGATGGGCTCGCCGGTGGTGCCGACCGGTCGGCGCTGCCGGCGCCGGCGCGCACGCGCAAGCCGCCGGCTCCGATCGTCGACGTGGCACCGGCACACGCGCCGAAGAGGCCGCGCAAGCGCAAGCCGTGAGTGCCGCATCCGCCGATGCCGAAGCGATCGCGACGCGGATCCGCGTCGAAGTCGATCGGGCGCTCCAGCGCAGCATCAAGGGGCTGGAGTACATGTCCTCCGGCGGTCCGGCAGTGGGTGTCACGGCGCGCGACCTGATCCACCAACGCGGCACGCTTGCGCTCTACCACTACCGGCCGATGACGCACGAGATCTACCGCGTGCCGTTGCTGCTCGTAATGGCGGTGACCAATCGCGGCTACATCCTCGACCTGGCGCCGGGCCAGAGCTTGATCGAGTTCCTGTTGAAGCAGGGCTATGACGTGTTCGTGATCGATTGGAACCCACCCAAGGCCCACGAGAAGCATCTGCGGTTGGAGGACTACACGCAGGATTTCATCCCCGACAGCATCCGACGCGTGCAGCGGGCAAGCACCGTCGACGACGTAACACTGGTGGGCTATTGCATGGGCGGCGTGCTCGCGACGATCTACACCGCGCTCTACCCGGAGGGTCCGGTGAAGAACCTCGCGGTGTTCACGACGCCGATCGACTTCAGTCAAATGCAACTGTTCGCCAAGTGGAGCGACCGGCGCTACTTCGACGTCGACAAGCTAGTCGACACGATCGGCAATGCGCCGCCGGAGATGATCTTCCGCTCCTTCGACATGCTGCGCCCGGGCGACCGGCTCGCCGGTCGCGTGCAGTTGTTCGACAACCTGTGGAACGACGAGTTCGTCAAGGGCTATCGCATGTTCGACCGCTGGGCCAGCGATATCCTGCCGCTGCCGGGCGAGTTCTTCCGACAGACAACGAAGGAGTTCATGTGGGAGAACAAGCTGCTCAAGAACCAACTGGTGCTAGGCGGCAAGAAGGTGGACCTCGGCAAGATCAAGGTGCCGCTCTTCCACGCCGTTGCCGAGCACGACCACATCGTGCCCTACGACGCGGCGAAGCCGCTGGCGACCATGGTTGGCTCCAAGGATAAGGAAGAGGTGATTCTCAAAGGAGGCCACGTCAGCGTGGTGGCCGGGGCAAACGCGGTCAAGCGGCTGTGGCCGCGGCTTGACGCATGGTTAGGGAAGCGTTCGATATGACAAACACTCGTTCTTATCCGCGCACGCTGCCGTGCGAGGGTGGTGAGGTAACCTTGCGGCTGTTGACATCGGACGACGAATCGGCGGTGCTCGCCTTCGCGCAGCAGCTGTCGGCGCACGACCTGTTATTCCTGCGCCGCGACATCAGCCAGCCCAAGGTCGTGGCCGCGTGGATGGAGGCGACGCGCCGCGGCGAAATCGTAACGGTGCTAGCGACGCGCGGCGGCGCGGTACTCGGCTGCGCGACCATCGTGCGTGACGACTGGTCGTGGTCGCGCCATGTCGCCGAGCTGCGCATCATCCTCGAGCCCGCATCGCGCGGCCAAGGCTTGGGACAGAAGCTCGCGCAAGAGGCCTTCGCGCTTGCGATCGAGTTGGGCGTTGAAAAGCTGACCGCGCAGATGACCGTCGATCAGCGCGGCGCAATCGGCGTCTTCGAGGGCCTGGGTTTTCGCGCCGAGGCGCTACTGCATGACCACGTGAAGGGCCGCGACGGGCGCACCCACGACATCGTGATCCTGAGCCACGACGTGGCACGTTTCCAGTCGCAGATGGCGGCGTACGGACTGAACGAGGCGATGAAATGAATCAACCGAACCTGATCCAACGTACCGCCACAGCGTATTCGTACCCGCTGCTGATCAAGCAGTTGCTGCACGCACCGATGGCGCACGCACGCGAGCAGGAGATCGTCTACCGCGATCTGCGCCGCCACAGCTATGCCGAATTCCGCGCGCGCATCGCCCGGCTCGCGAACGCGCTGAGCACGCTCGGCGTCGGACACGGCCGCCTTCGCGGGCGAGTACGAGCGGCTCCTCGCGGCAGCGCCAAGCAACTTCGACTTCCCCGACTTCGACGAAAATACCCGCGCGACGGTCTTCTACACCACCGGCACGACGGGCTTGCCCAAGGGGGTGTCCTTCAGCCACCGGCAGCTCGTGCTGCACACGCTCGCGACGATGGGCTTCATGGCCGCAAGTGCACCGGGACAGTGTTTCCGGCGCGACGATGTCTACATGCCGATCACACCGATGTTCCATGTGCATGCCTGGGGCCTGCCGTATGTGGCGACCGCGATGGGTGTGAAGCAGGTCTACCCCGGGCGCTACGAAGCGAAGACGCTGCTCAAACTGAAGCAAGCCGAAGGCGTAACCTACTCGCACTGCGTGCCGACGATTCTGCAGATGCTGCTTGCGGTGCCCGCGGCCGAGGCGGGTGACCTGCACGGCTGGAAGATGGTAATCGGTGGCGCCGCGTTGCCGAAGACCTTGTGCAAGGCGGCGCTGGAGCGCGGCCTCGACGTGTGGGCCGGCTACGGCATGTCGGAGAGTGGCCCCATATTGACGAACGGGCAGGTGCAACCGGGCAGTCGGTTCAAGACCCCTGAGGGTGAGATTGCGATCCGCTGCAAGTCGGGCCTGGCGGCGCCGCTCGTGGAGATTCGCATCGTCGACAACGACATGAAGCCGTTGCCGCACGACGGCAAAGCCACCGGCGAAATCGTCGTGCGCGCGCCGTGGCTGACGCAGGCCTACCACGACAACCCGGCGGCATCGCGGTCGCTGTGGGAGGGCGGCTATCTGCATACGCAGGACATCGGCAGCATCGACGAGCAGGGCTACCTGCAGATCACCGACCGGCTCAAGGACGTAATCAAGAGCGGGGGTGAATGGGTCTCGTCGATCGCGGTTGAAGATCTGCTCGGCCAGCATGTCGCGATCGCGGAGGCGGCGGTATTTGGCGTCAAGGACGACAAGTGGGGCGAGCGGCCGATCGCGCTCGTCGTCGCCAAGCCTGGCCGCGCCGGGGAGGCGAATGAAGCGGCGCTAAAGGTGCATTTGCAGCAATTCGTCGCCAGCGGGGTGATTTCGAAATTTTGCATCCCGGTGACCATTCACTGCGTGGACGCGATCGCCAAGACTAGCGTCGGCAAGATCGACAAGCGTGCGCTGCGCGAGCAGTACGCCGCGTGAGCGCAGCATGAAGATCGAAGAACTGCTCAAGCAATCGAGCACGCCGCTTGGCGCGCCCGCGTTTCCGCACGGTCCGTACCGATTCCACAACCGCGAGTACCTGAATATCACCTACCGCAGCGATGCGGGTGCGCTACGCAAGATCGTCCCCGAGCCGCTCGAAATCGACGATCCGCTGGTGCGCTTCGAGATCATGCGCATGCCCGACACGACCGGTCTGGGCAACTACACCGAGTGCGGCCAGGCCATTGTCGTCAAGCTCGGCGCGGAACGCGGCGAATACTTGCACGCGATGTATGTGGACAGCCACCCCGCCATCGCCAGCGGACGCGAAATCAGCGCTTACCCGAAGAAGCTCGGCGCGCCGCGCCTCTATACCGACTCCGACACGCTGGTCGGCACGCTGGACTACGGCACGCTACGTGTTGCCGTGGCGACGATGGGCTACAAACATCAGCCGATGCCGGCAGCGGATGCCAAGATCGAGATCTGCGTGCCGACCTTCATGCTTAAGCTGATGCCCGGCTACGATCGCAAACCGCGCATCTGCGAGCTGGTGCGGATGCAGATCACCAACGTCGAGGTCAAGGGCTCGTGGCGCGGGCCGGCGCGGCTGCAGCTGTTCGAGCACGTGCTCGCGCCGATGGCCGACTTGCCGGTGCGCGAGATCGTCGCGGCCAGCCACATCGTCGCCGACCTCTCGCTCGCGTCACCGGTCGTGGTTAACGACTATCTGGCGCGCTGATTCAAGGAACCTGCTCATGACGGCTGCGGCGCGAGATCAGACCCTGCAACGCTTTCAGAACGTCACCGTGATCGGAGCTGGCGTGATTGGTGCGTCCTGGGTGTCGCTGTTCCTGGCGAACGGCCTCAGGGTCGTGGTGCAGGACCCGCGCGCTGGCGTCGACGCCGAGGTGCGCGCATACGTCGATCGCGCCGCTGACGCATTGCGCGCACTGGGCCTGAGCGAGGTGTTGATCGCGAGTGGTCACGAGCGTCTGAGCTTCGAACCCAATCTGGAGCGCGCGGTCGCCGGTGCTGATCTGATCCAGGAGAACGGGCCAGAACGCATCGATTTCAAGCGCGATCTGTGGAGCCGCATCGCGGCCGCGGCGCCCAAACATGCGCTGCTGCTGTCGTCGAGTTCGGCGCTACCGGCGAGCGCGCAGGCCCGGGACATGGACGCGCCCGAGCGCATGCTGATCGGCCACCCGTTCAATCCGCCGCACATCATCCCGCTGGTCGAGGTCGTGCCCGGTGCGAAGACCGCGCCCGATGCGGTCAATGATGCGGTCGCCTTCTACACCGCACTTGGCAAGGTGCCGCAAGTCGTGCGCAAGGAGATCGGCGGCTTCGTCGCGAACCGGCTGCAGGCGGCGATCTTCCGTGAGTGCATTTCGTTGGTTGCGAAGGGGGTCGTCACAGTCGACCAGTTGGACTCGATCGTGACGCACTCGGTCGGCCTGCGTTGGGCGGTGGGCGGGCCGTTCGAATCGTTCCACCTTGGCGGCGGCGACGATGGCATGCGCGGCTTCGTTCGCCAGTTCGGGCCTGGGCTCGAGGCACGCTGGCGGTCGATGGAAGGCGTGGTGGCGTTCGACGAGGCCACTTCGCGGACATTGTTCGAGCAAAGCGATGCTTCCTTCGGTGGCCGGACTCGCGCGGCACTCGAAGCCGAGCGTGATGCGCGCCAGATCGCGATCCTGCAGGTGCTCGACGCCTTGAACGCGAAGAGTACCCGACGATGACCACGTCGGCCGCCACCGGGGCGGTGCTGGATGCGCTCGCGAACCGGCTTACGCACAGCGACGGCTTCGATCCGCTCGATCATCTGGACCGCGTGCTGGCGGGTATGGGCATGGCACCGAAGGACAGTGGCGGGGACATCGACTTCGTTGGTCGCGATCCCATCATCCCGAGCGTGTTCCGCATCGCCTCGGCC
>WNFC01010658.1_pt1 | contig 11675 bp, 9 predicted proteins | sample 5400541 | NCBI WGS metagenome assembly WNFC01 (sample SAMN13153342, study PRJNA577476) | soil metagenome | isolation source: 120 cm saprolite under Douglas fir tree site 2 hole 2 replicate 1 | place: USA:California | collected 2015-04-18 | reverse complement strand
TCGCGGGGCTTCCGTTGGCGGGTTTGAGACTGGAATCGAGTAGATGACGGGCGCACGCCGGGTTCGGGTAATTGATTCGCATACGGGGGGCGAGCCGACCCGTTTGGTCGTAAGCGGTGGGCCGGAACTGGGCAGCGGTCCTTTATCCCGCCGCCTGGAGCGCTTTCGTTCCCAGGATGACTGTTTTCGATCCGCAGTAGTGAACGAGCCGCGCGGTTCTGACGTGATGGTGGGCGCGCTACTGTGTGATGCAGAGGACGCCAGCTGCGCCGCGGGCGTCATCTTCTTTAATAACGTCGGCTATTTGGGAATGTGCGGTCACGGGACAATCGGTCTGATTGCATCGCTCTCATACTTGGGACGCATCGGGCCGGGAGAGCATCGGATCGAGACGCCGGTGGGAACAGTGAGTGCGATTCTCCACGAGAGCGGGAAAGTTACGGTTAACAACGTAGAGAGCTATCGCAGTGCTGCGAATGTCGAGGTGGAAGTGCCCGGCTATGGAGAGGTGTGCGGGGATGTGACCTGGGGGGGGAACTGGTTTTTTTTGGCACACGATCACGGCGTAGAGTTGATGCTCAAGAATGTCGAAGAATTGACCACCTTTACCTGGGCGATTCGACAAGCACTGCGTAGAAATGGGATCGCTGGCGCAAGCGGCGAAGAGATTGATCACATCGAGCTGTTTGGTCCGTCGCCGTTGCCGGGGGTTGACAGTAGGAATTTCGTGCTGTGCCCAGGCAAGGCTTACGATCGTTCTCCGTGTGGTACGGGGACAAGCGCCAAATTGGCATGTCTTTATGCCGACGGGAAGATACGGGAAGGCGAAACCTGGAAGCAGGAAAGCATTGTCGGCAGCGTGTTCGAAGGCAGGGTTAAGCTGCAAAAGGGCAAGATCTATCCCAGTATCACAGGTTCAGCATTCGTGAACGCCGAAGCAGAACTGGTGCTTGATCCGCGCGATCCGCTGAGTATGGGGATTCGGACTTGAGCAAAGTTGCCTATGACGTTGTGATTGTGGGCGCGGGCATCGTCGGCGCGGCCTGTGCGGAGGAACTCGCGCGCCGCGGCCTCACCGTCGGGGTCGTCGACCGGGCGGCAATCGGCAGCGGTGCGACTTCCGCGGGCATGGGACACATCGTCGTGATGGACGACTCTGAAGCACAGTTTGCGCTCACTCGCTATTCGCAGCAGCTCTGGCGAAGTTTGAGGCAGACGCTTCCTGAAGACGTCGAGTATGAGGAGTGCGGCACGATCTGGGTAGCGGCGGACGACGAAGAAATGAATGAGGTTTGGCGAAAGCGGGATTACTACAACAAACGCGGCGTCCCTACCGAAGTGCTCGACCCCCAAACTCTGTATCGCCTAGAGCCCAATCTGCGCGAAGGCATGGCGGGCGGTCTTCTTGTTTCTCAGGATGGCGTGCTGTATCCGCCGTGTGCGGCTCGCGTCCTTATGGAGCGGGCGGAGGAGCGAGGCGCGAGACTCCGGCGGGAAAGCCCAGTCGCGCAGATTGGACATGGGCGGATGTTGATGGCCGACGGCTTGGAAATCTCTGCGGAATTTATCGTGAATGCTGCCGGCGCCTACGCGGCCGAGCTCACACCAGGGATCGACATCAAGAAGAGGAAAGGACATCTCGTCATTACCGACCGCTATCCTGGGTTCTTACGGCACCAACTCGTCGAGCTCGGATACTTGAAGAGCGCGCATTCGATAGGAAGCGACTCGGTCGCGTTCAATGTCCAGCCGCGGAGGACTGGGCAGATTCTGATCGGATCTTCGCGGCAATACGGTGCGGACAACAGCGAAGTGGACAACGGCATTCTGGTGCAAATGCTGCAGCGGGCGCAGGACTACATGCCGGCTCTGCGACAGATGTCGGCGGTGCGCACGTGGACTGGCTTCCGCGCCGCGACTGCGGACAAGCTTCCGCTGATCGGGCCCTGGCCGGGCGACAAGAGCGTCTTCCTGGCGACGGGGCACGAGGGGTTGGGAATCACGACATCGCTGGGCACGGCCCGAATTCTGGCCGATCAGATCACGGGCGTGAGACCGGAGATTCCCGCCGAGCCGTATTTGCCATCGAGAGTGTTCACGGAGCAAGTACATGCTTAACCAGGTCACGGTGACGGTGAATGGAGCGACGGTCGCGGTGCCCGCAGGTGCGACGGTGGCGGTTGCCATGATACTTGCCGGGCAAGCATGTCGAACTTCGGTCGGCGGCGAACCGCGTGGGCCGCTGTGTGGAATGGGTATTTGCTTTGAATGCCGTGTGGCCATCAACGGGAAGCAGCACTGCCACAGCTGCCAGATCATTTGCGAGCCGGGGATGAATGTGAGCACAGATGAATAAGGAAGGGCAATATCGCTTCGACGTTTTGGTGGTCGGCGGTGGGCCTGCGGGGATGGCGGCGGCGGTCCGAGCGGCGGAGTGCGGGGCGCGCGTCGCGATCGCTGATGACAATCCCCGGCTCGGCGGGCAGATTTGGCGGGGCGGGTCCGAGAACGGAGCCAGCCCGGAGGCCACGCGATGGTTCAGCCGGCAGCAAGCCGCGGGAGTCGTGCTGCTCTGCGGGATGAGAGTGTTTCACCAGCCAGAAGCGGGCGTTCTGCTGGCGGAAACAACGGATAATCTGTATGAACTGCGCTACCAGAAACTGGTGCTAGCGACCGGAGCGCGCGAGAGATTCTTGCCTTTCCCCGGATGGACTTTACCGAATGTGATGGGAGCCGGCGGCCTGCAAGCCATGGTCAAATGTGGTCTTCCCATTCGCGGCAAACGCGTTCTTGTCGCCGGCACCGGGCCCTTGCTGTTAGCAGTGGCGGCCTACTTGCGCGAGCATGGCGCCGAGGTTCCGATCATCTGCGAGCAAGCTTCATGGCGCAGCTTGGCTGGATTCGGTATGGCGCTTTTGAGCCAACCCGGAAAGATCGTGCAAGGGCTTGGTTTCAAGAGGGAACTTGCGGGAGTCCCGTTTGCGGCGGGCAGTTGGCCGCTCGCTGCTTATGGTCAGAAGGCCGTCGAAAACGTGACCATTTGTCAGCGAGGGAAAACCCGGACAATTTCGTGTGATTATCTCGCTTGTGGTTTCCACCTGGTACCTAACATTGAATTGCCGTCACTACTGGGTTGCAGAATTCAAAGCGGTTTTGTGAAAGTGGACGACTTTCAGGAGACCTCCGTGCCGACGGTATTCTGCGCCGGCGAACCGACAGGCATCGGAGGCGTGGAGCTAGCGTCGGTCGAAGGCCAGATCGCGGGTCTGGCAGCGGCGGGACGTGCCGCGGAGGCGAGAAAATTCTTTCGCGAACGAGAGAGGCTTCGCCGGTTGGCGAGCGCGTTGGAGAGAACATTCCGCCTGCGCCCGGAGCTCAAGGGCTTAGCGTCACCTGACACTCTGGTTTGTCGTTGCGAAGACGTTCCCTATTCGCGTCTTCGCCCGCACCCATCCTGGCGGGCCGCCAAACTGCAAACCCGCTGTGGGATGGGGGCTTGCCAGGGGCGAGTGTGCGGCCCAGCAACACAGTTTCTTTTCCAGTGGGACCCGGATTCGGTCCGGCCGCCGATTTTCCCTACTCGCATTGAAAGTCTAGCTGCAGAGCACGCGGAACCGGAACGCATGGAAGTAATAGGAGGGCGCTCATGAACTGGAAAGGCGTGATGCCGGCAATAACAACCAGTTTCAACGAAGACCTTAGTGTGGATCATGCCTTTGTGGCGGAGCACTGCCGTTGGTTGCTGGACAACGGCTGCACCGGAATCGTCGCGCTCGGATCGCTCGGAGAAGGCGCTACTCTTTGCTTCGAGGAGAAGCTAGCGGTTCTGCGCACTTGTATTGGCGCGGTTCGCGGGCGCAGTCCGGTCGTGGCATCCATCTCGGCACTGAGTACTTCCGAAGCGGTAGCGTTGGCGAAGTCGGCGGCGCAACTGGGATGCGACGCACTAATGGTGTTGCCTCCCTATGTGTATAACGGCAACTGGCGCGAAATGAAGACTCACGTTGCCGCGGTGTTCGACGCGACCCCGCTTTCTTGCATGCTATACAACAACCCCGTTGCATATGGAACGGACTTCCTTCCCGACCAGATCCAGGAACTCGCCGCAGAACAGGGAAACTTCGAGGCGGTTAAGGAATCAAGCACAGACGCCAGGCGCGTGTCCGCGATTCGAGCGCTGCTGGACCGGCGTTTGGAGATATCGGTTGGCGTGGATGATTCGGTGCTGGAAGCCTTGGGAGTGGGCGCCACCGGCTGGATTGCAGGACTGGCTAATGCGCTGCCGCGCGAATCCGTGGATCTGTTCAACTGCGCCACGAATGGATCTGGCGACAAAGCATTCGAACTGTATCGCTGGTTCTTGCCGTTGCTGCGAATGGACACGGTGCCAAATTTCGTACAACTGATCAAACTTGTCCAGGCGGAGGTTGGGATGGGGAACCCACATGTGCGTCCACCGCGGCTCGAATTGGTGGGCGACGAGTTGGAGCGAACCAGAAAAATCATTCGAGATGCTTTGAGCACACGTCCGCAATCTGTGGCCTACGCGCTCTCGAATCAAAAACACTCCGGACGCGCATGGCAAAACTCTTAGGCCGGTCGCTTATCGGATTTCGGGAAGGCGCGGGTGCGGGGAATCCCCACCAAGCGACGAATCCCGCCACGGGGCAGCATCTGCAGCCCGGTTTCGTTCCCGCCACCGCGGAAGAAGTGGAACGTGCAGTCCGCCTGGCAGCGGAGGCTTTTGCCGTGTACGGTCGAACTCCGGGTCGAGCGAAGGCAGCCTTCTTGCGCAAGATTGCGGCGAAAATTGAATCCATTGCCAGTGAGGTGATCGAGCGCGCCGCGCAGGAGACTGCTCTCTCGCAAGCGCGTTTGCAGGGCGAAACTGCGCGCACTTGCGGCCAGCTTCGGTTGTTTGCGCAGGTTGCCGAGGAGGGCTCCTGGGTTGCGGCCCGTATTGACCGCGCTGACCCGGAGCGCAAGCCCGCCGCAAAACCTGACCTTCGCTCTATGCTGCGTCCGCTCGGACCTGTGGTGGTGTTCGGCGCCAGTAATTTCCCATTGGCCTTTTCGGTTGCGGGAGGAGATACAGCTTCTGCATTGGCGGCAGGAAACCCAGTAATCGTGAAAGCACATGGGGCGCATCCCGGCACCAGCGAACTGGTGGGACGCGCAGTGCAAGAAAGCGTACGAGAATGCGGTTTGCCCGAGGGAGTATTCTCGCTTCTGTTTGGCAGCGGCGCGGAGATCGGCACGGGGTTGATGAAGCATCCACTGGTGAAAGCCGGAGGCTTCACCGGATCACGCACGGCTGGAAGAATTTTGATGGACGTGGCAGCATCCCGCCCCGAGCCCATTCCGTTCTACGCGGAAATGAGCAGCACGAATCCCGTCTTTATTTTGCCGGGAGCGCTGCGAGAGCGCGGCGAAAATATTGCCGCCGGCCTGCATGCGTCGTTTACTCTGGGAGCCGGGCAGTTCTGTACCAAGCCAGGAATGGTTTTTTCCCCGTCGGGCAGCGACGCAGCCGTGTTTAAGGAGAAACTGCGGCAGTTAGTCGCGGGGTCGGCGCCCTTTCATCTGCTGACCTCGAGCATTCATTCCTCCTATGGTTCGGCGATTGCCAGCCGCAAGACAGACACCGCGGTTAAGCTAGCTGCTGAGGCTCCGCCAGTGTCGGGGCCCGGATTTGCCGCAAGCTCCGCACTTTTTGAAACCGATGCCGCGTCGTTTATTGGCTCAGACCTGGATGCAGAAATATTTGGGCCCACAACACTTCTTGTGGATCACTCAAGCCGCGATCAGGTCCTGGAAATTGCCCGGTCTCTTGATGGCCATCTGACGGCAACAATTCATGGTACGGAGCGGGACCTAAGTGAATTTGCTGATCTGATCACAATCCTCGAGGGCAAAGTCGGCAGACTTGTTTTCAATGGTTTTCCGACGGGTGTTGAAGTGAGTCATGCAATGGTCCACGGCGGCCCCTACCCAGCAACATCCGACGGACGTTCCACGTCGGTTGGAAGCCAGGCCATCTTTCGTTTCACGCGGCCAGTTTGTTACCAGGGATTCCCCGACGGGGCGTTGCCCGAGGAATTGAAAGATGCGAATCCCTTGGGAATCTGGCGAATGGTTGACGGTCAGATGACGCGGCAAGCCGTGGCATGCCTAGTCGGCACGGAGAAGTAAAATCGTCACAGGCTATTTCGCAGCGTTGAAATCAGCAACACCAACTTTGACCACTGTCCCAGGTTTCTTGGGATCCCCTCCTTCTGACTTGTTATCCTTTTCGCTAGGCGGAGCCGGTTTCTCCGTCCAAGCACCGTAAACGCGACCGCCCCACGCAGCGATCCCGCTGTAATCGCCAAAGAAAACGCCGCCGGCTTCGAACGGGTTTTCAGTCCAGCTGTAATTCTTGAAAGTATGTCCGCCATCAGTCGAGCGTGCTAAGACTACGATCTGGGTCCGATTCTCCGGATCTCCACGCCGGTCATAAAAGAGAACATTGGCTGAACCGTCAGTGGGATCTACGGCGAGCCACTGGAAAAATTGATCGGCGCCATTGTGTGGCGGGTCGTCATTCACGCGGATGGGAGCAGTCCACTTGCGGCCTCCATCCATTGAAGTGGAGCAGAAAACATCCAAGTCGCCGTTGCGGTAATCGCTCCAGGTCACGTAGAGCTTTCGACTGCGTGGATCAATTGCAATCTGCGGGAATCCGTTTGCTCTTTCCAGCGTCTGCACCGCAAACATGATGGGCGCGGTGTGGAGGATCGCACGGGCAGGGGAGAAAGTCTTGCCCCCATCGCGCGACGAAGTCAGCATGATGTCGTTGTCCTGGCTCCAGACGGCGAACAACGCCCCGTCCGGGCCGACTGAGCCGTCGAATCCTTCAGCGGCGCCATTGTCATCGCGCGGTAGCCCAGGATGTTTGTCAATTTCGATTGGTTTCGACCAGGTCTTTCCATGGTCGGTGGAACGAGAAAGCAATATTTCCGAATCGGTCAGCGTCCATCGCGTCCATCCCACGTAGAGATTTCCGGAATAACGACTGCTGCTGACATCTGAAACAATGTACGGCTTGTCTTCCCACGGCATGCCTGGCTCGGTGCGGTGCTCGATGATAGGAATGTGGTCCGCTTCCCAGGTTTTGCCGCCATCCAGCGAGCGTCGCACGAACAGACCGTTGCGCGAGGCGTTGTGCGCCCAGTAGTTGAAGGTGCCCAGTTTGTCGAATGCCATGTAGCAGATGAAGGCGTGTCCCTGGTTGTCATACGCCGCAGACACGTCGCCGGAAACGCGATAGTTCGGAGGTGCAACCCCTTCCGCAACGTGCCAGGTCTGACCAGAGTCCTGTGAAAACGCGGCATGGGCGTTGTCCTGAAAAACCGCAACCACTTGCTGAGGATTCTTGGGGTTGACTGCAATCCCCGGTTCGGTGAAATAGCCCGCCGGAGTTAGTGTGGAGACTTCGGCACCGGGAGCCTTGGATAACAGCTGACCCTGCGCCGACACGGCCGCGCCAATGAGCAGCGCTAGCGGAACCGCCCAATGACCGAGGTGGTAGAGGAGTTGAGTTCGAAAAGTCTCTCGCATTTGGGAGCACCGGGAAGATTCCAGAAGTCAGAGCTTGTGGCAAGCGGGTTCAAATTTACTATGTTCTGAGAAATGGATAAAGTATAAAATCTGTGAGCCGAGGTGAAACCGCCCCGAGACCACAGCGAATCTACGTCACCCTTCAAAGCAACAGGTTCGTTCGCGGAGTAACCCAAGAGAGGCCTCACAAAAGTGACAGTCAACCATTTATCAATCCCTGCCCGCTCCTCCTTATTACTATCCTGCTGTTATGTTCTGTTGATTGCGACATTACTATCCTGCTGTTATGTTCTGTTGATTGCGACCTTTGCTGCCTGCCAAGAGCAAGGGAAAAAGCCGCCCGTGGTTCCAGGGCCGATGCTGAGCCAGGGCACGGTGGATTTCGACACACCGGAATTTAGCCTTAGCCTGGTGCGCTCGTCGCAGACCGTCGCCGCCCTCAAGCCGAAAGGCGCCGGGGATTTTGATTTCACTCCGGGCGATCTTCTGGTGGAGCGTTCCAAGGACAGTTACTTTCACCTGGGCGACATTACTCTGCGGTTGCGGATGGAGAATTCCGGAGAGTGGAAAAACTACTCCACGGCGGCTGCTCGCGCGCCCACTTCAGCGTTGCCCGCCTCGCAGGGCGTCCTGGCCTCAGCCGACCTCACGCCGACCTTGCCCGCGGACCTTCCGCTTCAAATCACCCGAACATGGGCGCTTGAGGGAGGCAAATTGGTACTGCGTTTCACGCTGAAGAACAAGGCGCGACAGCCAGTTCAGGTCGGAGCGCTGGGCATCCCGATGATCTTCAACAACGTGCTCAACGATCGCTCGCTCGAAGAGGCCCATGCTAAGTGTTCTTTCTACGATCCTTATATTGGAGAGGACGCTGGTTATCTCCAGGTGACTCGGCTCAGTGGTCGTGGGCCGGTTCTGCTGGTGGTGCCTCTCGGAAGGACCCCACTGGAGGCCTACAACCCGATTCTCGACCACCCGGGGCGGCTCGGGGCGCCGCCCATATTCACCGATCCCACACCGCGGGGCATCACGTTTGAAGGTTTTTACGAGTGGATGGTTCACAGCCAGGCCTATGCGGAGAATGAGTGGAAAAACGTGTCGCAGTGGAATCCGCCCACCAGCCTGACCCTAGCTCCGGGCCAGTCTAAGACATACGGGCTCAAGTTCCTGCTTTCAGATTCGATTCGGAACATAGAGAAGACGCTCGCGGAAAACGGCCGGCCGGTGGCCATCGGGGTACCCGGCTACATTCTGCCCACGGATGTGGATGCCCGTCTGTTCCTGAAGTACACGAAGACGGTGAAGTCGCTAGCGGTTGAGCCCGATGGCGCGATCGCCGTCAGCAAAGGTGCGCCCACCGCCGGTGGTTGGCAATCCTACTCGCTTAAAGGCCAGAAGTGGGGGCGTGCTCGGGTCGCGGTGACCTATGCCGACGGCTCAGTGCAGGCCATCAGTTATTTTGTGACCAAGCCCGCCGCCAAGGTTGTGGCAGACATGGGCCACTTCCTGACTACCAAACAGTGGTTCACCGATTCCAGCGATCCGTTCCATCGTGGCCCCTCAGTGATGACCTATGATCGCGAACTTAACCAGATTGTGCTGCAGGACAGCCGGGTTTGGATCGCCGGTCTTAGCGATGAGGGTGGCGCGGGATCGTGGCTTGCGGCGGTCATAAAAGAATTGGGTCAGCCGAATAAGGAGGAAATCGAGAAGCTAGAGCAGTTCATGGATGGCGTTGTGTGGGGCGGTCTGCAATTTAAAGACGGGCCCCACAAGTATGGCGTGCGCAAGAGTCTCTTTTACTATCAGCCCGATCAAATGCCGTCAAATTTTTATCGCAGCGACTTCAACTGGACGACGTGGACAAGCTGGAACAAGCAGGCGTCGGAAGCGGTGGACCGCTCATTTGATTATCCGCACGTGGCCGCCGCGTACTGGGTGCTGTATCGCCTGGCCCGTAATAATCAGGGCCTGGTGACCAACCATCCATGGGACTGGTATTTGACCCAAGCATACGAAACCGCAATGGCGATGACGAATTTTGCTGCCGGTTACGCCGAGTTCGGCCAGATGGAAGGTGATATTTTTGTCCAGATATTGGCGGACCTAAAGCGCGAAGGCATGGACAAGCAGGCCGACGCTCTCGAAGCCAAAATGCGCGGGCGCGCCGATCACTGGAAAGCGCAGGCCTATCCCTTCGGCAGCGAAATGCCCTGGGACTCGACGGGGCAGGAAGAAGTCTATGCCTGGACGAAATACTTTGGTTATCAGGACAAAGCGGAGGTGACGCTGAATGCGATTATGGGTTACGACCCGGCGATTCCGCACTGGGGATATAACGGAAGCGCCCGCCGCTATTGGGACTTCATCTTCGGCGCCAGCGCCAAATACAGCCGCATTGAACGCCAGCTTCATCACTACGGCTCCGGACGACGATTTTTATTTACTGCGAGTCGGATACGGCGGCGCCATGGGGGCGCTGACCGACATTGACCAGGAAGGTTTCTTGTCCCCCGCGTTTCATTCCTTCCCCGACATGCTGCGCTCCGATCCCGTCTCCGGGGACAACGGGCCGAACTTCTTCGGCCACGCCTGGAACACTGCAACCTATGTTGTGAATCATCCCGAGTTCGGTTGGCTAGCCTTTGGCGGAAATATCAGAACGGAAGGCAGCTTGATTAAAGTTACTCCGTTCGATTCGTTCCGAACGCGAGTCTATCTGGCCCCTGCGGGACTGTGGCTCACACTGGATTCCGGCAAGTTCGAGAGTGTGGAACTGAATTCCAAGACTGGCGTGGTGCGCGTTGGACTGGCAGCCGCGGATGGGTTCACGCCGACAGTGCGTTTGCGAGCCGAGCAACCGGCTAAGGTGAAGACCCAGTCTTATCGTCCGGTCAAACCGCTTAAGTCCGAGCGTGGCGCGTGGGTTGTCCCGCTGGGCAAAGAAACCACTTGGGTTGAGTTGAAGTGAATCGGTAGCGAAGAAGCAGGCGGAGGATGAATGGACCGGTGGGAAGCGACACGTTTTCCGGCTAGCGCGGGATTTCGATCTTTATTTGCTGTTTGCATTGCGCTCTGCTCTGTAGCTCTTGCCGAGACCAGTCCGCCGGCACCGGTGCCCACGCAACGGCTGAATCTTTCGACGGTTGGATACCTAGAACTCTCTGCGATGGCGCGGCGGTCTTGCCAGGCCAACCTGTCGTTGAATTTCCTCGACACCGACCATGTGCTGTTGACTCTCAATCAGAAGAAATTGTTCAGGCGACTGCCCGATTGTCCGCCCACCCTGACACGAAGGCGGCAGGAATTTCTCACGGAGTTATGAACGTCATGGTCACGTCGTTCAACGATGACGGGACTGTGCGTACGAGCATCGCGAACCGAGCGGTCAGCGACCTCACACCGGAAAATATCAACGAGTAGTGGCGGGCGGGCTGCGCGTACATCAGGAAATTGATGTGCCGGTGAAGGCGGCTTCGCTCCGGATGGGCGTTCAGGATGCATTGACCGGTCGGATAGGGACGATCGAAGTCCCATTGCCAATCAAAGCGCCACCCGGAGTTGAGCAGGGATTGGTCCACTCCATGCCCGAAATCGAACCGGATTGACGAGCGAAGCGAATCACTTGTCGGAGTCAGAATGACACTTCGAGGGGGTTACCGTCGAACACCACGTTTTTCTCCGTTTGATTCAGTTTCACGGCGATGCGCCTGCGCGCAGGAGGCATCATGCGGGAGCCGGGCGATAGGCGAAGGGACAGGACACGCCGTGCGTCGTTCCAATGCAATTGCGTGCCCATCCACTCCCCGTTGCGATGGTTGAAGGAGCGGCCGTCGTCTTCGTACAGCAGGAATGAGGCGTCGGCGCCGGGGTAAATCGAAATGGAGAGCGGTTGGTCCACCATTTGTTCCGCGTATTGTTTCACCGGGCCGAGGGGCAGGATTGCTCCCGCCCGCACATAGAGAGGCAAAGTTTCGAGATCAACTTCGCGAGTGATCTCGCGGCCTCCTTCCACGTGTTCGCCTGTCCAGAAATCGTACCAACCGCCCCTCGGAAGATAGACTTGGCGCGAGGTC
>WNFC01015614.1_pt1 | contig 11677 bp, 7 predicted proteins | sample 5400541 | NCBI WGS metagenome assembly WNFC01 (sample SAMN13153342, study PRJNA577476) | soil metagenome | isolation source: 120 cm saprolite under Douglas fir tree site 2 hole 2 replicate 1 | place: USA:California | collected 2015-04-18 | reverse complement strand
CTGGTCCGAGTGAACTGTCGTCGGTGCCCGGGGTGGTCGCGGTCGTTGTGACCTACTTCCTGGCCACAAGCGTGTTTACCGCCGCAATTGTCGCTCTGGCTTCTGGCATGCCCGCCCGGACGACCTGGTGGCGAGCGCATCGCAATACCTGGCCCGCCTCCCTGGGCATGCTCTTCATCGGCGTATTGATCGCGGTCCTGTGGGTCACTTCGCCGTGGGCTATCGCACTGGCGGCCATTCCCCTTACCGCCATTTACTACACGCTGAGGAACACAGTTACGCTCGAGACGCAGACTGTGGATGCGCTCTTCAACCTGGCGGACATTCTCGATGCTCGGGACTCCTATACCCATGGCCATTCACTGCGCGTCGGGCAGTACGCGGAGAAGTTGGCGTTGGCCATGCGGCTCTCGGGGGACGATGCCCATGTCATCTTTTTGGCGGGCAGATTGCACGATATCGGCAAGTGCGCCATCAAAAATGAAGTCCTCTTGAAGCCCGGTGCCCTGAACGACGAAGAGTTCGAGCACATGTGCATTCACCCCGCTGTGGGCAGCTCGATGCTTGCCTCGTTCTCACTCTTCAGCGAGTGCGCCCGCTACGTACGGGGTCACCACGAGCGCTGGGACGGCCGCGGCTACCCCGACAAGCTCCAGGGCGAAAACATTCCGCTGGGTGCACGCATCATCGCCGTGGCCGACGCCTTCGACGCGATGACCACCACGCGACCGTATCGCAAAGCCCTACCCATAGCCGAAGCCCGCCGCCGCCTCCAAGAAGGCGCCGGCAGCCAATGGGACGCGCGCATCGTCACCGCCTTCCTGCGCCTGCTCGAAACCACCCCGCTGGGTCAGCCCGAGCCGTTGCCACTCCCTTTCCCACCAGCCGAACAGCAAGCGGCCTAAACGGCACTCAGCAGTCAGCAGTCTCCTGATAGCTGATAGCTGATAGCTACGCCCCCGGCGTCAGGTACAGCCCCGCCAGGGGCGGCAGGGTCAGGTTCAGGCTGTGGGGTTGGCCAGCCCAGGGCGTGTCGTCGGCCCAGACCAGGCCGCCGTTGCCGATATTGCCGCCCGCGTACAGGCTCGAATCGGTGTTGAAGATCTCGCGCCATTGGCCGCCCGTCGGTACACCGACGCGGTAGCCGTAGCGCGGGACGGGCGTGAAGTTGCACGCCACCGCGACCACGTCGTTGGGGTCGAGTGCTTTGCGCAAGAACGCGAAGACGCTGTTTTCGTTGTCGTGCGACTCGAGCCACTCAAACCCGTGCCAGTCAAAGTCGACCTCGTGGAGTGCCGGCTCAGACTTATAGACCCGCTGCAGGTCAGCCACGCACCGCTGCAATCCGCCCTGCAGCGGGAAGTTCAGCAAATGCCAATCGACGCTGCGCGCCTCCGTCCATTCATCACCCTGGCCGAAATCCATGCCCTGGAACAGCAGCTTCTTGCCGGGGTGGCCAAACATGTAGGCGAACAGCACCCGCAACGTGGCGAACTTCTGCCAGGCGTCGCCAGGTACCTTGTTCAGCAAACTACCTTTGCCGTGCACGACCTCGTCGTGCGAGAACGGCAGCACGAAATTCTCGTGGAACGCGTACAGCAGGCTGAACGTCAGCTCGTTGTGGTGCCAGCGGCGATGGATGGGCTCCTGCGAGATGTACTGGAGCGTGTCGTGCATCCAGCCCATGTTCCATTTCAGGCTGAAGCCCAGGCCACCCATGTACGGCGGCCGCGTGACCTGCGGCCACGCGGTCGACTCCTCAGCGATCGTCAGCACGCCCGGACACTCGGTGTGGACGACCTCATTCATCTTCTGTAAGAAGGAAATGGCGCCCAGGTTTTCGCGTCCGCCATATTGATTCGGGATCCACTGGCCAGCTTCGCGCGAGTAGTCCAGGTACAGCATCGAGGCGACCGCATCTACCCGTAGCCCATCGATGTGGTACTGCTCGACCCAGAACACCGCGTTCGAGATGAGGAAGCTACGCACCTCGGTGCGGTCGTAGTTGAAGATCTTGGTGCCCCAGTCCGGGTGTTCGCCCTGGCGCGGGTCGGCGTGCTCGTACAGCGCGCTCCCGTCGAAGTTGGCCAGGCCATGCGGATCCCGCGGGAAGTGGGCGGGCACCCAGTCCAGCAGCACGCCGATGCCGGCCTGGTGCAGGATGTCGACGAAGGACTTGAAGTCGTCGGGCGAGCCGAAGCGGGCCGTCGGCGCGTAGTAGCCGACGGTCTGATAACCCCACGATGGGTCGAACGGGTGCTCGCTGATGGGCATCAGCTCGACGTGGGTGTAGCCCATCATCTGGCAGTACTCGGCCAACTGTTCAGCCAGGTCGCGGTACGTCAGAAAACCCAGTGTGTCCGGGACGCGCTTCCACGAGCCGAGGTGGACCTCGTAGATGCTGATCGGCGCCGCGAACGCTTGATGCTCCGTACGATGATCCGTCCAGGCCTTGTCCTGCCACTTGTAGCGATCGAGATCCCACACCACTGACGCAGTGCGCGGCCGAAGCTCGGCGGCAAAGCCGAACGGATCGGCTTTGTCGATGCGATTCTTCGAAAAACGCGGTTTGATGCTGTACTTGTAGAGGGTGCCCTGGCGGATGCCGGGGACGAAGCCCTGCCAGATACCGGACGAGCCGCGCGGATGCAGTGGCGTGGTCTCTGGATCCCACTTGTTGAACTCGCCGATGACGCTGACCGCATCGGCGTTTGGCGCCCACACGGCAAACGCCACCCCCGCCTTGCCGTCGACTTTGGCGACGTGGGCGCCCAGTTTTTCGTAGACGCGCGCGTGCGTTCCCTCATTAAAGAGGTAGAGATCGAAATCAGTCAGCAGGCTATCCGGATCCGTGGTGCCCGCCGTAGGTTTGGTGGGTTTGGTGGGTTTGGTTACCTGCTGCATTGTTATCCTCAGTCTTAGTCTTCCTGGACTCTCGTGGCACGCTCCGTGCCGCGCCCGATTTGAGGCCCTTTACAGATGGATTCAAGTCCTTCGAACGGCAGCGGCGCACGCGCGCGCTCCCGAAAAGTTAACACGAGCCCTGCTTCGGCGCCGAAAGAAGCCAATGGCCAGGCCAAGGGGTCGAAGAACGGCCGGCAAAGCACTCGTCAACGGGCCTCTGCGACCCAAAGTCGGGTGATGCCGGCAACCGCTGGGCCGCTGCCTCCATTCGAGACCTACGCCGCGATTACGATCGAGGATGTTCAACCCCAGCTTGACGGCGGACGCTGGCCAATCAAGCGCGTCGAGGGCGATGCGGTCGAAGTCTCGGCCGACATCCTCAAAGAGGGACACGACCTGCTGCAGGCGCGGGTGTTCTTCCAGCCGATTGGCCAGCCATCCAGCACCGAACAGGAAGCGCCCATGCGACCTGTGGAAAACGATCGCTGGGTGGGCCAGTTCAGCGTCGATCAGAACACGCGCTACGTGTATGGCGTGCTCGCCTTCACCGACGTCTTTGGCTCGTGGCGGGCCGACTTCCAGAAGCGGCTGGCGGCGGCGCAGGACGTCGCGTCCGAGCTGCTCGAGGGACTGCGCCTGCTCGAGGACGCCATCGAACGCTGCACCGATCCGTCTGACCGTGGCCGGCTGCAGGCGTACGCCGAGCGCTGGCGTTCGATGCAAGGCAAGGTGCCCAATGGTCAGCGCGAGGTCGCCGAGCTGGCGATCTCAGCCGACCTGGGCGAGATCCTGGATCGGTGGCCCGATCGCAGCGACGCCACGCGCTACCGGCGCACGCTCGACCTGATTGTCGATCGCCCGGCGGCGCGCTTTGCGGCCTGGTTCGAGATCTTTCCGCGTTCGCAAGGCACCGATCCGACGCGCAGCGCGACGTTCAGAGAAGCGGAACGTCGTCTGCCGGCGATTGCCGCCATGGGTTTCGACACGCTGTACATGCCGCCGATCCACCCGATCGGCACGACCAATCGCAAGGGTCCAAATAACAGTCTCGTGGCCGGACCGAACGATCCGGGCAGTCCGTACGCCATCGGCAACCCGGCCGGCGGCCACGAAGCGATCGCCCCCGAGCTCGGTACGCTCGACGATTTCCTTCATTTTCAACAGGTGGCCCGCGGGCACGGCCTCGAGCTGGCCCTCGACTTTGCCATCCAGGTGTCGCCCGATCACCCCTGGGTCAAGGAACACCCCGAGTGGTTCTACCATCGCCCGGACGGCACGATTAAGTACGCCGAGAACCCGCCCAAGAAGTACGAAGACATCTATCCGCTCAACTTCCGCTCGCCGGACTGGAAAAATCTGTGGGCGGCCTGGCGCGACATCGTGCTGTTGTGGGCGGAGCGCGGCGTGCGCGTCTTCAGAGTCGACAACCCGCACACCAAACCGTTGGCTTTCTGGGAGTGGCTCATTCGCGAGATCCAGGGCGTCTATCCAGACACCATCTTCCTGGCCGAAGCCTTTACCCGACCGAAGATGATGAAGGAGCTCGCCAAGGTGGGCTTCACGCAGAGTTACACGTACTTCACCTGGCGCAACACGAAGTGGGAGCTCGAGCAGTACCTGACCGAGCTGACCAAGACCGACATGCGCGAGTACTTCAGGGGCAACTTCTTCGCCAATACGCCAGACATCCTGGCGCACATCCTGCAGGTCGGCGGTCGGCCAGCGTTCCGCATGCGGCTCGTCCTGGCGGCGACGCTCTCGTCGGTCTACGGCATCTACAACGGATTCGAGCTGACCGAGAACCGTCCGCGCGGTGTGGCGGGTACCACCGAGTACTACCAGGACTCGGAGATGTACCAGCACAAGGTCTGGGATTGGGATCGGCCAGGCAACATTATCGAAGACGTGCGACGGGTCAATCGCATCCGCCGTGAAAATCCGGCTCTCCAGCTGTACGACAACCTGCGCTTTTTCAGCTGCGACAACGACCAGCTGATGGTCTACGGCAAGGCCACACCAGATGGGAACAACATCATCGTCTGCGCGGTCAACGTCGATCCGTTCTGGCCGCAGGCGGGCTGGCTTGACGTGCCCGTCCACGAGTGGGGTATTGGCGGCGGACAACCGTACGCGGTGCACGATCTGCTGACCGACGAGCGCTTCACCTGGCGTGGTAATTACAACTGGGTGCGGCTCGACCCGAACGTCCAGCCCGCGCACATCTTCCGTGTCGAGGTCCCGCGGTACTAAGCCTTCCGGGACAGACATGATCGACCAGCTTCGACAGGCGCGCTGGTTCGGTGGGAAAAGTCGCGGCATTCGTGATACGCGGGTCATCGACCGGGCCTGTTGGGCGGACGATGCGACTCTCTCGCTCGTCGAAGTGCAGTACGAAATCGGTGCGCCCGACATCTATGTTTTCGCCGATCGGCTCGACGACCCGTCGGTCGCGCGCGCCGTGCTGCGTCAGTTCTCCGGCGCACAGTTCGCCACTGATGCCGGGGGCGCGCTCGTTTTTCGACCCACGCATCTGTTCGACAGCATCCCGCTGGAGACGACCGAACCAATCGGCCTGATGCGCGGCGAGCAAAGCAACACGTCCATTCGCTACGGCGACGCGCTCATTTTGAAACTCTTCAGACGCTTGCAGTTCGGGCCCAACCCGGATGTCGAGGTCGGCCGGTTTCTGACCGAGCAGAGCCAGTTCCGCGGGACCCCGGCCGTGGTCGGTAGCCTCGACTACCTCAGCCCCGACGGCCAACAGGCCTCCCTGGCGCTCTTGCAGCGCTTCGAACCCAATCGTGGCGACGCCTGGACCACCACGCTGCGCCGCCTGCGTGCGGTTTTGGACGGTGACAGCTTGGCCGAGAGCGTTGACGCCATGGCTCGGCTGGGCCAGACCACGGCTGAGCTGCACCTGGCCCTGGCCAGTGGTAGCGGCGACTTTTCGGCCGAGCTGATTGGTACCCAGGATCTGGTGTTGTGGCGTCAGGCGATTCATGACGAAGTACGGACGGCTGCCCACGCTCTGGCGCAGTGCAACATCGACGTTGATGCGCGGGCACTGCTTCAGCGCGCTGACGGCATCGCCAGACTGACCGGCGCGTTAAAGACCCGCCATCACGGCGACTACCACCTCGGCCAGGTGCTCGAGCGCGACGACGGCTCGTTCGCGATCATTGACTTCGAAGGCGAACCGTCCAAACCACTGCCCCAACGGCGCGAGAAACGCTCACCACTGCGCGACGTCGCGGGCATGCTGCGTTCCTTTGACTACGCGCGCAACGCGGCGCTGCGTGCCGGCGACCCGTCCGACCCGCCGCGAATTCGGAAAGCTGACCAGTGGTATCAGGCCGCCCGCGAAGCGTTTCTGAAGGCGCACCAGCGGGCGATCCAGCAGGGCAGGCCCGAGCTCCTTCCGCGTGAGATCGCCCCGCCGCTCGCGGCGCTCGAGCTGGAAAAGGCAGCCTACGAAGTCCTCTACGAGCTCAACAATCGCCCGGACTGGCTGCCGATCCCCCTTGCCGCCTTGACGTCCTGAGTTGACTGCGCCAGCGCGTATGGCCACATCAGCCCGATCGATCGTCGGCTCTCGGCTACCCTTTGAGGCGCATGGTCAATAGCCTCGCCTGATGGCGCTCACGATCTGGCCAGGTCGCCCTGACCCGCTGGGTGCGACCTGGGACGGCCAGGGTACTCATTTTGCCGTCTTCGCCCAGCACGCCACACGCGTCGAGCTGTGCCTGTTCGACGAGATCGTCGGCAAGGAGACCGCGCGCGTCGCTATGCCCGAGCAGACGCGCAACGTCTGGCACGCCTACGTGCAGAGCGTCGGGCCGGGCCAGTTGTACGGCTACCGCGTGCACGGTCGCTATGCACCACGCGAAGGTCTGCGCTTCAACCCGAACAAGCTGCTGATCGACCCCTATACACGCGCCATCAGCGGCATCATTGACTGGAACGCGCCGATCTTCGGCTATCGGCTGGGCAGCCGCACCGAAGACCTCACCCGGGACGTACACAACTCGGCGCGCGGGATGGCCAAATCGGTGGTCGTCGACGATCACTTTGATTGGGGTGACGATCGGCGGCGCGACGTTCCGTGGAGCGAAACGATCATCTACGAAACGCACGTCAAGGGCATCAGCATGCGCCATCCCGACGTGCCCGAAGAGCAGCGCGGCAAATATTTGGGCCTGGCGAGCGAGCCGATCATCGAGCACCTGCAATCGCTCGGGGTGACGGCCGTCGAGCTACTGCCGGTGCATCACTTTCCCGACGACAAGTTCCTGCTCGACAAGCGACTATCGAACTACTGGGGCTACAACACAATCGGCTATTTCGCGCCAGTCTCGCGCTACGCCAGCGCGGATCGCGGCCAGCAGGTGACCGAGTTCAAGGAGATGGTCAAGCGCTTGCACGCGGCCGGGCTCGAGGTGTTTCTCGACGTCGTCTACAACCACACCGCCGAGGGCAGCCATCTTGGCCCGACCCTGTCGCTGCGCGGGCTCGACAACCCGATCTACTACCACCTGATGCCTGACAACCCGCGCTTCTATCGGGATTTCACGGGCACCGGCAACTCGCTCAATGTCACCCAGGCGCAGACGCTTAAGCTGATCGCCGACAGCTTGCGCTACTGGGTCCAGGAGATGCACGTCGACGGCTTTCGCTTCGACCTGGCGATCACATTGGCGCGTGAGCCGGACGCATACGATCCGGGCGCGGGCTTCTTCGACATCGTCCACCAGGATCCGGTTCTGTCGCAGGTCAAGCTGATTGCCGAGCCCTGGGATGTCGGCAACTTCGGCTATCAGGTGGGCAATACTCCGGTCCTGTGGAGCGAGTGGAACGGGAAGTACCGCGACAACGTGCGTAAGTTCTGGAAAGGTGACCCCGGGCAGATTGCCGAGCTAGCCTATCGCCTGAGCGGCAGCAGCGACCTGTATCGACTGAGCGGTCGCGGTCCCACCGGCAGCATCAACTTCCTGACTGCCCACGATGGTTTCACGCTGCGCGATCTGGTCTCCTACAACGACAAGCACAACGAGGCCAACGGCGAGAACAACCAGGACGGCGCCAACGACAACAACTCCTGGAACAGTGGCGTCGAAGGTCCGTCCGAAGATCCCGGCATCGAGGAGCTGCGCGCGCGCCGCCAGCGGTCGTTTCTGGCCACCCTGTTTCTGTCCCAAGGCGTACCGATGCTGCTCGGCGGGGACGAGCTGAGCCGCACGCAACAGGGCAACAACAACGCCTACTGCCAGGACAACGAGATCAGGGCTGATCGCCTTGCGCAAACAGCACCCGGTCTTGCGCCGGCGGCGGTTTTTCGAAGGCCTCTTTTTGCCGGGTGCCGACATCAAGGACCTGACCTGGTTCAAGCCGGACGGCACCGAGATCGTCGACGAGCAGTGGGCCGATCCTGAGGTGCGCTTTCTGGCGATGCGGTTGGCCGGCGAAGCCATCGACGAGCGCGAACCCGAAGGCGGGCGAATCTCTGACGAGACGCTGCTGGTGCTGCTGAACACCTACCACAAATCGCTCGAGTTCACCCTGCCGGAAGCGGGCGGCCTGGAAGAATGTCAGTGGGAGCTGCTCATGGACACCGGGCAGGCCGCACCGTCCGCCCCGTCCGGCAAGCTACAAAAAGTCGGCTCGACGTACGCCCTCGAAGGTCGCGGCCTGGCCCTCTTCCGCCGCGTCGCACCGTGATCGTCGTCGGGCTGATGTCGGGGACGTCAGTCGACGGGATCGACGCTGCTGTGGTTGACGTAACTGCGGAAGACGAGGCGCTCAAGGTGCGCTTGCTGGGCTACGTCGAGTCCCAGATCGACGAAGCGTTGCGCGAGCGCATCTATGCACTCTTCAGTCCCGAGCAGAGCCGCATCGACGAGGTGTGTGAAGTCAACGTCCTCCTCGGCGAAGCGTTCGCCGACGCCGCGGCGCTCGCCATTCGCCAGGCGGGTGTCCGAGCCGATCTGGTCGCCTCGCACGGCCAGACCGTCTGGCACCAGGTTGCCCCGGGCCATACCCGTTCGACGCTGCAACTGGGCGAGCCATCGGTCATCGCCGAGCGCCTCGGGGTGACCACGGTCGCCGACTTCCGTCCCCGAGACATCGCCGCCGGCGGCCAGGGCGCCCCATTGGCATCGTGGGGCGACGCGCTACTCTTCGGCGACCAGCAGCTGAGTCGCGCGGTGCAAAACATCGGCGGGATCGGCAACGTGACCTGGGTGCCGCCTGGCGGACAGTGGGAAGCGATGCTCGCCTTCGATACCGGCCCAGGCAACGCCCTGATCGACCATGCCGCGTGGCGGCTGAGCGGCGGTATGCAGCGTTTCGACGTGGACGGTGCCCTCGCCGCGGCCGGCCGTGTAGACGACTCGGCCTTAGCCGAGTTGCTCGACCATCCGTACTTTCCGGCGCAGCCGCCCAAGAGCACCGGCCGAGAGCTCTTCGGCGCCCAGCTGGTGGACCCGTTCATCGACCGCTGCCTCGCGCGCGGGCTGAAACACGTTGACATCCTGGCCACGCTGACCGCGTTCACCGCGCATTCGATCGCCGACCAGTACCGCCGCTTCCTGCCCGGTCGCCCAGACGAAGTGGTGGTTGGCGGCGGCGGCTCGCGCAATCCGGTGCTGATGCGGCTACTCTCAGAGCTGCTCGATCCAGCCCAGATCCGTCTGCACGAAGAGTTTGGCTTGCCTTCGCTCGGCCGCGAGGCGGTCTACTTCGCGCTCATGGGCCACGAAGCCCTACACGGCCGGCCGAACACCGTGCCCAGCTGCACCGGCGCGACCCACTCGGTGGTCATGGGCAAGCTCATCCCCGGCGCCAACTACCGCACGCTGATGGCCACGATGAGCCAGAGCACCATGCAGCGCCCACGGCGACTGATCGTCCTATAAGTTAGGGAGCTCTGCCGCTCGGCGTGAGGTGGCCGAAGAGCGTTTCGGCGGCGGCCTGGAGGTGGACGGGGCGGTCGCCGTAGACGGTCAGAAACGTGCCAATCTCGGGAACGGCGGCGGCGTCGTAGGGACCACGCAGGCTGACGACCACGACTGGTTTGCCACTAGCCGCCAGGGCTTTGGCAAGCGATTGCTGATCGGCGTCTCGGGCGAGATCGTAGGTGCCCAGGACGATCACAACTGCATTTCGCGCCGCGTTGCCGGCCGAACCTACGGAGGCCCCACCGGCCGACGGCGCGAACTGGCGGACTGCCTCGAGGAGGCTGCCGGCGAGCTGATCGTCCTGCACGTCGCTGCGGGTTGGCGCGTCGGGTACCACCACCAGGATCTGCTGTGACGCGGTCAGCGGCAGTAACTGGGCGTTGTCACGCTGCAGCGTCACCGCCTTGCGCGCGACGTCGAGCGCGAGCGCGCGATGCTCGGGACTGTTGAGCACTGCCGCATCAGGCACAGCAGGCGCCATGACAGCCCCCGGCAGAATTCCGCGTTTGGCCTTGGCTTCGAGGATCCTGAGCACCGAGGCATTCAGTCGCTCCTCAGTGACGCGGCCCGACTGGACTGCCGCGAGGAGCGCGGGCGGTCCATCACCCAGGTGCCGCCGATCATCCGCGTTGATGCCCGCGATCAGCAGCATGTCGGCGCCGGCTTCGAACGCCTCAACCGCGGCTTCGGCCGCGGGACGGTCCTTTTTAATGGCGTCCATATCCAGTGCGTCGGTCAGGATCAGGCCCTGGTAACCGAGCTGCTCGCGCAGCACGCCGGTCAGGACCGTCCGCGACAACGTGGCGGGCAGGTCTTGCTGAGGTTCGATGGCGGGCAGGTACAGGTGGGCGGTCATGATGCCGTCGACGCCTGCCTGGATGGCCGCTTTGAAGGGCAAGAACTCGAGCGATTCCAAGCGCTCGAGAGAGTGGGCCACGACCGGCAGGTCGCGGTGCGAGTCGACGTCAGTGTCGCCGTGGCCAGGGAAATGCTTGCCAACGGCGCTGACGCCGGCGGATTGGAGGCCCTGGATCGTCTGCACGCCGAAGTCCGAGACGAGGCTCACGTCCGAGCCGAACGACCGCACGCCGATCACCGGGTTGAGCGGATTGGTGTTGACGTCGACGACCGGCGCGAGGTCCATATTGACGCCCATCGCGAGCAGCTCGCTGGCCGAGGCTTCGGCGATGCGGCGGGCCAGGGTCGGGTCGGCCGTGGCGCCGACGGCCATGTTGCCTGGGAAGATGGTCGCGCCCTCGGTGACGCGTACGACCAGGCCGCCTTCCTGGTCGACTGAGATGAAAAGCGGCACAGGGTCGGCGATGGTCTGCAGGTCGGCGTCCAGGCGGGCCAGTTGCGGGCCGTTGGTGATGTTGCGGGCAAAGAGGGTGACGCCGCCGAGGTGTAGACCCTGAACGAGCGCCCGATTGGCTGCGCTCAGGGAGGTCCCTTCGAAGCCGAGCATGAAGACCTGGCCGACGCGCTGCGCCAGGCTCATTGTCGCCAGCGTCTGCATCGCGATTGCCCGCGGCGAGGTGTCCTGAATCTGGGATGTGGTGGTCTGAGCCTGCATATCAGCTGGATGCATCATGACTGCCAGCGCGATCAGCCCGGCGTGAACCTCCTTCTTCATCTACAACCTGTTACGCTCCTTGTCCAAGCGTCCTGGACTATGGCGCTCTGATCCCAGCAAGGCAAGAACGACCTGCCCCGTGGACTCGGCACCCCAGACCGCCGCGAGCCTCCAGCCACGCTATCGACGCCTGCTCTCCTTCGGCGACGTCCTCGACGAAAGTATGCTCCTCTTTCGCCGCCACTGG
>WNFC01013930.1_pt1 | contig 11677 bp, 8 predicted proteins | sample 5400541 | NCBI WGS metagenome assembly WNFC01 (sample SAMN13153342, study PRJNA577476) | soil metagenome | isolation source: 120 cm saprolite under Douglas fir tree site 2 hole 2 replicate 1 | place: USA:California | collected 2015-04-18 | reverse complement strand
GGACACCCAGGTGAGGTTGACGAAGTGACGGGCGTTCACGTTCTCGGTGGTGATGTTGCCGCCCCAGGTGCCGCAGCTGAGGCTGAGCGTGAACGGAAGTCCGTTGCGCGGGCTGCCCGCTCCCTCGTTGAGGTTCTGGTTCACCAGCACCCGCCCCGTCCTGCTGGTCATCGCGAGCCGCTCGACGTTGGCGTCCGAGCTGGTGTGGATCCCGCAGGTATGGCCCAGGCCCTGGTAGGCGGTGATGTCGTTGACCAGCCCCGCGGCGGCGTCGATGTCACCGTCGTAGCGGTAGAGCGCGAGCACGACGGACAGTTTCTCGCCGGAGAACGGGTGGTCAGGCCCGGTGCCCGTCTCCTCGACCAGGAGCAGGGGGCAGCCCTGGCCGACCCGGAACCCGGCCAGGTCCGCGATGTGGGCCGCCGACTTCGCCACCACGGCGATGGCTGGTACGGCGCCGCCGTCCGGCCACATCACCGCGCGCAGCGCGGCCTTCTGCTGCTGGTCGCACAGATGGGCGCCGGCCCCGGTGAGCCGCGCCACCAGGTCGTCGTAGACCGCCGCGTGCGCGACCACCGCGTTGTCCGCCAGGCAACTCGTGGCGTAGTCGAACGTCTTCGCCGTGAGGATGGCCGCTGCCGCGTCCGCCACGTCGGCGGTCTCGTCGACGACGTGCACGGCGTTGCCGACCCCCACGCCGTAAGCGGGGGTGCCGGAACTGTACGCGGCGCGCACCATCCCCGCGCCGCCCGTAGCCACGACCAGGTCAGCCTGGCGCATCAGCTCCTGGGTCTTCGGCAGCGATGGTGCCGGAAGCGACTGCACCAGGTCGCCCGGCGCTCCCACCTGCTCGCAGGCGGCCCGCATGAACCCGACCACGGCCCCGGTGGTGCCCACGGTCCGGGGATGCGGGGCGCAGATGATGGCGTTGCGGCCCTTGAGCGCGAACAGCGCCTTGACCGGCATGGCGTTGCGGCCCTTGAGCGCGAACAGCGCCTTGACCGGCGGCGTCGCGTCGGGGCCGGTGGTCGGGATCAGTGCGGCGACCACGCCGACCGGCTTGGCGATTTTCACCAGCCCGGCGGAGGGCAGCTCCTCGACGACGCCAACGGTGCGCATCCCGGTCATGTCGGCCAGCACCCCGACGACCCGCTTGTTGATCTTGGTGACCTTGTCCGCGTAGTTGCCGAACCCGCCTTCGTCTACCGCGAGCCTGGCCAGCGCCTCCGCGCGGTCCTTGCGCACGACAGCCCAGGCCACCGCCGTGACCAGCTCGTCCACCTGCTCCTGCGTGTAGTCCTCGATGGCCCGCGCCGCGGCGCGGGCGCGCTCCACGACGGCTGCTATCTCGTCCCGGACGGAGTCATCGGCCTGGTTGCTGCGCTCACTCATAGGGTCAGCGTGACTGGTCCGGATGCGGATTCCACTGATCCGGCGGGGCAAGCCTTGGGCGTCTCTTCGTCCCGGCAAGACCTGACTCATGGCGGGGGGTGGCCCGCATGCTCGTTCATGACCGGCGGTTTCTTGGCTGCGGCGACAAGGCGAGGTGCGGGCGGGTGACACGACTTGTTGTGATCGGTGGTGGCGCGGCGGGAATGTCGGCCGCGTCGGCCGCCCGCCGTATCGCGCCCGATCTCGACGTGGTTGTCTGCGAGGGCGGCGGGTTCGCCGCCTACGGCATGTGCGGGATCCCGTATTTCCTCGGCGGCACCGTGGAGCACGCGGAGAGCCTGCTCGCCTACCCGCCGGAGGAGTTCCGCGACAAGCGCGGCATCGACCTGCGCCTTCGCACCCGGGTGACCCGGATCGACCCGGACGCGCACCAGGTGCACCTCAGCGACGAGAGCGGGAGCGGCCCGCTCGGCTATGACGCGCTCATCGTGGCCAGCAGTGCCGACCCGGTGCGCCCGCCGGTGCCGGGCCTGGACCATGACCGCGTCTTCACGATCCGTTCGCACGACCCCGTGATCGTCGCCGCGCAGAAGGCCGGGCGGTCGGCTTCGGCCAGCGCGGCCAGGCCGGCCTCCCGGCCCGTCCCGAGCACTGTCGGAGGATCACCGTGAGCTTGCAGCCGTACCGTGACAAGCGAACCGCCCTGGCCGATGCTGTCTCGCTGGTAACCGACGGCGCCATGGTCGCCCTCGGTGGCGGCCTCTCGGCCCGGCTGCCCATGGCGATGGTGCGCGAACTGGTCCGCCAGGGCCGGCGGAACCTGCACCTGGTCGGGTCGGCGCACAGCATCGACGTCGACCTGCTCGTGGCGGCCGGCGCGGTCCGCCGCTGCGAGGAGAGCTACGTCGGCTTCGAGCAGGACCTCGGACTGGCCCCCGCCTACCGGCGCGCGGCCGAGGAAGGCACGATCGAGGTGGCGGAGAGCTGCTGTGCCACCATCTTGGCCCAGCTCCGTGCTTCGGAGATGGGGCTGCCGTTCTTGCCGGTCCGAGGGGTGCGGGGCTCGGGTATAGCCGCGCTGCACCCCGAGTACGCCGAGATCACCTGCCCGTTCACCGGCGAGACGCTGGTCGCCGTCCCCGCGCTGCGCCCGGATGTCGCACTCCTGCACGCACCGTCCGGTGACCGGTACGGCAACCTGCACCTGGAACAGCCGTACGTGCTGGACGAGCGGTTCGCCTCAGCGTCGCGCACGGTGGTCGCGACCGTGGACGAGTTCGCCTCACCCGAGGAGGTGGCGCTACGCCTACGACCGCGGCCACCTGCAGGAGTACGTGGCGGCGGCCCAGTCCGGGCCGGAGGACCTGGAGAAGTACCTGGCCACCTATGTACGCGGCAGCGAGGAGAGCTACCGGGGCGCGATCGGCGCCGACCGGCTCACCCGGCTGGCCGGCTGGTCCCGGTCTGCGGACGCCTGGCAGGAGCTGTTCACATGAGCTGGACGATCGACGAGTGGTTCGTGGTGGCGCTGGCCCGGACCATCCGGCCGCGGGAGACCGTGTTCCACGGCTTCGGCAGCCCGTGCGCCCAGGTCGCCATGCACGTCGCGCGGCGCACCCACGCGCCGGACATGACGCTGGTCGAGGGCGCGATGTACGCGATCAACCCCGACCCCCCGTTCATCCCGCCGACCAGCAACGACGCCAGCCTCAGGCGAGGTGCGGCGTACAGCATGCGGTTCGAGGAGTTCTTCGACGCCGCCGTGCGCGGCGACGTGGACCGGATGTTCCTGTCCGGCGGCCAGATCGACGGCTTCGGCAACACCAACGTCACCGCCATCGGCCCCGCTGGCCGGCCGAAGGTGAAGCTCGGCGGTGGTGGCGGCGGCTGCAACCTGGCCGCGACGATCGGCCACCTCACCGTGTGGACCACCAGGCACCGGTCCGGGCGCACCCTGGTGGACGCGTGCGACTTCATCACCGACATGGGACATCGCACCCCGATGGGAACACGAGCGGAGCTCGGCTACACGGGCGGCGGACCGCAGTGGCTCGTCACCGAGCTCGGTGTCTTCGACTTCACCGGCGGCCGGGCGCGGCTGGTGCAGATCTTCCCCGATGTCAGCGTGGACGAGGTCCGCGCGGCCACCGGCTTCCCCCTGGAGGTGGCGGGTGACCTGAGAGCGGCCGCGCCACCTTCGACGGCAGAGCTGGCGGCGGTTCGTTCGGTAGATTCGTTGGGGGTTCGCAAATCCGAGTTCTCGCCGCGGGAGCTGTCCCGTGTCTTCACCCGCGGCCCTGGGCAGTTTGGAAGCACGGCGCAGTCCGGAAGCACGGGCCAGGACTGCGCGTGCTGAACCGTGGCGCGGGCCTGGCCGCCGTGTTCGAGCCCCGGCGGGTCGCGCTCGTCGGCGCGTCCGACCGGCCTGGCTCTGTGGGGCGGCTGCTGTGGGACAACCTGGCTGATTTCCCCGGTGAGGTGGTGCCGGTCAGCCCGGCGGCCACGGTCGGCGGCAGGCTCGCCTACCCGGACCTGCGTGAGGTTCCCGGGGAGATCGACCTGGCCGTCATCGCGACCCCGGCCGTTACCGTGCCCGGCATCGTGCGCGCGGCCGCGGCCAAGCACGTCAGGGCGGTGGTCGTGCTCAGCGCGGGATTCGCCGAGACCGGGCCGGAAGGGGCGAAGCTTCAGCAGGAGGCCGTAGCCGCCGCCCAGGCCGGGGGAGTGCGCCTGGTCGGACCCAACTGCTTTGGCATACAGAACGCAGACCTGCCGTTGAATGCCTCTATCGCCGCCGGCGCCCCGCGCGGCGGCGGGGGCGTCACGATCGTCACCCAGTCTGGGTCCTACGGGATGGCCGTGCACACGCTCGGCCGCGATGAGGCGCTGCGGGTCGCCAAGGTGTACGCGGCCGGCAACAAGGCTGACATCACCGACGCGGAACTGCTCGCCTACCTGCGGGACGACCCGGCGACGACCGTTATCTGCCTGCTGCTTGAGTCGATCACGGACGCACGCGGGTTCTTCGCCGAGGCCTGCCGGACAACCCTGGTCAAGCCCGTCATCGCGGCCATCGGCGGGCGCACCGGCGCCGGGCAGCGGGCCGCGCTGTCGCACACGGCCGCGCTCGCGACCGACGACGCCGTCCGCGACGCCGCGCTGCGCCAGGCCGGGGTGGTCCGGGTGCGTACCGGCCTGCAGGTGCTCGACGCGGCCCGCGCCCTGTCCGGCCAGCCTGCGCCGCACGGGCGGCGGGTGGCGGTGGTGACCAACTCCGGCGGCACCGGCGTCGAACTGGCCGACCTGCTGGCCGACGAAGGTCTGGACGTGCCGGAGCTGAGCGCGTCCTTGCAGGCCGAGTTGCGGGCGCTGCTGCCCGGGTACGCCAGCGCACGCAACCCCGTGGACATGACGCCGACCTGGAGCCTGTTCGCCAGCCTGTACCCGGCCACGATCGAGATGCTGGCGCGTTCCGGCGAGGTCGACGTGGTGGTGCCCGTCCTGCTGCAGCGGGCCGCGGCACAGGAGGTGGCGGCAGCCGTCAGGGACGCGGTGACCAGGCTGCGCGACGACGGGGTGCAGGTGCCCGTCTACGTCTGCTGGGTGGCGCCACGCGCCGCGGACGGCCACGCCAGCCTGCTGCAGGAGGCCGGCGTGCCCTGCTTCCCGTGGCCGGAACGCACCGCACGGGCGGTCGGCGTCGCGGTTCGCTGCGGCACGCGGGCCGGCCAGGCCGCGAGCGCGCGTGGCGTCGGCCGGGCGGCGAGCGCGCCTGGCGGCTCGCAGCGAGACGGCATGCATGCCGGCCAGGCGGCGAGGACACCGGCCGCCCCCCGGCTAGCGCGCCGGCCGCTGAGGCTGGCCGTGCCCCCCGCCGGTGGGCTGCTCGCCCCGGATGCCGCACGGGACCTGCTCGCGAGCGCCGGCATACCGGTTATCGAGACCGCGCTGTGCGGCGACGCGGAAGCAGCCGCCGCTGCCGCCGACCGCCTCGGGTATCCGGTCGTGCTCAAGGTCGCTCATCCCGATCTGACGCATAAGAGCGACGTGGGTGGCGTGCGGCTGGGACTGCTCAGCGGAGATACGGTGCGGTCAGCCGCGGCGGATCTGCTCGCGCTGGCGGACGGCGCGGCCGTGCTCGTGCAACCCCAGCGCCAGGGAGTCGAACTGCTTGTCGGCGGCGTCCGTGATCCGGAATTCGGCCCCGTGGTCATGACTGGACTGGGTGGCGTCCTGGTGGAGACGCAGCGCGATGTCCAGCTCGCGGTCGCGCCGGTGGACGAGGCCGAGGCGACCGCCTTGCTCCGGTCGTTGCGCGGTGCGGCCGTCCTCGGTGGGCTGCGGGGCAGCACCCCGGTGGACGTCGGGGCCGTCGCGGCTGTGATCGTCACCGTCGGTGACCTGATGATGGACAACCCTGAGGTCTGCGAGCTCGACCTCAACCCCGTGCTCGCCAGTGCCACCGAGTGCATTGCCGTCGACTGGCGGATCCGGGCGGGCTGAAATTCAGCCCGCCATGTGCACAAGCTGGGAAAGAACGGTCCCCTGGTAGGGAAGAAACCGGCCGCCGGGCCGGCCTACGCTCCTGGCACTCAGTACGCGATTAGCTCGGTGCGCGATCGGAAGGAGCGAAGATGCTCATCGGTGGTCAGGACGTCATTCTGCCGACCGCGATGGTCGGCAACTATCCCAATCCACGGTGGTACGACGGGCAGGCGTTCGCCACCCTGCCCAAGGGGGAGTTCATCCACGACTCCATCAGCAAGGAGGCGTTTGAGGACGCCGTCGGCGCGATCGTGCACGACCAGGAGGCGGCCGGCCTCGACGTGATCAGCGACGGGAAGGTGTACGGAGGTGACTCCCCGTACGGGACGATCCTCTACTACTACCTGGAGCGCATGTCCGGTTACAAGCTCACCGGGCCGCCGATCGGCCTGCCGATCTACTCCACCCTGTACTCACCCACCTGCGTGGGCGAGGTCCGCCGCGAATACCCGTTCCATATCGCCCACCTGCGCGCGGTGCGGAAGGCGACGAAGAAGCCGGTCAAGGTCTCCTACACCGGCCTCGGCGTGATCGCCGCCGCGACCACCAACCTGTACTACAAGGACACCAGGGAACTGGCGCTGGCCCTAGCCAAGGCGTTCAACGAGGATTTCCGCGAACTCGCGGACAACGGGTGCGACATCATCCAGCTTGACGAGTTCGTCTGGCCCTACGGCATGGGCGACTGGGAAATCGAGGCGCTCAACGCCTCGGTCGAGGGCGTCGGCTGCGAGTTCTGGGTGCACACCTGCTGGGGCAACTATTCCGGCACGCCCGCGTACTTCCCGGACGAAACGGAAACCGAATTCGGCGCTTTCGTCCTCGACAAGCGCGCCTCTGACGCGCCCGCACCGGAACGTGCTCACGCGCTATTCCCGCACGTGCTGAACGCGAACATCCACGCGCTCAACTACGAGGTCGGCCGCACCGGGCCCGACGACCTCAAGCCGCTGACCGATAACAACTGGTCGAAACCGTTCGTGGCGGGCGTCATCGATGTCAAGTCCACGGTCACCGAGAGCGCGGACGAGGTAGCCGACCGGATCAGGCAGGTGCTTGAGTACGTCCCCGCCGACCGGCTCGGGCTGTCCACCGACTGCGGGCTGATCAACCTGCCCCGGATGATCTCGGCCGGCAAGCTGCGCGCGCTCGTCGACGGGGCCGCGATGGTCCGCGCAGAGGTGCAGGGCTAGGTCGCCGCACAGGGATCCGGGCCGGCTCCCGGCCCGGATCCCTGTGCGTGCCACCCTGGCGGGACAGGCCAGGGCGAAGAACAGCCCGAACCTCGCCTTGCCAGGACAGCGAAAATTGCGCACCACCGTGCCTATGGTTCGACCACACCATAGATCCGGAGGCGCACCGTGGCGGAGTGTCCCACCTTCCTCAAGCTGCCTGCCCGCTGCGCCAAGCCGCGGTCCCGCGGAATCACCCATGTTCTCGACTCGGGGCTCACGCCGGACGCGACCCGCGGCTTCCTTGAGCAGTCTGGGCACCTGGTGGACATCGTGAAGGTCGGCTGGGGTATCAGCTACATCGACCCGACGATGGGCGCGCGGGTGTCCATCTGCGCGGAGCACGGGTGCCCGGTGTCGCTCGGCGGGACCCTGCTCGAGGTGGCCGCGCTGCAGGACCGGGTCAGCGAGTTGCGGGACTGGGCGCTCAGCATCGGGGTCACCCACGTCGAGGTGTCGAACGGGCTGCGCGCCCTGCCGGAGAGCCGTAAGCACGCGCTGGTCAAGGAACTCGCCGCCGACTTCGTGGTGCTCGCGGAGACGGGGGCGAAGGAGGGTCATTACCCGCCGACCCCGGCGGAGTGGGCCGAGGAGATGGTCCGCGACCTCGAGGCCGGCGCCACCTGGCTCGTCGCCGAGGGCCGGGAAAGCGGCACGGTGGGGCTCTACAACGCTGACTGCGGCATACGGGAGGATCTGGTCGCGGCCATCGTCGACTGGATCCCGCAGGACCGGGTAATTTTCGAGGCGCCGGCCAAGAGCCAGCAGACCTGGTTCGTCCGGCAGCTTGGCCCGGACGTCAACATCGGCAATGTCGCGCCTGCCAGCGTGCTGTCACTGGAAACGCTGCGGCTCGGGCTGCGCGCCGACACTGCCTCGGCCGGTGCGCTGACGTGATCGCGGACCCTGAGCCCAACACGATCACCCGGCCGTACCGTGGCCTGTCGGTGCAGGACGTCGACATCCCCCTCACGCCGGCGGATATCGGGGCACTGCTGGGGACCCGTGAGATCTACCGGCGCACCGCGTTTCTCGCGCTGCGCAACGGCCACCAGACCGCACTGGTGGCGGTCCGGCCGCAGGATCCTGACTTGCTGTTCTCCCCGGTGGCGGAGCTACGTTTGCTGTCCGGTCCGGCCAGCACGGTGTGGATTCACGAGCCCGCGGCAGACGTCGGCAACGCGTCCTCGCTCGCGGCAACGGCGCTCGCGCACCAGCGAGATGATGCGCTCGCCTACGTCGTGCGGGGCCGCTTCGAGCATGTGAACTTCATCTGGCGGCCCGCGCCGCTCACCGTCCACGTCACCGAGGTCATCCCGCCGCACCCGCCGAAGCTGCTGGCCATGACCGAGCAGGTGGTCAGCTACGACGAGGACCTGCCGCCGGTCACGCTCGTGCTCGACGCCGTGGACGTGGGTCAGCTCATCGCGGCGAACCCGGCACCGCACTACCTGCTGCCCTGCCGCGGCAGCGGCGCGGCGTCCGGCAGTGAGGTCAGCTTCCTCGACTGCCACCCGCCGTACCGTCCCGACTGGCTGCTCATCGGCTGTGACCGATCCCGCCAGTTCCACCAGCATTTCTACGGCGCGGAGCCCCGGCGGGTCGAGCTGTGCCCGAAGCTGCGTGCGGTTGGGCCTCCCGGTGCCCGCGTGCTCACGAAATGCTGCCTGCTGGAACGCGGGGTCCAGGTAGACGGCGGGACCGCGGTGGTGCCGTGGGGCGCGAACCTTGACGAGATACGGACCGCGCTCCGCGCGCTCTGCGGCATCCCCGCGCCCGAACCACCGAGTACCGGGCCTACGACTACGAAGCCACAGAGTACTGGGCTTGCGAGTACCGGGCTTGCGAGTACCGGGCTTGCGAGTGCCGGGCTTGCGAGTACCGGGCCTGCGAGTGCCGGGCTTGCGAGTACTGAGGCACCGAATACCGAGCCAGCGGAAGCCGCGCCGTGAGTACGGCGCACCCGGTCGACTCGCGCATCTACGGCCACCTGTGGACGACGCCGGAGGCGTCCGCGCTGTTCACCGACGAGGGCAGGACCCAGGCGTGGCTGGACATCCTGGCTGCCCTGGCGGAGGCGCAGGCCGATGTCGGCCTGGTACCGCGCGCCGCTGCCGACGCGATCCGCGCCCACGCGGACGTGTCCGAGCTAAATCTCGACCTGGTCGCCGAGCAGACCCGGGCCAGTGGCCATTCGACGCTGGGCCTGATCCGTGCGCTTCGCGAGTCGCTGCCCGAGCACGCGCGCGAGTGGGTGTACTACGGCGCGACCGTCCAGGATCTATCCGATACCTGGTTCGCGCTCGTGTTCAAGACCCTCGGCGGCATCGCGCAGCGCGATGTGACCAGGATGCGCGACCGTGCCCTCGATCTCGCCGGCGAGCACCGGAGTACCCCCATGTGCGGGCGTACCCATGGGCAACCTGGTCTCCCGATTACCTTCGGGTTCAAGGCGGCAGTCTGGGCCGCGGAACTTGACCGGCACCTGGTGCGGCTGCGGCAGGGTACGAGCCGGTGGGAACTGGTCCAGCTCGGCGGTGCGCTCGGCACGATGGAATTCTGGGGCGACCGCGCGCTTGACCTGCTCGACGCGTTCGCGGCCCGGCTCGGGCTGCAGGCTCCGGCCGCGCCGTGGCTCACCGCACGGGATGGCGTCGCCGAGTTCATCTGGCTGCTCGCGGCGATCTCGGCCACGGCCGGCAAGATCGGCAACGAGGTCTACCAGCTGCAGCGGCCGGAGATCGGGGAGCTGCGGGAGACGTTCACCCCCGGCACGGTGAGCTCGATAACGATGCCGCACAAGCGCAACCCAGAGATCTCCGAGCACCTGGTCACCCTGTCCAGGGTCATCCGGGCGCAGGCCGGGCTGGCCTTGGATGGGATGGTGTGCGAGCACGAGCGGGACGGGCGGGCCTGGAAGACCGAATGGCTGGTGGTACCGGAAACCGCCATGTACTTCTCCGCCTGCGTGGACGCGGGCGCCCGGATGCTCGACGGCCTGTGCGTCGACACCGAACGCATGCGCCGCAACATCGACTCCCACCGCGGCTACCTGCTCTCCGAGCCGGTGATGCGCGCTCTTACCCACCAGCTCGGCAAGCACACCGCGCACGAAGCGGTCTATGCCGCTGCCATGAACGGCATCGACCAGGGACAGGACTTCCGGACCGCCTTGCGCGCCGATTCCCGCATGGACGCGATCTCCGACGCCGACCTGGACGAACTGCTGGATGTGCGGGCGTCGCTCGGCTCGTGTGCTGCGTTCGCGGACCGGGTCCGCCGCGGCTGCGCGGGAATACGGGAATGACCGGGATCTCGTGCCGTGCCTGCGCGGGAGCGCGGGAATGACGGCGCCATCGCGCGCGGCGTCGGCACCAGGACCTGACGGCCATGTGGTCGGCCGCAAGTCGGCCGACGGCCAGGCGGGTGCGGCGCAGGGAGCCGACGCCCAGGCCGGTGCGGCGGAGTTCGCCAGCTTTCCCCGTGTCGCTCTCGTCCTCGGGCCGACCCCGCTTCATCCGGCTCCACGGCTGTCCAGCGAACTGGGTGTGCCAATCCTGCTGAAACGAGATGACCTGGCCGGTGTCGGCCTCGGCGGCAACAAGCTGCGCGGGCTGGAGTACATCATCGCTGACGTGCTCGACCGGGGCTGCGACTGCCTGGTGACCGGTGCAGGCCCGCAGTCGAACTGGACGATGCTCGCCGCCCTGGCCTGCCTGCGCTTCCAGGTCGAGCCGCATGTCGTCTGTTACGGCAATTCCGCCTGTGGCGAGGGCGCCGCTGACGAGGGCAACATGCGGCTGCACCAGTGGCTCGGAGTGGACGTGCGGTTCACCGGTGAGCCGGACCGGTCCTCAGTCGATGCCGGCATCGAGGCGGTTGCGGTGGAACTGCGCGCCGCCGGCCGCCACCCCTATGTGGTTCCCCGCGGCGGCGCGACCCCGCTGGGTGCATTCGGGTACGTGCGGGCGAGCGTCGAACTGGCCGCCCAGCTGGACGAGCTCGGCGAGCGGCCGGCCGCGCTGTGGCTCGCGACCGGGTCGTGCGGGACGCAGGCCGGGCTGGTGGCCGGTGCGGCACTGACCGCCGCGCCGTATGAGGTCAGGGGCGTGACCGTCAGCAGGCCGGTGAGCGAGTGCCGGGAACGGGTGCGGGCGCTGGCGGCCGACGCCGCTGCCCTGGGCGGCATCGACGTCGCCATCGCGCCGCCCACCGTGCTGGGCGGCTGGATCGGGCCGGGCTACGGCGTCCCCTCGGCGGAGGGAAGGGCAGCCGCGCGCATGGTCGCGGTCGCCGAGGGAGTGTTCCTCGACCCGACGTTCGGGGCCAAGGCGATGGCCGCCCTGGTCGCGGAGTGCCAGGCAGGCCGGGTCCGGGGTACCCAGGTGTTCCTGGTCAGCGGCGGCGCGCCCACCCTGTTCACCGGATCAGACGGCGGCCCGCTATGACTCGCGTCCAGTCCACGCCCGGCGCTGAGTCCACGCCCGGCGCTGAGTCCACGCCCGGCG
>WNFC01007950.1_pt1 | contig 11679 bp, 10 predicted proteins | sample 5400541 | NCBI WGS metagenome assembly WNFC01 (sample SAMN13153342, study PRJNA577476) | soil metagenome | isolation source: 120 cm saprolite under Douglas fir tree site 2 hole 2 replicate 1 | place: USA:California | collected 2015-04-18 | reverse complement strand
TCCGAACACGGAAGTTAAGCCCTCCAGCGCCGATGGTACTGCCGGGGTAACCCGGCGGGAGAGTAGGTCGTTGCCGAGCACCTTTAAGTCCCGCGCCCCATCAAGGGCCGGGACTTAGTTTTTCTGCAGGAAGCTCAAGACCCGCTGCATCAGAAGCTTGGCCGCCTCTTCGTCGTAGTCCGCCAGGCTGCTGTCGGCGAAGAGGTGCTTGTCACCGGGATACAGGAAGAGCTCCGCGTCGACGACCGACCCCGCAAGCTCGCGCGCGGCCTCCTCGTCCTCCTTGAACCACTCGTCGTCTTTCATGGCGTGTATCTGCAGGGGCACCCCGTCCGGCCAAGGCCCAAACTCCGACGCCGGGAGGGCGCTGTACATCAGCACGGCTCCCCTGGCGCCGGGACGTGTCTGCGCGAGCAGCTGCGCGGGCATCACGCCCATCGAGAAACCCGCGTAGACGATTTCGTCGGGCAGGCCGTCGGCGGCTCGCCTGCCGCGCTCGAGGATGTTGTCGAAACCGATCGCCTTCGCGTGACTAACGCCCTCGTTCAGGTCCTTGAACGTCTTGCCCTCGTAAAGGTCAGGAATGTGCACGGTGTGGCCCGCGGCGCGGAGGTCGTCAGCAAACTTCTGAACTCCAGGGGTCAAACCCTGAGCGTGATGAAACAGGAGAACCTCAGCCATGCGCTCCAGACTAACCGCTGTCAGACGGCGGGTTCTGGCTCGGCGACGCTCTCCGCGCGCAGCCGCGGCAGCAGCACGTAGCACCGCGCCGTGAGCAGCACCAGCAGACCCACCAGCGCCACGAGCACATCGATCACCACCTGTCCGACGCGTGCGTGGAACAGGACGATCAGGGTCGCCTCCGCGACCACCCCGAGTGCGAGTATCGGCACGAACACGCGGTCGTGCACGGCCATGAAGAACTGGACCAGCAGGTTGTCGAGCGCCAGCGCGAGGCCGATCACGCCGACGGGAAAGACGAGCGGGATGGCGTCGCTGAAGCTCGGACCGAAAAGGACGCCTACGACGAGACCGGGGACGACAGCGAACACGACCAAGGCGCCAGCGCCGAGTGCCGTGAGAAGGGCGGCCGAGGAGAGAAGAATCCGGCCGGGATTCTGCTCCATGGCCACAGCCTCGACCACGCGCGGAAACAGCACCTGGCTGACGCTCAAAGTCAGGAAGTAGAGGATCGTCCCGATCTTGTTCAGGCCGCCGTAGATGCCCGCGTCGTGGTCGCTCAAGTAGTGCTTGGCGAGAATGACGTCCTGGTTGTAGAGGACCAGCACGCCGATGATGCCGGCGGTCGCGGTCAAAGAGAAGCCCGCCATCACGCGCAGGCGCACGCGCTGCCCGACGTGGCCGCTGAAGTGATCGCGCAGCGAGAAGAGTCCGAGGCAGAAGACAAAGCCCAGGCCCATGAAGAGCGCGGCCATCGCGCCCGAGACCGCGTAACCGGCGCGGAGGAGGATGAAGACGACCGCTGTACGGATGACCAGCTCCAGCGAGAGGTTCAGCGACAGCGCGGTGAATCGCTGCAGGCCCTGCAGGATACCGCGCGGGATCGCGACCTGCCAGATCAGCGCGATCGAGAAACCGAGGACGAGGATCGGGATCGTGGAGCCGACGTGCGCGTAGATCGCAATGGGGCGCGCGAACAGCGCCGTGAGGAGGATGAAGAACAGGCATGGGATCGCGATCAGGCGCACGGTGCGCGAGAACAGCGAGCGCACGCCCGGGTCGCCGCGCGCCGAGAGCATGGCCGTGTACCGCGCCAGGACAACGATGAGGATCAGCGCCGGGCCGGTGCCGACGGCGTAGACCGCGATCAGGAACGCGACCTGGCCGTAGACCTCGGGACCGAGCACCCGTCCAGCGATGGCGTGGTAGACAAACCCGCCGACGCCGGCGGTCAGGCCGCCGAAGAACAGGACGAGGTTCTGGCGGATGAGGCGGTTCTGCAGCAGCTGGGCCAGCCGCCCGCCTGGACCCAATCGCTGCACGTCCCGAGGATTCTAGTGGCAGGTTCGGGATAATTCCTAGCCGATGCCCGACTCAGGTAAGCCCGTCGTCTCAGCGCTGATCGTCAATCGCAACTCGAAAGACGACCTTCTGCGCTGCCTGAAGACGTTCTTCGCGAGCGCCGACGTCCCCGTCGAGGCGATCGTCGTCGACAACGATTCCTCGGATGGCTCGCCGGCCGCGGTGACCGACGATTTCCCCCAGGCCACCGTGCTGGTCCAGTCCAAGAACCTGGGCTACGGGCGCGCGGCCAACGTCGGCCTCGAACGGTGCCAGGGAAGATTCGTTCTCCTGCTGACCCCCGACGTGACGCTCGACCCGCAGTGCGTCGGCAGGCTCGCGGATTTTCTGCTCACACGACCCGACGCGGGCGCTGTCGGACCTCGCCTGGTCCTGCCCAACGGCAAGCTCGACCCCGACGCCCGGCGCGCCTTTCCGAGCCCCGGCTCGATCTTCTACCAGACGGTCGGTCTCAGCAGGCTGCTTCCGAAGAGCTCGCGCTTCGGCCGCTACAACATGGGCCACCTGCCCGACAACGAGGTCCACGAGATGGACGCGGGCACCGCCGCCTGCCTGATGGTGCGCCGCTCCACACTCGACCGCGTGGGATTCTTCGACCCGCGCTACTACATGTTCGGGGAGGACCTCGACCTCTGCTACCGCCTCAAGCTGGGCGGCTGGAAGATCTTCTTCTTGCCGACCGCGCGCGCGACCCACTACGTCAAGGGCGTATCGCGCGATCGCGAGCGCCAGATTTCTTACGAGCGCCACCGCGCGATGTGGACGTTCCACTTCAAGCACCACTCGGAGGACACCTCGGCGTTTGGCAACGGGCTCGTCTGGGCGCAGATATGGGGCGGCTACGCGGCCGACCGCGTGGGAAGCTTGTTCCGCGGCCAAGGCCGCCAGGCAACCTAGATGTATCACCAGATAGCGCGCAACAAGCGCAACAGCATCTTCGTGATCGTGGGCTTCCTCTTCGTGTGGCTCGCGGCAGGGCTGATCATCGGCGCCATCGCTTCCGGCCAGAGCGGCGCCGTCGGCGGCGCGATCATCCTCGGGCTGTTGGGCGTCGCTGCGGCGCTATACGCGTACTACTTCGGCTCGGCGACGGTGCTGTCCGCGATGGGCGCGCAGGAAGCCGACCCGCGGCAGTTCCAGCAGCTCTACAACGTCGTCCAGGCGCTCGCGATCGGCGACGGCCTGCCGGTGCCGAAGGTCTACGTCATCAACGACGCGAGCCCGAACGCGTTCGCCACGGGTCGCGATCCCAACCACGCCGCGGTGACCGTGACCACGGGGCTGCTCGGGATGATGAGCCGCGAAGAGCTCGAGGGTGTGCTGGCCCACGAGATGAGCCACATCAAGAACTTCGACGTCCGCCTCCTGCTCGTCGTGACGACGATGATCGGCATGGCGGCGCTGATCGCGAGCGTCTTCTGGAACAGCGTCGGCCGCATGCGGCTGCGCGGCCAGGGGGCGGTGGTCGTCCTGGCCGTCGGCCTGATCTTCACCCTGATCGCCTTCATCGTCGGGCCCCTGATGCAGCTGGCGCTGTCGCGGCAGCGCGAGTCGCTGGCCGACGTCAGCGGAGTCGAGCTGACCCGCAACCCGACCGGCCTGATCGACGCGCTGCAGAAGATCGCCCAGAACGACACGCCGCCGCAGCGCTTCAACCACGCGGTCGCGGCGATGATGATCGACAACCCGGAAGAGCATCACGGCAGCTTCTTCAGCCGCCTCTTCGACACTCACCCGCCGATCGCGGAGCGGATTGCCGCCCTGGAGAGGATCGCCAGCGTCCAGCAGACCTAGCTCACTCAATTTGCGGCAGGAGGCGGTCTCACCGCTGCTCGCCAGAATCCTCCACGTCCGGCGCACCGAGCTCCGGCGTACGCTACAGGTCGCCGGCTTCGCGATCGTCCTCGGTTGGGCGATGTACACGGCGTTCAGCGCCTCGCAGTCGATCTTCCTCAACAAGGCGGGCCCGCACGCCTACCCGCTGTTCTTCATCGTGCTCGCGCTCACCGTCTGGCCGATGGCCACGGTGCAGGGAGCGCTGACCCATCGCTTCGGTGTCGGTGGCGCCTTCCGCATCGTGCTCGGCGCCAACGCGGTGGCTGCGATTGGGGTCTTCATCGCGTACACGGTCCACCAGGGCGCGACCGTCGCGTTCGCCGCCTACGTCGTGTATTCGGTCGCCTTCGAGCTCGTGATGCTCAACTTCTGGGCCTTCGTCACCCAGCACTTCAACCTCCTGGAAGGGAAGCGGATCTTTCCCGTCATCGCGGCCGGATCGAGCGTGGGCTACATCCTCTCCGGCGTCACGACCACGGTCGTCGCTGTCATCGCAACCGAGCCGTTGATCTTCGTCTGGGCCTTCGGATCGATCGCCGCCGCGGTGATGTCGGTCGGACTGGAGAGGACTCTGTTCCGTCCCGCGTTCGTCGACGACGCGGACCAGCTCTTCGTCGAGCACGAGGTCGAGCGCAAGCGACACGGGGTGGTCGGCGTCTTGCAGCGGGCCGTCGAGCATGTCACTGGAAGCCGGCTGGTGCTGGCGCTTCTACTCCTCGCGCTCGTGCTCCAGGTCGCTAGCCGTGTCGGCGACTACCTGGTCGCGGTCGTTTTCGTCGCCGCGACTCACAACAACCTGCAGGAGCTGACGATCCTGATCGGCAACGCCTGGCTCGCGACCTACCTGGTGCAGCTGGTCGTGAGCCTGTTCCTCGCGCCCTGGGTGCTCAACCGCCTGGGCGTCAAGAACGCGATCCTGGCGCTGCCGCTCTTCACACTCGTGGGCTTCGCGGCCGTGGCGGTCAACCCCGTGCTCGCCACCGCCCTGTTCCTCTTCATCGTCCGGAACGGCCTCCAGACCGGCCTGGACGATCCCGCGCAGAACGTGCTCGCCGGGGCTCTGCCCGCGCAGGTCATGCCGAGGCTCGCGTTCCTGCTCGACAACGCCGTCCTGCCCGGCGCCGCGCTGGTCAGCGGCGCCGGCCTGTTCCTGATCCAGCTGGCGGGTGGCGCGAACGTCGAGGTGCTCGGGATCACCGGCATCGTGGTCGCGGGCTTCCTTCTCGCCGCGGCCTGGCGGGTGCGCGGGCTGTACGTCGACGCCATCTACGCGCGGCTTCGCACCCACGCCCTGAGCCTGTCCGACTTCCAGCAGGCCGTCGGCCGCGTGAGCGCCGACCAGGTCGCCGAGCTGCAGGCCTTCGTGCGCGGCGGGGACAACCGCACACGCGAGTTCGCGGCCGCCGCGCTCGCCAAGGCGGCGCCAGACGTGTTCGTGTCCATGCTGCCCGAGCTCGTGGCCTCGGATGATCCGGTGGTCCGCCGGCTCGCGTTCCAGATGGCACCGCCCGAACGCATCGCCGCCAAGGACATCGCCCGCGCGAAGCACGACGAGGACGGATGGGTCCGCGCCGCGGCGGCGGTCGCCGGCGGCGGCCTCGACGTGCTGCGCGCCCTCGCCAAGTCAGACGTGGCGCGGGACCGCGCCGCGGCCGCGTGGGGCGCCGCGTTCATCGCCGACGACGCGGCCATCGTCAGCGCCCTGCGCGACCCCGACGCCGGCGTCCGGCTCGAGGCGCTCCGGAGCTTCGCCCGCCGGAAAGGGGAGGTCGCGGACGTGGCCGGGCCGTTCATCGCCTGCGTGCGCGACCGGGACGTCGAGGTCCGGCGCGAGGCGATGCGCCAGGCCGTGCGGTGGACGCCTCCGGCAGGCTGGCGCCAGGCCTACGCCGAGGCGCTGGCCGAGGGCCTTGCCGGCCGCGACCGTGACGTCCGCCACCTGGCCGCCGAGGCGATGGCCGCCCAGGCGCCGGAGGCGCTGGCCCTTGCCCTGCCGCTGCTGCTCCAGCGTGACGAGACGTCGACCGCCGCGGTGGAGGCGCTGGTGCGCAGCGGCCGGCCGGAGCTGTACCAGCGCGCCCGCCAGCACCTGCAGGCGGAGCTGGCCAGCGCTCTCCAGCTGGCGCAGCTCTCGGCGCGGCTTTCGGGCGCCATGCGCAGGCTGGACGGCGACACGGCCGCGGGCTACGCGCTCCTGCGGATCGGGCTCGACGACTACGTCAGCTACGCGGCCGGCTCGGGGCTCGCGGCCATGCGCGCCCTGCACGGCAAGCGTGGGTTTGCCACAGTCGAGCGCGGGCTCTCGTCGGTGCACTCGCAAACGAGGGTGGAAGCGCTGGAGACGTTGTTAAACTTCGGCCCGAGCTGGCTCGCCGCGCCGCTGGCGCGCCTCCTCGAACCGGAATCCTTCGACCCGGTTCTCGCGCGACCGCTGTCGAAGGCGGAGCTGGCCGGCCTCGCCGCGCATCCCGACAAGTGGGTCCGCGAAACAGCGGCGGCGGCGGCGCAAGGACTCGATGACCACATGAAAGAGCTGATCGCCTTGAAGCAGGTGCCGCTGTTCAGCACCCTCACGCTCGAGCAGCTCGCGAGCATCGACCGCCTGATGGTCACGCGGCACTACGCCCGGGGCGAATCGGTCTTCCGCCGCGGCGACGTTGGCGCCGAGCTCTACGTCATCGTCGACGGGGAGATCCGCGTTCACCTCGACCACGGCGGGCGCGAGGTGACGCTCGCGCGGCACGGACCCGGCAAGGTGGTGGGGGAGATGTCGGTCTTCGACGAGGAGCCGCGCTCGGCGAGCGCGCAGGCGATGGCCGACACCACCGTTCGCGTCCTGCGCCGCGACCGGCTGCACGCGATCGTCCACGAGCACCCGGAGGTGCTGCTCGAGTTCGTCAAGAACCTCAGCCAGCGGCTGCGGGCGATGGACGCGAAGCTGGAATCGACCGCGCCGGAGGCGATTCCTACTCCGTAGGTTCCGGCTCTCCGCGGACCTCGATCTTCTTGCGCGCGGCGTCCAGGCGTTCCGTGCAGATCTTCAGGTAGACGCGGGCCTCGTCGACGGCCTTCAGCGCGTCCTCGAGCGAGAGGTTGCCGTCCTCCAGGAGCTTGAGCTGGTTGTCGAGCTTCTCCAGCGCCTCTTCGTAGGTGAGGTTCTCGCTCACCGCTCGACCTCATCGATCCGCGCGCCGAGGCGGCCGTTGGCGAGGCGGATGCGCACCCGGCGGTCGCGCGACGTCTGGGTCGCGGCGCGGATCACCTCGCCCGATTCGGCGTCCTGGGTGATGCTGTAGCCGCGGGCGAGCACGGCGTCCGGGCTGAGGGCGACGAGCCGCTCGCGCCCGTGCGCGATCGCTCGCGTCGCGCCGGCGAACTTCTCGGCCAGCGCGCGCTCGAGCCGCTGCTCCGCGCGTCGCGCGGCAAGGGCGTTGGCGCTCCTGGCAAGGCGGGCCGCCGCCGCGCTGTCCAGCCTCCGCCGGCGGTCTCGGAGCGCCTCCTCGCGGCGCGCGACCTGGGCGACCGGGCTGAGCCTCGCCAGCTCGCGTGACGCACGCTCCACGCGCTCGACGTAGCGGGCCAGGCGCTGCTTGAGCTCGCGGTCGAGACGCCGCCGGCGGTCTCGGAGGTGGAGGAGAAGGTCGGCTTTCTTCGGCACCACGCGCGCGCCGGCCTCGGTCGGGGTCCTGCACTCGGCATCGGCGACAAGGTCGGCGACGGTGCGGTCGGACGTGTGGCCGAGCGCCGTGACCACCGGCAGCCTCGACTCGAGGATCGCGCGCGCCACCAGCTCCGTGTTGAAGGCGTACATCTCCTCGAAGCTGCCGCCGCCGCGGGCGAGGACGATGACGTCCGCGAGCTTCTCCGCGTTGCAGCGGCGCAGCGCGCGGGCAACGCTCATCGGCGCGGCGCCGCCCTGGACCTGCACCGGGTAGACGACGATCCCCATGTTGGGATAGCGGTCCCAGATCGTCTCCTGGAGGTCGTTGATGACAGCCCCGGTCGGCGACGTCAGCAGCGCGATGTTGGTTGGAAGGAAGGGGAGCGGGCGCTTGCGCTTGGGGTCGAACGCGCCCTCGAGCTCGAGCCGGCGCTTCAGGTCCTCGAGCCGCGCGCGCAGCTTGCCCATGTCGTCGAACTCGACCTGGTCGACGATGAAGCTGAGCCGCCCGATCTTGCCGAAGAAGTCGACCTTGCCGCGGAAGATGAATACCTGGCCGTCCTCCGGGAGCGTGGTAACCCGCTGCGATGCGTCGGCCCAGAGAACCGCGTCCAGCTTGCTGTAGCCGTCGCCGATCGTGAAGTTGTAGTGGCCGGCCACGCCGCGCTTCATGCCGCTGACCTCGCCCTTGAGCAGGAGGGCGGTCAGTGGCCGGAGCTCCCGCCGGATCTCGTTGGCGAGCTCGGTGACCGTGTACGGCCGCGGCGCGTCGTCGGGCTTGAGCACGCGGTCTAGCTTAGGTTGACCGCGAAAGAGGTTACTGGCGCTGGCGCCAACGCCAGCGGCGAAGTGCGCCGATCATCGCCACTGTCGCCAACGCCGCGACGAGAGCGATAAGCGCTCCACTCGGGAGGCCCGGCTGTGCGGGCTGCTGGATCAATGCGACGGAGCGGAGCTTGACGGACGCCGGCGCCAGGCTGGACGCCTGGATATGCACCGCCGGAACCACAACGGGCGGAAGCTTTGACGGCGGCTTGCTGTGAGTTGCCGGCGCGGACTTCGCGGGAGGCAGCTGCGCCGCCGCCTTTGGCTTGACGATCTGGACGTACTCGTTGGTCACCACGGACGCGTCGGGCTGGCCGTAGACGACGCCACACTGGCCACCGCCGTTTACGCGATTCGTCCCGACAGCGATGGCGCGGGTGTACAGCGTGTGGACGCCGCCCGACCCAATCGGGAAATAGCCAAGGACCTGCGTCGGAAACGACGTCGGTGAGGCCGTCTGCACCGAGTAGATCTCAAACAGGGGGCCTCCTCCGTTCAGGGTGCAGTAAGGCCCGAAGTCAACCGTGATCTTGACGTACTGGCCATACACGGATGGATTTGGCGCAACAGTCAACTTCACGTAAAAAATTGGTGGGTTGTCCGCGTGGGCAGGCGCCGGGCTGCCGGCGAACGACGCGCCGGCGACCAGCAGCGCCGCCGCTGCCTCCCGCAGCCTCCTCATCGGCGAAAAGTATGCGGTCTCCCAGACCCGCCGAAGCAGGCCGCAGCTAGCTCAGAAGCAGCCGGTCGTCGACCATCTTGCCGAGATCTTCGTCCCACAATGCTCAGGCTGCCGTCGAGCGTGTCCAGGAACCAGTAACCAGTCGAGTCTTGAAGAAAGACGTCGCCGAAAAGCGAGCTGAGGACCGGGGTCTTGCCTTTGAGCTCGAGCCAGGACCAGTCTTCCAGCGCGCGGGCGTACGTCGCACCGTCGAAGGTCTTCGTCAGCAGCACGCGGTCTGGCTTTAGAGGCCGCCGGATTTCACGCTAGTGCCGGCGCTCGCGGGTTTCGGGTGCTATCTCAGGCCTGAATCGAGAGGTCAGCGCCTAGCATGTGCCTCTCTTGGAGGCGATCGCGCCTGACACGACCCGGATCCGGCCCCTGATGGTGCTGCTGGCCGGGATGTCCGCGATCGGAGGGGTGCTGACGCTCGCGGTCCTGGCTCGAGGGGCCAACACCCTTGGCGGTCCCCGCGCGCTGGGAGGCGCCGCCGTGATGCTGGTCGCGGGGGCATTGGGTGCCCTGTTCCTCCTGCTGTGGCAGAGGAACTTCCGGCTCCTCGTCGGGCCTGGCATGTTCGGCTTTCAGGACGTCTTCGGGCGGCGCCACACGTGGATCGCGGCAGAGGTAGGGAACGTGCTGGACGTGACGATCCGATACCGCAAGAGCTTCACCCAGGAAGCTGTCTTCGTCCTCGGCCAGGACGGCAGGCGGATCATGGCCATCAATCCCGGAGCGTGGCGCTCAACCTCCGTCGACCGGCTGGTCTGGGCCACGGGCCGGGAACTACAGACTCGGCCAGGTCCGATTTCAGCCGCCGACTTCCGGCGTGAGTTTCCCCGCGCCATGAGCTGGGCCTCGACACATCCCAATTTGATAGGTGGCGGTCTCGTTGTCGTGGCGATGACCCTGGCAATCGGGATTCCGATCGCCACGATCTGGCTCCACCGGTGATGCTCTAACCTGGATAGTCGCGACTATCCAGCCTGTTCGAGGTCGAAACCCTCGGTTAGTCGCGACTATCCGGGGTTGGGTTCAGCCCCCGATTTGGGACATCGACTTCGCCGGCTTTATGAAGCCCGGCTTGTTGATCAGGTGTCCTTCTTCCTTGCGCCAGATCGCCCCTTCGATCACCGACCCGAGGTGGTCGTCCGACACCCCTGAGCGGATCAGCTCACGAAGCGGGGTCTCGTGCAATGAGAACAGGCACGTTCGCAATCCGCCCTCGGCGGTCAGGCGGACGCGGTTGCACGTGGTGCAGAACGCCTGGCTCACGGACGAGATGAACCCGACCCCGCCGGGCGCCCCGTCGGCGAACGCGTAGCGCGTCGCGGGCCCGGGCCGGGCGTCGTTGAACGGCACCAGCGGGAACTGGTCCTCGATCTGCTCCATAATCCGCCGGCTCGGCACGACTTGCTCGTTGGTCCAGATGTTGTCGCCGTCGAGCGGCATGAACTCGATGAAGCGGACCTCGTACCCCTCCGAGTGCGCGAGCCGCGCGAAGTCGACGACCTCGTCGTCGTTGTGGCCCTTCATGACGACCATGTTCAGCTTGATCGGCCACAGGCCGGCCTCGCGCGCGGCCGTGATTCCGTCCATCACGCGGTCGAACGAGTCGCTGCGCGCCATCTCCTTGAAGGTGTGCATGTGCAGCGTGTCGAGCGAGATGTTGATGCGCTTGAGGCCCGCGTCCTTCAAGGCCTGCGCCTTCTGCCGCAGCAGGACGCCGTTGGTAGTCATCGTGATGTCGAGGGTCGGGTCGATCGCGTTGATCATCCCGATCAGCTCCTCGAGCTTCACCCGCACGAGAGGTTCGCCGCCTGTGATCCGGATCGTGCGCACGCCGTAGCGCTCGACGAAGATCCGGGCCAGGCGGACGATCTCCTCGTACCGGAGGATGTCCTCGCGCTTCAACCACTTCAGGCCCTCGGCGGGCATGCAGTAGATGCAGCGGAAGTTGCACCTGTCGGTGACCGAGATCCGCAGGTCGTCCGCGACCCGCCCGTACGAGTCCCAAAGCCTCCGCGGCATTTAGCCGATGATAGGCCGGATGGGGTACGAGCACATCCTGGTCGAGGTCGAGGCTCCCATCGCCACCATCACGCTCAACCGTCCGAAGGTCTTGAACGCCCTCAGCCCGGCCCTTGTCGGCGAGCTGACCGGCTCCCTCTCCGACCTGGACGCCGACGACAGCGTCCGCGCGGTGGTCCTGACCGGGGGCCCCAAGGTGTTCGCGGCCGGCGCCGACATCGGCGACATGGCGAACCAGGGGCCTGTCGACCAGCTGCTGCGCGACCAGACCGGCCGCTGGGCGCCACTTGCCGGGTTCAAGAAACCCCTGATCGCGGCCGTCAACGGCTACGCGCTCGGGGGCGGCTGCGAGGTGGTGCTGATGTGCGACCTGGTCATCGCCGGCGACAGCGCGCGATTCGGCCAGCCGGAGATCAACCTCGCCATCATCCCCGGCGCGGGGGGCACGCAGCGCTGGCCGCGGACGGCGGGGAAGTACGTCGCGATGGAGGCGATGCTCACCGGCGCGCCGATCACCGCGCAGCGCGCCTTCGAGGTCGGCCTGGTCAACAAGGTCGTGCCC
>WNFC01007949.1_pt1 | contig 11679 bp, 12 predicted proteins | sample 5400541 | NCBI WGS metagenome assembly WNFC01 (sample SAMN13153342, study PRJNA577476) | soil metagenome | isolation source: 120 cm saprolite under Douglas fir tree site 2 hole 2 replicate 1 | place: USA:California | collected 2015-04-18 | reverse complement strand
ACGCCCAAATCCAGCACGTCATCGATCGCCTCGTCGCCAGCGGCTTCAACGTGCATCGCTCCACCGGCGAATCCCACACCGTCCTCGGCGCCGTCGGCGTCCACCGCGATTTCGATCATCGCGATTTCGAGCTCCTCGACGGCGTGCGCGAAGTCATGCGCATCACGCAGCCCTTCAAGCTTGCCAGCCGCCAGTTCAAGCCCGAGGGTACCATCGTCGATCTCGGGCGCGGCGTAAAAATCGGCGGCAACGAAGTCGTCGTCGCCGCCGGCCCCTGCTCGGTCGAATCGCGTGAGCAAATCCTCTCGATCGCCGAATCCGTCGCCAAGGCCGGCGCCAAAATTCTGCGCGCCGGTGCTTTTAAGCCGCGCACTTCGCCCTACGCCTTCCAGGGCATGGGCGAAAAGGGCCTCGAGCTCATGCGCGAAGCCGCGCAAAAATTCAATCTCTTCACCGTCAGCGAAGTCATGGACCCGTCGCAGGTCCAGATGATGCTCGGCTACGTGGACATCTTCCAGGTCGGCGCGCGCAACATGCAGAACTACTATCTCCTCCGCGCGCTCGGCGAAGTCCGCAAGCCCGTGCTCCTCAAGCGCGGCATGTCCGCCACCATGGAAGAGCTGCTCCTCAGCGCCGAATACATCCTCGCCGGCGGCAACTACAACGTGATTCTCTGCGAGCGCGGCATCCGCACCTTCGAAACCTACACGCGCAACACGCTCGATATCGCCGCCATCCCGGTAATCAAAAAACTTTCGCATCTCCCCATGCTCGCCGACCCATCCCACGGCACCGGGCGCCGCGACAAAGTTCCGCCCATGGCCCGCGCCGCCGTAGCCGCCGGCGCCGACGGCCTGCTCATCGAAGTCCACAACGACCCCGACCACGCCCTCTCCGACGGCGCGCAATCCCTCGAGCCCGCCGCATTCACCCAACTCATGGCCGAACTCCGCATCATCGCCCCCGCCATCGGCCGCCGCATGGCCTGATGCGGTTCTCGCGGCACAGCCATTTCTGGCTGTGCGCCTTTCTCCGCGGACCTTTGCGCTCTCTGCGTCTCTGCGTTATCTTCTCTGCGCCTTCAGCTGTGAACTGTAGCTGTCGGCAAACTCATGTCCCCGCACCTAATCACCCGCGCCACCATCCTCGGCACCGGCCTCATCGGCGGCTCCTTCGCCCTCGCCCTGCGCAAATACGCCACCGACCTGCACATCGCCGGCTGGGACCGCCCCGAAATCGTCCGCGAAGCCCGCTCGCGCAACGTCATCGACGAAGCTTTCACCGGCGATCTCGCCCCCGCTCTTCGCAGCGCCGATCTCATCTTCGTCGCGCTCCCCATCGGCGTCACCATCGACTTCCTCCCGGAAATCGCCCGCCTCGCCCCCAAGCACGCCCTCGTCACCGACGCCTGCAGCACCAAACTCCGCATCGCGCAAGCCGCCGCAGAAAATTTTTCGCCGCCCGCGACTGCGCTCTTCCTCGGTGGCCACCCGATGGCCGGCCGCGAAGTCGCCGGCCTCGCCCAAGCCGACGCTGACGTCTTCCGCAACGCGCCCTACGCGCTCATCGCAGACGCCTCCGAGCCGCGCGAAGTGTCCGTATCGCCGTCGGAACGCGACCCGCGTATTTCCGCTTTTCTGAAGCTTCTAGAAAAAATTGGCGCCCGCCCGCTCTGGCTCGGCGCGCAACAGCATGACTACGCCGTCGGCATGGTCTCGCATCTCCCCCAACTCGCCGCCGTAGCCCTCGGCTCCTTCCTCTACGATCATCTCGACGAAAACGGCCTGCCCATCACCGTAGCCGGTCCCGGCCTCCGCGATTCCCTCCGCCTCGCCGGCAGCCCGTACTCCACCTGGCGCGACATCGTCCTCACCAATCGCGAAGTCCTTTCCGCCGCCCTCGACCTCTTTGCCCGCCGCCTCGACGATCTCCGCGAGCGCCTCAACTCCCGCGAGCTCGAAGCCGACTTCGACGCCGCCAACGAACTCTACAAACTCCTCCGTAGCTTGTAGCCCCACATGGGGTGCGGCAGTCTTGCTGCCGCTTTTCAGCCGTCAGCCCAATCACGCAAGCATCCGCTCTTGGCGTTCGGGTTTGCGCCATTTGGTGTGCGCTGTCATCCTGAGGGCATCCGATGAGGATGCCCGAAGGACCTCAACGTAAGCCGCGCTAGAAAAGTTTTGCGCGTTACCCTTCTCCGCGCTCCCGCGTCCAACCACCCAATGCCCACCGACATCACCGTCTTAGACCTCTCCGCCTACGTCGGTCTAACCGCCGTGGGATTCGTCACGCTGAACATGCTCCTCGGCACCCTGATGGCCTTCCGCTACAGCCCCGTCCGCCAGTGGCCGCACCGCCGCTTCAACTATTTCCGCTTGCACAACCTCTCCGGCTACGTCGCCCTCTCCCTCGCCGTAGTCCATCCCCTCATTCTTCTCTTCGACAAAACCGCAAAATTCCGCGTTCTCGATCTCCTCTACCCCGTCCACTCCCCCAGCCAGCCCCTCGAAAACACCATCGGCGCCGTCGCCCTCTACGTAGTCGCCATCGTGGTCGTCACTTCCTATCTCCGCATCCGCCTCTGTCGCCGCCTCTGGAAATCCTTCCACTTCTCCATCTACATCGCCGCCGCCGCCCTCTTCTGGCACAGCCTCTTCACCGACCCCGCCCTAAAAAATTCCCCGGTAGACTTCCTCGACGGCGGCAAACTCTTCGTCGAATCCTGCCTCGCCACAATCGTCGTCCTCGCCGCCCTACGCTACCGCCACTCCGTAAGGCGAGGGGCACGTCGAGGCGGCCTCTAGGCAGCCACCGAGCACCGTCCAAGAGGGTACCCACCCCGGGTGTTTTTGGAAAAGAGGCTGCAAACGATTGAAAACAAAGGAAACGAGTGCGGAAAAGAGTGCAAAGAGACGACAAAGAGGCCGCAAGCTCTTGAAAGAGATGGATTTGCCACAGAGGCACAGAGCGCACAGAGAAATCCGTGGAGAGCTTTGGGTTCCTGAGCCCACACCCCCGGGGGTTTTGTATGGATGTGAAAAGAAAGGGGTTGCGGGAAAATGGATTTGTAAGAGTATGAAAACAAAGGGGTGACAAAAAGACAGTGTGTAGTGCGTCGTGCGTTGTGAGTAGTGGCGATGAGCGGCGGCGCGCTGCGGCGGGTAGACGAGTACGGAGCTTCGAGATTTGGGCCGGGACCGGGGCGACCATGGTGAAGGGTAGCGCGGGTGTTCTTGAGAAGTAAAGTGAAAGTCAGCGAATGGTCGAATTTCGGGGGCGAACGGCTATTAGGAGCAGCGAACGGCGACGAGCGGAAGAGAGGAATTCACGTGGCAATTCAGGGCTTGGACGGCGTGGTCATCAACGTGGAGGTTACGGCGAAAAAAGTAAGGGCGCAACTACCGGTCACGGGCGGTTGCGCCCTCTTGAACTGAGCCGCAAGACTCTTTTGTTCCTTGGCTCCCTCTGGGGGGCGCGGCGTGAAGCCACGGTTACAAGGAGCGCGAGGATGGGGCACCGGCGCCTTGTAGCTTTTGCATAGTCGGGCTCAGGCGCAGCCGTTGGACGCACACCGGAAGCGAGGGGCAACGGCACAGCAGGAGATGTTCGAGAAGGGATTTGAGTTGGCGCGAACGCTTGATGCTGGCGTCGACCTGCTTGATTTTGCGGTGGGCTAATTTTCTCCAGCGGGGTCCGACGGGAACGTCGTTTCGCAAGCCACTGAGAAAAATCTTAATCTCCGCCAAGGTAAAGCCCATATCGCTGGCGAAGCGGATGAGCAGCAAACGACTGAGGGCGTCACCGGCGTAGCGCCGCTGATTGCCCTTGCGGTCGGGTGCGGAGATAATGCCCAGCTTCTCGTAATAACGAATGGCGGAAGCACGAAGGCCAGCATTTTTGGCTAGTTCTCCAATCTTCAAGGCGCACCTCCGGCGACCTCAACAAACTCTTTGACTTAAAGGCGACTTTAAGTTTTAGCATTTGGCACTGCAGGTAACAAATACTATCGGAGGAATGGCCATGAAGATGGACAGGAAGTTCGCAAAAACGAGGAACGCGATAGCGGTGGGGGTAAACCTAGCGTTGCTTACGATGGCCGGGAGCTGCGCGGATGCGAAAGCGCAAGAGCCGGCGGCAAGCAACGCAGAAAAGCAAACGGTCACGCGAGGCAAATTCTACTGCAACATCAAGGCGCTAAGCCCGGCGGAGCGCATGAGTCACAAGCAATTGAGCGACAAGCTGATGGCTTTGCGTAGAGAAACGGTGGAGTTGGAGAAGGGTTACGAGTTTCAGTACAGCCCGAAGGAGGTCTCTCTTTTTGAGTTGGCGGAGTGGGTAGTTGCGGAGGGCAAGTGCTGCCCGTTTTTTGACTTTCACATCGACCTGGAGCGCGAGGGTGGCCTGCTGTGTCTGCGATTGACGGGAGCCGAGGGGATTAAGGCGTTTATCCGGAGCGAGTTTCAGATGAGGACGAAATAAGGGATCGCGAGACAAAGCGGGCGAGAGTTAGGTAAGGAACATGCGAAGCAGGGGGTCGGAGAAGACGGCAGTCATGGGTGAGTGTATCCCTTGCGCTCACTTCCAGCCTCAAGCTTCCAGAATCCAGCCGGGTGGCCCAGTGCGCGGCGCTGGCCGTCGAAGAAGCGCCGGTAGGCGATCCGGTCAAGCGCGGCGGTGCTTGCCCTCGCCCTTGCACTCAATGGACGCTTTGCGTCCACCGTTGCCGGTGCTTCCTCTCTCCAGCGACGCACACCGAGCTACCCGCAGGGGTTTTGGCTGGCCTCCAGGTAGCAGCGATGCCTACTCGGAACTCTTGCAGTTTCAGCGCTTCAACTCACGAGCGACGCCCTCAGCGGCTGAAGCCTTGTTGATTTGGCTCCGCTGATGGCACGGCTAAAAGCCATGCCCTGACTATGCCAGACAGGCGCACAAGCCGCAGGGCTACGCAGAACGCGCCCTGCGCTACAAGTGGCTCTCTACGGCCGGCGCCCTGACCGTTTCTGTGCCGCGGCCACCGGCGTGCCATCCTCCGGGTCATCCACGGACGCGCTGCTGCTCGCGCTCGAAAACGCCGAACGCAGCACATCATTCGCAAAGAAATTCTTCCCGTCGATCGGCACCATCATGATTTGCAACTTGTCGGAAAGCCGCTCGGCGATAATTTTCTGGATCAGCATCGGATTCGACTTCAGCACCGCCGCCTCAAATTTCATGCGCTCCGCATCGGCAGCGGCGGTGACGCGAATGCGGTTCGCCTCCGCGTCCGAAAGATTTTTCTGCCGCTCCAGCTCGGCTTTGCTGTCGATGACTTTCGCCTGCGCCGCCGCTTCCGCGTTCTGCAGCGTGGCTTCCTTGCGTGCTTGCGCTTCCAGCTTGCTCTGCTCGATCTGCTTCTGTTTCAGCGGCAGCGTGTACTGCATGGAATCCGATTCCGCCTTGGCCTGCAGCACGCGCACTTGCGCTTGCGCCTCGGCCTGCTTCACGTCGCGAGACTTCTGCGCCTCGGCTTCCAGCTCCGCGATCTTCACCTGCTTCTGCTTGATTTCCGTCTCCGTGCCCAGCCGCTCATTTTCCTGCTCCTTCAGCAGCAATCCTTCGAGTCCCTGTGCGTACTCCTCCGGCAACTTCAAATCGCGCAGCAACACTTCGCGCACAATAATTCCGTCGCTAGCCAGCCGCGAAGTGATTGCGTTCGACGCGGACAGCCGCAATTCCTCGCGCTTGGTCGCAAAAATTTCGCGCGTGATGTAGTTCGGCGCGAGCTGCCGGTAAATCGTAGCCACTGTCGGCGCGACAACTTCGTCGCCAACCGCGCGCGGCAAATTCGCATGAATATAATTCAGCCGCTGCGGATCGAGTCTGTAGCGCACGCTGACCGCGAGTCCAATATTTAATCCCTCGCGCGCCTGCACCGTGAGCACTTCCGGCTGCGCACTCGCCGCCGCGCCGGCGTTCGTTGCAGTCGCCGCGAGCGGGCCGCCCAAAGGCGCCGGCCGGTTCGCCGCGGCGCTGCTGGCCGCAGTCGTGTACACCTGCTCGCGCGTGTCATACAGCTCCACGCTATCGACCAGCGGCGTGATGAGATGCACGCCCGGATACAGCGTGCCGGGGCGTGCTCCCCAGATTTGGCTGACGCGCACTCCCGCGAATCCGTCTGGCACCACCGCAATGGTGTACGCCAGCAAAATCGGCAGCACGCCCGCCGCGGCGAGCCGCTGGGCGAGTACCCAGCGGATTGGGCGTAAAGGGCGGGGAAACTCCGCGTTCGAATCGTCTGGCGCTGCATCTCGCAGCGGTGCTCCGGCTAATTCTCCGGCTGTGTCTCCTGATGTTTCGGAACGACGGCGGCGGAGAAGGCGGCGCAGTTGCGAGGAAAGGTAAATGTCATAAGCGACCAGCGCGCCGGAGCTGCCGAATAGGCCGATACCGAGAATGACCAACAAGTATTTCAGGGCGAGCATCTACTTGCTCCCTTCTTTGCCTTGCACGGAGCGCCGCGGAGTGAACGTGTGCACCAAGTCCGCGGTCCTGCGAGCCAGCTCGGTGTGAGCCGGTGCCGGCCGGAGCGTTGCTGGCCGCATCATTGCGACGGTGGCGCGGAGAAGGAGCCAATAGAGCGCGACTGCGGCCGCGCCGGCAATCAGAGTGGCCAGAACCAACATCGCTAAATTCACCAGAATCCACATGCGTGCATTCCTCCCGTGACGGCGCTGCGCAGGTGGGTACGGCACGGTGCACGCCATTCGAAAGCCATTCACAATAAAGGAGTTAGGCGGCGGGCGATGCGGCGGCTGCGTGGCGTGGGGAACACGGCGTGGGTGGGCGGACGCGGTGGGCGGCGCGTCCGTTTGGTGCCGCCGCGAATCAGAGGTAGTGTATTAGTTCGAGATTGTGGCAGCGGAAGAATCAGTTACGCGCGAGGCAAAACGAAGAATGCCGACAAGTCCAGGACTTCGCATCGGGCGCATCCTCGGGATACCCATCTACGTGCACGCGAGCTGGATGATTATTTTTGTGCTGATCACCATGTCGCTGGCGATGCAGTTTACGCAGGAGCATCCGCAATGGACCCCGGTGCAGCACTGGGCGGTGGGGATTGCTACCAGCTTGCTGTTTTTTGCGTCCGTACTCTTCCACGAACTGTCGCACAGCATGGTGGCGCGCGCTTACAAGATTCGCGTGATTTCGATCACGCTATTTGTGTTTGGAGGCGTGGCGCGCATCGGACGCGAACCGGCGAAAGCCATTCAAGAATTCAACATCGCGATTGCCGGGCCGCTGGCCAGCTTGTTTTTGGCTTTCGCGTTTTACAGCTTGACGCAGTTTTTTCCGTACGCGCAAATGACCGGCGCGCTTGCGGTTTGGTTGTGGCAAACCAATGCGGCGCTAGCCCTTTTTAATTTGTTGCCCGGGTTTCCGCTGGATGGAGGCAGAATCTTCCGGGCTATCGTGTGGGGGGTGACCAAGGATTTTGCGCGCGCCACGAAAGTGGCCGGCACGAGCGGAAAAATTGTGGCTTACGGAATGATCGTTTTCGGCGCCTGGTACGCGATGAGAGGGCAATGGACTTCGGGCCTGTGGCTCGCGTTTATCGGCTGGTTCTTGCTGAACGCGGCGCAGGAGAGTGTAGCGCAGGTGGCGATTCGCGAGGCGCTGAGCGGGCTGCACGCCGCGGACGTGATGAGCCACGAAGTGCCGACTGTACCGCGTAACATGTCGCTGGAGGAATACGGGCAAGAGGTAGCGCGCACGGGGCGGCGGTGTCATCTGGTGACCACAGAGGATCGGCTGGTGGGCATGATCAACGTGCACGCGTTGAATTCCGTTGCGCGCAGTGAGTGGGGCAACATGTCCGTGCAAGGTGTGATGATTCCGCGCGAGAAGGTCTTGTGGGCCAGGCCGGAAGAACCGCTTTTGGGCTTGCTGGAGCGCCTGGTTTCCGCGGATGTAAATCAAATGCCAGTGGTGACCGATACGGAAGGCGATAGCGCGCACATCATCGGGATGATCACGCGCGATTCGATTTTGCGTGTGATGCAGGCGCGCAGCGAAGTTGGTTCGCTCACTCCCACGCGTTAAGCGCTTTCCAGAAAAAAATCCGGCGTGCGACAGTCGGGAGCTAATTTTTGCGCGAGGCGCGAAAGCGGAATCCGCCGAGACGGTGATCCAGAGCGACGCCGTCGAACCCGGCGGTGGTCAATCGCGCAGCAAGTTCAGCGGGCTGGACTGGCACGAACGTGCTGTTGGTGTGAATGACGCGGTTGAACCATCCGTCCGGGACTTCAAAGGCAAAAAAGCGGCCGCCGGGTTGCAGGACGCGGTGAACCTCCGCGAAGGTGAGATCTTGCAGTTCGCTCGAGCGCAGGTGATGCAAGACTAGGACGGCGACTGCCGACGAGAAGGTGCGATCGGCAAAGGGCAGAGCTGCCGCGTCGCCCTGCACGACGCTGGCGCCGTTTCCGTTCTTTCGCGCGAGCCGCGCGGCGAATGCATGGTTGTATTCGAGGCTGGTTACGCGAGGAACGCGTTTTCGCAATTCGGCAGTGGCGGCGCCTGGCCCCGCGCCGATTTCCAGAAGATGATCGCCTAAGTCCGCGCGGCCCAAAACAAACGGCAGGAGGTGGTTGCGCGTCATCCAGCACCAAAACGATGTGGAGCAGAACCAATTTTCGAGGGCGTTCATTGGTTATTTCCGCCAGCGAGCAAAAGAAGGATACCAGTAGAAGGTAACAGTTTTTCGGCAAGCTGGGGCGCAGCAGTGCTGCGCCCGTACGGCTCGTGCAGCAGATTTAAGCCAGCGACGAAGTTCTCAAGATTACTCGGTGACTGCAATTAGGGCTTGGCGAATATCCTCTTCTTCGAGGTCGGGGTAATCGGCCAGAATCTGCTCGTGGTTCATTCCTTCAGCAACCATGCTGACGACGCGAGCGACAGGAATGCGCAAGCCGCGGATGCACGGCAGACCGGCCATCTGTTTGGGGTCGACCGTGATGCGTGGAGGAAGGGCCATAAGCATAGGGTAACAGTTTTTGGCAAGCCTGGGGCGCAGCAGTGCTGCGCCCCTACCGGGATGACAGGCTCACACGCTCAGCGGTTGACGGCGGCCATTGCGGATTCGGGATAACGGTTGCCGGCGGCGGCGCCGTGGGGGGCTACCTCGTCGATGCGGCGCAAATCTTGTGGCGTTAGTTTTACGTTGAAGGCGCCGACGTTCTCTTCCAGGAATTTGCGGCGCTTGGTGCCGGGAATGGGGATGATGTCTTGGCCCTCCGCGAGGAGCCAGGCCAGAGCTAACTGACTTGGGGTGCACTTCTTTTCTTTGGCGATTTCTTCGACGCGCTTCGCCAGCTCCAGATTCTTCTGAAAATTTTCTCCTTGGAAGCGAGGAGAATTTCGCCGGTAGTCGTCGGGAGCGAAATCTTCGAAGCGCTTGATTTGTCCAGTCAGGAAGCCGCGGCCGAGCGGGGAGTAGGCGACGAAGGCTACGCCAAGTTCGCGGGTGGTGGGGAGGATCTCGTCCTCGGGGTCGCGGGTCCACAGCGAATACTCGGTCTGCAGCGCGGCGATGGGATGAACTTTATGGGCGCGACGGATGGTTCGCACGGAGGCTTCGGATAATCCGAGGTGGCGCACCTTGCCGGCGCGCACGAGTTCTGCCATGGTGTCGACGGTTTCTTCGATGGGGACATTGGGATCGACGCGATGCTGGTAATAGAGGTCAATCACGTCGACGCCGAGGCGCTTCAAGCTGGCATCGCAGGCGGAACGCACGTACGCAGCGCTTCCGTTGACGCCGCGCACGTTGGGATCGGTCTTGCTGCGCAGGATGCCGAATTTTGTGGCGAGGAAGACTTTGTCGCGAAGGCCGCGAATGGCCTTACCAACCAGAATCTCGTTGTCGCCGTGGCCGTAAATGTCCGCGGTATCGAGGAAGGTGATGCCCAGTTCGATCGCTCGATGAATGGTGGCGATGGATTCCGCATCGTCGCGCGCGCCGTAAAACTCTGACATGCCCATGCAGCCGAGACCCAGCGCGGATACCTTCGGGCCATTTTTTCCGAGCGATCGTTCTTCCATACTTGTGCTCCCTTGCGGATGGCGGCCATGATTGGATGTGCGGCTGGCTGATGCCGGTACCTCCGAGGATTTGCAAGGTGGAGGCTCGCCGTCAGCGGATATGGCATCGGTTCAGTTGGAACCGTGAAAGTGGTAGCAAGACTACCGCATTCCAGGGCGCTTCTCCTCGTGTTCGCCCCGGGAGGAGCGTTTCGATCTGCCTGGGAACACTAAGGTTATTGGTGCAAACCCTTTGGTTGTAGCCATTTACCCCTCGGGAGCATCTAAGTAAATGCTAACAAAACATTCACGCTTTATACGCATAGCACCCATTAAAATAATTCGTAGGGTGCCTGGCCCAGAATGCGGTTAAAGTGGTTGTAGCCCAAGAAAGGGAGTACTAGAACATGGTAAAGCAGTTTCTTCTGGCCAGTGACTTCGACCAGACGCTCAGCTTTAACGACTCCGGGGTCGTGCTGAGCGAACTCATCGGCTTTCACGGCTTCCACGATAAGGTGGCCGGACTGTCGGAAATGAACTTGGTGCAGCAGGGCGCGGAGCTCAGCTACCTGATTTTGCACGATCCGGAGTTCCGGCGCGTACGCCGGGACGACCTCATCGAGACCGGCAAACGCATTCGCTTGAAGCACGACGTGGCGCTATTTGCGCGCGCGCTTGACAATCTTGCCGAAGACTACAAGTTTTCGTTTTACGTAATCTCCGCCGCGCCGCAGGAAATCATCCAGTCGGCGTTGGAAGGAATTGTGCCGCCCGATCACATTGTGGGGACGCGCTTCCGGTACAACGAAGCGACCGGGGAAGTGGAGTCCATCGTTCGGGCTTCCGCGGGCTGGGGCAAAATCACGGTGCTGGAAGAAATCCGCGCGGCGCTGGGCATCAGCCACGACCACATTATTTATATGGGCGATGGCAGCTCGGACTTGCCGGTAATGATGCACGTCAACCAGCACGACGGACTGACCATCGCGGTGTCCGAGGCGAAATATATTACGAAGGTCGCGAGGCGCACGGTGCTGAGCGACAACGCGATGAGCGTGCTGGTACCGGTGCTGGAAGAAGTGCTGCGGTGGGATTCGGTGCGCATCCGGCGCATGTTTGCCAGCTACGGGCTGACGCTGCGGGAGTGGGACAAGACGCGCACGGACATGCTGACAATTCAGGATGCCGCGTTGCCTGTGCCGGTGGCGGCTAGCAGCCACCCACACTAAGAAAATCACAGTAGCGTATCGCTACGAAATTGCCGGGCGCCACCTTTTGCGGGGATGGTGCCCGGCAATTTTCGACTATCGGCTAATTGGTGTTTTCTGTACTCTGGAAGTGCCCGCCAGGGGCCAAGTGAGCATTCCATGAGAGCATCTCCTCGCGCTGCATTCCTTGCAGCGCTTCTTTTCACGCCAAACTGGAATGGGCTGGAATTCGCGAACTCAAACTTAGCGACGAAAGAGCCGCAAACAGCCACATCGTCGAAGCCGACCGTGTACGTTTCCGATTTCGAGATCGATGCGCTGCCATCGGAGTCCGGGAACAGAATGGCCGCCGCGCCGCAGGCTGGCGCACAAGCGCCGGAAGATGATCCTCGAAAGCAGGCCAGCCGGCTTGTCG
>WNFC01025943.1_pt1 | contig 11680 bp, 10 predicted proteins | sample 5400541 | NCBI WGS metagenome assembly WNFC01 (sample SAMN13153342, study PRJNA577476) | soil metagenome | isolation source: 120 cm saprolite under Douglas fir tree site 2 hole 2 replicate 1 | place: USA:California | collected 2015-04-18 | reverse complement strand
GCTCACTCCCGGCACCGCCTCGGCGACGACCGGGTATTCCGGCGACTCTCGCGCGCGCTGGGGGGAAAGCAGCGCAAGCACCTTGATCTTGCCGGATTTGATCAGCGGCTGTACCGCGTAGAGCACGTCCATCAGGATCGGCACGTGCCCCGCGACCACGTCCTGCTGCGCGGGAGCGCCGCCCTTGTAGGGCACGTGCACGAGGTCGATGCCCGCGCTCGTCTTCAGGAGCTCCACCGACAGGTGCATTGCGGTGCCGCTGCCAGGGGTCGCGTAAGCGAGCTTGCCCGGATTCCTCTTCGCGAGGGCGATCAGCTCGGGGATGGTGTTCGCCTCGAGCGAGGGATGCGCCGTCATCACGAGGTGCTGCACCGAGACCTGGGTGACGCCCGCGAGGTCCTTCAGCGTGTTGTAGGGCAGGTCGGCGCGCAGGCTCGGATTGATGACGTAGGCGGTGACCACCATGCCGAGGGTGTGGCCGTCGGGCGCGGACTTGGCGACGTAATCGGTTCCGACCACCGTTCCCGCGCCGGGCCGGTTCTCGACCAGCACAGGCTGGGCCCACGCGTCCTGCATTTTCGCAGCGACCAGGCGCCCGATGATGTCGGTCGCGCCGCCCGGCGGAAACGGCACCATCAGGCGTACGGCACGCGTCGGATAGGTTTGCGCCGCGGACGCAAGCGGCGCGAGCGCCGCGGCGAGCGCGAGGCATCGCAGAATGCTCTTCATGTCCTCTAGCGGCCCTGCGCTGCCTCGCTGTCGCTGATCTTGAGGTCGGGTACGCCGCCTGTCGCGACCGGATCGTCGCCGTAGAGCTTCTTGAAGTCGAAGGTCGCGCGCCGGCCTTCCTGCTTGGGGATCCCGTTTTCCGCGAACAGGTTGAACTCGCGCGGCACGTCGCGAAAATCCTCGGCGTCGAACCACAGCCGCACCAGGCGCCGCTGCCGCTCGGGTTCGGGGAAATTCGTGAAGCGGGTGCGCGCGTGCATCACGGTGTAGTTGTTGATGACGATCATGTCGCCGCGCTCGAGGAAGAACGCGAAGCGGTTCTCGGGCGCCGCCGCGACCTGGTCGAACAGGTTCAACGCCGAGAGGTCGCGTTCATCGAGCGGTACGCCGCGCTCGCGCTGGCCCGCTGCGATGCCGGCGCGCTGGTAGCGGCAGCTCAGCTGGCCGTTGCGGTTGGCGAACACCGGTGTGCGGTAGGGCGTCGCCGGCTCCTCGCCCGGTCCTTCTTCCCCCAGGCGGTGGTAGTGGTAGCCGCGGTAGAGCGGCTCGAGCAGGTGCGGCGCGCGGCTGCGGATCCCGTCGTGCACCGTCACGCCGCTCACGATGATCGAGGCGCCGCCCGAGGCCGACTTGTGCCAGCAGGCGAGCGAGATCATCGCGGTGATGTCCGAGTGCGGCCGCAGCTCGAGGTTGCTGCGGTACATGCGCGGGGTCGCGTCCTCGGCGGTCGCGTCGATCACCGACGTGACGAGCTCCCCTTGAGCGTTCTGCGACAGCGCTCGTCCGAAATGCAGGCCCACGCCCCAGGCGCAGGCGGTGAACTGCTCGAGCGAAAGGCCTTCGAAGGGCAGGCCGCGCAGTACGACGAAACCCTTGCCCGAGCGCACCTCGGCGTAGCCGCGCTCGAGCTTTTTGCGCAGCCCGTCGAAGCGAAAATCGGTCTTCGTCAGCGCGTGGACGGGCGAGAGACGGGCGCTCCGCTCGAAGGCCTCGACCGCAGCAAGCATCTCACTGCGGTCGCCGCTCGTCAGCTCGACCAGGTAGTCGGCGGGGTTCTTGAAGCTCGAAGCCTTCCAGGTAAACGAAGAGGACGCGTGCTCGTAGCTCATGAAAGCCATTGTAGCGCGGCCAACGCGCCGCAAGGCGGCGCTCAGGATGTAGAATCCCTGACGCCGTTGGGAGCGTGCCCACCGGCACCGCATAGAAGAACCCGCACAAAGCCTCCCGAAAGCCTGTGAGCTCCAAGACTCGTCCGGAAGTCCTCATCATCGGCGGCGGCATTGGCGGCGTGGCGGCGGCGCTTGCGCTCGCGCGCCGCGGCATGCGCTCGCGCGTGCTCGAGAAGGCGCCGGAGTTCGGCGAGATCGGCTACGGCATCCAGCAGGGGCCGAACGCCTACCGCATGCTCGACTGGCTGGGCGTCATGAAGGAGCTGGAGCCGCAGGCGGTGTTCACCAAGAACCTGATCCTCATCGACGCGCTCACCGACAGGGAGTTGACGCGCATTTCATGCGGCGAGCCGTTTCGCAGGCATTTCCGCGCCCCCTATACCGTCGTGCACCGCCGCGACCTGCACGGCGCGCTCCTCGAGGCCTGCCGCAAGCGCGGCGAGATCAGCCTGCACACTTCCAAGGAGCTGACGACCTTCGAGGACCGCAACGGCAGCGTGGTCGCAAGATTCGCAGACGGCTCGGAATACGAGGGACGCGCGATGATCGGCGCCGACGGGCTGCGCTCGCGCGTGCGCGAGATCCTCATCGGCGACGGCGCGCCGCGTCCGGCGGGACACGTGACCTATCGCGGCGTGGTGCCGTTCGACCAAGTCAGGGACCAGTCGCACTTCGACGACATGGTGATCTGGATCGGGCCGAACCTGCACTTCGTCCAGTACCGCCTGCGCGGCGGCACTGTCATGAACAACGTCGCCACCGTCGCCAGCCGCAGGTTCGAGAACGGCGAGCGGCAAGACTACGGGGGCCCGGAGGAGCTGGCCGAGGTCTTTTCGCGCACCACGCCGCACGTGCAGGAGATGCTCGGCTACGTCGGCAAGGACAAGAACTGGGTGCTGCACGACCGCGAGCCGCGGCCCGGCTGGACGCGCGGCAACGTCGCGCTGCTCGGCGATGCGGCGCATCCCACCCTGCAATACCTGGCCCAGGGAGCCTGCATGGCGATCGAGGACGCGGTGGTGCTCTCGGGCAAGCTCGAAAAGGCGGGGAGCGACGTCAACTCCGCGCTTCAGGCCTACGAGCAGGAACGGTATCTGCGCACCGCGCGCGTCACGATCACTTCGCGGATCTTCGGCGACATCATCCACGCGAACGGCGGCGCGCGCGACCTGCGCAATCATCTGCTTGCGCAGAGGACGCCCGAAGCCTTCTGGGAGGTGGACTGGCTCTACCGGGGGATCGAAGTCTGATCCCGGCACCCTCCGTTCCGGCTATTCCTTCTCCTTCTTCTTGTCCTTGTTCCGCCACACCATCCAGACGAAACCGGCGCAGAAGCCCACGAACAGCACCAGGAAAATGGCCGTGGCGAGCGTGTTGGGCTCGACCGCGGGTTCAGGAGCCTGGGCGTGCGCGGACGCAGACAGGAAAGAAGCGATCGATCCGGCAAGGAACCCTTTCATGGCGCGCTTTCTCAAAGGCCGTTCGGCGAGCGGCCAGGGATAATTTGCACGAAGCCCCTTGCAAGGAACTGACGCCCGTCTTTCAATTCGCTGTCAAGAGATGAGGAGAAGGCCGTGACGGACAACGCATTTCCGGAAAGCCCGCTCGAATTCGGCATTTTCGACTGGATCGAGTGGTCCGATACCCCGGCGGGCGAGATCTTCGAGCACAAGCTGCAAATCGCCGAAGCCGCGGACAAGGCGGGCTTCTACGCATGGCACATCGCGGAGCACCAGGGCACGCCGCTCTCGATCGACGGTTCGCCCGCGCTCGTGCTCTCCGCGGCGATCCAGCGCACGGCGAGGCTCCGGCTGGGTGCTCTCACGTTCTGCCTGCCCTGGTACAACCCCTTTCGCTTCTACAACGAGATCTGCATGCTCGATCAGATGAGCGGCGGGCGCCTGGAGCTCGGCGTGGGGCGCGGTGTCTCGCCGATTGAATCCTCTTATTTTTTCATGAAGAACGTCGATGAGTCGCGCGAGCGCTACCGCGAGACGCTCGAGGTCTTTTTTGCCGCCTGCGGGAGCCGCGTCCTCAATCACGAGGGGAAATATTTCTCCTACCGTGACCTCGAGCTCTACGTCCAGCCGCGCCAGCGGCCGTATCCCCCTTTGTGGTTCCCTAGCAGCGACAAGAACTCGATCGAGTTCACGGCTCGTCACGGCTACCACACCGTGCTCAACACGAGCGCCGCGGAAGCTGGCAAGCTCTACGCGCAATACCGGGAGGTCTGGGCGCGGCACAGAAACGATCCCGGGCGCCACAACGCGCACGTGCGCGCGCCGAAGCTCGGAAAATCCCAGCACGTCTTCATTGCCGACACCGACGCGGAGGCGGCCAGGACGGGCGGCGCCGCGTACAAGGTCTGGAGCGATCACCTGACCTATCTCACTCGCAAGCACGGCAGGCCCGACCTGCTGAACGTCAGCCCCACGTCGGCGGCTGCGATCACTCGCCTGGTGGCTGGCGCGCCGGAGACCGTCGCGCAGGAGCTCGCCGGGGTGGTGCGCGAATCGGGAATCAATTATCTGCTGCTGGTGTTTTCCTTCGGCGATCTGCGGCCGGAGCTGGCGATGCGCTCGATGGGTCTGTTCGTCGGGGAGGTGATGCCGGCTCTTCGGGCGGGCGCGGCCTGAAGCGACGGGCTGTATTTTCCCCCCCGGTCAAATATACTAGTCCACCCCGGACGCAAGGAGGCGCGCCATGGCGAAGGACCTGAAGAAAGTGCGAGTTTCGATGATGAACGCGATCCACGACCTGCCGCTGCTCGTGGCCCGCGACGAGGGTTTTTTCCGTGATGAGGGACTCGACGTCGAAATCCTGAAGACGCCGGGATCGGGGCAGCGCGATTCCGACCATCAGGCGCTGCGGGAGAACATATTCGAGCGCACCATGGAGGCGCTCTACGACCAGGGCCAGTGCGACCAGTTTCGCATGTGCGAATGGGGCGTCATGAAGCGCGCGGTGGAGGCTGGCAAGACGGGGCATCGTCCCGCGAAGATCGTGGCGCTGGGCTCGGCGATGTCCACTTTCGCGATCGTCACCGATCCCAAGGCGCGGATCTACGAGCCCGAGCAGCTCAAGAACAAGCCGATCGCGGTGAGCCCCTTCAACGGCTCGCATTTCACCACGCTGAAACTGCTCGAGGGATTCCTTAAGCGCGAGCAGATCAAGTGGGTGTTCGCCGGCACCATGAAGGAGCGCCTGGACGCGCTCGAACGCGGCATGCGCGTGCTGATGGAGTCGCATTCGACGCGCAGCGAAGCGGCGGGCGACGAGCTCGACGGCCCGACGCTCGCCGCGATGTTCAGGGCCGAGGCGCGCGCGGCCGAGGCGATCGACAAGGACCCCAGGCGGCATGCCCGCTACCTGGTCGAGGAGGCCGGCGGGCTCCTCGGCGCCGGGGATCTCAAGGTTTCCCGCATCCTGAACGCGCCTCCGGAGGCCTACACCCGCGAGCGCTTCGATCACACGTATCAATGGACCCTGGGATGGGGACTGGTCGAACCTGGGGCGACTTACGAGAGCACGGTGGACAACCGGGCCTGGCAGTAGCGCCGCACCATTCTTCGAGGAGGAGAGGGATCATGAAAAAAATACTCGCATGGACCGCTGTGCTGGGACTTGCTATGGGCGCAGCACCGGCGTCCGCCCAGACGATCAAGATCGGCTTCATCACCAGCTACTCGGGACTGAACGGCAATCTAGGTCCGTACATGGAGCGCGGGATGCGTCTCTACCTGAAAGAGCACCAGAAGGAGCTGCCGCCCGGGGTCAACATCGAGTTCCTCATCCGGGACGACACCGGCCCCAACCCCGACAAGGCCAAACAACTCGCGCAGGAGCTGATCGTGCGCGACAAGGTCAACCTGCTTGCGGGGGTGATCTTCACGCCCAACGCGATGGCCATGGCACCGCTCGCGACCGAAGCGAAGGTGCCTTTCGTGATCATGAACGCCGGCACCGCCGTGATCACGACGCGCTCGCCCTACATCGCGCGACTGTCGTTCACCCTGTGGCAGTCCTGCTATCCCCTCGGACAATGGGCGGCGAAGCGGTTCAAGCGCGCGTATACGATGGTGAGCGACTTCGGCCCCGGGCACGACTGCGAGGACGCGTTCGTCAGGGCATCGAAGGAAGCCGGAGGCGAGGTCGCCGGCACCGTGCGCGTTCCGCTCGTGAATCCCGATTTCGTTCCCTACATGCAGCGCGTGAAGGACGCCAAGCCCGATGCGCTCATGGTGTTCATCCCGGCGGGAAAGACCGCGACCGCGGTGCTCAAGGCCTTCGGCGATCTGGGCCTCGCCAAGTCCGGAGTCAAGCTGATCGGCCCGGGCGACGTCACCACCGACGAGGAGCTGGAAAACATGGGCGAGGCGGCGCTGGGCGTGCTCACCGTACACCACTACTCCGCGGCCGCCACGCGTCCGGCGAACCAGGCTTTCGTCGCCGCATGGAAGCGCGACTACGGCGCGAACGAGACGCCGAACTTCGTCGCCGTGGGCGGCTACGACGGCATGGCGGCGATCATGTACGCGATCAAGGAGCAGAAAGGCAAGCTCGACCCGGACCGGACCATGGAGCTCCTGAAGAATTTCAAGGACCCGAACAGCCCGCGCGGACCGATCTCGGTCGACCCGGCCACCCGCGACATCGTGCAGAACGAGTATCTGCGCGAAGTGCGCAGGGTCGGCGGCAAGCTCGCCAACGTCGAGATCGAAACGGTGGGCACCGCGGTGAAGGATCCGTGGAAGGAGTTGCAAAAGAAGTAGTCGTCATACAAAAAGCGCGATGCACTGCGGTGCATCGCGCTTCTTTCCTGACCCGCAATGGTGCGTGCTCTCGAGCTCGCAAGAGCGGGCTTGTTAGTCTAACGCGCTGTTTCAGATCGATAATCGTCGCCAGGACGCAATTGGCATAACACTTGCTGCATTGCGTCATGTGAAGACGAAACTCAACTTGGTATTCGCGTTTGCCTTTGGGCTTCTGGCGTCGCTTGCTCTGCCATCAGGCGCCGCCGAGGCGATCGTGAGCGCAGTCGCGTGGGTCGGAGATCTGCGGATAGCGGAATTCGCCGTCGCCGCCAACGCGCTGACGATCGTGCCGTAGAACGCGCGCCGGGCACCTGACTCGAGCCCGCGCGCGCGTTTTTTGCGGTGGCCCGCCGCAGCGGGCGCGTTACATCCTCAGCAAGCGCTTCGTGTTGCCGGAGAGGATCTTGGTGCGGTCCTCGAGGGAGAGAGGCAGGTCCGCCATCCATTTCGTTCCCGGCGGGTTCGGAACGAACGGGTAGTCCACCGAGAAGAGGATCCGATCCACGCCCATCTCCATGATGCAGCACATCAGCGCGGGGGTGGAGAAGTTGCCGCTCGTGGTGATCCAGAAATGCTCGCAGAAGGTGTCGCGGAACGTGCTGGGTTTGTCGGCCCCGCGCGAGAGCGCCATGTTGATGCGCCACGCGGAGAAGGGCAGCGACTCGCCCAGATGCCCGAGGATGACCTTCAAGCCCGGATACCTGTCGAAGGCGCCCGATAGAATCATGCGAATGCCGTGCGTGGCGGTCTCCACGGTGTAGCCCCAAGCCGCGGTGAGGAGCTGCGGAAACTTGTCCAGGTAATCCTTGTAGTAGGCATCGGCGACCGCCTGCACCGGCGACGACGGATGGATATAGAGCGGCACGTCGAGCGCCTGTGCGCGCTCGAATATCGGCCAGAATCGCTTGTCGTCGAAGAACACGCCGTTGGTGGGTCCGTGCACCATCGCGCCTTTGAAACCGAGCTTGGCCACCGCGCGCTCGAGCTCGTCCGCGGCGGCTTTCGGGTCGGCGGTGGGAAGCGCGGCGAATCCGGCGAAGCGCTCGGGGTGGGCGCGCACCGCCTCGTGTAGCCGGTCGTTCGCGCGCCGCGCGAAAGGCACTGCGCTCGCCACGTCGAGGCGCTGCGTCGAAGGCGCGCCGTGCGAGATCACCTGCACGTCGATTCCCGCTTCGTCCATTTCCTTGATGCGCAGCGCACCGAGGTCGTCCAGGCGCTGGCGCAGCGCGGGATCGCGCGCCTCGCCGCTCCCGAAGGTTTTCGCCACGTCGGCGTCCCAGTAGTGCTCTTCGAGTGCGATGACGAAGGGTCTGCCCTTGTTTCCCATACCGTGATGTGCTCCGTTTGTCGTATGTAATTACCGCTCGATCTCTGTCGCTCACTTCGGCGACGCGCCGGCCCGGCCTTCCGGTTTGAACTCGAGGATGAAGTTCCACAGCGCCATGTCGCCGACATTGGTCACGCTGTGGATGATCGGCTCGCGGAAGTTCACCACGCTCGGTGGTTCCTGCGGCGCGTCCTTGCCGTCGATGATCTGCCGAAGCAATGGCCCCTGGTTGATGCGGATCTCGACGCGCTGGCTGTGGCTGTGGCGCTCGCGCGTGTCCCCCGGCGCGAGCCGCTCCTCGTAAATGAAAAAACGCTCGCCCTCGTACACGATCGTGTTCTTCGCCGGCTGGATGATCTCGGGAGGCGATTTGACCGGCGGATGGTTGGGCTTGATCGCCACCTCGAAGAAGGCGCCGCCCGTCGGCGGGCGGTAAGATTCACCCGCCTTGAAAACCGCGACCTCGCCGCGCCGCATCGCGCGCAGCACTTTGCCGAACCGCAGCTGGATTTCGCCCATCGCCACGATCACGCGCTCCGCGCATCCCGGCGTCGAGCCCTGGGCGCACGGCGCATCATCGCGGCTCACGAGCACGTAGTCGTTCTCGAGTGCGGCTGCAGCCCACAGCGGACCGGCGTTGAAGAGCGCCGCGAGCAGCGCGATGGCGGGCCAGCGTTTTGAAACTGGAATCATCGGGTACTCCAGGTCGTCATGTGTGCCTAAGATAGCATCTGCAGGCACACGTCGGTTTTCCAAACGAATCAGTTCTGCCGCTCGATGTTCTTCAGCTCGACGACGCGCTTCCAGCGCGCGATCTCGCGCTCGACGAGCGCGCGCATTTCCTCGGGGCTCGAAGGTGTCGGCACGCCGCTCAGGTCGGCGAGCCGCTGCCGCACCTCCGGCTCGCTGAGAATCGAGCGTATTTCGCGGTTCAGGCGCTCGATTGTCGCGCGCTGCGTCGCCGCAGGGACGGCGAGGCCCAGCCATGAGCTCATTTCAACGCCGGGAAGCGTCTCCGAGATCGTCGGCACCCCGGGCAGGGCCGGATGCCGCGCGGGCGAGGACACCGCGAGCGCGCGCAGTTTTCCCGAGCGCAGGTGCCCGAAGGATGCGGTGCCCGTTTCGATGGTCGCATCGATGCGGCCCGCGAGCACGTCCACCAAGGCGTTCGCGCTGCCCTTGTAAGGCACGCCGAGGATAGCGGTGCCCGCCTCGATGTTGATCCACTCGCCGAGCAGGTGCACTAGGGTCCCGGGAGTCATGGAATAGGTGAATTTTCCCGGCGCGGTTCTCGCGCGCTCGACGAGGTCCGCGAGCGACCGGATCGGCGAATCCGGCGCGACCGAAATCACCAGTGGATAAGCGACCACCGTTCCCACCATGCCGAAGTCGCGCACCGGATCGTAAGGAAGCGCCCGGTTGAGGGCCGCGGTGGCCGGATGCGCGCCGGAAAGCAGCACCAGCGTGTGGCCGTCGGCCGGTGATTTCGCGAGCGCGGCGTTCGCGAGCAGCCCCGCGCCGCCGGGCTTTTGCTCGACGATGAAGGGTTGGCCGAGGCGCTCGGTGAGTCTCTGGGCGAGAAGGCGGCTGACCAGATCGTTGCCCGAGCCGGGTGGCGAGCCGACCAGGAAACGCACCGGGCGGACCGGGTAGGTCTGCGAATGGGCTTCCCCCGAGGCGGCGAGCGCCGCGAGCAGCGCGGCGGCGATTCGAAATGCCAAGGTCATTTTTTCGGGAGTAGGCTCTCGGGAAGGGAGGAGCGATTGTATAGTGAGCCCGACAGTGATCTGAAAGCTCCGCGTCAGCGCCTCGCAAGGCAGAGCGGTTCATGCTGACGCGCCTCCGCCTCGGCTTGAGGCCGGCGCATCCCGTAACGGACACGCTCATCATGTTTGCCGCCCCCGGCTCCCGGTCCCGATGGATCGCGGGCGCCTTCCTGATCTGCGCCTTGATATGGTTTGCGGCGCTCGAGTACCGCGGACTGTTCATGCCCGACGAAGGGCGCTACGCGGACATTGCCCGATCGATGCTGGATTCGAACGACTGGGTGACGCCGCGGCTCAACGGCATCAAGTACCTGGAGAAGCCTCCGCTGCAGTATTGGGCGACCGCGGGCGCGTTCGCGTTGTTCGGCGTGGACGAGTGGACGGCGAGGTTGTGGCCGGCCCTAACCGGTTTTCTCGGCATCGTATTCACCGCCTTCGCCGGCTTGCGCCTCGCACCCCGCTCGCCCTGGCTCCTGACCGCGCTGACCGTCGCGGGTTGTTGGGGATACGTCCTGGGCGGTCAGTTCCTGACCCTCGACATGGGGCTGACGTTTTTTCTGACTGCGGCGATGCTGAGCTTTGCCTTGAGCCGGCGCCCGGATGTTTCTCCGAGCGCGGAACGCGGCTGGATGATCCTGGCATGGGCGGCGATGGCTTGCGCCGTCTTGAGCAAGGGGATCGTGGGGATCGTGATCCCGGGCCTCGCGCTGCTCGTGTACCTCGCGATCGAGCGTGACCTGTCGGTCCTTCGGCGGCTGCATTGGGTCTCGGGCTTGTGCGTGTTCGGTGCGATCGTCCTGCCATGGTTCATCCTGGTGCAGCAGAGGAACACGGAGTTCTTTCATTTCTTTTTCATCCGCGAGCATTTCGAGCGCTACCTGCTGCCCGATCACCACCGGCCCGGTCCATGGTGGTACTTCGTTCCCGTGCTGCTCGTCGGGCTGCTGCCCTGGACTCCGAGCATCCCCGCCGCCCTCGCAAAAGCGTGGAGAGCGCCGGCCGGGTCGGGTTTCAAGCTCGACCGCTTCCTCGTCATCTGGGCCTGCGTGGTGGTCGTCTTTTTCAGCGCGTCGCACTCGAAGCTGCCCGGTTACGTCCTGCCGGCGGTTCCGGCGATCCTTTTCCTGTTCGCGCGGCACTACCCGGCCATGTCCGAACGCTTGCGCCGCGCGCCGGCCTTCGCCTGCGTCGCGAGCGGCCTCGCCTTGGCGCTGCTGGCCGCTGCGCTTCCGATTCTGAGCGCGCGCTGGTCGTGGGCGGAATTCGACCCGCATTACGCGATCTGGCTATTTGCAGCCGCGCTCAGCATGTCGGCGGCGGGGCTCGCCGCACTGCGCTTGCATCGCCGCGCAGCGGATGAAGCGTCCCTCGCGGTTGTCGGCCTAGGCAGCCTGCTCGCCGTCCAGATCGCGCTCTCGGGCACGCATGTTCTCGACGAGCACTACTCCTCGGAGCGGCTCATGGAGGCCGTGGTCGGCGAGAAAAAGCAGTTTCCGCGGGAGCCGCCCTTCTACAGCGTGGCGAGTTTCGATCAGAGCGTTCCCTTCTATCTCGGCCGCCCCGTGACGCTGGTCGGCTACAAGGACGAGCTCGCCCCGGGTATCGCGGCCGAGCCCGGAAAATACGTCGCGTCGGTCGAGGAGTTTCTCGGGCGCTGGAACGGGCACGGCGAAGCTTTCGCGATCATGACGCCGCATCTCTACGAGAAGCTCAGGCAGCAGGGGCTTCCCGGGCGCGTTCTGGCGCGCGATACGCACCGGATCATTGTCGCGAGACGCTAGCCCCGGCATTGTCATTCGCGGACGTCTAGGCGTCGAGCTCGGGATAATGCCTGAAGATGCCGTGCTGGTTGAACGCGATGCGCCGCTTCGATTC
>WNFC01007946.1_pt1 | contig 11680 bp, 11 predicted proteins | sample 5400541 | NCBI WGS metagenome assembly WNFC01 (sample SAMN13153342, study PRJNA577476) | soil metagenome | isolation source: 120 cm saprolite under Douglas fir tree site 2 hole 2 replicate 1 | place: USA:California | collected 2015-04-18 | reverse complement strand
CTAGTGTACTGTCCCATATATGTCTTGACACCGTTAGTCGCAGGCAACCCCCACCTAACCTCCCGCTGGTCAGGGGAGGAAATAAGCCTCTCCTTGAACAATGTAGGGTGCCCCGATTGGCTTTGAATGTCCTCCACAGAAATCGCTGGAGCATTCCCATCCCTCCCCCTGACCCTGATAATGTCCCATAACTCCGCGGCTGGACACTGGTTTAAGCTTGGATCTTTGACGGCCGGAGCCCTTCTGTCATTCTCGCGCGTGGCTGCCGCGCGAAGAATCCCGAGTCTTTTTGGCTGAAACGTAACCGATGCGCCAGCGGAACTACTACGTGTACCTCATGGGCAGTCTCTCAAGAACGCTCTATACCGGCGTTACTAACGATCTCGAACGCCGGGTCTTCGAGCACAAGGAAGACACGCCCGGCTCGTTCACGGGCCGCTACAGGGTGAACCGGCTGGTGTACTACGAGGAGTTCAGTGACATTAATCAAGCGATCGCTCGCGAGAAGGAGAGCAAGAACATAACGCGGAAACAGCAGATCAAGCTGCTCGAATCGATCAACCCGAAGTGGCGGGATTTGAGCCAGGAGTGACAAGCACCCAAACCCAGAATCCGGGATTCCTCGCGCGGCAGCCAGGCGCGGGAATGACAGAGGTGGAGAGCACCAGCCGCCCCTGACCAGGCACGCCCCACTCCACTGTGCCAGTGTCCAGCTATGGCACTTATGGGACATGATCAGCCCCCTGACCAGGGGGAGGTTAGGTGGGGGTAGTCTGAGAATTGGTAAGCTATTTACGAAACACGACATTAGATGCGGACCTGTGGAGAACTAATATGCTGCGTGCGGGAGTAGGATTTTCAGTCCAGTCGAATCCGCGGACGGCCGCGCTCGAAGCCACTCAGGCTGCCCTTAAGCAGGCGGGTTTGCGCGTCGCTGACGCCGCGCTCTGCTTCGCCGGATGTGCGTTGGGAGGCGCCTTTCCGCTGCTGGTGCGAACTGTCGCCGAGACTGCGGGCACGCAAGAGATCGCCGGATGCGGCAGCATCGGCGTGATCGCCAATGGTCGCGAGGTGGAAACCGGGCCGTCGCTGGCAGTGCTCGTCTTCAGCGGCGACACGCTACGGGCCAACCGGTTGTTCGTGCCGCAATTACGCCGGCGGGGGCGCGAAGCGGCTGAGGAATTGGCCGCGCTGGTGCGCCCGAAAATAGGTGCGGCTAATCTGCTTTGCCTGTTTCCCGACACCTACAACTTTGAACCCGAGGTTTTTCTCACCACACTCGCGAGGGAATTACCGTCAGTGACGATAGTCGGCGGGGGCGCGACCGAGGACGGTTCGGTGGGCGAGACTTTTCAATTCTGCGGCGACGTGGTGAGCTCGAATTCAGTGGCGGCGATGTTACTCAGCGGAGATCTCGACATCAGCACCGGTGCGGCTCTGGCCTGCGCGCCGCTCGGCACCACCCACCAGGTGACCGCGGTGCGCGAGAACATAATCCTGGAACTCGATGGTCGCAGCGCCTATGAGGTCTTTGCCGAAGCGGCGGGTCCTCTGGCCGCGGATCTGCGCCGGGCGCTCGGGTTCGTATTCCTCGGGGTCCCGCTCGTGAACGGCGGCGAACGCTTGCAGCGCGGGAATTTCTACGTACGAAATATAATCGGTGCCAGCCCGGAGCATGGCGCGATCGCGGTTGCCCATCGGCCAGAGTTGGGGGATAGCGTCGGGTTTGTGCTGCGCGACGGCGAACGCTCGCGCAACGAACTCAAGGCAACCTTGGAAGCATTGCAGATCAGCACCGAGAATCCACCAGGCTTTGGACTCTATTTTGACTGCGTTTCACGCGGCTCCGGACTTTACAATATTCCAGACCACGACGCGGCCTATATCGGGCAGTATTTCGGCCAGCTTCCGGTTGCCGGCTTCTTTACCGGCTTCGAAATTGGCCCGCTCGGCAATGGCACCGGCCTGCTGCAATATTCAGGCGTGCTAGCCCTGGTTTCAGAGCGGGCAAAGTAAGCCCGGCGCCGACCCGCTTGCGAGAATGACGCAGCGCGCCAGCATCAGGTTCCTCATGAAAGAGCAGCCTGCATTTTTGCCGAATCCTAGTACTAATCCGCGCAACGGTTCACAAAGCCGGAATAGGGCTGCGCTTCAAATCCCTCCCCCTGACCAGGGGGAGGTTAGGAGGGGGTAGTCTGCTGGCCGCGAGCACACTGGCCGTGCCGCGAGAATTTTCCCGGTATCGTCATTTTGTCAATGTATTGACAGCCAATCAGGCAACCCCTACTTAACCTCCCCCTGGTCAGGGGGAGGAATTGGCGGCGCGCAGCGCCCGACGGACACTCCGAACGGGCCGGATCCAGCACCCAACCCTTGTTATGAGCCTATTTGACTTATGAAAGGTCATTCTGCACCCAAAACTGGCTTCTTTCCTTTTTGATTCGCACCTCGCGGACTCGTTAGCTCGCTCCGCCTTTCGGCTCCGCTAGTGTTCAGTTCTCCCCTTCTGGGGGAGATTACAGAGAGGGCAAGCAGGGTGCGGAAGGCCTTTTTCCGCAGCCTGCTAGGTCAAAATAATCAGTGGGACGGCCTACCCGGGAGACGTGGGATCGATCATCATGTCGTTGTTAACTTGCGTCACGCCCGGTACCTGCAGCGCGTCCCATGAGGCCTGTTGTACCGCGCTGATCGAGTCTGCCTTTCCTGTGATTTCGACTATTCCCGCATCACTGCCCACGCCAATATTTCGCGCATGCGAATTCACCAGCGGATCCTCCCGGATTGTAGATTTAACCTCCGATGCTAACGTACGGTCATCTGCGCGGTAATATGTCGGCGGATAATAATATCGTGTTGTCCGGGTGACTGTGCCATCAGGATTCGTTGTCACCGTAGTGACTACCTGCGACGTTGCATTCGCAGGTGGAGGCGCCACGTACGCCGGTGAATAGGTTGTCGTCGTCACCGTGCTTTCAGGTGGCATATAGGCGGTAGTTCTTACAGTCCTCTCGGTCGAAAAGCTACATCCAGCCAAAGCGCTGGTGGCGAATGCTGCGAGAAGCAAAGCTTTGATTCGCTGCATTGTGATAACCTCCTGATCGCGTCGAAATTTCAAGCGGCATTGCATTAGCGGCTGCGAGCTTTGACGCCATTGTGATGCATATCTGCGATGAACAAGCCGCATCGCCTTTACCAAAAAAAGACATGGCAGGGTCGCCAGCCGAGGTGAGCAGCCCCAACCGCTCAATGCAGCAACGCCTGTGCCGTCAGCAAATAACCCGGTCAGGGGCGACCGGTGCTCTCCACCTCTGTCATTCCCGCGCGTGGCTGCCGCGCGAGGAATCCCGGATTCTGGGTTTGGTGCTTCTCACTCCTGGCTCAAATCCCGCCAACTCCGGGTTGATCGATTCGATCAGCTTCTGCTTCCGCGTTATGCGCTTGATCCTTCTCGCGGGCGATCGCTTGGTTAATGTCACTGAACTCCTCGTACTACACCAGCCGGTTCACCCTGTAGCGGCCCGTGAACGGCCGGGCTTGCCTTCCTTGTGCTGGCCGACGCGGCGTTCGAGATCGTTGGTAACGCCGGTATAGAGCGTTCTTGAGAGACTGCACATGATGTATACGTGGTAGTTCCGCTGGCGCATCGGTTACGTTGCAGCCAAAAGAACTCGGGATTCTTCGCGCGGCAGCCACGCGCGAGAATGACAGAAACGATGCGCACAGTTCTGCTCTCCATTGAGCTTGGATGACCGGCTGTCCAGTTGCTCATTGGCACGTATAAGTCACCTTATTGTCTCCATAAGCAACAAACTGGTCATGGGGAATTCGTTTGGCGCTCATCACAAGTGTTTAAGCAACACGCGACGAATTCCTTTGACCTTTGTGGCGGCTGCCGCTAACCTAGCGCGCTGAAAGAAGTTCCTGTCGGTCCGCTGACGGCATTTCTCTGGCCGTCTGCAATGCGATATGTCCGACTCGCGCCATTGATTCGCGTGGATAAGAGTGGCGGTGGAAGCAGTTGTGATGCGGCCCTTTGCGACTCGATCAATGCTCGAACAATTCACTTGTAGAACAGGCGGGGATGGTGCTGAGCGATGACTGTTGCGCTGCTTAATCCAACAAATTCGATTCTGGTGGTTGAAGACGACGTACGCGCGTTGGATGCCTTGACGGAGTTGCTCGAGGCTAGCGGCTATAAAGTCCAAAAGGCGCAAAACGGCCAGGAGGCGCTGGTGGCAGCGAAAGGTCGCCCGCCACGCATGATTCTCCTTGACCTGTCGATGCCGGTGATGGACGGTTGGGAGTTCATGCGTCAGCAGCGGCTGGAACCGTCAATTGCTGACATTCCTGTGGTGGTCATTACTGCTCTGGTGTCCGCGGTCCCGGCTGGCGCGAAGGCACTCGTCACCAAACCGGTCAACGTAAACCGTCTGATTTCATTGGTGGAAAAATTTTGTGGGTCACACTATTGAAACCGATCGGCCGCGATCGGCCGCAACACCATCATCGGTTTGAGCGGCAGCCAGCATAACTCACGCGCCTTGAGGGGCGGCTCCTACGGCCTCCAGGATGCGATTTTCCAATACCCCCTTCGACACGCATTGAGCAGTGGTTTGTGAGCCGGCAAGTCCGTAAGTTCCTTTGAAATCGGCGGTGACACTGATGTTGCTGAAATCGCCGCCGCCCGGGCTAATCTTAATGGTTAATGCCACTGCGCCATCTTCGAGCGTGTCGAGCATCTGCTCCGGACCGAGCTTGCAGTAGGCCCATTCGCTCCAGTTTTGCGTATCAATTCCGCTGCGTTTGGCGACCAAACTATGCGTGGCAGGATCGCCTTGCGCGACGGTGAAAAGCCCCTTCAACGGGTCCGAGAGATACTCTTTCACCATCGCGTAGGTTCGAGCCGGGTCATGCGGCGCTCTACCGAGACGCGGAATGAGCGCCGGTTGAGCCAAAGCGATGGAGCAGCAGAAGAGGAGGGCAGTGAGGACAAAACCGGCGTATTTGCTCATGGTAAATTGGTCCGCCTTAATTCCGGTGCGGATCGGGTATCGGGATATGTTCGGATTCTATAGCAGTTGTGCCGCTCTCATCGCTGCGGACCTTTTTTGCGCAATTCTTCCTCGCGGTAGCGCCGGTAGAGAATGTTCCACTCAGCGCTGCCCTCGACCACGCCGCGCTTGAGCGAGGCTATCTTTTTACGAACCGCCAAATCCACCGCATCGCCCTTGTCGACCCATTCGGCAAGCAACTCCCGAGCATGACGCAATGCCACCTGGAAATTGGGAATCTGCGCAAGCTTCTCATCACGGAGCCGCACCAGCGACTCGCGCGCGAGATATAACATCCTCGCGTCTGACAACTTCATGCTGCTGCCTCCCTTAGCAGGCTGCGGAAAAAGGCCTTCCGCAGCCTGCTTGCCCTCTCTGTAATCTCCCCCAAAAGGGGGAGAACCTAAAGGAAAGAAGCCAGTTTTATCGCAGGGTGCGGAAAGACTTTTCATAAAGAAATCGGGTTTTCCGCACCCTGTTAGAGCTGGTGCTGATAGGCAGATGAAATCCATGGACCGGGAGACGCTCATAGACTGAATCGTGACAAGCGCGCGATCAACGGATGGCTGCGGCTAATTTGGGGGGGTGAGCGGGAACATCATCAGACGGCGAGGGTACGGCGCTGCCACATCCGCGCGGCATTTTAGTTAATAAGGGTGGACTCTCGAATCAGAGGGTAAACCCCGCTTTTTCCGCCAGCCGCTGTCTTATGCCGGCGCGGAGTCGAGCAGCATCAACCCCGGGATTCTGACGTGCCAATGCTTCCGCTTGCCTGTCAGCCTCATCGTCGATGCTGGTCTCTTGTTCAAAATTTGCCGACATCATTTCGACGACGCACGCGATGAGATCTTTCTCATCCGCGAGTGGCCGGATGGTCCCACGCGCGATTAGCCCATGAACGAGATGGCCAGCCAAGGAGTCAATCTGCCTTTCGCTCATCATGGATCTGACTAATCCCACTTTAGCAGGATCGAAGAACCGCTGAACAGCAAAAAGACCCGACGCCACACCAGTTCTAAAAAATTCGCTTTTTATGCAGGTGCCGTAGCGAAGCGGTCGCCGTCACCGCGCAAGATTGCGTCAAACCGCAACCCGCCGAGATATTGCCGCCGCGCCTCCTCGTCAGTGACCGCCCCACGCCGTACATCACGCCGCCTGATCTGCCACACCCCGCCGACCATCGGATGCCGTCCCTGACGATAGCTGAAGAAGTAATACACGAACTGCCGCACCGTTGAACGCCGGCCTTCCGCCGACAGCCCGCGTCCGCCCGCCACAGTGAAAATGGTGTGCAATAGCCGAGGAACCGAGTAAAAGCCGCGAAAAGAATCGCGATACGCCTGCAGCCAGGAGTCTGTATCGAGCTTGTCGTGCTTGAGCGTCACGTGCTGCGAGTCAAGGTTGTTGAAGTCCCAGTCGATTATCGCCCCTTGCTTGGTGTAGCGGACCTGGTCTTCGGTGCCAGGAAGCGGCGTCATGATGAAGAACGAAACTATGTCGAAGCCGATCTTCTTGAGCGTCCGTGCAGCGATCCTGCCGCAATCTGCGGCGTCGAAAGGAAACCCCAGCATGTACCCGGCATGCACCGCGACGCCGACCTTATGCCAGTTGTCGACCACCCGGTGGTATTTCTCTAGCACCCGGCGGCGGGCGTCTTCTAGCTTCATACGGTGTTGCCTATCGTCGGTATTTTGGTATTTCGTCGCGAAATTCAAATTGTCGGGATTGAGTGATTCGATTCCCACGAACGCCTGATAACATCCGGCCTTCGCCGCCAATTCCACGAAACGGCGGCTGCGGCGATGCTTGGCGCTCTCGCTCTCGCCGTCTGCAAGATTTGCGTAGCAGGAGGCATCGACATCCACCTGCATCATGAAGCACAGCGCCGGAAATTCCTGCTTGACGGTCGCCAGCCCGGTCAGGATTTCCTCCCAGCGCGGACTCCTGAAGAAGTCATCATCGACCAGAAAGAGCGAGTTGATGCCGTGATTGCGCGCCGCATCGCGCACCCATTGCACTACTGCTTCGGGCTCGCGCGAACGCATCGTGCGTCCCATCACATTCTTGACGCTGCAGTACGAGCAGGTAAAAGGACATCCGCGTGAGGTGTCCAGAGTGGTCATCGCAGGATTGAAGAAGCGGGTCAAATAGCGGTCGTCCACCACAGGGAGCTCCGCTTCGGTTATGACCGGAACGATAATGTCGTCCTGGCCGGTTTTGGCCCGAATCCCTTCCGATACCGAGTAATTCAGCCTAAGCTCGCCCCGCAGGTAATCTTCGATAATTTGCCCCCAGAGATTCTCGGCCTCGCCGACCACTGTGGTGATCCCGCAGCTATTGAGGAAACTGCGCGACTCCGGATAACCACTGACATGGAAGCCGCCCATCATGGTGGTCATTCCTTGCGCGATAAATTGCAGCGCCAGGTCGCGGCCACGCGGGTACTGATTGGATTGCACCCCGGCCAGTCCGATCAATAACTCCACGCCGTCTTCCCGCGCCTTATCCTTGATCGCCAGCACTGTTTCGGGACTTACCAGGCCGTCACAGAGTTCGTCCCAAATCACTGTCTCCAAATAAACGTTGCGCTGCGCTGTGTAACGCTTATTTAAACCCTCGTTAAGGGCTTTCAACACAGTCAGCGTGTTATTGGGCTGGACACCGTAGCGAAAAAACTGCACGTAACCGTCCTCGTCGTAGCGAGACGGCTTGATGAAATAGATGCGAATGGTACGGCAGGGTTCGGCTCGTAGCAGGTCGCGCTGGCCGGCACCCTCGCGCGCACCTAACTGCAGCCTGTCAGGCTGATTCTTGCCATACCGCTCGGTACCAACGATACGATAAAGAATGCCGGCCGCTACCAGAAGGAAACTAACGAAGAAAACAAGCACAAAGACCATTGATGGATTCCTTTACCGCCCCTTTTCAATGCTACCAGCATGAGCCGTCTAACCGAACGGTCAAAAACGACGTTATCTGGCGAATTCGTCCGAAGTCAATGTCGTAACATGAATAATTGATCTCTGAGAGACAATGCCCAACAATCGAGTGCTGGAAGGCAAATCCCGGATGGCGCCCTTTTAGCGATACATTTCGAGCAATTGGACGAGGCCGAGGTCGCGATAGCGTTCTATCAGGTAGCCTTTGATTTCTTGCACGCTCGCCATTTGCATTACGTCATGTGCTATATGCCGCGCGGTCTGATAGTTGGTGGCACGGATGAGCTTGCGCACCACAGGGATAAACAATGGGCTCAGGCTTAGCTGGTCGAGCCCCATCCCCAGCAGCAACAGCGTTGCCATCGGGTCACTTGCCATTTCGCCACAAAGCCCGACTTCCTTGCCTGCACCGCGGGCCACATTGATGACCTCCTCTATGGCTGAGAGGACGGCGGGATGCAGTGGCTCATAAAGATGCGCGACTTTGCGGTTATTTCGATCGGCAGCGAGCAGGTATTGAATCAGGTCGTTGGTGCCGATTGAGAAAAAGTCGACCTCGCGGATGAGCCGCTGCGCCAACCAGACCGCCGACGGCACTTCGACCATGATGCCGACTTCGAGCTCGGGGTTGTGTTCGAGCCCCTCTTTGTACAGTTCGGCCTGAGCCTCGACCAGCAGTTCCCGCGCCCGGCGTAATTCTTCCAGGCTGGAGATCATCGGAAACAGAATCCGCACGTCGTGATGCGCCGCCGCGCGCAGAATCGCCCTCAGTTGCACCTTGAAAATACCCGGCATTTCGAGCGAAATGCGAATCGAGCGCCAGCCCAGGAAGGGGTTGTCTTCGCGCGGAACCCGCATGTAGGGCGGGTACTTATCAGCGCCTATATCAAGCGTCCGGATCGTAATCGGACGCTTGCCCAAGGCGTCGAGGATCCGATTATAGAGGGTTAATTGTTGATTTTCGTCGGGAAAATCATCGTAAGTCAGAAAGGAGAATTCCGAACGCAGCAGCCCGATACCTTCGGCGCCGTAGCGCAGGGCCAATTGAACATCCGGAAGCAAGGCAATGTTTGCGAGCAAGCGTACCCGATGTCCGTCGCGAGTTGCAGTCGGTTCCTCCTGACCCACCATCAATTCCCGTCTAAACGCATCATAACGCTTGACCAGGATTTGATACTCACGCTCGACCTCCGGGCTGGGATTAACGTAAACCACACCAGAGTTGCCGTCGAGCACGAGATTATCGCCTTCAGTCACCGCCTCCATCAGGTGCTCGACGCCGACTACCGTTGGAATCTCGAAGGCACGGGCGAGCAGCGCAGTATGCGAGGTAACGCCACCGGACTGGAGCGCGATACCGGCGAGGTTTTCGTGCGAGACCAGGGTCATTTGCGAGAGCGTCAATTCTTCCGCGATCAGAATCGTCGCGCGCGAGAAAGCCGGTCCCCCTTTGCGCTCTTCCTGACGTAAATGGCGCAGCACCCGGTGTCCAACGTCGCGGAAATCGGTCGCACGCTCGCGCAGATAACCGTCGGCGACCGCCAACATCTGCGCGCTGAGCCCGTCGATTACCCGAAACAGGGCACTCTCGGCGGCGTAACCCGCCTTGATCGCTTCCTGAATTCGCGAGATGAATTCTTCATCTTCGAGAATCAGCCTATGGCCATCAAAGATCTTGAGGTCACCCTCAGGCATCAGCGGCGCCATCCTGAATTTGAGCGCGCTCAGCTCACCCCGTGAGCGCACCAGCGCCTCTTCCAGGCGCTTCAATTCGGCTTCCAGGTCGCGGCTTTTCAGGTTGCGGTCAATCGTGATTAGGAAAGTGCCGACGATATGGGCGGTACCGTGCGCGAAGCCGGGCGCCGCCGGCAGTCCAACCAGCCGCGGCCGCCGGATTTTGACCGGGGTGGCCAGCCGGGTGGTGCCGCCAATTTTTTCGTAACCTTTAAGTTGGCGGTTCGCCTCAATCATCCGCCGCCGATATTCGTCGCGCTCCTTCTCCTTGGTCGCCAGCGTTTCGCGTAAATGGAAATGCGAAAGAATTTGCGCCAACTGGGCTGCCGCCGTGCGCAGCAGGCGGACCTCCGCCCGGCTGAATTTGCGCCGCCGCAGCGTCTGCACCGTCAACACCCCAAGGGGCTTTTGGCGGCTCTCCTCGATCGGCACCGCGACGAAAGTGTGATATCGTTCCTCGGCGGTTTCGGGGAAGTACTTGTAACGCGGGTGGCTCATCGCGTCGGCCACCACCACCGGCTCGCCGGATTCAATCGCGAGGCCCACCAAACCTTCATTGACTTTCATCGAGACGCGGCCGACCGACTCGCGTTCCAATCCGACGCTGGCGCGTAGGACCAAGCGCTCGCGCTGCGCATCAAACAAATAAATCGAGCAAACCTCGACCTCCATGCCGGCCGCGATGGTGGCGGCGACACGGTCGAGGGTCTCGCGCAGATCGGCGGAATGATCGCCGCCGATCCCGGAGATATCCTCGATCAGCGCGAGACGGTCTCGATTGGCAGCCATGGTTCGAAAAAACTAGCAAATTTTAGCCCAGCCGTTGCCGAATTGACAACCTTTACCTTCATCGAGTGGCTACGACAAGTGTGCTACCGTAGACCAAGATGGCGCCCGAAAGCTATCTTTTTGGCCATTGTGCGTGGGACCCGGGGCGAATTCAGCGCAGAAGACAATAAGCTACGTCCGGAAGACCGGACCGCGCACGACTGGTATCGCTTCGTGCTCTCTTTCCCGCCACATCTGATTAGAGATTATGCACAACGCTCTGGCCTGTGCCCCGGCGCCACGGTGCTCGACCCGTTTTGCGGCACGGGCACCACGCTGGTCGAGTTCAAGAAATTGGGCATCGAGAGCGTCGGGATCGTGAGGAAGTCGTGCTGCTGCGCCGGCGTTGATCTCCAAATCTTTTGAGATCATTCGGCGTCTTCTTCTCCAGTGCCGAAGACGCGCATTATGACCGCGCTTACGCGCGAGGTACTCTGTGCTATTACCACCAGCTTGCCACGCGAAATTACCTTAAAGGGGCTGGCACTTTCCGGGCTGAGATGGTCGAGCGCGCGCGAATCGCCGTGACGTAGCCGGCCTTCGAGCTGCGGGTCGATCACTATCTCCGGCAAAGTCGCAAGCGCGTCGCGCATGCCGATCAAACCCAGCTCTTGCCCCTTCTCCAACCCACACCCTATTGCATTTTGGGCCAATGTGCGTTGTGGCCACTTCGTCAGTTGTCTGTCTCGGCAGCCGTTCGGAAGAGCCTTCGCAGCTGCGAGAACTTGGCGAAAACCGTGCTGAGGGCTTGGGGGGTCTATGGCTTCCTCTCTAGCTCTAGCCTACGAACGGCTGGCTGCTTTTCGCTTGCAGCTTTTGCAACTCGTCGTATGCTTCATCCGCCCCGGCTGCATCGCCCAATTCTCGACGTATGTCAGCGACCTTTCTCAGGCTTATCGAAAGGTCGTTTAGTGTCTGCGGAGTCTGGCCGTAAGTCTTGAGGACTTGGCGATCCAGGCGCAATGACTCCTCGAGAGCGTCTCTAGCCCCTTCGCTGTCACCGGCCTGCCGGCGCACGTCGCCGACTTTGTCGAGGCTGACGGAGAGGTCGCGCAGCGTCTGCGGGCTCTCGCCATAGGCTTTCAGCAGACGCCGGCAGAGTTCGAGGGATTCTTCGTAGGCGGCGCG
>WNFC01007944.1_pt1 | contig 11682 bp, 9 predicted proteins | sample 5400541 | NCBI WGS metagenome assembly WNFC01 (sample SAMN13153342, study PRJNA577476) | soil metagenome | isolation source: 120 cm saprolite under Douglas fir tree site 2 hole 2 replicate 1 | place: USA:California | collected 2015-04-18 | reverse complement strand
GATGACGCTGTCGGTGAAACGCATGAGCAGGCGATCGAGCGCGCCGCCCCGATAGCCGGCGATGAGGCCGATCGCGGTGCCGAGCAATGCGGCGGCGAGCGAAGCAGCGATGCCGATGACGAGCGAGACCCGGCCGCCCTCCATGAGGCGCATCAGCTCGTCGCGTCCGAGCTCGTCGGTGCCGAGCGGGTGGCGCCAGGACGGCAGGGCGAGACGGTCGAAGAGATCAACCGAAGCGGAGTCGAGGCCGGTGGCCCAGGCGACCAGTGGCGCGAGGAGCGAGGCGGAAGCCAGCACGATGAGCACGCCGCTGCTCGCCAGCGCCATCGGATGCCGGCGGAAGCGCCGCCAGACGGCGAGGCCCGGAGGGTTGCGTCGTGGCGTCATCGATAGCTGATGCGCGGGTCGAGCCACGCATAGGCGATGTCGGCCGCGAGATTGGCGATCAGCGTCACCAGCGTGGCGAGGAGGAGGGCGGCCAAGGCGAGGTTGAAGTCGTTGCCCATCACCGCGTCGAAGATCAGCTTGCCCATCCCGGGATAGGCGAACATCGTCTCGGTGATCAGCGCGCCAGAGAACAGCCCGCCGAACGACAGGGCGATGATGGTGACGATCGGGATCATGGCGTTGCCGAGCGCGTGATGCAGGACGACGCGGCGCTCGCTGGCGCCCTTGGCGCGCGCGGTGCGGATGAAATCCTGGCGCAGCGTCTCCGCCATCGCGGCGCGCACGAAGCGGGTATAGGAGCCGACGCTCGCCAGGGTCAGCGTCGCGACCGGCAAGGCGAGATGGCGCGCGAGATCGAGCGGCCCGCCGTCGCCGATCGTGGCGACGCCGCTCGCCGGCAGCCAACCGAGGGCGACGGCGAAGACAAGGATGAGGACGAGAGCCAGCCAGAACGGCGGCAACGAGATGCCGGCGAAACAGGCGAGATTGATCGCGTGGTCGAGCGCCGAATGCGGCCGCCGCGCCGCCGCGATCCCGCTTGGAATTGCGATGGCCAGCGCGAGCAGGAAGCTCAGCCCCATGATCAGCGCGCTGTTGCCGAGGCGCGGCACCAGCACCGGGATGGCGGGTTGGCCGAAGAGACGCGAATAGCCGAAATCGCCCTGCAGCGCCGCCGCTCCCCAAGCGAGATAGCGGTCGAGGAGCGGGCGGTCGATGCCGTAGACGATTTTCAGGCGGGCGATGTCGGCGGGCGTCAGCTTTGGATTGGACGTGATCATCAAGTCGATCGGATCGCCGGGCATCAGGCCGATCAGCCCATAGATCACGAATGACATGACCGCGAGGACGACGAGAAGCTCGGCCAGGCGCCCGGCAAGAAAGCGCGTCACCGACGCCGCCCGCCGCTCACTGCACGCGCCATTCCTCGACCCACAACGTCGTCGGATACTGGTGGCCGGTCGGCACGACGTTGATCAGCCATTTCGGCAGGACGTAGCTGTCCGAGCGAAAATAGAGCGGCAGGTCGGGAAGCTGATCGGCATAGATCTCCTCGATGCGGCGCCACAGGGCGGCGCGCTGCCGGGGATCGAGCTCGAGCTCGATGGCATCGATGAGCTGATCCATTTCGGCGTCGTGGAAGCCGCCGGCGTTCTGGCCGCCATAGCCATTGGCGGCGGTCGGAATTTCGCTCGAATGCAGCGTGCTGCGCGGCACGTTCTCGGGTGCGCTGATCCAGGCGAACATCGCCATCGAAAAGTTCCGCCGCGGCAGGCTCTGGCCGAAGAGAACGCGCGCCGGCTCGTTCCTGATGCGGACGTCGACGCCGAGCTGGCGCCATTGCGCCTGCAGCACCTGTTGCACGGTCTCGCGCGAGCGGCTGCCGGCGGTGGTGGCGAAGTCGAGCGTCAGGCGGTCGCCCGTGGCGTTGAAGCGGATGCCGCCGCGGATCGCGCCCCAGCCCGCCGCCGCGAGCAATGCCTTGGCCTTCGCCGGATCATAGTCGTAATGACGGATATCGCGCGCGTGCATCCGGTCGAGCGGGCTGATGAAGCTGTCGGCGACGACTTGCCGCCCCGCGAAGAGCTGCCGGCTGATCGCCTCGCGGTCGATGCCGTAGAGCAGCGCCTGGCGCACCCGGTCGTCGGCGAGGATCGGGTTGTCGAGATTGAGGCTGACATGCTCGTAGTTAAGCCCCGGCTTGTAGAGCACCGTGAATTGATCGCCGCGACGCTGGTCGAACGCGATCGCCTGGTCGAGCGACAACCCGAGCTCGCCGCCTATCATGTCGATCCCGCCGGAGAGCAGATTGGCCTCGAGCGCCGCGGTGTTCTCGATGGCGTAGACGACGATTCGCCTGAACGCCGGCTTCTCGCCCCACCAGGTGTCGTTCGCCTCGAGCACGATGTGCGAACCGGCCGCGACTTCGGTGATCCGATAGGGGCCAAAGTAAAGCCCGCGATTGGTCGGGTCGGTGTCGTAGAGCGTGCGGACGCGGTACTGCTCGGGGGCGGCGAAAGCGGCGCGTTCGAGATGCGCCGGCAGCAATTCGAAGTCGTTGATCGCCGCAAAATCGAAGGTGAGCTTGTCCTCGACCAAGGTAAAGGTCTTCGCGTCCTTCACCTCGATCCCGGTGATGCGGCGATAGAGCTCGGCGTTGCCGATGCCACTCAGCGGATGGCGTCCGACCTCGTAGGTGAAGAGGACGTCGGCTGTCGTCACCGGCGTTCCATCGCCCCAGCGCGCCTCGGGCTGGATGGTGTATGTGAGGCGGATCCCGTGCTTGCCGTCCGGGCCGTCGAACGGCACCGCAAGACCGTTCGCAATGGTCGGCAAGGTGGTGCAAAGCATGCACACCAGGTTCCAGCTTGCGTCGTAAACCGTGAACGGCCGCCGCGTCATTGCCAGCACGTAGACCTTTGCCGATGTCGCGTCGATCCCAGGGTTGAGCGTCGGCGGGTATTGCGTGATTCCGATCGCAAGCTCCTCCTTGCCAAGCGCGGCATCGCCGAGCGACGCGGCAGGCAGCACGAGGACGAAGAACAAGATGAGAAAGACGCGCGTCATCGGCGAAGCTCGATCGGAGCCGGGGGTATTTTCCGGCGGCGCCGTGAGCTTAACATCGTCCGCATCTCCGGCGCGAGAAGGCCGGCGGCGGCAAGGCTCGCCTCGTGGACGCGCCCGGCCTATCCTTCGGTCGGACAGGGGCAGTAGATGTCAGGTGAAACGCCATCCGTACCGGCGAACGCGGTCTTCACGATCGGACACTCGACACGCTCGATCGATGCTTTCACGTCATTGCTCGGCGAGTCGGGAGTCAATCTCTGCGTCGACGTTCGGTCAATCCCGCGTTCGCGGACGAACCCGCAATTCAATATAGAGATCCTACCGGATTCATTGGCCGCCGTCGGCATCGGATATCGGCATCTTAAGGCGCTGGGCGGGCGGCGGAGCCGCCAGGGAGACGGTGCGCCGTCGCTCAACGCGCTGTGGCGCAATGCGGCGTTCCGTAACTACGCCGATTACGCGATGACCGCACCCTTTCACGCCGGGTTCGATGAACTGCTCGCGCTCGCCAGGACACGACGCTGCGCGATCATGTGCGCGGAAGCCGTGTGGTGGCGGTGCCACCGGCGCATCATCGCCGACTACCTGCTTGCCGAGGGTGTTCCGGTTGCGCACATCATGGCGCCCCATGTCATCGAGCCGGCGCAGCCGACCGCCGGCGTCGAGAGGGCGCAGGGGCACGTGCTGGTCTATCCGCCCGCGTCGGCCACCGACCAGGGCGTACTGGATATTTGAGAGGAAGGGGCTATTTCGCCGCGATACGCAGTTCGCGTGCGATGCGCTCCATGCCGACAAGCGTATCGCGCAACATTTGGTCGGCCTGGAAGCTAATTGCCCCGAAGCTGCGCAAGAACGTATCCGAGCGCGGAAGCTGGAACATCGTCTCTTCGTCGCCGTTGTTGCCAACTGCGGCGCCGATGTGGATGACGTGCTCATGGGGCGTGAACACAAGCTCGCGCAAGGGAGCGCCCGCGCCGGTGACGTACTCGACGACACGGTGGCGCTGCGCGTTGTCGTGAGCATCGACAATCCGCATGCGATAGCTGATGCGTGTCGTCGCCGCTTCGACCAGCGCCCGCGTGAACGGCCGCAAGAACGCGTCGTCGAAGCCGAGCACGGCAGTCGGGCGATCGTCGACGGCTGCCGACCGCATCTCCAGCGTCGTCCAGAGCGAGGCGCGTCCCGCGAAATAATCGGCCGAGGCAAGATCGAGATTGATCGAGTCGATCGGCATCGGCGCGGATATGGCGCGGCTGCACATGAAGGCGAAGCAGGCGGGCTCGCGCTTGAGCGACACGATGGTGCTCTGTTCGAGATTGCAGTCCTTGAGGGTGGAGGAGTGTCCGCTCATCGCGCGCTCATTATCTCCCGAGGGCCTTCCGACTCGGCGCATGCCGAGCACCGTCGTTGTGGCCGCTCACTTGCGCACACATCTGGTTAAGAGATTGATAACGTCGCACCCATCGTCCCGGCGCGCCGTTGCCCAGAACCGGCTCGAAAATGGCGTTTTCAGTAATTGCAGCGAATTAATCTTGCAGATTTGTCTAAAATCCAAACAGATTATTGTCTTCGCAAGTCATCAAAAAACGGAATTTTAAGAGAAATGACCGAAAATCTCCGATGCGAGTCCCGCGGAGGATGAGATGAGTTCCCTAGCCCAAACGATCAGTATCGCCTTGCAAGCAGTCGGACCCGTCACCGGAGACCGGCTGCGCGATATCATCGTCGACTTCGACGGCCTCGATCTGATAGAGGAGGAGCGCTTGGCGGCGGTGGCCACCACGATTGCCACAACCGCGTGCACACACCATGCGCGGCACAAGGCGGTCTATCTCGATGCTGTTCGGACCTGGTCGCTTGAGATCGCTGCTGAACTCCGACCCGCTCCGCCGCGCCTGCGCTTCGCGGTCGAGCTCGAGCGCGTCAGCGATGGCGCCGACATCCTCATCGCGGGGATCGAGTCGTTGATCGAGTTAATGTCGACGCAATCGATCCAGACGAAAGACCGCCTGGTCACCGAGCTGGCGCTGATCTCCCGTCTGCTTGGACGCAACGACGCCAATACGATCTACATGGCGCTCAATGCCGTCGACCGCGCCGTCAATTCGCATGGTTTCACCCCCGGCGCCATTGTCTTGGTTCCTTTGCGCGATGCCAGCCAGCCGGTCGGTCGCGAGGCCAATCTGGCGTTGCTCGAACCGCGCGGCTGTGCCTGACCTGAGAGCGGCGCTGCCGGCCTAGACAGCCGGCGTTGACAGCCCTCACGCTTGCGGCTTCACTGCCCCCTCCCGCACGGAGGATTACGGGTGGCAATTTCGCACCGCAGGCAATATGCCGAGCTGCGCAGCGCGCGCTGGTACGGGGCGACCGACATGCGCTCCTTCGGTCACCGCTCGCGCACCAAGCAGATGGGTTTTAGCGCCGAGGATTACGGCGGCAAGCCGGTCATCGGCATCGTCAATACCTGGAGCGATATGAACTCGTGCCACACCCATCTGCGCGAGCGGGCGGAGGAGGTCAAGCGCGGGGTCTGGCAGGCCGGCGGTTTTCCGGTCGAGATGCCGGCGATGTCGCTCGGCGAAGCCTTCATGAAGCCGTCGACGATGATGTTCCGCAACCTTCTCGCCATGGAGACCGAGGAGTTGCTGCGCGCCAACCCGATCGACGGCGCCGTCCTGCTCGGCGGTTGCGACAAAACGGTACCGGCGCTCGTCATGGGTGCTGCAAGCATGAACCTGCCGACGATCTTCGTCCCGGCCGGGCCGATGCTGCGCGGCAATTGGCACGGCAAGCCGCTCGGCAGTGGCAGTGACGTGTGGAAATACTGGGCCGATCTGCGCGCCGGCGTGATCGACCAGCAGGACTGGCAGGAGATCGAGGACGGCATCGCGCGTTCCGCGGGCACCTGCATGACGATGGGCACCGCATCGACCATGGCGGCGATGACCGAGGTTCTCGGGCTTACCATCCCAGGCGCCTCCTCGATTCCGGCAGTGGACTCCGCGCACGCACGGATGGCGACGGCGAGCGGGCGGCTCATTGTCGAGATGGTGTGGCGGGATCTGAAGATAAACGATCTGCTCACCAAGGCGGCGTTCGACAATGCGGTCACCACGCTGATGGCGATCGGCGGCTCGACCAACGCCGTCATCCACCTCGTCGCTATGGCAGGCAGAGCCGGAGTCGATCTGCCTCTCGATCGCTTCGACGAGCTGGCGCGGACCACCCCGCTCCTCGCCAACATGCGGCCATCGGGTAAGTATCTGATGGAAGATTTCTACTATGCCGGCGGATTGCGCGCTCTGTTGCGTCAGCTCGGCGGCAAGCTCGACACGAGTTGCCTTGCCGTCAACGGCAGAACGCTCGCCGACAACGTCGCGCGCGCCGAGATCTACAATGACGACGTCATCCGCTCGCCCAATGCCGCGCTGCAGGCAGAAGGGGGGCTCGCCGTGTTACGCGGAAACCTCGCCCCCAATGGGGCGGTGATCAAACCCTCGGCGATGGAGCCGCATCTGCTGAAGCATAGCGGTCGCGCCGTCGTCTTTCGCGACTACAACGACATGAGTGCGCGGATCGACGGTCCCGACCTCGAGGTCACCGCCGATTCGGTCCTCGTGTTGCAGAATGCCGGTCCGCAGGGTGGACCGGGCATGCCGGAATGGGGCCAGCTGCCGTTGCCCAAGAAGATCCTGAAACAGGGCGTTCGCGACATGCTGCGCATTTCCGACGCGCGGATGAGCGGTACAAGCTATGGCGCTTGCGTCCTGCATGTCTCGCCGGAATCCTTCGTCGGCGGGCCGTTGGCGTTGGTTCGCGATGGCGATGTTATCGAACTCGACGTCGCGGCGCGTACGCTCCATCTCGCCATCCCGGACGACGAATTGGCGCGCCGCAAGGCAGCGTGGAAGGCACCGAAGCCGCATTACGAACGCAGTTATGGCGCTCTCTTCGCCGCTCATATCGGCCAGGCAGAGAAGGGCTGCGATTTCGACTTCCTGGCCAACCACACCCCGGTGAAGGAACCGGAAATTCATTAGGAGCTCTCAGCTGTCAGCCCTCAGCCAATGGTCGACATTGGCGCAGGCCGAAGCTGATGGCTGATAGCTAAGGGCTTGTTCATGATCGACGATCTGCCGACGAATAGCTTCAAGCGGGCGCTGGCGGCAGGAAAGCCTCAGATCGGCTTGTGGCTCAGCATGACCAGCCCGGTCGCCACGGAGCTGGTCGCCGGCGCCGGCTTCGACTGGGTGCTCGTCGACATGGAGCATTCCGCCAACGATCTGACCGACGTGGTGGCGCATCTGCGTGCCGCCGTGGGCGGCACGGCCGAGCCGGTGGTTCGCGTTCCCTGGAACGAGCCGGTGTTGGTCAAACGGCTCCTCGACGCCGGCGCGCGCAGTCTCCTCTTTCCCTTTGTCCAGTCAGCCGAGGAAGCGCGCCGTGCCGTCGCCGCGACGCGCTACCCGCCCAAGGGCATCCGCGGCGTCGCCGGGACGACGCGGGCCAACCGCTACGGCCGGGTCAAGGACTACGCGGGGCGCGTCGAGGGCGAGCTCTGCGTCCTCGTCCAGGTCGAAACGCAGCAGGCGCTCGGCGAGATCGAGGCGATCGCCGCGATCGACGGGATCGATGGTTTGTTCATCGGCCCCGCCGATCTCTCCGCTTCGATGGGCCATATCGGCGATTGGCAGCGGCCGGAGATATGGCAGGCGATCATCGCCGCCGGCCAACGCATCCGCAAGGCTGGGAAGGCGCCGGGATTCCTCAGCGCCCGTGAGGACGAGTGTCGCAAGGTTCTCGACGCCGGGTTCCAGTTCGTTGCCGTCGGCAGCGATGTCGGCATCCTTGCCCGCCAAAGCGAAGCGCTGGTGCGCACGTATAAGAAGTAATGTCCGGCGCGCCTGGCGCGATCGGTCCTCAACAAGCAAAGGTCGAAGTGGCTGCGGCCGCATCGCCGCAGCGGCAAAGAGCCTCGCTCACCCGCTCCGGCAGGTCCCGGCGCCGCGCAATGGCGAGGCGGTGGGGCCCGGGATGGTCGTGCAGGATGGCAAGCAGCTCCTGCTCGCCCAAAACCTGCGAGTCCTCGATGAACGGCACCGCGATTTCGGCCTTGTCGTTGGCGAGCGCCAGAGCGATATCGCGCGGCAATAGCGGCGCGTGCCTCAAACACTCGGCGAGCAGCCGGCGGACAAGGACCTCGCTGTCGTAGCGCAACAGGCGAAACGCCTCCTCGGCGACGGTTCGTCCCGCCGCGTCGAGCGCGCCGCGCGAGTAGACCGCGGCAAGCCGTTCGGCGTGCTTGGCGCGGACCGCGAGATTCGACGCCTCGAGCAGGCGAAGCAGATCTTGGCGGGGCGGAACCTCGACTTGGGCCAATAGACACTCCATCCAATTTGTGGAGTGAAGTTTGGCCCGTGTCTGGTTAAATCTGAATTAAGAGGCGACAAGATAAAGGTTAGGATTCTACCTACGCTCGAGTACGTCTGTTGCTAATTAGCGGAAACCGTCACAAATTAGCTCGGGCTTGCAGAATAACGCCGTGAAATTCAGTGGCAAAATTGTGTCATTCCTTAGTCATCGCTGTGTTTCCTTATATAGACAATGCTCAATGCTTACGAGACCGCATCGGCCCGCTCGAGCGCCTCTTCCGCGGCAAGCCATTGCACTTCGGCGTCCCGCAGGCGCCGCGCCAATTCGGCCTGGCGCTGCACGAGCACGGCGACGCCGTCGCCGCCGGCATAGGTCAGCGGGTCGGCAAGCCGCCGCTCGAGGGTGCGGTGCTCGGCAGTGAGCTGCTCGACGATTTTTTGCGCGTCGTGGACCCGCCGCCGCAACGGCGCGAGCTCGCGGCGTCGTTCCGCCGCGGCACGGCGCTCGCCGCGCCGCTCGACGGCGTCGCCTTTGGAACGGGCGGGTCTTCCGGCGCTACGCGATTCCAGCAGATGATTGCGGTAATCCTCGAGGTCGCCCTCGAAGGTCCGCACCGTTCCGTCGGCGACCAGCCAGAGGCGGTCGGCGGTGAGCTCGAGCAGGTCCCAATCATGCGTGATGAGCACGACGGCGCCGGCGAAATCGTTGATCGCTTCGACCAAGGCCTCGCGCGCCGCGATGTCGAGGTGGTTGGTCGGCTCGTCGAAGACCAGCAAGGGCGGCGCGGCATGGGTGATGAGGGCGAAATTGAGCCGCGCCTTCTCGCCGCCGGACAGGTCGCGCACCGGGACGAGCGCCTTCTCCTGACCGAAACCGAAGCGCCCGAGCCGCGCACGCACCGCCGATTCGCCGGAATTGGGCATCAGATCGGCCAAGTGCTGGAGCGGCGTGCGGTCGGCTTCGAGATCCTCGATCTGATGTTGGGCGAAAAAGCCGCAGCGCAGCTTCGCGTGGCGCACCTCGTGGCCGGAGAGCCGCGCCAGGCGCCCGGAAATCAGCTTGGCTAGGGTCGACTTGCCGTTGCCGTTGGCGCCGAGCAGCGCGATCCGGTCCTCGGGGTCGAGGCGCAGATTGAGACCGCGGAGCACGGGAACGCCGGGAGCGTAGCCGACAGCGACATTCTCGAGCGCGAGCAGCGGTGGGGCGAGTTCGGCCGGTTCCGGGAAGTCGAAACGGACGCTCGGGTCTTCGGCGATGCGCGCCACCGGCTCGAGCCGCGCGAGCGCCTTGATGCGGCTCTGCGCCTGGCGTGCCTTCGAGGCCTTGGCACGGAAGCGGTCGATGAAGGCCTGAAGATGGGCGCGCTGCTCGCTCTGCTTGGCTGCCAGCGCCTCGCGCTGTTCCAGCCGCTCGCGCCGCGTCCGTGCGAACGTATCGTAGCCGCCGCTATAGAGCACGAGCTTGCGGTCGTCGAGATGGAGAATGTGGTCGGGTACCGCGTTGAGAATGTGGCGGTCGTGGCTGATGATGATGAGGGTGCGCCGCCAGTCGCGCAGAAAGGCCTCCAGCCACAACGTCGCCTCGAGGTCGAGATGGTTGGTCGGCTCGTCGAGCAGCAGCAGGTCCGGCTCGGCGAAGAGCGCGGCGGCGAGGGCGACGCGCATCCGCCAACCGCCGGAGAAGGTCGACAGCGGGCGTTCCTGCGCCGCGGCGTCGAAGCCGAGTCCGGCGAGGATGATCCCGGCCCGCGCCGGCGCCGAATGGGCATCGATATCGAGGAGCCGCGCGTGGATTTCACCGATACGATGCGGGTCATGCGCCTCGTCGGCCTCGTGCAGGAGCGCGGCGCGCTCGAGATCGGCGGCGAGCACCATCTCGACCGGTGTCGCATCGCCGCCGGGCGCCTCCTGCTCGACCGTGCCGACGCGCAGGCCCTTCTGCACGCCGATCTCGCCGGCATCGGGTTGCAGCTCGCCGAGGATAAGATGAAACAGGGTCGACTTGCCGGCGCCGTTGCGTCCGACGAGCCCGACTTTCCAGCCGGAATTGATCTGCGTGCCGGTGGCCTCGATCAAGGTGCGCCCGCCGATTCGGTAGGTGAGATCGGAAAAATTCAGCATGGGGCGCGCGTCATAGCATGAAGCACTGGCATCGGGTAAAAAAGTGATGGTGCGCAGAGGAGCGGGGAGCAGAGTGATCGGGTGCTTACGTCTACATCCTGCGCTGCGCCGACGGCTCCTATTGCGTCGGCAGCACGCGCGTCGAGCTCGAGCAGTGCATCGGCCAGCACAATGCAGGGCATTTTGGCGGCCACACGCTCAAGCGGCGTCCCGTCACTCTCGTGTATCATGAGCGCTTCGATTGCATCACGGACGCCGTCGCCGCCGAGCGACAGTTGAAGGGATGGGGCCGGGCGAAGAAAGAAGCGCTGATCCGTGGCGATTTCGATCTGCTGCGGTCACTTGCGTGGGGATGGGATAAGACATAGAAGCGGGCATGGTCCTTCGACTCGGGCCTGGCGGCCCGGCTCAGGACGAGGGGAGTTGTAATGTCGATTTCATTGAACCTCATCCTGAGCCGCCTGCGCAGCAGGCGAGTCGAAGGATTGGCCGCAAGCTCGGACGCTCCGAGGCGACCATCGTGAGCCTGGCAGAACATGCGCATAGGGGCCAGACCGCGCCCGACGATCGCGCCCGCGCGGTGCTGCGCCAGGTCTTCGGCTACGACAGCTTCCGCGGCCACCAGGAAGCGGTCATCAACCACGTCATCGACGGCGGCGATTGCCTGGTGCTGATGCCGACGGGCGGCGGCAAGTCGCTGTGTTTTCAGATCCCGGCTCTGGTGCGGCCGGGAACCGCCATCGTGGTTTCGCCGCTCATCGCACTGATGAAGGATCAGGTCGACGCGTTGCGCCAGGCGGGGGTGCGCGCCGCCGCGCTCAACTCCTCCCTCGGCATGGGCGAGGCGGCGGCGATCGAGCGCGCCATGCGCAATGGCGAGCTCGATCTCGTCTACGTCGCCCCCGAGCGCCTGGTGACGCCGCGCTGCCTCGAATTGCTGGCCGATATCGAGATCGCGCTCTTCGCCATCGACGAGGCGCATTGCGTCTCGCAATGGGGTCATGATTTCCGCCCCGAATACCTTCAGCTCTCGCTGCTGCACGAGCGCTTTCCCGACGTGCCGCGTATCGCGCTGACGGCGACGGCGGACGGGCCGACGCGGCGCGACATCGTCGAGCGTCTGGCGCTCGGCGGGGCGCGCATCTTCGCCGCCGGCTTCGACCGTCCGAACATCCGC
>WNFC01008629.1_pt1 | contig 11684 bp, 9 predicted proteins | sample 5400541 | NCBI WGS metagenome assembly WNFC01 (sample SAMN13153342, study PRJNA577476) | soil metagenome | isolation source: 120 cm saprolite under Douglas fir tree site 2 hole 2 replicate 1 | place: USA:California | collected 2015-04-18 | reverse complement strand
ATGAACAGCATCTTGTCGGCGATGATGGCGCCGTTGGGGCGGTGGGTCCCGGCGCAGATGCCGGTGAGGATGTGCAGGTTGATGCCGCGCGCGTGCAGCTGGTCTTCCAGCAGCACGAGCAGTTCCTTCATGGAGCGGGCGACCCGGTCCGGCTTATAGATCACTAGCGTGTCGTCCGCCTGCAGCTTGTCCAGTGCCTCGCCCAGCTTCGGCCGGGCGTCGCGGGTGCTGGCGGTCTCCACGACGATCTCCCGGCAGTGCGCTGCGGCGAGCGCGTCGAGCTGCGCCTGGTGTTCCTGTGCCCGAGTGGAGACCCGGGCGTAGCCGATGCGGACGCTGTTGTCGTAGGCGGGCGCGGCAGTCATGGTGTCGATCGTCTCGGATACCGTCCCGATACCTTCGGTGCGACACGCGGTTTCGGGACTAGTTTCTGCCGTTTCCGGGACGACGGGCCCGGGCATCACCAATCCCGCCGCGGCACCATACGCAACTAGCTCGCTTTGGCTGCGCGCACCCGTGCTCTGCCGCATCGCGCTGAAATGATCCTCAACGGTGCGGGTGGAAATCCCCAGACGGCGGGCTATCTGCTTACTGGACAGGCCCTGGCCTGCCAGCTGCAACACCTCGGCCTGGCGTGCGGTCACGGACATGGCCGCCGTGGATGCTGCTATGGCCAGCTGGTGAATGTCCCGGTGCCCGCCATCGCGTTTCCTCATCGCACGCAGGCTCCTGCTGGCTTCCGGGCATGAGCGTGCAGGTTCCTGCTGCCTTCCGTGCATGAACGCCCGCCGTGCCCAAGCCATGACACAAGCAGGCACATTACCAACCGTAAGTAAACATGTAAAGACCGTAATTTCCCGGTATGGACAAGCCTCACCGCTTGCGGAAGCGTCACCAAGAGCGCCGTGCGAATTCGCCGGTACATCTAGAGGAGCCCCTATGAACCCCAGCTCGCACCGCAAGCGCCGCCGCTGGCTGGCCGTGGCCGCCGCGGCAGTAGCAGTACCCGCGCTGACCCTGGCCCTGTCCGGCGCCGCGCAGGCAGGCACGCTCGGAGCCGCCCACCGGACGTCCACGGCAGTGGCGGCGATCACGACGCCGAACTGCCCGAATGCCACCCTGTGCGCCTACCAGAACAAGGACTACAACAACAACGGCGCGTCAGGCACACAGTGGAACTACCCCTACAACTCCACTCCGCACCTTCAGTGGGTCTGGATCGGGTCGTCGGCAAATGACCAATTCAGCTCCTTGAACAACAACCGCGCCTGGGTTAGCTACGTCAACAAGTCCTGCCCGGCGGGCAACCAGACACACGCGTGGGCCGGCGGAGCCCATCCCTCGAATTTGCAGAACTGGACGTGGCCAAACGGCACTAACATGAACGACAGTATTTCGGCCATCGCACTGGGCACCAGCAGCACGATCCAAGGGATCTCTTCCGGCTCATGCTGATCATCGCCCGCGCGGCGGATCGTGATCAGAGCTGCCCTGAGCCGGCAGCGGTGTCCGCAGTCGCATGAGGGAGAGCCAGTGCCGGACCCGCGCCCTGCTGATCAGTATTGCCAGCGCTGGCGTACTGCTCGCCGGGTGCGGGTCCGGCACGGCGGTCACCCAGGCAGCGCCCGGTGCCAGCGCCGCCTTCGCCGCCAACCCCCGGTTGCAGGCCACCGGCCTGCCGCAGCCGCCGCCCGGGCACGCTCCTGCGGTTGCCCAGGCGCTCGCTGCCCGCTGGGCCGCCGCACCGTGGCACGCCTCCAGCGCTGACGCCGCGACCGTATTCCGGGTCATCGACTACACCGCCACCGTGTTCAGTCCTGGAATCCCCGGCGGGTTCACTGCTTTCATCACCACCAGGCGAACTGTCGTGGTCAGCGCCGCATCGGCGGCCGCTATCACGGCGAGTAACGCCGCATCACCTCGGTTCGCCACGCCGGCCGACCGGGTGCTGTGGAAGGAGGCCGGCCGCCCGTCGCTGGGGCAGGCGCCCGCCACCGGCCAGACGCAAGCCATTCCCGCCGGCGATTACACCTTCCTGCCGCAGGGCCGCACTCTGACCTACCGGCAGGCTGCAGGCCTGCCTGGTACGCCAGGCGGGCTCGCCGCAGTGATCCTGGCCCACTTGCGCGCGTACGCTGGCCGATATCCGCCGGCCAGCCTGACTCTCAGGCAACTGGCCTACCTGATCGCTACGGCGCCACTAACCAAGGCAGCACGCTCGGCGGCCTGGCAAGTCGTGGGCTCGCTGCCCGGGCTGCGTATCTGCCAGACCTGGCCCGGGCCGCTACAGCCCCGCACAGTCGAGCTGTGCCTGGCATCCGCCGACGATGAAACCCTGGTCAACATTGATCTCGGCACCGCGTCGATCCTCAGCATCTCGGACCGGCTTCTCCGGCCATCGCCGATGTACCCGCACGTTGCCGCCGGCACGATAGTGGGATCGGCCACCTTCGTCACCAGCTGAACGAGCGCAGCGCTCCGCCCGGCGGGTACCGGACCCGCACGCAGGAGGCCGCAGGAATCCAGGACGCCGAGGACACGGCCGTTACTATCGGGAGGATCCCGCAGACTCCTGGCTACCGGGCTGACCAAGTTCCTGGCCTCGGCCCACAGCGCGTTCGGCGGTGGAGGTGCGCTCCATCTCAGCAAACAGTGCCAGGAGCAAGAAGGCGATACGGCCCATGCCCTGGTCGGTGGTGTTGATCGGCAGCGGGTCGGCCAGGGACCGCACGCCAATACCGCGCCCGGCCAGGTCGTGGACTGGTTCGCCTCATGCGGTTCCTCCAAGACGCCCGCAGCCGCAGCGTCCTGCGCACGGTCGGACCCGCCTACCAGTTCCGCCACGCCCGCCTGCAAGACCGTCTGGCCGCCCAGGAGTCGGCAACTGTGCAGGCTCCCGGCGAACCCGCCTGGCGGCGGGAGACGCTGCAACGCCTACAACGGAAGCACCGCCGCAAGCGTCGTATAGCAGCGAAGATCTCCTGACAGGCACCGGTCAGCGGGCCCGGCCGGCTACCGGGCCCGCTGACCCGGCTTGCCTGCCGGAGCTGACAGCCGGCCGTACATGCGGCGGCCAGCCGATTATGGTTCTCGCAGAGGCCATCAGGACGCCGCTTAACGCTGAAGATTTCGCGCCATTAACCGCTGAAGATCACACCCTCCGGGCCGTGATCGGAGTGCTCAGCCGACAGAAGTTGATCATGTCGAGAATCGTTCGATTTACAACACCGAGAGCACGCCCCGGGGGAAATCAGCCCAGGTCGCCATCCGCGTACGCCCAGCCTGTCCGACCCGGTCGGCCATCGGGTGCGTAGCGGGCGGCTGTTCCACTTCCAAGGTTGCGGAACGGTGACCTGTTCGCCCGTTAGCCCCCGCCTTCGGTGCTAATGAACGCAAGATGGCTGGTACCGCAGCTGGGGGATGTACTGGTTCCACTGTCGGGGTGTGAGGCCTCCGGCTGTCGCGCAAATCCGCTGGATGGCGTACTGGACGTTCAGGTTCCAGAGCCGGGTCGTGCCGTCGCTGCTGTCGGTGGCCAGCGTGTGCCCGTCGGGGCTGAACGCCACCGAGACAGCGGTGCTGCCGGTCGGGAGCTGGCCGAGCGGCCGAGGGTGCGCGGGATCGGTGACGTCCCACTGCCGGACCGCGCCGTCATCGTTGCCGGTGGCCAGCGTGTGCCCGCCGGGGCTGAACGCCACCGAGTCAACGGCGCTGGTACCCGTCAGGGGCTGGCCGAGCGGGCGGGGGTGCGCGGGATCGGTGACGTCCCACAGCCGGACCGCGCCATGGGGGTCGCCGCTGGCTAGCGTGTGCCCAATAGGGCTGAACGCCATCGGGTACACGCCGAGGCCGGCGCCGGTCGGGGCCTGGCCGAGCGGGCGGGGGCGCGCGGGATCGGTGACGTCCCACAGCCGGATGGTGCCACCGGCGCCGCTGGTGGCCAGCGTGCGCCCGCCGGGGCTGAACGCCACCGAGTACCCGGCGCTGCCGGTCGGGAGCTGGCCGAGCGGGCGGGGGTGCGCGGGATCGGTGAGGTCCCACAGCCGGATGGGGCCGCGGGCGCCGCTGGTGGCCAGCGTGCGCCCGCCGGGGCTGAACGCCACCGAGTCGACGGGGGTGCCGGGGCCGGCGCCGGTCGGGGCCTGGCCGAGCGGGCGGGGGCGCGCGGGATCGGTGACGTCCCACAGCCGGATGGTGCCGTCGATGCTGCTGGTGGCCAGCGTGCGCCCGCCGGGGCTGAACGCCATCGACGCGCCGGGGCCGGCGCCGGCCGGGGCCTGGCCGAGCGGGCGGGGGCGCGCGGGATCGGTGAGGTCCCACAGCCGGATGGGGCCGTCGAAGCTGCTGGTGGCCAGCGTGTGCCCAATAGAGCTGAACGCCACCGAGTACACGGCGCTGCCGGTCAGGACGCTCTGAGGGAGGCTCCAAAGGCGGATGGCGCCAATGGCGCTGACGGTGGCCAGCGTGCGTCCGCCGGGGCTGAACGCCACCGAGTCCACGGGGGTGCCGGCGCCGGTCACGGCCTGGCCGAGCGGGCGGGGGTGCGCGGGATCGGTGACGTCCCACAGCCGGACCGCGCCCTCGGTGCTGCCGCTGGCCAGCGTGTTCCCAATGGGGCTGAACGCCACCGAGTACACGGCGCTGCCGGTCGGGAGCTGGCCGAGCGGGCGGGGGTGCGCGGGATCGGCGACATCCCACAGCCGGACTGTGCCCGGGGCGCTGACGGTGGCCAGCGTCCGCCCGCCGGGGCTGAACGCCACCGGATACGGGTTCCCGGCGCCGGCCGCCAAGAGCGAGGACAGGGGGGTGTTTTCGGTGCTCAGCAGGCGTGAGGCGGCGTCCGGTGTCGGCTGGATGCGGTAGGCGGCGAGGTTCAGCTGTGCCGCGAGCGATGTGTCACTGGTGCCGTACTGGAGGGCTTCAGCAATCACCTGGTTGTAGATGGCCTGGTCTCGCTGCCGGATCGCGACCGCCCGCTGAGAGAAGGCGAAGCCCGCTGCCACGCCTGCCAATACGGTCAGCAGGGCCAGGAGGGCCAACGCGCTCCGCCGCCAACGGGTGCTCTGGGCAGCGGCCCGTTCGCTGGCCTGCAGGAAGCCGCGCTGGATGCCGGTGAGGGCGGGGGAACGCGCCGGGTCGGCGGACCACCGGGTCACCGCCTGCTGGAGGGAGGCCAGCTGCGCCCCCCGGTACAGGAAGGACGGGTCGTCACCGCTGTCGCGCCAGGCAGCGACCGCGTCGGCCAGCTGGCCGTGCAAGATCCAGCTAGCCTGGTCCTCCCCCAGCCAGCCACGCAGCCGGGGCCAAGCCCGCAGCAGCACATCATGAGATAGCTGAGCCGTATCGCCATCCAGGACGGCCAGGCGCTCGGCGGCGAACGCGTCCAGCACGGCGTCAATGCCGGAGCGGGTCGCGCCCGGCAGCCCGGCATACAGGTCCCCCCGGGTGACCGGGCGGCGGGCCAGCCCGCCATCGCGGCTGGCCACCGTCATGCGGCGCAGCACCTCCCGGGCGATCACCTGCTGCCCGGCCGGCAAGGCGTCATAGGCCCGGTCGGCGCCGGTCTGCACGGCGTGACTGACGCCCCCTGCCTGGGCGTAGCCGCGGCTGGTCAGCCGGTCCCCCTCGCGATGCTCCCAGGTCAGCGCCATCGCCTGGGACAGCAGCGGCAGCACCCCGGCCGAACGATCCCCGCCCGCCACCCGCAGATCCCCCAAGATGGCCTCGGTCAGCGCCGGGTCGATGCGCAACCCGGCCGCCTCCGCCGGCCCGGTCATCGCCACCCGCAGCTCAGATTCGGTCATCGGCCCGACCACGAACAGGCCGTCTTGCAACGCGCCCACCAGCTCAGGAAAGGCGGCGCACCGGTCACAGAAATCCCCGCGCACCGCGAGCACCACCAGCGCGGGCGGCACCTGCCCCGGGCCGGCCGGGTTGGCGGCGGCCGAGCACAACGCCGTGATGAACGCCTGCCGGGTCGCCTCCCCGCCGACGTCGGGGTTCAGGGTGAAGACCTGCTCGAACTGGTCGGCGATGAGCACCAGCCGCGCGGGACCGTCATCGGATGTCGGCGGCCGTTCATCGCGGCGGGCCGTGGCGGCCAGCACCGCCGACCGGATGGCCAGGTGCGCCTGGTCCGGGTGCCGGGCCAGCGCATCCCGGACCGCCAGGGCGTCCGGGCCGCCGACAGCGGCCAGGCGAGCGGCCAGTTCGGTGAGCGGGTCCTTGGTCGGCGTCATGACGATCCGGGGCCACCGGTCCGATCCCGGGACCTGCTGGCCCCGGGCCAGGATCGGCAGCAGCCCGGCCCGCAGCAGCGAGGACTTCCCCGCCCCCGACGCCCCGGTGACCACCACCAGCCCGCCGCTGGCCGCCCGGGCGGCCAGCTTGGCCGCCAGCTCGGCGGACAGCCGCTCCCGCCCGTAGAACACCTCCGCATCGGACTCGCGGAACGGCAGCAGCCCCCGGTACGGACACGCGGGCGGCCTCTGTGCGGCTCTGTGATCCGCGCCCGGCGTCCTGCCTTCCCGCGCTGCCAGCACGTCCCCGGCCGGGCCGCGGCCGCGGGCCGCCGCCACGAACAGCTCCCGAACCGGCCCGGCCAGGCCCAGCGCCCCGGCGAGCAACTCGGCGGTGTCCTTGCGGGCGGTGCGGCTGATGCCCCGTTCCAGGTCACTGACCGACCGCGGGCTTAGCTGCGCCGCCTCGGCCAGCTCCTCCTGCGTCAGCCGCGCCCCGGCCCGCAGCTGCCGCAGCAGCCCGCCGAAACTCAGCGCAGCCGGCTCCGTCATGCCCGACACCCCCAGCAGGCCCGCACCCTGCCGTCCGGCACGGTGCGCAGGACTTACCCAACCATAATCCGGGCCCGGCCATCCCGGCCATGTCCCGCTACCCAGGCCGGCCGGAGATGGGCCGCCCGGCCACGTCCGGGGCCGGTCACCGCGAGCACTGCGGCAGCCATCAGGATCTGGGCTATTCCCCGTGGGGAATAGCAATCTCCGGCCACGGTCGGCGCCATCGGCAGGAAAGCTCCGGCCTGGGCTGGTTCCACCATGGCCCGAAGCCCGGCCGGTCACCACACGGGGAAGCCCACGGATGAGCCACGGGAGGACCCACGGGATTGCGCCGACGGCCCTCCTGAGCTGCGCAAACGCAAGAGCCGATAGAGGAACGCCCGCCGGTGTCTGTGGCGGAGTCAGTGCCATTACCTGGGTTAAGCAATCCTCGTTGAGTTCGTCGCCAGCCGCCAGCGTCCCGCTGTCCCGATCGGGCCTGGCGAAGGGCTTCCGATGCCGCCGATCCTGCCGACACGCCGCGATGCGCGGCCTGGTACGGGACTGCGCCATGCGCTCATCACCGGAGTCAGCGCGGTTCAGATCCGAGGTAAAGAGCCCTCGGTCAGCTGCTGGAGCTGTCGCCGCCACCGGGGTGCAGCAGCCAAGCTGGCCGCCGGGCGGGCCCATTACGCGGTGTGGGTACCGGGCCAGACCCAGGCCATCAGACCCCTGCGGGCAGGCGCTCAAGTGTGCCCGGCCTGCTGGCGAAGCTCTGTCCTCGGCGCCCGCCGAGGGAACCAGGGTGGAACCGTCCTTCACGCCCTTGATGCGCGAACGGGACTTCAGACACCGGCGGGCACTCTCCTATCGGCTCTTGCGTTTGCGCAGCTCAGGAGGGCCGTCGGCGCAATCCCGTGGGTCCTCCCGTGGCTCATCCGTGGGTTTCCCCGTGTGGTGACCGGCCGGGTCTCCGGCCACGATGGGGGCCGGGCGGGAGATCTATCGCCAAACCGGCGGCCTTGCTGCCGCCATGTGACGAGCCTGGCTTCCGGGCTGGCGCCGCGTGATCAACAGAGAAGGGGAACAACCATGCCATACCAACCGGTCAGCTTCGACAACGCAGAGGTGCTGAGAGTGCCTCTTGTGGACGGCCAGATCCTGTACCTCTGCAACGGGGTAGCCGTGGTGAACTTCGGCGCGACTGGCACCGACTGGCGCCGCGACGATCTCACCTTTGTCGTGCCAGACCAGGGTGGCGCATCACCCCTCAACGTCGGCACCTTCGAGGACTCGACCGTCATCCTCACCCCGGCCACGATCGAGAGCAACGATGGCAGCGACGAGGTCGGGTGGGGAGTCGACACGGCCGATACCGTTCTTGACGCAAACAACACCGTCCGGGTGACCGCGCGCACCGTGGTGAAAGGCGACCCTGTCGTCAACATCCTCCGCATCGCCTACCAGGTCAACATCCTCGGGTCAGCGGTTATCACCTGACGCTCCACACTGCAGGCCACGGCGCACCGGGTCCCGTCAGCCAGCCGGGCGGGCCGGCACGCGGCCAAGCGAACGGACAGGGGACGCAGGACCGCGCACGCGGTGGAACTGGCCGGGAAGCTCCCGGCCAGTTCCGGACAGGCAGGAAGAACCAGATCATGACCGCCGAGACACCCAGCGCCGCGGCGCAGCCCGGCCCCGCCAGGTCCCCCGCTGCGGTGGCACATCCCGCCAGGCACCACCAGCGCAGCGAGCACACCAGCCGCGTCCCTCGGGCACCTGCGCGGACCGGCGCTGAGCCGGCGCGCGATGAAGGGGCGGTCGTTCACCTGGTGACCCGGGCCCGCAACGGCGACAAGCAGGCGTGGGACGCGCTGGTCGAGCGATACGCCCCGCTGATCTGGTCGATCTGCCGCCGGTACCGGCTGAAGGACACCGACGCCCACGACGCCGCCCAAAGCGTCTGGCTGCACCTGCTGAACCACCTGGACGGCCTCCGCGACCCCGCCGCGCTTCCCGGCTGGCTGTCCACCACCGCCCGGCGCGAATGCGCCCGGGTGCTGCGCGCCGCGGCGGGATCCACCCCGGCCGGGTACGTCCCGGATGCCGAGACCCTCCCCGATGAGCGGGCCGCGACGGCAGACCAGGAGCTGCTGGAGGCCGAGCAGCACGCTGCACTGCGCGAGGCGTTCGCGGCCCTGCCGCCACCTGGCCAGCGGCTGCTTGCCATGCTGACCGCTGACCCGCCTGTCCCCTACGCCGAGATCAGCGCCAGGCTGGGCATCCCGGTCGGCAGCATCGGGCCGACCCGCCGCCGCTACCTGGACAAGCTGCGCCGCCATCCGGCCAGCGCGGCGCTGATCGACCCCGACGGCGACGCCGCAGGAAGTTGGTGATATAGAAGCCGCAGCCTTGCCAAGCCGGCAGATCCTACCTGCAACAACATGAGGCGCCGACCGGCTCTCGCGGTCCTTTCGATACCGGCCGGGCCTGCCGCTCGCGGTGCAGGCCGACCGTCACCGTATCCAGCCTGTCGAGATAACGAACGATTCTCGACATGATCACCAGCGGCGGCCCGGACCGGGCGCAGGGCCGCCCGGTGACTGTCGGAAAAGGCGTTGCAAAGTCGGCGTGTCCTCCCCCGCTGGCTGGCGAGCTGGCCGCGGCGGTCACGGAACACCCGGCCGCCGGTAGCGCGGGGCTGAGAACGGCGGTCGGCTCGCGTTCGCTTTCCGGCGGCGGCCTTCCTCGATCCAGGCCGGAATCGCCTCGGGGTCGGCCCCGGCCTGACGGCACAGCCAGGCGGACTGCCGGGCGATCGGCTCGTTAAGCTCTCTCTCGGATGTGCCCTCGAGGATGCCGGCTACCTCGGCCAGCGGGTCGCCGCGCCCGTACGCGAGCTCGCGGAGCTCGGCCACCGCCGCGGCTTCCTCCTCCCCGGTCAGCTCGCGCCATCTGGCGTGATGCCCGGCGGTGCCGGTGAGCTGCGCGACGAGGATGCGGGCACGATCCGGACTGCGGTCAGCCATGTTTCCAGTGTCGCTGACCTGTACGGAAATCTGGCGCCGAACTGCGAAGACAGGGCAGGTTCGCAGCGGTAGGTCAGGTTTCTGTCTTATGTAACATCGGGCGTGCCGAAGGGCGTGTCTGTCCGGCGGCCCGGCGCGACGGTGACCGTTACGACGACGGGCTGGTCGAGCGCGGGACCGCCTTCCTGGATCGCGCGCAGCGCGAGGTGCTTGCCGATGCAGCCCTGGCAGACCAGGAACGGCCGCTTGCCCGGCTGGTTGTATTTCTCGCCGAGCACGTGGAGGTCGGCGTCCCGCTCGCGGCACATCACGCAGTCGTTGCGCGCGTGCGGGTAAGGCAGCGCGGTCACTGGCTGGCCTGGTCGCCGGGCTGCTGGCTCGCCCGGCCGCGCCGGGCCCGGCCGGGAGCATCCGGCCCGGCTTCGCCGACGGCGCGGAGCTGGCCGAGCTCGGCCCGGGCGGCGGCCAGCTCGCGTTCGTCCCGTTCGGCCCGCTCGCGCAGCTCGGCGCGGGACTCCTCAAGTACCCGGGCGCGGTCCTCGAGCGCCGCGCGCAGTTCCTCCCGCTCGCGGGCGGCATCGGCGCGGGCTTGGGCGTACTCGGCGGCCGCGTCGGCCAGGCGCTGCTCGGCAGCCTGCCCGCGGGCGACGGCGTCGGCCAGGCGGCCAGTGATCTCCTCCCGTTCCCGGGCGGCGTCGGCTCGGACCTGGTCCAGGTCGCGCGCGGCGGCCTCGCGGACCCGGGCGGTCTCGGCCCGGGCATCCTCGGCCTGGGCCCCGGCCGCAGCCGCGCGCCGCCGGGCCTGCTCGGCATCGGCGCGGGCCTGGTCGCGGGCGGTCTCGGCGGCCCGGACGAGGTCCTGGGCTTCGGCCCGGGCCTGGCCGGCTTCCTGACGTGCCTGCCCGATCTCGCGGTCGGCGCGGGCCTGCGCCTCGGCGATGCCGGCGGCCTTGCCGGCCTCGGCCTCGGCGACCGCCTCCTCCCGCTCGGCCTGGGCGGCCCGGACCTGCCCGGCGGCGGCCTCGCGGGCCCGCTCGACCTCGGCGTCGGCCTCGGCCCGGGCCAGCGCGGCCTGCTCGAGGGCCGCGGCGGCGCGCTGCTCGGCCTGCTCGCGGGCGGCCTCGGCGGCCTGCAGCTGCTCATCCATCTCCGACGCCGCGGCGCGGGCCTCCTCGGCGTCGGCCTCGGCCTGCTGGCGGCGCTGCGCCTCGCGGGCCAGGCCGCCGCGGGCGTCGGCGACTTGCGCGATCGCCTCGGCCTGCACCGCCTCGATCTGCGCCTCGGCCGCCTCCGGGTCCGCGGCGACCTGCAGCTGCTCGGCGGCCGCGGTGAGCTTGGCCACCAGGGCGGCCGCGTCCGCCAGCAGGCCGGTCCGCAGCTCCGACGCGCGGGCGGTGGCCATGGTGACCGGCCGGTCCAGGTCCGCCGGGGACGGCGCGCCCCCGGCGGCCCTGCGGTCCAGTGCCGCGCGGGTACGGAACGCCGTCATCGCGGTGTGCGCCGGCCGTCCCTGATCGTCGGTGAGGTCGCAGTACTTCGGCTTGCTGCCGCGGCCCTCGAAGGCCGCGGCGCGCGGGGGCCGCTCGCACCCGGGGTAAGCGCACGTCGGCGCGGCCTCCGGCTCGGCTGAGGTGGTTGTCAGGTCTTTTCTGGTCTGGCCACTGTTCATGCTGCTGACCTGCCCGTTGGCCAGTTGCCCTGAGACAAGCCATCCGCTGTTCGTCTCAACCCATGTGACCAATTCCTGGATCGCGGCGCGACCACCACGCCGGTCGCCGAGGTACCGGCCGCGCCGACCTGCGGATTGGCCAGTTCTCGTGAGATCTGGCCACCTGCTTGGCCACATCCGTGAGAAATGGCCAGGTCACCTGCGACCTGACAG
>WNFC01007940.1_pt1 | contig 11684 bp, 9 predicted proteins | sample 5400541 | NCBI WGS metagenome assembly WNFC01 (sample SAMN13153342, study PRJNA577476) | soil metagenome | isolation source: 120 cm saprolite under Douglas fir tree site 2 hole 2 replicate 1 | place: USA:California | collected 2015-04-18 | reverse complement strand
AAACAAGCGTCCGCGCAGTCAGTCAAGACGTTGAGACAGGCGACAATCTTTCCACCGCTCTTTCCAAGCAGCCAATTTTTCCGCCGATGCTGTTGCGGATGGTTTCCGCCGGCGAAGCGACCGGTAAGATCGACGCCATGCTGGAAAAAATGGCCGATTTCTGGGACGAAGAAATCGAAGCCATGCTCGACGCGCTCACCTCGTTGATCGAACCGATGCTTATCGTTTTTCTTGGCCTGATCGTGGGTGGCATCGTCATTGCGATGTTCCTGCCGATTTTCAAACTCAACGAAGTCGTTTCTCAGAGCAAGAGCAACTAAAGAGGAGCTCGTAGACAGGGAGGGGCGGATCGCAAGGTCCGCCCCTTTTCTGCATTTGCTTGTCCGAAGATCGACAACCACGAAAGGACCGGCGTTTTGCTGACTATAATCAAATCATTCGGAGTCTTTTACCTGCTGCAGACGAGATACACCCTCCTTTTTTGCTTTTACAAAGAATTCCTTATGCCACCGGTCAGCCGAACGTCATTCTTTTCCTTCGGGACCGATGTCACTTTCCCGTACATTTCGTGATAAATGCGCTCGATTGCGATGGTGGGATCCTCCAGCATCATCGATTCCTTGATTACGCTCGCGTAGATCGGGAACGAAAACGGCGAGACCGCAGGCAGCACGCGCAATTTCCAATCGACGTTCTCTACCGCCTCGAGAAATCGGCACGCTTCGTCCGCGTCGAGAAACGTGTGTGTTGCCTGCCGATAAGCTTCCACCAGAAGGGGATGATCGGGTTCGTGCCGCTCGAGCACACGAAACAAAACTTCACTGCTCCAACCTAGTTGCTTCCGCTCCCGTCGCCGGCCCGGCAAATTGCGTGCCACCATCAAGCCGGTCTGGACAACGCCGCGAAATTGCCACTTCACCAGCTCCGATCTGCGCAACGCGCGCTGCAAATCCCCTTCCGCGCGCCCGCGTTCAAAACAACGCCTCCACTCTTCCAGCGGCATTTCCTGAAATGGCCGCAGTGTCAGCAAAAATCCATAATCGTCGATCGTGACCAGGGCATTGCCTCCGATCCGGCTTTTCACGCGCCAGGCGACGATGCGCGAAAGCGCGTCGTTGGCGCTACGCCCGATAAGCGAATGAAAGAAATAGTGCAGACGCTCGCCGTCGCGATAAAGTTCGATCAGCATTTCCTTCCCAATCGGAATTTCCGAGACATGCATTTGGGCCCGAAACTGCTCGATAATGGCTTCTGCATTTGCGTTCGAGACATCGTAGTTCTCCACCAGCCAATCCACTGGATCTTGGAAAACCGCCGTCGCGGCTGTCACAGCAAGCGGGCGTCCCCCCTGTTTGCGCACACTAGACACGCTGGAAATACGTCCGCCATGGCGGCCGGGACGGCTGTCTTCGAGCTTCTGCGCGAGCTCCGATCGCAATTGGCACACGGCTCGAGCCAGGCCCGAAGTGAGCGGCATCTTGGCTGCGTTCCAGCGCGGCACCGTGGCCAATTGACCGTCCGCCCGCTCGACGAACACTTCATTGACTCCCGTATCGACTAGTCTAACGACTCGGCCGGCCAGAACAAACCGGTCCCCGATGCTGAGTTGTTTAATGAAATTTTCTTCTACCGAGCCGAGGCGGCGCCGTTTGAGCAAAACATCGACAGATCCTTCAGAAACAATCGTGCCGATGTTCGCGAGCAAGTCGCGCCCGACGCGTGGGTGCGCCAGTGAGACAACTCCATTGTCGATCTTAATTTTGCCGAAGAGATTCGAATACTGTTTGGCCAACGAGGCGCCGCCGCCTTGGAGATAATTCAGAATGCGATCGAACTCTTCCCGAGTCAGATCGCGAAATGGGAACGTTCGCCTAACGAGCGCAAAAACCTCATCTACCGGAGTCGGTTCTAACGCCGCAATGCCGACAATTTGCTGCGCAAGCACATCAAATGGTTTTGCCTGGACGCGAATCGGATCGAGAGCGCGGGCGCGAACTAATTTGGCTGTAACAGTTGCTTCGACGAGATCACTCACGTTCGTCGCGACGAGCACACCGTGACTGGTGCGGTTAAGCGAGTGCCCGGAGCGCCCGATGCGCTGGATCGCGCGCGAAACGCCCTTCGGCGTCGCTACCATCACCACCAGATCGACAGCACCGATGTCGATGCCGAGCTCAAGGCTGGTGGAGCAAACGACCGCGCGCAGCTCGCCGTTTTTCAGGCGGTCCTCCACTTCCAGACGAACGCTGCGATCGAGCGAGGCGTGGTGTGTCTCGATTTGGTCGGACAACTCAGGCAAGAGTTCTTTCAGCCGCAATCCGATTTGCTCCGCAGCGGAGCGAACGTTGGTAAAAACGAGAACCGATTGTTGGCGGCGAATCAAATCGGCCAGCTCGGCGTAAAGGCGCACACCGGTGTAGCCAGCGGGCGGATATGGATCGCGGCGGATCGGCGAGAAAACTTCGACAATCGATTTCCTTTCCGCCTGCGCTTCCGCAACGAGACATTGCCGATCCTCTCCGACGAGAAAACGCGCGAGCAACTCGAGGGGCGCGGCCGTGGCGGATAAGCCAATCCGGCAAATGGCAGGGTCACCGCGCGCCGTCGACCTCTGAAAGCTTTCGGGGCAGTGCGGCATCCCGATCCTGTCGATCTTGCGAAGATGCTCCAGGCGTTCAAGCGAGATCGTCAGATCAGCGCCGCGTTTGTTTCCAGCAAAGGAATGCAGCTCATCGATAATGACGAACTCACAATCACGGAAATGCTTTGTGTAACTTTCTTGTGCCAGCATCACGGCAAGACTTTCCGGCGTGATGACGAGAAATTCCGCCCCGTATTTTCGGAATTTTTCTCGATTGGCCGGACTTGTGTCTCCGGTTCGGAGATGGATGCGCCATTCTTTTTCCATCGACATGCCGGCGATCGGGGCGCGCAAATTTTTTTCAATGTCGTAGGCGAGCGCGCGCAGCGGCGAAACGTAAATGCATTGCACGCTGGTAGGGCACGACCGCTGGACGCGCCGGACGGCTCGGCGGGCCGTTCCTACCTTATCGATCTCGCGTAGAAGAAAATCGAAGATGCCGAGAAATCCGGCCAAGGTTTTGCCGCTGCCGGTAGGCGAAGTCAGTAAGATCGATTGTCGATCCAAAATCGCAGGCACGGCGAGCAGCTGGGCGTGGGTAAAGTTTTGAAAACTCTGGCGAAACCAGCTCATCAATCGCGGATGCAAGCGCCGCGCGAGTTCCCTTTCGGTTGCTGCCGTTTGCCAGAGCATTTCCCAATCTGGCAAAGGCCCGATTGCCGGTCTAGCTCCGAGCCGTCAAAAGAAGCCTGACTGCTTTGTAGTCACGCGTCGCTTAGCGCCGTAGCAGGGGCAAAGGCGGGTGCGCTGTGTCTCCCCGGCTGCATCCGGGAAAACGCGCCACAGACGCGTCGCTGCAAAGCAGCTGGCCAGGAAGTCGCGGGCGCGCTTGAACTAGCTCGAGGCCGAATTTGCGTCCGTGAAAATCGGCGCACCGGAAATATCTGTGGCATCAAAAGCCAGCCCATGCCCGTTGCGCTGAAGCGATTTCAAAATGTTGGCGACGTTTTGCGCGGTAGCCGCGGAATAAAATCGAACCAGGCCGACGGTCGTGCGCGAACCAAACACCGTGATCATGATAGTGTCGTCATCGACTGAGTTCATGAAAACGTGGCTGCCGTTTCCCTGATGATAGAGCGCGTTGAATTCGATTTCGCCGATGCGACGCGCAAGCTCGCGGGTGGCGGCGAAAGAGCCGGCGGCGAGCGCCGCGATAATCGTGACCTCCATCAAGTCCATGTCGCCAAATTGCGAGATAACGTTGCCGCCGCGATCGATCACGACGGTGAGGTCGGCCTCGGTTTTTTTCAGAAAATCCGCGAGCACGCCGTCGAGCATAGCGACGTCTTGGATGGTCAGAACCGGAATCGGGTTCATACTATCATGTTTTCGTCGCGGGGGATCACGTTCTCGGCCGGAATGGCGATGGCCAAAGGAGTAGCGCGCGGGACTTCGTTTTGCTTGCTGAATTTGTGCAACAAGATTTGCGAAACCGCGTTCAACACCGCGAAAACATTCCGCCCGGTGCTGGAAATGGCTTCAAAACTTTGCAGTCGCTTTTTCCCGTTGTTGAGGACGTATTCCATGTAATTGACAGGAGCGATGTTCGTCAGGTCGCGTTTGTTGTATTGAAGCACACACGGCACTTCGTCGATCGACATCTTCTGTCGTGTGAGATTTTCGGCCAGGTTCGTGAAGCTTTCGACGTTTTCCTCCATTTTTTCCCACTGCGAATCGGCGACAAACACGATCCCATCGACACTGCGCAAGACGAGCTGCCGGGTGGCGTTGTAGATCACCTGTCCGGGCACGGTGTAGAGCTGAAATTTCGTAACGAAACCTTTGATCACCACTGCATTGAGCGGCAGAAAATCAAAGAACAGCGTCCGCTCGGCGGCGGTGGCCAGTGAAACGAGGTCCCCTCGGTTTTGCGGATTTATCCGTTGATGAATGTAATTCAAATTCGTCGTTTTCCCGCAGAGCGCTGGGCCGTAGTAAACGATCTTGAACTGAATCTCGCGGCTCGCGTAATTAATGATCGACATGTGGAGTTTCCGGTTGCGCAAACGTGCGTGAAAGCTTCTCCGCCAGCTCGCTCACCTGCGCTTGCGTCTCGGGCGCAAGTGCCGCTACGTCGCTGTGCAATAGGGCCAGGCAAATATTTCCTTTCATAAAAAACGTGATGGCTGAGTGCGCGGACCGCAGCGTCATGGTGTCCAGCGGCCCCAATCTGCTTTCGAGCATGTGCGCATCGATCCTTTGCAACAATGCCGGCGCCATCGCGCACAAACCAATCGCTCCGGCTTCGGACGGAAAATTCCCCGCCAGGCTCAAGCCGTCGGGGAACATGATTTCGCACGCTTTCACGCCGGGGAGCTGGCAGACCCGCGCGACCACTTGTTTGCCATCGATCTTCTCCTCTGGCTCGCCACGGGACGAGTCCCTCCGACTGGCCGACGCGATGTCGATCTTTGGTTTGATGTGGACGTTTAGTTCAGGAGACGTCTCATCGACCGGTTTGACCGAAATCCTGCCGACCGGCGGCTGAAAACGGTCGGCGTCTTCTTTTGCCTTGGCCGAGAAGGGCGTTTCGAAATCCGCTTCCGCGAAATTCTTCTCCTGATCGTCGCGCATCTTCAAAACGCCGTCGGGAAGATTTTTCAATACTTCTGCTAATGGCAATGCAACCTCCGTCTCCGCCGGATCAATGATGAACAATGTGCGCTGCGGTTCCGCCAGCGCTTCGTGAAATGTTTTTGCCGGAATAACCACGCGCCCACTGGCTAACTGGGGCTCCACCAGGGCCAGCGGGAACTGAACTCGAACATCTTCGGCTACCGTGCTGGGATCGCCGTTCAATTGAAACGCCGGAACATTTTGCAAGAGCGGCTTAAGCGCGAGCGTAATCGTGGCGGCGCCAGTCTCAATTTGTTCGAAGGTTTTGCCGAAATCCGGCACGACTTCTGCCAGGTGGAGTGTGGGAGCGCCGGCCTGTCGAAGAATTGGCTTTTCCGGCGCTTCGGAAGTTTTTGGATTGACAATTTTCTCGGGCGGCTGAAACGGAATACCCAACTGCCCAGCCGAGGGCGCGGAAATAGTTGGAACGGGCGGCCCGCTTGAGGCTGGAACTCTCTCAGAGGCGGGCCCACCCGTTCCTTTCGGCGGAAGTTGAAAAGGAATTTTCGCAGGAGCTGCCGGCGGCGCGTCAAAATCGGCCGGCGACGTCGGTGAGATTTTTTGCGAAAACGTCTCGGCGTTTGCCGCACCCAAGGAAATGAGCGGATGCGGTGATGCCGATTTAGATGATGTCGATCTTACCGTCTCGCGCGCGACCGCCTCCGGTTCGGCAGAAGCAATTGTCTCGGCAGTGGCCGGTTCAACTGGCACTGGCGGGAGCGGCGAAGATTCCAGCGGCTCAACCTCCGTGCCGAAGCGCTCGGTATCTTCAATCGTCGCTTGCAAAATTGGTGTTTTGAGCTGTGGAATGCGCACCTCGCGCACTTGATCACTGCGGACGCGTGCGTTGTTGAATTGCTCCAGGACTTTTCCGTAGGGCAATGGCACACGCGTCGGGTCACTGGGCGCGACGGTGCGCAGAAAGATCTCAGGCACCTGTTGATAAAGGCTAGGCAAAGAAATACTCGGATTGCGTTCGGGCATTCCCTTTTCGATTTCGGTCGCTTTCAAGGCGACGCTGCGGTTAGGATCGATCACCTCAATCGGCCTGATGTAGTCGGCCGGAATTTGCTCGATGAAATCGCCAAGCGACAGCGAGATGGCGCGCTCCATTCTCGGCTCCAAGGCCATGGCGAGCGCCCGAGGCAAATCACGCGGCCGCGGCGCGACCGGGCCGGCGGCAGAGACGATCTTGCGCGGGGCCGGCATTAATGACGGCGCCGTGACCGAAGGCGCGCCGGACGCAACTAGAAACGGGTCCGGCCGCGGCGAGGACTGCCTCGTGTTTGGCAAAACTGTCTTGCTCAACCCGTGACTGCTTGGCTTTTGGGCGCCACCAAGATGCTCGCACGTCGCCGTATCATGTTGCGTTCTGACAAGGAACCGCGCGCGGATTTTCTGGAAAAGATCGACAAATGGAATGGTCATTTCGCGTTAATGGTCCTCCGCCGTGACCCGCCAGACTTCCTCGAGGGTGGTCACGCCTTCGAGCGCTTTGTCGATCCCCACTTGCCGTAGCGTTTTCATTCCCTCGCTCACCGCCTGGTTCTTAATGACGGAAGCCGAGGCGCGTTTAATGATCAAACGGCGAATGGCTTCCGTGACCGGCAATACTTCAATCAGTGCCAAGCGCCCGAAATAACCACGCCCTTTGCACCGGTCACAGCCGGTGCCGTGGTAGAACACCGCGTCTTTTGGGTCCGCGACTGCGAGCTTCTCCAGAATCTCCGGCTCGGGCACAAATTCTTCGCGGCAATTTGCGCAGACGCGCCGAATGAGCCGCTGCGCGCAGGTCATCAAGATGGAGCTGGAAATCAAAAACGGCTCAATGCCCATGTCGTCCAGTCGCGTGATAGCGCCGGCGGCGTCGTTTGTGTGCAGCGTGCTCAGGACCTGATGACCCGTGAGCGCCGCCTTCACGGCGATGTCCGCCGTTTCGTTATCGCGAATTTCCCCCACCATGACGATGTCGGGGTCCTGGCGAAGGATCGAGCGCAGAGCCGAGGAGAAATCGAGCCCGATGTCCGGTCGCGCGGCCACCTGATTTACGCCGGCCAACTCGTATTCAATCGGGTCCTCGACTGTGACAATGTTGTATTGTGGGCTGTTGAGTTCTTGAAGCACCGAGTAAAGCGTGGTGGTCTTACCCGAACCGGTAGGGCCGGTGACGAGAATCATCCCATGCGGGGCGTCGATCGCTTTGCGGAACTTGGCCAGCGTGTCCTGATCCAAGCCCATCTGATCGATAGTTCCGGTGAGCGAGGACTTGTCGAGAATACGGATGACGATTTTCTCACCGTGCGCCGTCGGCAGAACGGAGATACGCAGATCGATCTCCTTGCCCATGATTCTGATGCGAAACCGTCCGTCTTGGGGAATTCTTCGCTCGGCGATGTTGAGCCCGGCCAAAATTTTTATTCGCGAGGCAATCGCCAACTGCAACGCCTTGGGCGGCGATTCCGCCGGGATCAATTCGCCGTCAATGCGATAGCGCAGCTTGAGAGTGTTATGGAACGGCTCGATGTGAATATCTGACGCTTTCTCCCTGACCGCTTGCGCCAGAATCAAATTGACGATCTTGATAACCGGCGCGTCTTCGCTGTCGTGCGCGAGCCGGTCGAGATCGATCTCCTCGTCTTTCGCCTGCTGCACCTCGACCGAATCGCCGCCCTGCACTGCTTCTTCCGAAACTTGTTTCAGCACCTTGCTCATGTTGCCGGCACCGTGGACGCCGCTCAGCGCGTCGTTGACCGCGCGCTCAGTAGCGATCATCGGGACGATCTCGAGCTGGACGCGCCGTTTTAGGTCGTCCACCGCGAGCACGTTGGTTGGGTCAGCCATCGCCACGAAAAGCTTGCCGTTCAGGCATGCGATCGGCACCAGCCTGTTTGCCCTCGCCATGTCGCGCGGCACGATCGACATCACCTCTTCGGGCACGCGCAGCCTTGCCAGATTGATCGGTGGCGTGTTGAGGCAACGCCCCATGCTGAAGGCCATGTCCTGCTCGGTCACGAATTGCCGATCGGTCAGGATTTTCAGCAGCCGACCGCCTTCGGCTTTCTGAATGGTGACTGCCTCCTGAAGTTGGTTAGGCAGGAGCAGCCCGTCCTCGATCAGGGAGTCGGCAATGCGTTCTCCGAAAGATTTGCTTCTCATGTCGATCTTTCGTTAGCCACGCACGTCGAGCCGGTAGATGGACTGTAGACTTTTGACAATGGCGGACGGCTTCGCCAAATACCACGTAACCGTGTAATCGACCGATTGCTGCACCGCTTCGCGCCCCGTCGAATCAAAGGGATTGCAGCACGCCACCATCATGGTGCGACTGACCAGATCGAATGGCACGAAGAGACGCCCGAGCGTGAGATAGTCTGGCAACATCGGCGCGATCTGCCGGTCGGCGTCGTAATACTCCAGCGGCACATACGCGAATTTTGTCCGGTCGATCAGCGCCGAGAGCACCGCTTCGAGCTGGTTCGCATCTTGTTTGCAAACGTCCTCCAATAGCGAGATCGCCATCGCCCGACCGGTCAAATCTTTGTTGGCGTGTTTCACGTTCTCGAGCGCGGCATTCACGTCCTCCTCGGCAAAGAGCTGCTGCACGATCAAAAATTTCGCGAGATGATCGTCCCCACGCTCATGCAGATTCGCCACTCGGCCGAGATGCTTGTCACGCGCAACCTCCACATCGATCAGAGAGCCTTCGCCAGCTGCGGACGTTTCGACCAGACTGCTGGCGTTCTTTCTCACGATCGCTTCCCCCGACGCTTGCAGGCGCGCTTCGATCTCGCCGAGCATTGCCAGGATTTCCGGCGCGTTCGGCTGTTTCACCAGAATGGACTCGCACTCCTGGAGCGCGAGGGTGTAGGAGCCGGAGTTAAAATACGCTTCCGCTAATTTGCGTAAGATCCTCAACGCCTCATCGTGCCGGCCAAGCTTCTCGTATGCTTCCTTGAGGATCTCGAGCGATTGATAGTCTTCGGGCTGTGTCTGAGTGATTGCCTCAAACATCTCGATCGTCTGAACGATCTGGTTATGTTCGTCTTCTGACAGAGTGTGTTCCAGCACGGCGCATGTAAAAAGCTAGAACCATGCCCCTACGCCTCGAGCAACCCGGATTCCTCTCTTAAAATTGCGAATTTCTCAACTTTGAGCCAAACCGCGGATTGCGCAGACGAACAGAGTCATTATGCGTTGGGCGTTTGGGCGTTGGGCATTGGGCATTGGGCATTGTGCGTTGGGCGTTCGGCTTTGGGCGTTGGGCGCTCGCCGCGGCCGAGCCTGTCGAAGGGCGGCGGCGGGTTCGGCGTCGGAGGTTGAGCATCGGGCGTTCCACCTTCGCCTTCGCTTCGGCGAGACCACGTGAGCGCTTGCACGCCGAAGCTTTCAGCGTAGGCGGGTTGGGCGTTCGACGTTGAGCGTTGGACGTTTTCCGTTGCCCCCAATCTTTCGACTCCACAATTCCACCCTCCACTTCCCACTGGTCACAAGCCACTCCTTTGATATATAATTGCGCCCCCACCACCCCAGCCACGTTTGCAAATCTCAACCCTAATTCTGAACGCCGTTCGTCGGCGCCCTATTCCGCCGATTCACGATTCACGATTCACGATTCACCAGCACATCCGTGCTGCGTTCACGCTCATCGAGCTTCCCTGCCGCGCCGTAGCCTCGGCGAAGGCGGGTCGTCGAATCAAAGCAACTCACAACGCCGGTTTTACGCTGATTGAATTATTGGTGGTCATCGTTATGATCGCCATTCTTGCGGGCCTCCTCTTCCCGGCCTTCATCGGCGCCCAGAATCAAGCCAAAAAAGTGCAGGCCAAAAACGATCTCACCCAAATCGTCACAGCGGTGAATGCATATTACACCGAGTACGGCAAGTATCCTGTGAACGTGTCTTCGGGCAACACAACCGATGCTTACTTTGGAACCGGAACAACACCGTCCGGCGCGACCAGCTACGCAAACAATGACGTGCTCATTGACGTCCTGAGTAATAATACCAGCAGCACTAACAACTCCGCGACGGTAACAGCGTTAAATCCGAGAGGGATCGTTTTTCTCAATGTTCCTGTAGCGAAAAACATTACCAGCCCTAAGTCAGGTGTGATTCCCAATGGGGCTACGGTGACCGCCCCGTTAAGAGTCGGCGTGTGGTACGATCCTTGGGGATCGCCGTATAACGTCGAAATCGATACCAATTACGATAATCAGCTTAAAAATCCATACGGCGCGCAAAACGTCGGAGGTGCCGGCTCCGATCCCGTCCTATCGGGAGTCATTGCATGGTCGTTCGGAAATGATCAACAACCAGGGACTAAAACGGGAAGTAATACCGGCGATAACGTTTACAGAACCTCCGGTGGAGCTCAGTCCGACGACGTGATTTCCTGGCAATAGCGCTGATTAAATCGGGGTTTTAAACCACGAATTATCCGTCTTCGCCAAGCCGCCGTCCCGAAATCGCTATGGCGTGCCAGGGGCTACTCCGAACGTTTTCGCAAGCAGGCGGGCGCCTGGGGAACGCGGATTCGACGGATATCCTAAACAGAAGGAAACTAAGGCCTGCGGCTCTACCCTCTGGGCCGTAGTGCTGCCCTCTGCTTTTTGGCCTGCAAATGGGATTGCGCGCGGTCTGCTCTCCTTTAAGATATGATTATGCCGCTCTCGGTGAATCGTGAATCTCAGACTGCAGATCGGCTTCGAACGGCGATCCGGATTCGGAGGCAAATTGATCGGCTGGAAAGGCGATTTGCGAAGCTCTTTGCGCATATGCCGAAGTATGTGTTGGTTCGAAACGGTTATGGCTTCACGGCCAGCGAAATGAAAAAAATCGCTCAAAAACTGCATGGCAAAGCGAAGCAAAGAATCGCGAGCGGACGCAGCAAAGAGTTCCGCGGTTCGATCGAAGAAGTTTTATAGCGTTTATCTCGACGATGAGCTGCGGGCCGAACTGCGCAGCTGGCCAAAGGCGGAGCGTAAGCAAGTCGGCGCTCTTATCCGAAGAGTTCAAGAAGCCTTTGGTGATCCGCATCTGCATTCCGGAATCGGAATCCGCGATCTTTCACCGAAGGGCAGTCGCCTGCGCGTTTACGAATGTCGCCTCGGTCGCGCGCTGAGATTGATCTTTACCCTGGAAAGACCTTCGCTGCTCTATTTTCACATGATTGGAACTCACGATGACGTGAGACGATACCTGAAATCCTTTCTCTGAAGCGCGGAAAGCCGCCCGCTCTCCGAGTCTCTGTCCTCTGACATCGGACCTCTGCCTCCCGCGCGGTAGCCTTGGCGTAGGCGGGTACCTCCGACCTCTGATCTCTCCTCCGTCTTTCGCGTCATTTCGCGTGTTTCGCGGGCTAAAACTGTAGAGGCAGGCGTGTCGCCTGCAAAACGTGAATTAACCGAAAGTCTAACCGCGGATTAC
>WNFC01018206.1_pt1 | contig 11686 bp, 8 predicted proteins | sample 5400541 | NCBI WGS metagenome assembly WNFC01 (sample SAMN13153342, study PRJNA577476) | soil metagenome | isolation source: 120 cm saprolite under Douglas fir tree site 2 hole 2 replicate 1 | place: USA:California | collected 2015-04-18 | reverse complement strand
GACAGGCCTCTCGACCAGCGAGAGCACCTACGACGCCGCCACCAAGACGATGACCGGCTGGATCGAAGGCCCCGACATGACGGGCAAGGTATCGAAGATGAGGTCCACCGTGACCATGAAGGACCCCAACACCCGCGTGTTCTCGATGTTCAACGTGGGGCCCGACGGCAAGGAGTCGCTGGGGATGCGGATCACCTATACGCGCAGGAAGGAAGCAGGTCCCACCGGGGTGAAGTAGAGCCGCGCGCGAGCCTCAGAACCGGTGCACGTACGCCGCCTTGAAGAACAGCCCGCGCTCGGTCGTGCGGTAGGAGCCGGCGGCGGGGATGAACCGCTGGCCGTCCCAGTCCTGCCGCTCGATCAGCGAGCCGTACCCGGCATAGGCGACCGTCCCCGGCAGCAGCTCCCAGGAGGCCAGCAGATCGGTGAGCACCGTCTCCCGGGAGCTGTCGTACTGCACGAGGGCGCGCAGGAAGAAGTGGCGGTTGAGCTGGAAGGTCGTCTTGGTGTTGAGGACGTTCACGGTGTAGACGCGTGAGCCGTCGCTGATCCGGTTGAACTCCACGCGGTCGTAGCTCAAGGCCTGGTTGAAGCGGGCGCTGGGCTGCAGGCTCACCTGGGCGCTGTAGCTGCGATTCCGGCCGAGGTACGGATCGACTTCGTCGTAGAAGATCGAGCGTTGCGGATGTCGAACGTTCGTTGCACCCACGGCTCCTGCCCGACGAGGCCGTCGATGCGCAGGAAGCCCTGCCGCGTGAAGTGCATGCGCACGCCGGGGACGACGATCCACTTCCCGCCGCCCTGGATGCGATCGTGGCCGTACTGCGCGAACACGAACGGCACGAACCGCTTGAACCAGGGATGCTTCTTGGCATCGGGATAGAAGCTCGGAGCGACGAAAGTCCAGCCCTGGGTGATGCCGACCTGGTTCAGGAACGCGGTGTCCATTTGGAAGCCGCGGTCGTAGTGCTCCATCTGCGAGACGACGACGATGCGCTTGTTCTCGAACGAGTACGTGGCCTGTCCGCCGAGGCCGCTCTTCGTCTCGCGTCCGTCGGGGGAGACGGTCGTGGTCGCGAGGAACGTCCCGCTCGCGCCCTGCTGCCCGAAACGCAGCGACACGTCCGCACCGCCGACCCGGTTGTGGCCGGTGCCGAACTCGGTGTCGGTGAGGATCCCGCCGACGTAGCTCGAGCGGCCGAGGCTGAGCTGGCTGCGCGCGATGAAGAAGTTGCGCCGCTCGCCCAGGAAGGGATTCGGCTCGCCCTCGAGCTGGTGACCGGGGGCCTCGTCGCCGGCGGCGAGGATCCCGAAGCCGACGCGTCCGGCGGTGCCCGTCGTCTTCGCGCCCCAGAGGGGATCGGCGATGCGGCGGGTATGGACTGCGGTGCGCATCACCGCGTCGCCCCCGACGCCCGCCAGCTCGAAGCTGCCCATCCCTTCCATGAAGAAGGGGCGCTTCTCGGAGAAGAAGAGGGGATAGCGCTGGTTGACCTGGACCTGGAAGGCGTCGCTCTCGACCTGGCTGAAGTCGGGGTTGACCGTCCCCTCCAGCGTCGCGGAGGACGTGATCCCGTACTTGACGGTGAGGCCGGCGTCCGGATTGGAATCCGCGGGCGCGAACGACGTCGGCGTCGCGCGCGTCTGCCGGCGCGAGTAGGTCGCGCTGGGCGTGACCTCGAGGGTCAGCGGGCGCCTCAGGTCGTGGAGGACGAGCAGGGCATGGCGCTCGAGGAAGCTTCGGCCGGCGGGGACGACGGGCCAGGAGGCGGACATGCCGAGGCGGCTCACCCGCCGCCAGAAGAGGATGCCCATGCGCACCTCGGGCCCGCTCTTGAACCGGATGGTCGTCAAGGGAATCCGCATCTCGACGTCGTAGCCTTCGGGCGTGCGCCGGCCGGCGCTGTCCCAAACGAAGTCGGGGGCGGAGTTCTCGCCCGCGCTGGGCGTGGTCAGGATGTCGCCCTGGACGCCCGCGGGGTTGACGAAGAGGTCGTACGAGCTCTGGCCGTTGCCGACGGAGTCGAGGCTCAGGCCCACCCAGTCGTCGTCGAACATGCTGTCGCGGCGGCTGATGGTGCTGCGGACCTTGTCCGGCTCGGGGTCCACGCAGTGGAAGGCGAAGTAGAGGTAGCGCTCGTCGTAACCGGCGCGGACCTCCGTCTGCTGCGTGAGCTTCTCGCCGTTGAGCGGGTTGTAGGTGAGCCACTCGGTGAGGGGAAGGGTCGTGCCCTGCCACGCCTCGTCATCGAGCCGGCCGTCGATGGTCGGGGGAGTGGCGACGCGCTTGAGCTCGAGGCGCGGTCGGTCCTCGGCGGGGGCGGCGACGGCGGGCAGGGCGGCGAGAAGACAGGGGATGATCAGGCCGGCGCGGCGGGCTCTCATTCAAGGTATGAGACGCCGCGGGGATGGCATTTAGTTCGAAAGAATTCCACGGAATGTTCGTTCAGGGGATTGAATGCAAGTCCCGGTCGTCGGTTCGGGATGGGCGGCTAGAATCGCTGTTCATGCCCACCCGCTCCGGAGCGCTCGCGGTCCGACTCGGCTTCCGGCCGGCCGGGGTGTGCGAGGTCCTCTTGCTAGGCTAACCTCAGCGTGAGCGCGATGACCGACGCCTTTCCGGAATGGCTCGAGCCGATGGCGGCGAAGCTCACGCAGGAGCGGTTCACGGGCCCGGAATGGCTCTTCGAACGCAAGCTCGACGGCATCCGCCTGCTCGCGTTCAAGAACGGAACTGACGTCCGCCTGCTGTCGCGCAACCGGCTGCCCCAGGACTATCCGTCCGTGCGACGCGCGATCGCCGAGCTGCCGCCGCACGACGTGATCCTGGACGGCGAAGCAGCGTGGGATCCGGGGAGCCGGGTCGCGTACCACGTGTTCGACATCCTGTGGCTCGAGGGCCGGAGCGTGACCTCGCTGCCCCTGGAGGAGCGGCGCAGGCTCCTGAAGACCCTGCCCCTGCAGGTGCCCCTTGCACGCGTCGCCGAGCTCGACGACGCCAGGCCGTGGGAGCGCGCGTGCGCCGAAGGCTGGGAGGGCGTCATCGCGAAGAGGCGCGACTCGCCCTACGAGCACCGCCGCTCGCCGCACTGGCTGAAGATGAAGTGCGAGGCGACGCAGGAGCTCGTCGTCGGGGGCTTCACGGATCCGCAGGGTACGCGCGTCGGGCTGGGCGCGCTGCTCGTGGGGTACCACGAAGGCGAGGACCTCGTCTTCGCGGGCAAGATCGGGACCGGCTTCGACACGAAGATGCTGCGCGACCTGCGCGCGCGGCTCGACGCCCTCGAGATCCCGGCGCCGCCGTTCACCAAGGGCACGGGACTGCCGCGCGTGCGCTTCCATTGGGCCCGGCCCGAGATCGTGGTCCAGGTGGCGTTCATCGAATGGACCAGGCACGGCAAGCTGCGCCATCCGCGTCTCGTCGGCGTCCGCTTCGACAAGGCCGCGCGCGAGGTCGTCCGCGAGGGTCCCAAGCGCGGGTGACTCGGTGGTGGTCTGGCGGGGCGGGTGCCTCGCCAGGAGAATGACTGTGCTCAGATCGCGTACAAGGGTCGTCCCAAATTGAGCAGGCGCGTATCCTGACCCGACCAATGAGCGCGGATCCCAGAGCGACGCCGCTGATCACGCATCCCGACAAGGTGATGTTCCCCGACGACGGGATCACCAAGGGCGAGCTCGCGGCGTACTACGAAGCGATCGCGCCCCTGATGGTGCCGCACATGAGCGCGCGTCCGGTGACCATGGAGCGCTACCCTCAAGGGATCGCGGCGAAGGGATTCATGCAGAAGGACGTCATCAAGGGCTTCCCGCCCTGGCTCGAGCGCGTCGAAGCGCCCAAGAAGGACGGCACCGTCCACTATCCGCTCGTGTCCGACACCCGATCGCTCCTCTGGCTGGCCAACCAGAACTGCATCACGCCGCACGTGTGGCCTTCGCGGGTGCCCGACCTCTTCCGGCCCGACGTCTGCGTCTTCGATCTCGATCCCTCCGCGGACGAGTCTCCGGACGTGCTGCGCGTGGCCGCTCTGGGCGTGCGCGACCTCCTCCGCGAGCTCGAGCTGCCGAGCTGGGTGAAGACATCGGGCTCGAAGGGATTCCACATCGTGGTCCCTCTCGACGGGAAGGCGGACTTCGGCGAGGTCGGGTCGTTCGCGCACGCGGCGGGCCGGGTCCTGGTGCAACGCGACTCGCGGCATCTGACCCAGGAGTTCGCCAAGGCCGACCGGGGCGGGCGCATCTATGTCGACACCGGCCGCAACGGATACAGCGCGACCTTCGCCGCCGCCTACGCCGTGCGCGCGCGGCCAGGCGCGCCGGTGTCCGCGCCCTGCACCTGGGAGGAGATCGAGCGCGGCGAGGTCGGGCCGAGGACGTTCACGGTCCGGACGATGGCGGACCGCATCGCCGCTGTCGGCGACCTCTGGTCCGACCTGGACCGGTCCAAGCTCTCGCTGCGGCGAGCGAGCGCGAGGCTGGAGGGATTAGGATCCGGAGCATGAACCGACTGGTCCTGGCGGCCGCATTCCTCGCGTCGACGTCTTCCGCGCTCGCCGCCGATCGCCCGAACGTCATCTTCATCATGTCGGACGACCACGCCGCGCACGCGATCGGCGCCTACGGGTCCCGCGTCAACCAGACGCCGAACATCGACCGCCTCGGGCGTGACGGCATGCGGCTCGACAACGTCTTCGCCACCAACTCGATCTGCACCCCGAGCCGCGCCGCGATCCTGACCGGCCAGTACTCGCACCTCAACGGCGTGCCCGTGTTCAACCGCTTCGACAGCTCGCGCCGGACGGTGGCGAAGCTGCTCCAGGCGGCCGGCTACCACACGGGCATGATCGGCAAGTGGCATCTCGGGAGCGATCCCGCCGGTTTCGACCACTGGGAGATCCTTCCCGGGCAGGGGGTGTACGCGGACCCGGTGTTCTACACGGCGGCGGGCGAGACGAAGTACACCGGCCGGTACGTGACCGACGTGATCACCGACCTCGCCATCGATTTCCTGAAGAGCCGACCGAAGGACAAGCCCTTCTTCCTGATGGTCCATCACAAGGCGCCGCACCGGCCCTGGGAGCCGGATGCGCCGCATCGCGCGCAGTTCGCGGAGCGCTGGATCCCGGAGCCGGAGACGCTCTGGGATTCCTACGCGACGCGCACCGACGCCCTCCACGAGAACCGGCAGCGCGTGGCCGACGACCTCACGCGCCGCGACCTGAAGCTGGAGCCGCCGCCGGGGCTGAGCGACTCGGAGCGCACGCAATGGCTCGCGGACAAGCCGGCCACGGTGACGATCACGCGCGACGGCCAGGCCGTCACCCTGACCGGCGAGGCGCTCGCGCGCTGGAAGTACCAGCGCTACATGCAGGACTACCTGGCCACGATCCAGTCCGTCGACGACAACGTGGGCCGCCTGCTCGCGCTGCTGGACACGAGCGACCTCGCCCGTAACACGATCGTGGTCTACACCAGCGACCAGGGCTTCTTCCTCGGAGACCACGGCCTCTTCGACAAGCGCTTCATGTACGAGGAGTCGTTACGCATGCCGTTTCTCGTGCGCTGGCCGGGCGTCATCGCGCCCGGAACGCGCAGCGACGCGATCGCGCTCAACGTGGATTTCGCCCCGACCTTCCTCGAGGCCGCGGGCGTCGCCGTCCCCTCCGACATGCAGGGCCGAAGCCTCGTCCCCATCCTGCGCGGCCGGGCGCCCGCCGACTGGCGCACGTCGATGTACTACCGCTACTACCACGACCCCGGCGATCACAACACGCGCGCCCACTACGGGGTCCGCACCCGCACCCACAAGCTGATCTACTTCTGGAAGAAGGACCAGTGGGAGCTGTTCGATCTCGTCCACGACCCTTCCGAGCTGCACAACCTGTACGGCCAACCCGGCCACGAGGAGCTGACCCGAACGCTCAAGGCCGAGCTGGCCCGCTTGAAGGCCGCCGTCCACGACGACGACCAGTTCGCAAGCGAGCAGCCGCCGAACGGCGTGGACGGGACGGTCGCGAAGCTGCGGGGGAAATGATGCCGGCGCGGCGTCAGCGCAGGTAGTCGGCCGTGCAGACGTCCCAGTCGGTCGTGTACGCGCCGGCGTCGTACAGCTCGAGGAAGCGCGGCAGCCTCTGGAGCAGGAGGACGCTGCGATTCCCCGGGATCTCCGCGGGGTGCGAGCGGCCGTAATCGAAGCAGGAGCGGATGAGGACGCTCTCGGGCTGGCTCGGCACCTCGCGGAGGTTGGCCACGAAGGTCGCGAAGGCGTGGTTGCGCATCAGGTAGAACTCGACGTTCGAGGTGTAGAAGGCGGAGACGGTCAGGCCGTGGGCGCGCAGCCAGCCGCCGATCGCGCGCAGCGCATGCGGCCCGCCGAAGTCGCCGATCACGGGGACGATGCGCTGGGCGCGCGAGAGATCGCGCACGAACGTGTAGTCCTCCGGCGAGTCGAGGAAGCTCCCGAAGCGCCCGCTGGGGCTGCGCGCCAGGAGCAACGTGCGGTAGGTGGGGTGGTACGTACCCGAGCTGCGCCCGAAGGTACGAAAGCGGATCTCGGCCTGCTCGTCGAAGAAGGCCCGGTAGATGTTGCGGATGTCGAGCCGGTCCCGGCTGCGCAGCGAGAACCTCAGCGTGCTCTCGACGTGCCGATAGACGGCGTCCAGGTTCGCCGCGAACGCCGCTTCGGACGGCTTTTGCGGCTCCAGCGCCCGCAGCGTGCGCTCGACTCCGGGCAGCGCGCCTTCCGGCGTGACGCTCGGGCACGAGCGCGAGAACAGCCGGCAGAGGTATTGATACGGGTCGTCGGCCTGCGCGAAGAGCGCCGAGAACAGGAGGTGCTGCAGCATGTTCTGGCGCCGGATGTCGAGGATGAAGGCGTAGCGCGGCCGGACGCGCGCGATGTAGCTGAAGTTCTGGTCGGGCCCCACGCCCACGTAGACGCCGCCGGTGGGGGCGGAAGCGGCGAGCTGATCGGCGACCTGGAGATACGGGGTCTCGTTCGAGATCAGGTTGTCGGTGTCGAAGTAGCCGCCCGGCTCCGAGAGCTCGGCGCTGAGCGCGGCCAGCTTGATCTCGGCCCCGGGGGCGGACCCCGGGGGGCGGCGCGTCTCCTGGGGGCAGAACGCGCCCAGGCTCGCCAGCGCCAGCAGGGCGGGGACCAGCCGGAGCGTCTTCTCTCCGCGCAGCGTGCTCGGCAAGGAGCGGCGAGAGTAACATCCCACCCGGGCTCGAGTTCAACTTTCAAAAGGGGGCGGTATGGAACGACGAAGGCTGGGCCGCCGGGAGTTCGTCAAGTCGGCGGTGGGGGCCGGCGTGGCCCTCGGAGTCGTGGGCGGCGCCACTCCCGCCCAGGCCCGGGTCCTGGGCGCGAACGACCGCATCAACGTGGCGCTCATCGGCGCCGGCGGCCGCGGCCGGCGCCTGCTCCAGTGGGTCATGGAGACGGGGGGGCAGATCGAGCCCACGCCGCCGGCCTTCGGGCCTCCCCCGAAGGATCTCAGGCCGCCCGATCCCGAGCTGGCCACGCAGGTCGTGGCCGTGTGCGACGTCTACGCCAGGCGCAAGAACGCGGCCGCGGCGTTCGCGAAGAGCTGCGACTCGACGCTCGACTACCGCGAGGTCCTCGACCGCTCCGACGTGGACGCCGTCATCATCGCCACTCCCGACCACTGGCACGCGCGCATGGCCCTGGAAGCGATGGCCAAGGGCAAGGACGTGTACCTCGAGAAGCCGATGACGCACACGGTCGAGGAGGCCAAGACGGTGGCGGCGGCGGTCAAGAAGACGGGCCGCGTGCTGCAGGTCGGCTCCCAGACGACCAGCTCCGACCAATGGTGGAAGGCACGCCAGGCCATCCTGGACGGCATGATCGGCAAGCTGCTCATGAGCCAGGGCTCCTACCACCGCAACTCCGAGAAGGGCGAGTGGAACTGGACGATCGAGCCCGACGCGGGCCCCGAGGCCAAGGGCGAGGACTTCGTGGACTGGAAGATGTGGCTCGGCGACGCGCCCCCGCGCGCGTGGGACGCCGACCGCTTCTTCCGCTTCCGGAAGTACTGGGATTACTCGGGCGGGATCGCGACCGATCTCTTCTACCACGTCGTCGCGCCGCTGCAGATCTGCTGGGGCGAGGCGCAGTTCCCGCGCCGGGTGTACGGGAGCGGGGGGAACTACGTGTTCACCGACGACGGGCGCGAAGTGCCCGACACGTTCATGCTGACCGCGGACTACCCGAAGGGCCATTCGCTGGTCCTCAGCTCCAGCATGGCCAACGACACGCACATCCCCGGGCTCATCCGCGGCCTCGAGACGGAGCCGCGCGAGTCGCACATGGAGAACTTCCTCCGCTGCGTGCGCACGCGCAAGACCCCCATCCTCGACGCCGACACCGCCTACCGGGCCATGGTGCCCATCGGCATGGCCGTGCAGTCGTACCGCGAGGGCCGGGTGCTCTACTTCGACGAAGCCGCCGAGAAGGTGGTGGCGTCGCCGCCGAAGGCCTGAGGACTACTCCCGGCGCAGACAGGCCGCGGGGTCGATCCGCGCCGCCCGCCACGCGGGGACCAGGGCCGCGGCCAGCGCGATCGCGAACAGCGAGGCCGCGACGGCGATGAAGGTGCGTGGATCTCGCGGCCCCACGCCGAACAAGAGCGAGGCCATGAGGCGCGTGAGGCCGATGGCCGCGGCGACGCCGGCGACGATCCCGATCCCCGCCATGCGTGCGGCCTCGCCGATGACCAGCCGCAGCACGTCGCCGACGGAGGCGCCCAACGCCATCCGCACCCCGATCTCGCCCGTGCGCTGGACGACGATGGTGGCGAGCACGCCGTAGAGGCCGATGCCGGCGAGGGCGGCGGCCACGGCGGCGAAGACCGACAGCAGGGTGGCCACGAAGCGCGGAGGGGCGAGGGACTCGGAAAGGCGCTCCCGCATGGTCGAGGTGGCGATGAGGGCCAGCTCGGGATCGAGCCGTCTCACCTCGCCCCGGACGCTCGCGGCCAGCGCGGCCGGCTCGCCCGAGGTGCGGACGGCGACGGCGCCCCATCCCCAGGTGTGCTGCGCCTGGGGCACGTAGACCTGCGGCTCCGGCGCACGATGCAGGCCGCCGCTGTGCACGTCGCCCACGACGCCGACGATCTGGAACGTCTCGGGATCGCCCTCGTCCGCATGGACGCCGATGCGGAGGGTCCGGCCGATGGCGTCCTCGCCGGGGAACACGCGCGCGGCGAACGCCTCGTTGACGACGGCCACCGGCGGCGCCTCCCGCGTGTCGCCCCCGGTCAGGAGGCGGCCCCGACGGAGCGGGATGCGCATGATGCGGAAGTACTCCGGCGTGGCCGCGGCGTAGGCGCTGCGCGGGGCGTCCGCCGGCGCTTCGTTGCGTCCAGGGACGTTCACGCGCGTCGTGATGGCATCGTTCGAGAAGGGGAGCGGGGTCACCACGGCCATGCCCGACACTCCCGGCAGCGTTCCGAGTTGCCCGGTCAACGCGGCGTAGAACCGCGCCCGTGACCGAGGCGTCGGATAGCGCTTGGCGGGAAGGCTGAGCTCGGCGGTGAGCACGCCGTCGGGATCGAACCCGGGCGGCTCCGCGACCAGGTGGCGGAGGCTCTCGACCACGAGCCCGGCCCCGACGAGAAGGACGATGGCGAGCGCCATCTCGGCCGCCACCAGGGCGCCCGAGATGCGGCGTCGCGAAACGGCCGGCATCCGTCCGCCGTGCAGCGAATCCGCCGGCTGCACGCGCGTGGCCTGGAGGGCGGGGAGCAGGCCGAAAGCGACTCCGCTGAGGAGCGCAGACACGACGCCGAAGAGGAGCACGCGCCCATCGACGACGACCTCGGCCAGCCGCGGGACCCGTACGGGGGCAAAAGCGACGAGAAGCTTCACCAGCCACGCCGCCAGCGTGACGCCGGCGGCCGCCCCCAGCAGCCACAGGACCACGATCTCGGTGAGGACCTGCCGGGCCACCCGGAGCCGGCTGGCTCCGAGGGCGACGCGCACCGCGACCTCGTGGCGCCGCGCCAGCGCCCGCGGCAGGAGGAGGTGGGCCACGTTGGTCGCCGCGATGAGCAGCAGGAACGTGACCGCGACGAAGAGGACGACCAGCGGCGCGCGCGCGTCCTCGACCGTCGCCTCATGGAGAGGACGCACATGCACGCCGCGCCCGGCATTGCTGTCGGGCCATTGCTGCTCCAGCCGCCGTGCGATCGTGTCCAGCTCGCCCAAGGCCTGCGCGATCGACGACTCCGCGCGCAGCCGGCCCACGACGTCGAGGTACCGCGTCCCGCCACTGAGGAGGGCCGGGCCGTCACCGGACAAGGGCAGGAAGACCTGCGCGTCGCGCGCCGAGGACGGCGGCCGGAAGGACAAGGGCAGGACGGCGACCACGGTGAACGGATCGCCGTCCACGATGAACGTCCGCCCGACGACGGACTCGTCGCCGCCGAAGCGCCGCTGCCAGAAGCCGTGCGTAAGGACGGCCACCTTCTCCGGCCGCTCGTCCGACTCCGGCCCGAACACCTGTCCGCGTGCGGCCGGGATGCCCAGGACGTCGAAGAAGGCAGCGGTCACGCGCGCGGCGGGAACGTGCTGCGGCTCGGGACCGCCGATCACCACCCCCGCCGCGCGGTAGGCCGCCATCGCCTCGAACGAGCGGCTCTGGGCACGCCACTGCGAGAATTCCGGATAGGAGACGACTCCCGTGCGCGTGTGGCGCAGCGCGTTCGTCGTGTAGAGCGCGACCAGGCGCTCCGGATGGGGATAGGGAAGCGGCCTGAGCAAGACCCCGTCGACGACGCTGAAGAGCGCCGTGCTCACGCCAATGCCGACGGCCATGGTCACGAGAGCCACGGCCAGGAAACCGGGACTGCGCCGCAGCGAGCGCATGGCGAGACGGACGTCGTCGACGAGGCCCATCGTCACTTCGGATTCTTCTTTCGGATCTCCTCGAGCCGCTTCTTGAGGTATTCCTCGTACTCCTTCTTGAGCTCCGGGTCCTTCGGGCTGCCGTAGATCTCGCTCGACTTGTACTTGCCTTCGTCGAACTTCTTGCGCGTCCACTCGTCGTGGACGTGCACTTCGTCCGCGTTGTCCACCACCTTCTGGACCAGGGCGGGAGGAATGAAGTAGACGCCCTCGGAGTCGCCGAAGACCAGATCCCCGGGCATCACCGTGGCCTTGCCGATGCGCACGGGGACGTTGAGGCCGCTGATCATCACATTGTTGATGGCGCTGGGGTGCACGTCCCGGAAGTAGGCCGGCATCTCCATTCCTGAGATGCCTTCCAGGTCCCGGATGGCGCCGTCCACCACCAGCCCGCCGTTCTTCGTGGTCTTCATGATGTAGTAGAAGAGGTTGTCGCCGACGATGGTGCCGCCCTCCTGCTGGCCGAAGAGGTCCACCACCAGCACGTCCCCCGGCTGCAGCATGTCGATGGTAGTCTGGTTGAACATGCGGGGCAGTCCGGCCGCCTTGGCCCGGTCGTTCATCACGCCCTCGAGGTCCGGCCGCACGGGCATGAACTGCACGGTGAACGCGCGGCCGACCAGCTTCCGGTCGGGGTGGAGCACCCGGAAATCCCCCGCGTACTGGTTGCGGAAGCCCTACTTCGGGAGCACCGCGAAGACCTCTTCCGATGACAAGCCGCGCGCCCGTGCGATGAGCGCGTCCGGGACCTTGGGGCGGCCGT
>WNFC01027201.1_pt1 | contig 11687 bp, 14 predicted proteins | sample 5400541 | NCBI WGS metagenome assembly WNFC01 (sample SAMN13153342, study PRJNA577476) | soil metagenome | isolation source: 120 cm saprolite under Douglas fir tree site 2 hole 2 replicate 1 | place: USA:California | collected 2015-04-18 | reverse complement strand
TCACGTCCGCGCCGTGCTCGACAAGGAACCGTGCGAGATCTACATTTCCGCTAGACGATTGCGATGCCCAATGCAGCGGAGTCAACCGATGCTTGTCCTGGGCAGTCACGTCCGCACCATGCTTGACGAGGAACCGTGCGAGATCCAAACGACCGTTGAATAACGCCTGATGAAGCGGAGTTGACCCATGCATGTCCTGGGCTGTCGCATCCGCGCCACGCTCGACGAGGAACTGCGCGAGAACCACATTTCCGCTTCGCGACGTATGATGCAACGTAGTCAGCCCGTCCTTGTCCTGGGTTTTCACGTTGGCGCCATGCCCGACGAGGAACCGTGCGAGATCTACATTTCCGCTTCGCGACGCTTGATGCAGCGGAGTCAATCCGTCCTTGTCCTGGGCCGTCGCGTCGGCGCCATGCTCGACGAGGAACTGTGCAAGATCAACATTCCCGCTTCGCGACGCCCGATGCAGTGGGGTCGACCCGCCCTCGTCCTGGGCTGCCACGTCGGCGCCGTGCTCAACAAGGACATGTGCGACTTCGACATGTCCCTCTCCACAAGCCAGGTGTAAAGGAGTTAACTTGTCATTGACGCTCCGAGATTGCACGTCCTGTGAGTGCTCAATAACCAAAAACTCCACAATCCTGTGAAAACCACAAAATGCGGCATAATGTAAGGAGGTTCCGAGGGGTGATGATGGCCTTTCGGCTCGTTCGTATCGGCTCCAGGACCAAATTGGGCTGTATATCCAGACCCAAACTACAAAATGTAGTTTGCTCGGGTCGAACAAATGTTTCATCCCTTCTTCTGCATTTTCCGATACACCCTCGAAATGGGCATGTTGAAACCAGTGCTTGGCAGCATATTCAACGAGAGGAAATTTCCTCAGGCTGTGTCTGGTGACGTTTATGTCCAGGTGCAACAGAATGCCCAGACACGCTTGCACGACTAGCGTATGAGCCGGTGTCATAGAAACATGGTAACGTCCGGATATAGTATCACATTTTTCGGCAAAGCGGGTGGACGTTAGGAACTCCTTCACCGAGAAATGCGAAAACTGTATGACCGGGGAACCGTCCGCACTGACAAGGGCAAGCAATGTAGAGCATGTAGATAGCACCGCTTCTACGGGATTATCGAGGCGCCAATCTTCGCGAAATTTTGGAATCGGTCCCGACTTGAAATCAAATGCGAGAATCTCCGCCAATTCTTCGACACGCAGCGGCCGGGAAGCCACAGAAACACATAGGAGCAACCGTCGCGCAAATTCCCAATTTGTCTCGTTAATCTCTCGCAAGATGCGTTCATATGTCCCATCGAGTGTTTCTGGTAATTCGTCCAAAGCATGCTGGATCCGCCCCGGCAGACATTTTCCGAGATAATCCAGCTGACAATACACCCATCGGAACCTACAGTAGAAGTATAAGTCACTCTCGCGAAGAACTACGGGATTAATGACTTACATCCCATCCGCTCTTTCTGTCAGCACATCAATCACACGCTGCCTGTGTTCCGCTTTCCATCTCCGCATGTCTCTATTCGTGTTAACGATCGACCTGATATAATTCTCGATGTCCTCCTTTTGTCCCCTCTCATCGTGTAACGAAATAGAACGGAATGTTAAAGGCTCCAGAACAGGTTTGATATCCGCCTCCAGTCGGCTAGTGACGCACATCCGAAGGTTTGCCAGTTGTGAGTTGATAAGGTCCTCCACAAGCATTAGGACCTTCTCGCGGGCCGACGACAGGGAAGATGTATTTGGACATTCATCCAACGCATCCACAATCAAGAAAATCGGAGCTTGTCCTGGAAGCCGCACTATGTCCTTCAAACAGCCGACAAGTGCATCATCGCTAGGATGTTGGGAACCACTCGCGTGTTCCAAGTAGAATTTGGAAAGAATATCATAATAGGAATCGGATTGGCGACAAAGTTGGACGAGCGCAGACGAGAGTAGCGCGCGCCGATCCCTCTTTTGACCCTCCCTGAAATCGTGATAGAACATAGCAAGTGATGCGAGCCCAGATTTCCGCATAGCCTCGATTTCTTCGATGATTGTCGAACTGCCCAACACCGTAAGTTTTCAAGAAGGAAATATCTAAAGGTATACGTGCCAAAGTACGCTCTTTCCTGAGCCCGCTACGAAATGGGGAAAAGTCATCAGCCTCTACGAATCAATAAGCGCCGGGAGGCAACGCACGTTTTCCGTGGATCCAGAGAAGGGAACTCGGTGGAGCGGATTTCCATTCTGAGAATGTGTTGCCTTGAATGAACCAGGCCGCCGTACCTGTGTGGTACGATTCGCGGGCAATGTGGTGATTTTGCCATGGGTCGGGAGGAGAGAGCCAACGGCAGATGTCTTGCTGCAGCTTGTCACCTGCCACACAATCACCGTCATGTCGTGCGGCAATGGCAACGTTACGGAATAACTGACGTTTCAATTTATTCATATCGTTTACAACTTGATGTAGGATTTCTAGCATTCAGTCTGAGACGCAAACACTTTGGTGTCGCCAACAAAACATACCAAGAGCTTCTCGGACACCACCAATGGATGCCTTGCCGTCTAGAGGGATGCGTATTCAACAGAGGATGGACTATATGTCGAGTGTGTTTGCTCACCGTCCATGACCACGTTCATATTCTGGACAAGACCGTGGACGACCTCGAGAGTCTGACCTGCAGTAGTCCGAGCCTCATCATGCGTAAGTCGATCTAGTCTCTCGAGGACAGCCTCGACTTCCTTCTCTCCAAAGGCCTTCTTCACAAATTTGACTGCGTAGTGCTCAGTAAGGTAATACATCAGCGAGGACGGACTCACTTGACCGTCCTCGTTTGAGTTCCTTCGTCGCCAACGCGAACGTGGAAAACAATTCCACTATTATCTTGACTACTATCTCGTCCATTGCGGGCGTAGGAGGTATCCGTGTATATATATCGAGTCGACTGAGAAAGTGTTCGACTGACTCGAGCAACTCGACGAGTGCGTTATAGCTAGTAGTCACGCCCTTCGCCGCCTAATTCACTTGGATGTCACAAGAATATCCTCGTATGACCTAAAAAAGGGAACATACAGAAAGTAGGATAGCAAGGCCGGCGTATATTGCTTTTGCAGGTGGAAATGGCTGTAAAAAAAAGGTCAGAGCTGTGGAAAACGTTGTCACGATACTCTTGATCGATTTCATGACTCTTTCGCTCCCTCGGAATTCCTTGAAAGCTTGGGCTTCGCCTAGCAGAACGGTAGCGATGGATTCGATGGAACGGCAATTGTGGAGTTGCACGGCTAGGGGATGGTCGGCCAATGTGATGTCCGTCTTCTTCTCATAGGCTTGCAAGGCGGCCTCGAAAAGCGCACCAAACCGAGCGGACCTCGACTCAATATCCATATCACGAGTAAAGAAGAAATGTGGTGGAGATAAAACGACCCTTTCCTATTTTGTTGTAGAGGTCGATTGAGGCCAACTAACATTACGGTTATTAGTAAGGCTTCACTAGAGGCTTAACGGAGAGGAAATGTTCTCCTCGTCACCTTAGCTACTGAAACTACTGAAGTACTGAAGTACTGATGCCCAATTAATCTGTCTTTTCCTACTACACTATTGCTCCACATCAACCCAACATTGTACCTCGACTAGCTAACCTAATAAACGCGTGTAGATCTATACCCATCACGATGCTGAAATGAGCAATCAGACACCCCACTCGAGCGCCTCGAACATCGCAGGGACTATCACTGTAGCAATAATCCCAATCCCAGCATACACGATAACCTTCGTCAACACTTATATGACCAAAAAGGAGAGAGGGAGAACACGTCAGCGTATATACCAGACCAACGGGTCCAAACACTGCCAGAAGAACACGCACCATCAGCGTCATAGTGCTTCACCTCATCGTCCTCAACCGCACCGCCCTCGCTCGCCTCGAACACGACCGCCTTCCCCCGCGCATAGTCGGACGGCGACCCCCGCCGCTTGACCGCGCCAGCACCCACGCTGCGTCCTTCCCGCCCACTCGCGACTCCTCCGCCTTCGTCGACGACTTCCGCCATCGCCAAATCGAAATCGATCATACTCGGCACTGCCCGCAGCGTGTGCGGCGGGCCGCGCGAGTACTCCGTCGCGGGGGTATAGTGTCGCCGATGTGGGAGGCGCACGGGGCTGGCGCGCGCGAGCCAGCGGAAGAGCGGCGGGAGGAGCGTCTGCACGATCGGCTTCGCGACCAGGCGCCATGAGAGGACGACCAGGATGCCCGTCGTGAGCTTCAGAACGGCGAACAGCACCCAGGTCGTGACTGCCGCTGGCGAGTCAAACGCCGCGCCGGGTGTTACGGAGGTGAAGAGGTCCGCGTTAAGCGCGGGCACACGCTTCGAGTACCAGAAGCTCGTCACTATGCCGAGGATGACGGATATAAAGGCGATGGCATCTTCGAAGCAGGGACAATCGTCAACGGGAGACGGATGTTGGTTGACAAGGAGGAGGCAGACGAGCGTCACGGCCAAAGGAGCTGCGGAGAAATGCTGTATAAGGAGTTAGATTGTGCGCCGGGCATAAACGACCCACCGCTCCATCCACTGTTAGCGATCCACCTCTCGACCTCTGGCATCACAACGCGTTGCAACACCCAGCCAATTATTCCGAGGATAATGCCGACGAAAACATCCAAGAAGCCGTGCATCCCGGTGTACAGACGGCCGCCTAGGATTGATGATACGTATAATACTAGTATGGCGACCGAAGTTGCGAGCGCAGAGGTCGAGAGGGACCCAGCACGATAGAGATCATGCACGTGCGCCCCCAGGAACAGCGCCATAGACATGCAATGCGTTGAATGCGTCGAGGGGAAGCCATACTCTAAGTGATGGCTTCCGATAGCTACCTAGAAATCAGTCTCCGAACGTACGAATGAAGTCCCTTGCTCTTACTAAGTCGTGTAACTGGCGGAGCGTAAGGCCTCGGAGAGCATACGAGGTCTTTCAAAAACGACGATAGATACAGTCCAAAAGCGAGCGCATAGCAAAGCCTAACCGACAAAAAATGTTACTGTGACCCAGCCAATGCACGACAATGAGACGTTTAACGGTGCTCTTACCCTCTTCCCAGATCGTCGTACCCAAAGAAGAAAAACGCGGGCAGGAACACGAGGAAGAACGTGTGCGTGCCCAGCATCGAGGTCTGCAAAAAATACGCGTCCAGCCAGGGCGACCGCACGCGCGCCTGCGAAACAAAACATGTGAGCTTCCCGCTCCTTCGCCACCACGGCCAGCCAGCCGAGGAAAAAGAGAAAGAGAGAGAAAGGGAAGCACCTGCCACTCCCCAATGACCTCGCTCTCCCACTCCACCACCGCGACGCACTTGCGCCGGAGCGCCGCTCGCCACCAGGGCAACGTGTTCGCATAAACCTCTTCCGGCAATCGGCCTGCCGGAACGCTCGCATTGCGTTCCTCGCTGTGGCCAGGCGAGTAATCCGTGCGCGGGTAGGAGCCGCTTTTCATCCGGGCGGGCGCAGCAGCGCTGCCCGGGGGTAGTGCGGGGTCCTCTGCGACGGCGTCATCGAGGGAGGAAGCGTCGTCGGGGGACAGTGTCATGTAGAGCTTGGATTTAGGCATGGTTGCTTTTGTAGTATGTTGAAGAGCTAGAGTGTTCTCTCCGTTTCATGCGAGAATGGTCGTTGTACAAAAGCGCCACGCGTGGTCCCGTCGTGTCGCGGCGATGTACCCCACCGTTGAACAGTCGTGGATAAGAAAGACTAGTCGGCGGTGAGAATGGCGTATACTCGAAGAGGTGTTAAATAAGGTCGACCGGGGTAGTTGTGGGTCTGACGAGCGGCCCAGCCAACGGCAAACCGTGGAGCCGGTTTGACCCGGATGAGCATACAGAGTACAAATACATAACGGAATGTCTTTTTTGCGGTCATTGTATGAGTATACACTATGCGATATTATAAATAAAATATGATCCCAGCAATATTCGAATCTTGTCCACCCTCATAAGCATCACACCGGCGGTAGTGTTTAGCTAGGCCCAGAAGGCGTCCGATCCACGGCAGGTTGCGTTGCCTCTAGCGGTCTTACTTCAGGCGACACGAAGGTTCGAAGGGCGCGCGGGGTCCGGGGAAGCCCTCCCTTGATGGAATTTGCGGAGCGTACAGACGCTGAAACCGAGGGAAGCCTGTAGAACTCCCGTTCAAATGCCGGGGGCCGCGGTCTCGAGTCGGTATCCCAGGGATTGGGGAGAAGACTACCTCGATCTAAGATCTTGGTAATCCTCGACTTTGCCCTGGTGGAGGAGCCGCTTTGCGATGCCTCGCGATCTGGACGTTCGGGCCGCAGTAGGAGGGGTGGGGGGCGCGGAAGAGCGCGTTCTCTTCCATTCTTTCCGCCTGGCACCGGGAAGGTTGGCGATGTTGGAAGGTTGACAGGGGCAGGAGCCTCGGGCGAGGGTTGCAAGATAAGAAGAGGGGGACTCGATTTCCCTTGTGTTAAATTGTTCGAATGGTCTACGGACAACTTTTGCCCCATCGTCAGAAATCAACACGATTCGAGGGGAAGGATAAACTCACACTCCCATGGTTGCCTGTTTCATAGCTAGCCGGCAGAGAACCTCGATTTTCCACATCACCGACGTTTGTGTTTCGCCGTTTGCGACGACGGGCCTTGAGGTAAAAAGGAAGCGAAAGTAACAACAAAACGGCCAAACTTGCAGCGATAATTCCTGCAATAGTAAACACTGATATCGAAGAGTTGGTACTGTAGGGGCAGATGCGATTATGTCAAACAACGTAAGGAGGGACACCGTATGGACGCACCTCGATTTCGTGGAGGCGGTGGCGGTGGGAGTCGGAGTGCTGATGCCCCGTCGACCACGAGGCCTGCTTGGGCTTAGCAGAGGAAAGTATCACCAATCCGTCCTCACAGCCTTCGAGATGAGAGTCCACATACCTCACAATGCCGAAGCTTGCATCATCGGCAGAGTCCAGATATGCTTGGAGTGACGGGACACTCGGGTCAGCGTTCGTGCGCCTGGGATACTGTCCTTGGTTTGCCCCGGGTGATGAGAACTCCATATTGGGAGTTATAGGCAAAATTATTGGGCTTGAAGAAGAGGGATCAGTTGGGGACAATCGTATGGGAAGGAGGACATGAACGTACGATACAGCCCCTGGTTGGCCAGATAGACATGTGAGTCAAACCCCAAGTTGAGAAGATGAAGCGTTAACTCACCGCTAGAGATAAGCTCAATGCTAGTATCCGCACCCATGGGACGCATAAGCCGTGAGTCCTGTGAGATGCCGGGATGATAAACTGCTATAAAAAAACGAGCGATGTTTTCCCCGTCTAGAATGAAGTCGCAGGGCTGCAAAAGACACATTATTGAGAACCCAATCCGACTGCATCATTGTAAGCACCTACGAATCGTGAGGCGTAACGTCGTAAAAAAAACCCGTCCCAGACCGAGCAGCGCCCTGCGCTGAAGAATTACAAAGAAATGGAGGGAGGAAAAAAAGAGGCGGGAAGTGCCTAGACTGTAATCCGCAGCGGTGCTTTTTGATGCATATGATGGACCAAGGGGAGACATCCCAAATTTTAGCGCCATGCCAAGCAGTGCAATCAAACGTGCCCCATCCCATCACTCAACCTGTTCCGGCATGCGGTCGCGGAGGCAGTTGATGCGGCAGGTGTTCTCATCATCAGTTCGGGCGCTGTATCAGGGCCGTCGGTTAATGCAGTGGCTGCCAATACATAAGGTGCCGCAAACCCAGGATAAAAGGAGAGAGAATGCTCGCGGTTGCAACAAGTTGAATATATGTGGGTGCCGGCGCGTGCGCAACCATGGAGATAAGTGCTACAAGTTGGGGGATACAGTACGGCACTGCGGATTAAACGTGGAAGTTCTTGGGCGCAAGGCGGCTGTTGTTGTCAAGCAGGCAGGCGCCCCGCATGGCAACGCCCCGCCCGGTAGGCTGGCGGAAACGACACGTCCCGACTCGACTCCCGTCACGCACTGGCACAGGTTGTGTTTTGCCATCGCTGCGAAAAAACGCGTGGACGGGAACCGAAATGCAATGCAGAGATCAGGGACGCGCTGGACGTCAGGTAGTGATTCGGTCAGAGGCCGAGAACATCGCTACGCCAAAAATTAATGGCTTGGCTACGCCCACAATCAAGCCACCACGGGTGTCACGGTGGCATATGGTCAAGCCCTCCCTGGATAGGGAGATACGATGGACACCGTGACGACATCTGCTGTACACCAACCGTCGACTCGGATGGGCATGGTCTCCGCCCTCTTCCGCAGCGCCTCAGCCTTTCACCAGTGGCCAAATGATCGTGGATGGTATGATAGTGGCTGTGAGCCCCTCTCAGCTAAATAGCAAGATCAATTCACTCTCTGGTGCAAAGGGAAAGATAAGATGAAAATGGACCGGCCTATAACGTAATACTCACACCTGGTTCTCGTTCTCTCCTCCATTCTCCTAGGAGAATATAGACAAGCAATCTTTCATTTTAAGTTACTGCCTTCCACCGCTGCCAGTTGGATTGAAAATACATGTACGACCAAGAAGCGCTCCACGCGGGGGACGAAATAATCCGACTCTTTGACGCACTGGCAAAGACCTGGCTTTTGGCTATACTCAATGACTCGAAAGATGTTCGGAACAAGAATTATTTAGTGAAATCCGCCGTCTCAATACGTATCTTCTGCGCGCTTTCCTGGTATCATAAGTCCCGCGTGGTGAGCGTCGTTTTTGCATTCAGGGATGCTACGACCTGCACCCCTGGACACGGCTTCAGCTTTTCCGGACGCCGACTGTGCTCATGGTCAGTCTCAGTCCTGGCGGTTTCGACTCGTCACGTGTCACCGACTATCCAACATCAGGAAAACGTCAAAAATACTTTTTTAAGCTTTTTTTAGCTTTTTTTTAACTTTTTTAACTTTTTTGTAAAAAAGCTAAAAAAAGTAAGGTCATCTACCTCTCAAAAACCATTTTAAAATGATTTTTGAGAGGTAGATGACCTTACTTTTTTAACTTTTTTACAAAAAAGTTAAAAAAGTTAAAAAAAGTTAAAAAAAGTATTTTGACGTTTTCCTGATGAATAGCCCCCCTAGACTCGTGGTACAAACCTTTCAGAGGCGAAGCAGCAGACGTGCTACTTGGGACTATTTTGGGGTTAGACAAGATAGGTCAGCCTTGAAAAGAAAAAAAACTAGTCAGGGAACGGTAAGGCTCGCGTAGTGGACGAGCCTGCAAAGAGCGTCATAAATGTGCCTATCTGTATGCGCAGACTAGGAGTCACTGGTAATCATAGTCGCTTATTCCCTCCATTTCGACATCCTCATTCTTCACGCCGACAGGATTTCCGCTCCCAGATACAAAGCTGCGCGACTGGTTGCTTCGATATCTGACCTAGTGGACCGTCAGGAAGGGGCTTATGGGCCTCATGCCGCTTTTCGTGCTCACATGACGGAAGGTCTAAATTTCGGGAAGACGAACGCATACCATAAGCAGTTCTTTGAAGATGTTATAATGCGTGTCGAAGAGGTAGGTCTCTACTGTTGTTCATTGTCATGCAAGGATAAACGATCGGCAAGGTCATCGAGCACCAAATTGAAATCACCCCGGTAGTGAGTCGCTTCATGCTTTTAAGCTCCCGGATCCTCTCAATGATATATCCCAACGAACAGGAAGTTTACCAGGTGGGAGGAGCGCTTGTACGAAACTTCTCAACCTTATCCGCTCACTATCCTCCTTTGACTAGTCCCATGATTTTACGAACTTGAACGCCAGGAAAGGTCATAACTGGTATTCTCGGAGCTCCGTCGCGCTCTTTGTAGCCTCGGCTCCTTTCCGATGTTCTCCCTTTTCTTTTCGACAATGGGAAAGTCTCATTTATTCTCCCCAGAGAGAGAACCACCAGGATTTTCTAGCCGAGCCATGAAACAAGATTTCATGTTATGTCTCTGATCACAGAGACGGGTTGTAGAGGACAAATGTATATCCACTTTGATCGTCCATTGTGCGTCTGCCTTGTTTATCCCCAGTCGATGGCTTATTTTTCCCATTTCGAGTAGGTTTGACTCCCGTTATGACGATGTAAGGTGCCTCGGTCATCAGAAGCTCTCACCTTCTAAGTGCAAGCTGCTCGGTAGATGTCTTAGGCTTGATCGCGATGAGGAAGGCTTCTTGACGATTCGACTCGACCGCATGCTGGCTTGCCTCTGTGTATTTCTCTCTAGAGCTCAACAATTCAAGGCCTCCCGACATATCGTGAAAACAGGAGGAACGGCATCTGCGGCTCGGTTTAACGACAATGGCTGGATCTGAATTTTGATGACAGGTAATGCGTCAGAACCCCTGGCTGAAGGTGCTATCATGGCTATAGAGGTAACTGAGGAAAGCCCTCTTCAACGCCTGGTGGGAGATGTAGACCTAATAGTAAGCTTGATCGACTTTGATCCTGGCCGACAAGCGTGGAGAGATTGTTGCAGCTCTACTCATCATGCAGGTTCAAGATGCTCTGGCAACCAGGAAAAGAAAATGGATTCCTGTTTTGGGTCTCATGGTAAAATTGCTTGGGGGTCTTGGCCGTGGCGACTTGGAGACGGCAATGCCCACGGTTTGTCCCGCCGACGAGGACAGGCCGCTCGCAGAAACGTCCAAAAACGTGTCCCGATGATAATTCGTGTCAATAGCCAACGCGGCGTCGCCATTTGTTACCCGGGTGACGTGCTCTCCCGTGATACGTTGACTGCGGCACTGACTCGAGTGAAGGGCGACTCGATCTTTGACGGCGATGTTTTCGACCACTTTTCCAAGGGATAAACTCGTGTATTCTTCATCGTGATGTTCGGAGGAGATGCTCTGCAGCTGGTGATACGGTTGTCCTTGCCCTTGCTTCTGAACGTCTTGCTGTAAATTTGTGTCTTAGCTCTTTGAGGAGATTGACGAGCACAGCATATGGTATCCGGAGTGCTGATTCGTCGCCCAGACTCTTTACTCTCATTGGCTGAGATCTCGGGCTATATCGGCGTCTGTGGGACTGCTCCCGTGACGCTCTTGGAGTCTACGATATACAAAGCTACCACGATCTGGACTACCAGGACGAAGTGGTAGAGGGGTAAGTTAGGCTTGTACGACACTCTGACCCTTTACTGGAAAGCGTGGGATGAGCGGTTGTCGTACATCCCATATTCTGGGAGTAGTACCCTGGTGTACCAGTAGCTCGACCCGTAGCCCACCATGAAACGGTGTCAGATATGCGGGGCTGTAGAAGAACTATTACTGGCAATTTTGCGTGACTGTATTTTTATTGTAGTGCAGGAGCCAAGTGGCTCGTAATGAAAGGATGATTTGGGACAAAATAATAAGATAACGATGATGCTCGATGCGGCTGACCCTTGTGAGCTGCCGCCACTACAAACGACCCCGCTATGAGCGCAAACACCTCCACCGCCCCACAACCTGGTCCAGAACACTCGAAACCAGAGCGACCCTCTTCGGGGGGCCGCCTTCCCTCGCTCAACCAGCTCGCCGCTCGCATCGGCGCCAACACCCCACCCCCAAACAACCCTGCGACTCGCCCCCGCCTAGCCGCCTCGCTCCTCCGCACGGGCTCGCAGACGTCCCTCTCGACCGCCACGTCGCTCGCCGACTCGGTCGCGGTCAACCCCCCCGTGACGCGCTCG
>WNFC01007937.1_pt1 | contig 11687 bp, 11 predicted proteins | sample 5400541 | NCBI WGS metagenome assembly WNFC01 (sample SAMN13153342, study PRJNA577476) | soil metagenome | isolation source: 120 cm saprolite under Douglas fir tree site 2 hole 2 replicate 1 | place: USA:California | collected 2015-04-18 | reverse complement strand
GCAGGAGCCTGCCCAGCAGAGCGATCAAACGATCAAGACGGTGGTCAACCTGGTCGACGTGCTTTTCACCGTGTTGAACCGCCGCAATAAGCTTGTTCCCGAGCTCGAAAAGGGCGACTTCAAGATTTGGGACGACAAGGCCGCGCAGGAGATTCGATATTTCAGCAGGCAGACCGATCTGCCTTTGCGCATCGGCATGCTGCTGGATACTTCCAACAGCATTCGCGACCGCATCAAGTTCGAGCAGGACGCTTCGATCAATTTTTTGTTCAGCGTGCTCCGCCATAACAAGGATGAAGCTTTCGTGATGACCTTCGACGACGAGCCGCAAATCCTCCAGGGATTCACCGGCGATGCGGGAGCGCTGCGCGACCAGATCACCAAGACGCGCGCGGGCGGCGGCACCGCGATCTACGACGCGGTTTATGAAGCGTGCGTGAAAGAGCTGAGCCATCCGCCGCGCCCGCCGGGGGATCAGCCGGACGTGGTGCGCCGCGTCATGATTTTGATCAGCGATGGCGAGGACAACTTATCGACACACACGCGCGCGGAAGCCATCGAAATGGCCCAGCGCACCAGCGTGGTCATCTACACCATCAGCACCAGCACGCAGTGGGTTTCCCTCTCGCAGACCGATCCGAACAAAATGGGCGACCGCAAATATCACCTGACGGATGGCGACAAGATTCTCCAGGAACTGGCCGAGGAAACCGGGGGCCGCGCGTTTTTTCCATATCACGTGGACGATCTAGACCAGTCGTTCCAGGACATCGGCGACGAACTGCGCAACCAGTATTCCATCGCTTATATGCCGACGAACTACGTCCTCGACGGCCGCTACCACAAGATCCGCATCGAAGTGCGCGAACATAAGGGCTACCAGGTGCGCGCGCGCCGAGGCTATTTCGCTCGCGCCAATGCGAATGTGCCGTCAACGCCAAACCCTCCAGGCGGCGCCGCGCAGTAAATCATTTTTGAAAGTAGGCGGCCACGAAGCGCGATTCCTATTTCAGGATTGAGGAAATGCTTCCGCGCGCGGCAAGTCGAAAATCAGCTTAATTCCTTCAGCGGGGAATATTGCGCAGCAGCACGGCGTCCGATTCAGAGTGCCCGCGCCTGATCGCTAGCTGCGCGCCGTCTTTCGAAAACGCGTAGCCGGCAATTCGTTCCGCCGTAAAATGCGTCAATTGCCGGCGTGGAGTTCCGTCCAGCGGCTGGATCCACAAATTATCCACGCCTTTCTCGCGCACCACGTAGACGAGTCCCTTTCCGGAAGGCAGGAAGGCCAGGCCGGGCAAGCCGCGCTGATCGAATTCGAACGCCGATTTTTTCCCATCCACGAGAGAATACAAGACCAGCATGACCGTGTGGTCCGCTTCGCGGACTTCGAAGGCCGCGACCGTTTTGCCGTCGGGAGAGAGTGCATAGGGTTCGCAAGGAAATTTGATGATCGTTTCCGGCGAACCGCCCTCGAGGGGAACGCGTTTGAGAAAATGATTTTCGGCCGCGTCAAGGTAGTACAACCATTTGCCGTCATTCGAACAAGCAGGTACGCGTTCGTTCAGGCCGAAAGTGAGGCGCGTTAAGTTGGTGCCGTTCGAATCGACGCGCCAGAAATTTGCTTCCGCGCCGCCCGACCTGCCGAGCGTTCGAAAGACAAGGTAGCGGCCGTTCGCGCAGGAGGTCACCATATCCATGGGGTAGCGGGGTTCGGAGAAAACGACGCGGTCTCCGCCGGCGGGATTCACCAAGCGAATGTCCGCACCCTGGACGACCAGAAGCTGCGCATCCGGAGTCCAGTCCCAGCCCCAGGTGGGCAGGTTGGAAGGTAGTTTGATAGGAGTAAGTTTTTCGGGCGAGCCAGCGGGAGCGATGGCAATTTCAAATTTTCCGTGGACCTGGCTCGCGCCGATGCTTCGGCCGTCGGCGGAAATACTGGGATGAACGTAATCGTTGGTGTCAGTGGTCAAGAGGCGAAAATCGCCGCCGGGGAAGGAAACAATCCCGAGCTGATTTCGAAGAAAACCAGTAGCGGCGGTAGTAGCGGAGACGAGCAGGGCGCCGCCATCGGGAAACCACGAAGGTTGAAAGTAAATGCGATCCTTCGCAATCGCCACTTGCTTGGTCTCGCCGGTGGCTGCATCCACGGCAAGGAACCCGCCGAGATCTTGAGGGTTTAGCTGAACGATGGGAATCACGATGGTCTTGCCATCCGGAGACCACGAGAGAGTCACGCTATCGGTGAGAATGTTTTTGTGATGGAAGAGATCGCGTTCGAACGAGCCATCGCGGCGTGCGATCTTGAGGTCGATGACGGCGGAATCGCCATGCTGGTGCAAGTAGGCGAAGCGCTGGCCGTCGGGCGAAAAGGCGATGGGGCTGTCCACGTCCTTAATGAGCAGGCGCGGGGTTCCGCCGAGCATGGGAGCGTCGTAAAGGGAAGCAATGGCTTGCTCGGAGTCGTCGCGGCGGACGAAGTAGATGTAGTTGCCGTCGGGAGAAAAGGTGAGGCCGGCGTAGCGCGTGGCTGCGGGCGTGACGACCTGCGTGTTGCTGCCGGTGGGAATATGCCGGAGCCAAAGGGACTGCAGGCCATTCTCGTCGAGGACGTGGAGTAGGTATTTTCCATCGGGGGAAATTCTGGCCAGGGAGACGTGGCCGTTGTTGGTGAGATTTTCGATGGACATGCTTTCGGAGGGCAAAGCATTTTTGCGGGGCAAGAGAGAATAGATGCCGAAAGCAGCCGCGGCGAGAAGGAGGAGCGCGGCCGCGAGCACCAGGCCTGTGCCGAATTTGTTCTTGCCGGCGGCGGCGATGAGGATGGAGCTGCTCGAAGGCGAAGGGGGCGGCTCGGCGGGCTGGGCAGCCGGCGTGGACAATCGCGTCGCGATGCGACCCGAGGAAGAGGAAACGGGCGTGACCTTGCCGGAATCGATCTCATGCTGCAGCCGTTTGAGGTCTGCGCGGAGTTCCGCCGCGACCTGGTAGCGGACGTCGCGATCTTTTTCGAGAGCCTTGTTGAGGATGCGCTCAAGCTCGGCGGGGACGTCGGGATTCAGTGTGACCGGAGCGACGGGAGCGTTGTGCAGGATGTTGTCGAAGACGACGGCGCTGGTAGTGCCAGGAAAGGGCTGCTTGCCGGTAAGCATTTGATAGAGCACGGCGCCGAGCGAGAAGAGGTCGCTTCGAGCGTCAAGTTCCTCGCCACGCGCTTGTTCGGGTGACATGTAGGAGATGGTGCCGACGGCGGTGCCGGGACTGGTGAGGAGCAGAGTCTCGGGATCGCCGAGCGTTTCGCCGGCGATGTTTGCGTGGTGTTCGGGGAGGAGCTTGGCGAGGCCAAAATCTAGGATTTTGACGGCGCCACGCTCGGTGACGAAAATGTTGGCGGGCTTGATGTCGCGATGGACGATGCTTTTTTTGTGGGCGGCGTCGAGGGCGTCGGCGAGCTGAACGCCCATGTCGATCGTGCGCGGAACTGGGAGGGAGCGCAGGGGGATCAGTTTGTCGAGGGTTTGCCCTTCGAGCAGCTCCATGGCGATGAAGGTGCGGCCATCGTGTTCTTCGATGGCGTGAATGGTGCAAATGCCGGGATGATTGAGCGCGGAGGCGGCGCGGGCTTCGCGCAGGAAACGTTCGAGAGACTGGGGCTCGCGGCGCGTGTCTTCTGGCAGGAATTTGAGGGCCACGCGGCGGCCGAGCTTGGTGTCCTCGGCTTCATAGACGACGCCCATGCCTCCGCTGCCGAGCTTGCGGAGGATTTTGTAGTGGGCGATGGTTTCGTTGAGCATGGGCACGAAGCGAAACGAAGATGGTAGACGGTCGGGGGATTGCGGTCAATTGGTTCGGGAAAAAGGCAGAAGTCAGAAAAGCGGGCAGACAGATGGGTAGCGGGCGCGATTTTGGCTGATTCGATGATAAATTCAGGCTTGTAGCGGTTGTTTGGGGATGGTCATCGGCAGAACATGCGATACCTAGTGCGGGCGCGGGTGAAACCGGGTTGCCAGCGTGGGCTGCTGGAAGCGATTGACGGCGGAACCTTGGGCCAAGGCTCGATCGCCGGGGACGAATACCTGCGCAACATGAACGAGGCGCGGCTTTGTCCGGATGAGACCGTGCGCTGGGTCGAAGTCTGCTACTGCCCCACGCCGCTGCAGGAAGAGTGGTCTTACTGGGAGGAGTATTTTGAGCTGGTCAAGGTGCAGGACGCGCATGATCGGCGCAAATGCCGTGATGCGAACGGGTGCGAGCCCTGGGCCTGCGGCGACTGCGACTGCACCGCGCGTCTCGAAGAAAAGCTGAAGAGCACGGGCAGGCCGTTTCTCGAACGCGTGCAAAGTGCTGCTGACGATTCCACCGCATAGGGCAAGGTAGACCGAAACCTACCCGGAGAATATCCCACCCTTTGCAAGAAACAAGACCGCAAGGGTCACCCCGGTGTTACTCGGCGATTTGAAGTGCGCCTACCGAGGGCTTAATGAGGCCAAATTTTGTGTTGGACTAGAGCCACTCAGAGCGTTCAGCAGAATTGAATCTGGCTGAAATCGCAACTGAATCTGCGGTTTTGCGAACAAGTGGCGATCCACGGCAATCGCCATCACATGAAAAGGCAGGCCTACAAGTTTTTTAGGCTGATTGATCTCCAATTGCACCGGCAGTGGGGGCTGGGAATTGTCCGGAGGCTGAAAAGAACCCGAACAGTTGGTCGGTGTGAAATCGACCGAGGATCCGGATCGGCCGACTGTGCCGACATGCGCCTGCAATTCGCAAGAAGCCGGTTGTAGTTTTCCGTCAAGCCATTGAAGAAGTACCGAGCCAGTCGCCTTCTCCGTCACGGTAATGGAGCTCGTTGCCTGATAGTTGGCTAGTTGTTGATTGACTGCTTGTGTGAGCGTGTCCATAGAAGCAAGCTTGGCCTTCAAGAACTCGAAATCTTTCCAATACTGCTCTGTTTGGTTGGCAAATTTTTCGACCGGTTGTGGCACGCCATCGACGACCACGTGAAGTGGTTCCGTCAATTTAGCCGGCGGCGAGAGTAAGGTAACTCCAATTCCCGGTCCCGGCGGGGCACCCGTGTTCTTGCTTCCGCCAGAGTCGGGATAGATAACGTTTGGCGTGACATTCATCTTTAACGGCCCCGCGGGAATTAACTTCAAATTAATTGGATCGGGAGGTTCAATACGAATGGAGACGGTTTGCGGGTCCGCCTTTACGTCCAGCTTTACTGGGATCCTTGCTTCCACCGCCACCGGTTTGAAGGGAATCTCCACGGTTAGTTTATCGGTCACGATTTTAGGCAGGACTTGGAGGGCGATATTGTAGGAGGCCACCACGGAAGCGCCGGAAACCAGCAGTGCCGCGGCAGTCCTAGTGATTGGATGTTGCTTGTCAAACAATTTCTCAAAAAAGGCCCTAATCCGATCCTTCCACGAAGTAAAATCTTCTTCAAACAGGTCTCCCCATTTCTTGTCTTGTTCAATTTCTTCGAGAAGAAGGGTAGAGAAACGCCGGTCCTCAGCCAGGAGGTCAAAGATCCCAGTCGCCAGCGCCGTCTCGATTGCTGCATCTTTCTCGATAGCCGTTTTCAATTCTGTCAGCACTTCGGAAGCTCGCCGCTTCTCGAGCTCGAGTTCGCGGGTGGCCGAAGCGATCACGATGGACAGCAATATCTTTTCAAATGTTTTCGATTCCCGAACTCTCCATAGGACCCTGGATCGTATTGGCCGCCTGGAGGAATCAACCGCGGCATTGGCGGCGGCGTTGAATTCAATGGAGTTTTCCAAGAGTCTCTCGAAGAACGGGCGAATGTCCCCTGGCAGGTGAAATTGTGGGTCAACTGAATGCGGACGAGAAATATCCATAGAGCACCTTTCCTGGTAAAAATGGAGCATGGAAGAGGTGCACGTATTAAATCGTACTGTAAATGTAATGTCAATACATGATCATAAACTCTCGGCCAGGATGCGCACGACCGTCGCAATTGCCGCGATGAGAATGGCTCCGAGCCCTGGGCCTGCGGAGATTGCGATTGCACCACGCGGCTCGGGGAAAAGCTGAAGAGCTCAGGCAAGCAATTCCTCGAACTGCTTCATGGTTCTTTTGACGATCCTACCCCTAACGCAAATGAGACGGATGAAAAACGCACCCTTCCATCGAGCAAAACAGAAACCTGCGGCACCTGTCCCCAAAAGCCCCGCCCTCAAATACCGAGAACGAAGCACCCAGCAATCCGGCCCAACTGAGCGTGGCGTCAGCGTGACTCGAATCCGCGATCACTTGTGTTCCTCGTCAGCTGATTTCGTATGGTGAGGCTCGTGTGGGTTCTTCGGCTGCACTCGGCGCAGGATTTCTGGATCTCCTTCGTATTTCAATCCGGCCGCACAAGCATCGGCCAGGCCAAGTTTTCCGGTCAGCACCGCAACGACGAGCTGAGGAGTTCCGCTTAACACCGCATCGGGATGCGGGGCAATACCCAGCCGAGTACGCACAGTTCCATCGGCCGTCTGAAGCGTCATTGGCTCGTCACCGGTGCGAAGCTCGATCGTGACGGGAGAACGCTCAGGTGTTCGATCGGTGAGGTGGTGCTCCAAAGGAAGCGAGAGCCAGTGAGTACAAAACGCATCTTTGCGTGCTGGCTTGGCGAGGAGTGGAGCGCCCCAGTGCCCTAGCTGCTGTAATATCGGCTCAAGTTCCTTGCCGCGCCCAGTGAGGTGAAATAGGGTCGTCGCGATAGGAGGCGGCGCGTCCTCGCGACACACAATGCCTGCCTGCTCCAGTTCGCGAAGACGGTCGGCGAGCAGGTTGGTGGCAATGCCGGGCAACCCATTCCGCAAATCGGTGTAGCGACAAAACCCGCGGATTAGCAACTCGCGCACAATCAGCAGGGTCCACCGGTCCCCAATCACGTCAAGGGCTTTCGCCAGCGCGCAGTACTGCTTGTAGGAACGCACGAACCCCATCATCCGGCTTTCACAACTGAAAGTCAACTTGTAACTTGACAAACTAAATGTAGAACTTTAAGATCTCAATGCCGAATATGAAAACGCCAGATACAAGGGAGCAGCCGCATGGGGAATCCCGTCGTCCATCTTGAAGTGGCGCGCAAAGACTCGCTGGCACTGCAAGGCTTCCATGCGGGAGGTCCGTCGTGAAGCCAACAGTATTTCTACGGATAGCTTCGATTGTGGCTCTTCTTGAAACTCTCGGGCATACGCTCCTCTTTCTGTCGTATGGCCCGGCTCACGGTCCAGAAGAAGTCGCTCTGGTTGCAGCCATGAAGTTGCATCGTTTCAACTTTGGCGGTTTTACCCACAGCTACTGGGATCTCTATTTCGGCTACGGCCTCTTTGTGACCATCACTTGTCTTCTCGAGGCCATCCTGTTGTGGCAACTCGCTACTCTCGCAAGAACCGGTCCCTCGCGGATCAAGTCCCTTGTGGCGCCCTTCGTTCTTGGTGAAGCGGGATATGCCCTCTTGATGTGGAAGTATTTTTTCCTTGTCCCGATCGTGTCACACACCTTCATGACGCTGTGCCTCGGTCTAGCGTTTCTAACCGCAGCGCCAAGCTCGCCCGCCCAACAAAGCGCTCCCGAACACACAAGGTGACAAGGCGGGTCATGTGTCACATCCTGCTTGCAGACTTCACTGCAAAGTGGCTTCCGCCAATCGATAGCTCGCTCCCCTGCTAACGAGAATCAAAGCCTAGAAAAAAAATCGCTTGACATATGCCCATATGGGAATGTAATGTTGGGGCATGGCACGAGCGGCGACAACTTCGGATGCGTTTAATGCGGTGGCAGAGCCGCGGCGGCGGGCGATTCTGAGCTATCTCGCGCTGCAGGAGCGGCCTGTGGGGGAGATTGTGGATTCGCTGGGGATGGTGCAGCCGTCGGTCTCGAAGCATCTGAGGGTCTTGCTGGAGGTGGGGCTCGTTAACGTGCGGAGGGATGGGCGGCGCATGCTCTATCGAACGAACGCTGAGGCGATTCGTCCGCTTCACGAGTGGACGGAAACATTTGAGCGATTCTGGCGTCATCAATTGAACAGCGTGAAGGAACGAGCCGAGCGGACAAGCAATCCGTCAAACCATTCAGAACCGGATTTCACTTCAAGGAGGAAAAATGATCACGACAGCAACAAGAATTGAGGATTTGACGCTGGGCATCACGGAGGAAATCCACGTGCGCGCGTCGCTGGATGCGACGTTCGCCGCGCTGCTGGAGCAGCTGGGGCCCCACAACGAGGTTCCTGAGGGCGGGCCCATGCCGATGAAGCTCGAGGCCTGGCCGGGCGGAAGGTGGTACCGCGACCTGGGAGACAATAACGGCCACTTCTGGGGAGTTGTGCAGGCCATCAAGCGGCCGACGCTACTCGAAATTACCGGGCCATTATTCATGTCTTATCCGGTCGTATCGAATGTCCAGTACCGCTTGAGCCAGAAAGATGGCGGAACGCTGCTCACCTTTCATCACACGGCTCTTGGACTGATTCTGGAAGACCACCGAAAGGGTGTCTCGAAGGGATGGTCCTACATCCATGAGGGCGTGCGGAAGAGGGCGGAAGCGGCTCGTTCGCGATGAGCGCGGTCGCTGCGACGGGAGAGACTTTATGTGTCCAGCGTGTATTGCGAGTGCGGCGTTGATGATCGCCGGCGTGATGTCGACGGGCGGATTGACCGCGCTGGTGGTGAAGAAGCTCGGCGCGAAAAACGGCACAAAGAAATCATTCCAGAAGCTAAATCCAAAGGAGGAAACATGGGACAAGCAACGAACGAGCAGGTGAATTTGATGTTGCGGCTGTACGAGGATCGGCGCGAACCTCGGCTGCGAGAAGCGCGGGATTGGTTCTCGGCCAACTTTCACGTGAAAGCGGCGGAGGATGTGACGCGCGTATGCCCTCCGGGCAGCCAGGGGAACGTGTACATGCGCATGGTGCTCGGTTACTGGGAGATGGTGGCAAGCATCGTGAACCGCGGGCTGATCGACGAAGACTTGTTCTTCGAAAACACTGGGGAGCAATGGGTTGTATTTGAACAGGTGAAGCCGGTGCTCGATGCGTGGCGCGCCATGTTCAGCAGCCCGAAGTTCCTCAGCAATCTAGAAGAACAGTGCAAGCGCCTCGAAGCTTGGCGCGAGAAGCGCAACCCAGGATCCAATGAAGCCATGCGCAAAGTGCTTGCGCAGATGCAACAGGCAACTCAAGCGGCCAAAGCGCAGGCCGCGGGCGGCTAAAGTTTAAGCCCGAAGCCCTCTCTATCTACAGTGCGCGGCCGGCCAATGCGGAAGTCTGTTTCGGCGAGTTGCCTCCAGGCTTCCGCATTGGCGGTGCGTAGTATTTGCCGGGGAGTTTTGGTTTGTCTGTCTTTCCGCGAGTGGACAAATTCGAAAGGAGAATCAGGCATGGCAACGAGAGCGATGGAGCACCCAAAGGTTGTGGCGGCGGCAGAATGGCTTGCCGCGCGAAAAGAGCTTTTGAAGAAGGAGAAGGAGTTCTCGCGGCTGCGTGACGAACTGAGCCGGCAGCGCCGGGAACTTCCCTGGGAAAAAGTAGACAAGGCCTATGTGTTCGATGGGCCGAAGGGCAAGGAGACGCTCGCGGATCTCTTCGGCGAGCGAAGCCAATTGATCGTGTATCACTTTATGCTCGGCCCGGACTGGAAGGAAGGTTGCCCGAGCTGCTCGTTCATTTCGGACCATATCGATGGCAGCGTGGTGCATCTGGCAGCGCGAGACGTGAGGCTCGTGGTGGTCTCGCGAGCGCCGCTGGCGCAGATCGAGGCGTTCAAGAAGCGGATGGGTTGGCGGTTTCATTGGGTGTCGTCGAATGCGACCGATTTCAATTACGCCTATCAAGTGTCGATGTCGAAGGAAGAGCTGGGGAAAGGCGAGGTGTACTACAACTATTCCATGCAGAAATTCCCCAGCGAGGAACGGCCCGGCACGAGCGTGTTCTACAAGGATGGAGCCGGCAACATCTTCCACACATATTCGAGCTACGCTCGCGGGCTGGACATACTCATCGGGGCGTATAACTGGCTGGACCTTACGCCAAAAGGGCGGGACGAGGAAGGGTTGGCTCATGGGATGGCGTGGGTACGGCACCATGACAAGTATGGCGAAGGGTATCAAGTGGATGCGAAGGCGAAGTACGCGCAGCCCGCTAAGGCCTCGGATTCCACCGGCGATTGCTGCGAGCAGCACCGTTCGTAAATCTTCGTGGTTGCTTCGAAGCTCCATCGGGCGGCTTGGGCGGCAACACGGACGCAAGGCATCTGGTGCGGGAGCCAGCTTCCGGCGTTGCCGCCTAGCACTTTGGAAGGCTCACCCGTTCGGCTCGTAATGGCCTTTGCGCGCCGGACACCTTCAAGTCGCGATCGCTCGTTTCCACTCTGACCTTCCGCAGATCCTGTGAGACGGAGTTTGATAAGGTGCCCTCAGAACCAACTGCCCACCTTGATTGAGACCCGTATTGGCTAGACCGCGTGCCTGGCCTAGTTTTAACCGGAGATAGTACGAATCTTTGGGAAGTCAGAAGGCATCCAAGAGTTGCGGATGTGCTCGGCCACTGGTGTTGTATCGCCGAGATAGCCGACAAGCGCAGGCGGCTTTTAGGGGTTAAAGCCCATTGAATCGCAAGGCTTTACGCCGAAGCTAAAACTCCGGCCCCCTTGAGCGAGCTGCAGGAAGTTCGGGGACAGGACGCTCGCTGGATCAAGTCAGAACCAAAGGAGAGTCTCAATGCCAACCATAACTGTTGGAAAAGAAAACTCTGGCAACATCGATCTCTATTACGAGGACCACGGTAGCGGTAATCCGGTCATCCTGGTGCACGGCTGGCCGCTGAGCGGCGCCGCGTGGGAGAAGCAGGTGCCGGTGCTGCTCGAAGCGGGCCACCGTGTGATTACGTACGACCGCCGAGGATTCGGCGAGTCGAGCAAGCCGACGACGGGCTACGACTACGACACCTTTGCCGCGGACTTAAACAAGCTCGTGACGACGCTCAATCTTCAAGATGCGGCGTTGGTGGGATTTTCGATGGGCGGCGGCGAGGTGGCCCGCTATCTGGGCACTTACGGCAGCAAGCGCGTGAGCAAGGCGGTCTTCATCGCTTCGATTCCGCCATTCCTCTTGAAAACGGCCGACAACCCCGAGGGAGTGGACGGAGGAGTTTTCGAGGGGATCAAGAAAGGGATTGTCGCGGACCGGCTGGCGTTTCTCTCCCAGTTTCTCTCAAATTTCTACAATTTGGACGTCCTGGGCGGGAAACTCATCAGCGACCAGGCCGTTCAACTCAGTTGGAACATCGGCGCGGGCGCCTCGCCCACGGGCACGCTGGATTGCGTCTCGGCCTGGCTCAGCGACTTCCGAAACGATCTCAAAAAGATTGACGTGCCAACGCTGGTCATTCACGGCGATTCGGACCGCATACTCCCGCTCTCCGCTACGGGAAAGCGCACGGCTGAACTTGTGAAAGGAAGCAAACTGGTGATCGTGGAAGGCGGCCCTCACGGACTGACCTGGACGCATACAGAGAAAGTCAACCGCGCATTGCTGGACTTTCTCGGGCATGGAAGTTTGGCGACAAAGAAGGTCGCTGCAAAGAGGTAACCGAGCGGTTCTTCTTGCACCGCTTCGCGGGGGTGCCGTCTGCGGACGGCATTACCCCTTCGGTGCGTAGTAGCCTTTGC
>WNFC01025927.1_pt1 | contig 11692 bp, 11 predicted proteins | sample 5400541 | NCBI WGS metagenome assembly WNFC01 (sample SAMN13153342, study PRJNA577476) | soil metagenome | isolation source: 120 cm saprolite under Douglas fir tree site 2 hole 2 replicate 1 | place: USA:California | collected 2015-04-18 | reverse complement strand
GTCGCGGTCGCCCTTCTGGAGGCTCTCGAGCTGCGCGTCGAGCGAGCCGCTCGACAGCTGCATCGTCTCGATCTTGGCAAGGGACGCACGGAACGTTTGGCTGTCGGAGTTGTTCGCCTCGTCGACGACCCCGAGCGCCACGTGGCCGAAGGACCCGAAGTTCAGGATGCCGAAGAGGAGCATGAAGATGAGCGGGAAGACGAATCCGAAGAAGAGCGCGGTCCGGTCGCGCACGTACGCTCGCATCAGCATCCGCGTGTAGCCGAGCACCTGCGCCACGTCAGACCTCCCGGAGCTCGTGGCCGGTGAGGTCGAGGAAGACGTCCTCGAGGTTGGCCTGCTGCTGCAGCACGGGTTTCGAGAAGCCGCGACCGAGCAGCTGCGTGATGAGCGACCGCGGCGTGTCGAGCGCGATGATCCGGCCGGCATCCATGATCGCGACCCGGTCGCAGAGCACCTCGGCCTCGTCGAGGTAGTGCGTCGTCAGGAAGACGGTCGTCCCGCGCTTGCGGATGTCGCGGATGAGCTCCCACAGATTGCGCCGGGCTTGCGGATCGAGCCCGGTGGTCGGCTCGTCGAGGAACAGCACCTGCGGCTCGTTGACCATGGCCACGGCGATCGAGAGGCGCTGGCGCTGGCCGCCCGAGAGCTTCTCGGATTTCTGGTTGGCCCGGTCCTCGAGGCCGACGGCCCTGAGGAGCGCTCTCGAGTCGACGCGTCGCCCGTAGAAGAGCGCGAACAGCTCGACGATCTCGTGTGCCAGGAAGTTCTCGGGAAACGAGCTCTGCTGGAGCTGCACGCCGATGCGTTCCTTCACACCCGACGGATCTTTCCGCACGTCCACGCCCGCCACGGTGGCGGTCCCGCTATCGGCCGAGCGCAGACCCTCGAGGATCTCCACGGTCGTGGTCTTCCCCGCGCCGTTCGGTCCGAGGAGCGCGAAGATCTCGCCCTGCCGCACGTCGAACGAGATGCCGGCGACGGCCTCGATCTGACCGTATTTCTTCCGCAGGTCGCGGACCGAGACGATCGCGCTCACGGGATCGACGATACGGAATCACCCGGGCGCTTGCCGTGTCGCGGGCTACGGTCGCACGAACGCCCGGTAGGCGGCGTCGTGCGCGAAGAGCAGGACCGGCAGGAGCACGACGGCGGCGATCACGATGCGCACGACCACCGGATGCGGGCGGCGCAGCCGCGTGTAGGTCACGACCAGCAGCGCTGCGATCGCGCCGAGCAGAGGCACCTGGATGAACCAGTGCGCGACGTCTCCCCCGTCGACCACCAGCGAGTACATCGCCGACGCGTCGATCGTGCCGGCAACGAGCCCGACGACCGCGAACACACCGGCATTGCGCGCCGGATCGCGCATCGACAGGAGGAGCGCCACGCCGAGCGCGGCGAGGACCGCGCCGAGCATCCGTTCATACGCAAGGTTGTACGGCGCATATAGGAAGGCCGTCGGGAAGACGAACGACAGCACCGTCGGCACGAAGAACAGCACGGCGCAGACGATGGCGACCGCACGAGCGCCGCGCAGGGTCGCGGTGCTCACATGGGGCGTCCGCTCCACAGGCGCCGGAGTCTCGTACGCTTACCGCTTCATGTCGAATCTCCCGCGCGGCGGTGTGCCAGTCCGCCAGCCGAGCGCGCGACTGCTTCCTTCCGAGGTCGGATCGCCCGGATTCGCGGCCGTTCTCTCGGGCCTGCTCCCAGGTCTTGGGCAATTCTATGAAGACCGCTGGGTCAAAGGACTGCTCATGCTCATCCTGCCCGTCTTCGCGGTCACGCTCGGTCTGGCGTTCGTCGCGTACGCCGATCCGCTCACCGCGTTCGTCCTCCAGCACGCGCCGCTCGTCACGTTCGTCCTCATCGGCGCGGCCCTGATGTTCCACCTGTACGTCGTCGGCGACGCGTTCGCCGGGCGGCTCGGTCGTCTGCGCGGCCGCATGGCGTTCGACTACGCGGTGCTCGCGCTCGTGACCCTCGCTCTCATCGCGGGGTACGGGACGATCTACCGACAGTCGGCGCCCTGGGCAAGCCTCGCGGCACGCATGTTCGCCCCGTTCGCCGCAAAAGCCGTCGCGACGTCGACGAGCCCTGAGGCGGCGCCTCCCGCGTGGAGCGGCAATGACCGGCTCAACGTCCTGGTCATGGGGATCGACACGCGCGACAGCGACCCCGCGACGCGGAACACCGACACCATGATCGTGCTGTCGCTCGACCCGGTGAACCGGACGGCCGCCATGCTCTCCATCCCGCGAGACATCTACGTCGATCTGCCCGGGACGTTCCAGGGCAAGATCAACGGCGCATACGCGTTCGGCGGTCCGGACCTCGTTCGCAAGATCGTGAACGACCTCCTCGGCATCCGCCTTCACGCCTACGCGACGGTGAACTTCGAGGCTTTCTACAAGATCGTCGATGGGGTCGGCGGCGTGGTGGTCGACGCGAAGCGCCCGGTCCGTGACGAGTACTACCCCACCACCGACTTCGGCATCGAGCGCGTGAACATCCTCACCGGGCCGCAGCTCATGCACGGTGACCTCGCGCTGAAGTACGCGCGCTCGCGCCACGACACGAATGACTACAGCCGCGCGCGCCGGCAGCAGGAGGTCATTGGCGCGCTGCGCGCGCGCCTTGGTCAGGCCGAAGCGCTACGCGCGCTGCCGACCCTCATGGACAGCGTCGGCACCACGCTCGAGACGGACATGGACCCGGCGAACGTGCTGCCGCTCGTGCGCACCGTCACCGGTATCGACTCGGCCGACATCACCAGCGACGTCTTGTATCCCTGCGGCGGCGACTACCCGCATTGCGAGCTCGTGTACAACGGCGACAACGGGTTCTTCCTCCTGCCGAACAAGGCGAAGATCCGCGAGTTCGCGGCCGAGCTCTTCTACGACCCGAAGATCCGGCAGGAGGGTGCGCGTGTCGCGGTAGAGAACACCGGTGCCCGTGCCGGTGCCGCGAAGGACGTCGCGGACCGCCTGGCGCTGCGCGCGTACGGCGTCACCGGCGTGACCACGGGAACGAGCGCGAAGTCCGCGATCGTGGTGCGGAACAGCGGCAAGCGCTACACCGCGGAGCAGCTCCGTCTCGCCCTCGGGGGAATCCCGATGGAGACCGCGGGCGACGGCGCGAGCGGCCCGGACATCGTCGTCCGGATCGGCAGCGATTTCCGCGGCTTCGCGACGGACGCGGTCGCGCCAGTCTCGAAGTAGATCTCTAGGCCCGCGGCTTCTCCGGATAGATCGGCGTGAGCCAATCCCTGTACTTCGGGTTCTTCCCGCGCACCGACTCGAAGTAGATGCGTGAGATGCGGCGCGCGATCGGGCCGACCTGGCCGTCGCCGACCGGCCGGTGATCGATGGACGTGATCGGCGACACCTGAACGCCGGTCCCGCAGAAGAACGCCTCGTCGACCTGATAGAGCTCGGTGCGGTCGATCCGGCGGATCTCGGCGGGGATCTTCTCGTCCTTCGCGATGCGCAGCACGCCCGAGCGCACGATCCCCTCGAGGATGTTGTCGGACGCCGGCGCCGTGACGAGCGTGCCGTCGCGGACGAGGAAGAGGTTCGCGGCGCTGCCCTCGGACACGTGACCGTCGTCGGTCAGCACGATGGCCTCGTCGAAGCCCGACTCCTCGGCCTCGGTCTTCGCCAGCGCGGCGTTGACGTACGAGCCGGTGATCTTGCTGCGTGCGGGGATGGCGTTGTCGTCCACGCGGCGCCAGGACGAGACCTGGGCGGAGATGCCGTGGTCGATCGGCACGTAGTTTCCGAACGGGACCGAGAAGACGGTGAAGGAATCTTCGAGGTTGTGGAGACGGACACCGATGAGCTCGCTCGACTTGTAAACGACCGGACGGATGTACGCATCCTCGCGATACCCGCATTTCCGGAGCAGCTCGATGGTGATGTCCACGAGGTCCTCGACGGAATGCGGCAGGGTAAGTCGCATGATCCGGCACGAGCGGAGCAGGCGCGTGTAGTGCTCGCGGAAGTGCAGGCCGTAGAGCTGTTCTTCGTCGGCGTTCCAGTAGGCCCGGATCCCCTCGAAGACGCCCGTGCCGTAGTTGAAGGCATGGGTCATCACGCTGATCTTGGCCTCGCGGATCGGGACGAACTTACCGCCGAGATAGGCCCACGCCGAGTCGGGCGCCGCGCCTCTCGCGAGCTTTGTGGGCCGCACCAGCTCCTGCACCATGCCGTTCTCCTTCGGGTCGGATGTTCCGACCCTTTGACCGGCCGACCGCACGCCCCGTGCCGACCCTTCTTCCGCATTGTGACACCTTGCCTACCCGGCAGGCCTTGCGGGCGTTGGTCAGACCTTTAGCATCCGGGCCTGGTCAGACCGCGTTGACCCCCGCAAGCGCGCGGGACGTACAGGTTCGTGGAGGTGGCGTTCATGTTGCTTACGAGCATCAGGCGCACTAGCGCGATCCTCGGCGCGGGACTCCTCATCGGCGTGGCGTGCGCTCCTACACCGGCCGCCACGACGGCTCCGGCCACCGCAGCCGCGACGTCGGAGTTCACCCAGCCGACTCGTCCGGTCGAGTTCGTGATCAGCACGGCACCGGGCGGCGGATCCGACATCTACGCGCGCTTCATGCAGGGCGTCATCGAGAAGAACAAGCTCTCGCCCCAGCCCGTACAGCCGGTGAACAAGGAGGGCGGTTCGGGCGCGGTGGCGTTCACCTACGTCTTCGAGAAGAAGGGTGACATGCACTACGTGATGATCACCCTCAACTCGTTCTTCACGACGATCATCACGCAGAAGCTTCCGTATGCGGCGACCGACTTCACGCCGATCGCCAACATGGCGCTCGATCCCTTCTTCCTTTGGGTGAACGAGGACAGCCCGTGGAAGAACGCACAGGACTTCGTCGCGGCTGCGCAAAAGGACTCGCTCGTCGTGGCCGGCACCGGGTCGAAGCAGGAGGACGAAGCGCTCTTCGACCGCATCGCCGACACGATGAAGACGAAGGCCTTCACCTTCGTGCCGCAGACCTCCGGTGCCACCGTGGCGGCGGCCCTCGCTGGCCATCAGGGTGGCGTCGTCGCGACGGTGAACAACCCGAGCGAGGGAATCGGCCTGTACCAGGCCACCCCGCGGAAGCTCCAGACCGGCGCGTACAGCGGCCTCGCGACGTGCAAGTCGCAGGGCATCCCGATCGACGACTACTACATCATGCGGGCGATCATGGCCGCTCCGGGTCTGACCGCTGGGCAGCAGGGCTTCTGGGTCGACGTCTTCAAGAAGGTCTACGACTCGGCCGAATGGAAGAAGTTCATGGACGACAACGCGCTCACGCCGGACTTCCGTTCGGGCGTCGAGTTCCGACAGTTCCTGAGCCAGTACCAGCAGCTGCACCAGAGCATCGCGACGAAGTTCAAATGGGTCCAATAGCGGCTTCGTGAGGCCGTATCAGGTAGGAACGGCGGCGGCGATCGTCCTGATCGCCGCCGTCGCCATGTTCGACTCCCGCGGCGTCTTCACCAGCCTGCCCGGCACGGCGCCGGGTGATGTCGGCCCGAGCTGGTACCCGTTCTGGGCCGCCGCGCTCATGGGTGCGGCTGCGGTCGTGGTCGCGTACCAGGCGATCGTTTCGCCACAGCCGGCGCAGGGCGCGTTCGAGACGCGCGAGAGCGTCACGAGCGTGCTCAAGCTGGTCATCCCGATGTTCGCGTACGCGTTCTCGTTCAAGTGGCTCGGCTTCTACCTCGCCACCGTGGTCTACATGGGATTCTTCGCGGCGTACCTCGGACGGTACAAGTGGTGGGGCGTACTCGCGGCCGCCGTCCTGACCCCCATCGCGATCTACCTGCTGTTCGAGGTCGCGTTCCGCCTCATCCTGCCGAAGAGCATCTTCTACACGATGGGCTTCCCCCTTTAAGTGGAGGTTCTCGGCAACCTCGCGGGTGGCTTCGCGACTGCACTCCAGCCGATCAACATCGCGTTCCTTCTCATCGGCGTGACCCTCGGTCTCGTCATCGGCGTGCTGCCCGGGCTCGGTGGCACGAGCGGCGTCGCGATCCTCCTCCCGATCAGCGTGGTCGTCGCACGGGGCGATATCGCCGGAGCGAACTCGACGACCGCGGTGATCATGCTGTGCGGCATCTATTGGGGCGCGCTCTTCGGTGGCGTGATCACCTCGATCCTGTTCAATATCCCGGGCGAGCCCTGGGCGGTCGTGCTGCTGTTCGACGGCTTCCCGCTCGCGAAGAGGAAGGGCAAGCCGGGTCTCGCGCTCACGTCGTCATTCCTTTCGTCGTTCATCGGCGCCTTCATCGCGACGGTGCTGTTCACCTTCTTCGCCCAATGGATCGCGGACAAGGCGCTCTCCTTCGGCCCGCCGGAGCTCTTCGCCGTCTTCGTGCTGTCGTTCACGACCCTTGTGGGCCTTGGAGCCGAATCGCCGCTCAAGGCCATCGCCATGCTCGCGCTCGGCCTGCTCCTCGCGGCGGTCGGCTTCGACACGCTCACCGGCAGCCAGCGCATGAACTTCGGCTCGATCGATCTCCTCGCGGGCATCGGCTTTGTGCCGGTGACGATCGGCCTCTTCGGCATCGGCGAGATCCTCGCGTCGGCTGAGGAGCAGGGCATCGGCTACATGGAACAGATCAGCGCGAAGCTGGGACTCAAGGACCTGTTCGAAGCGGTCGCGGCGCTGCGCAAGCGGTGGTGGCTGGTCGTCTCGAACTCCGTGATCGGTTTCCTCTTCGGCGTGCTGCCCGGACACGGCGCGACCGCCGCGTCATTCCTCGGCTACGGCCTCGCGCGGCAGTACGCGAAGAACAAGGAGGACTTTGGAAAGGGCGAGATCAGCGGGATCATGGGCCCGCAATCGACGGCCGACGCCGCCGGTGTCGCATCCCTCGTCCCGATGATCACCCTCGGCGTGCCCGGCTCGCCGACGTCCGCCGTGATCATGGCCGGCCTCTTCGTCTGGGGCCTACAGCCCGGCCCGCTCCTCTTCATCCAGCACCAGGACTTCGTCTGGGGCCTCATCGCAAGCATCTACCTCGGTCATCTCATCACGTTCCTCATCTGCCTGGCGGCCGTGCCGCTCCTCGCGGCGATCATGCGTGTGCCGTACGCGGTGATCACGCCGTTCATCGTGACGATCTCGATCATCGGCTCGTACTCGCTGAATAACTCGATGCTCGACGTCGCGTTCACGATCATCTTCGGGCTCGTCGGCTACTGGCTGCGGAAGATGAAGTACCCGCTCGCGCCGCTGGTCGTCGCCCTCGTGCTCGGCGACTCAACCGAGCGCGAGCTCCGGAAGACCCTCATCGCCGGTCAGGGCAGCCTCGGCATCTTCTTCTCGAGCCCGCTCGCGACGATCATGTGGATCCTCGCGATCGTCATCCTCTTCCTGCCACTGGTGCGGACGCTTCGCGCGCGGATGCGCGGGGCGCCGGCCACACCGGCCGCCGCCGACTAGCGCCGACGAGCTTCCGCCATCGCGCGACGGCGCGGGCGGTGGCGGTGGAAGTAGTGCGCCAGCCCGAGCGTCGCGATCGTCACAAGAGCGGCGATGCTGCTGAGCGCGAGATCGGGAAGGGGCACGATGGCCTCGCCCTCCGCGCCGCGGAGCGCCATCTCCGCTCCGGTCCAGGCGATCGCCGCGGCGCCGACATAGGTCAGCCACTCGATCTTGTTCATGAGCTCGGCGATCAGCCCGCCGCCGAACATGACGATCGCCATACTGAGCGCCAGGCCCACGACGAGTAGCGGGACGTTCCCGTTGGCCACGGCGGCCACGCCGAGGATGTTGTCGAGGCTCATGATCAGATCCGCGAGGAGGATGGTGATGATCGCGTCGCGGAACGTGACGGCCTGCTTCACGCCCTCCTCGCTCTCCTCCTCGACCTTCAGCAGCCGGAACGCGATGAGCAGCAGGAGCGCACCCCCGACCTGGCGCAGGCCGGGGACGAGCAGCAGGAGCGTCGCAACCGCGGTCAGGATCAGCCGCAGGACCACCGCGCCGGCGCCACCGAGCGCGATGGCGACGCGGCGCTGCTTCGGCGGCAGGCGGTGCGCCGCGAGTCCGATGACGACGGCGTTGTCGCCACTCAGCACGAGGTTGATCACGATGATCGAAACGAGCGGCGTCACCCAGTCCACGACGTGGAGTATGCGGTGAGCAGGCTCGACGTCGCCCTCATCGCCGGCGCATTCGTGCTCATCCTCGTCGGCGCCGAGATCTTCACCGACGGTGTGGAGTGGCTGGGGATCAAGCTGAACATGACCGAGGGCGCCACCGGGAGCATCCTCGCGGCGTTCGGCACGGCGACCCCCGAGACGCTCATCCCGGTCATCGCGATCCTGTTCACGAACTCACCGGATGCCGACGAGATCGGCATGGGCGCGATCCTCGGCGCGCCGTTCATGCTCGGGACCCTCGTCATGCTGCTCATCGGCCTGACCGCGTACCTCCTGCGCGGACGCCGCGGCCGCGACACGCTGCACGTTGACGCCGCGCACGCGACGCGCGACCTCACGTTCTTCCTCGTCATGTACGCCCTCGCCCTGGCGCTCGCGCTCCTGCCCGCGGAGCTCCATTTCCTCAAGGGCTACCTCGGGTGGATCTTCCTACCCGCGTACGGCCTTTACCTCTATCTCGTGCTGCGCACGCCGCGGCGGAGCAAGGAGGATATCGAGGAGGCCGCCGAGGAGCGCGAGGCCTTCGAGGATCTCACCTTCGCGAAATACCTGAAGCGCCTCGGCGCGGCGGTGGTGCCGACGGACCCACCCCTGTGGCTCGTGCTCGCGCAGACACTCGTCTCGTTCGGCGCGATCGTCCTCGGCGCGCGATTCTTCGCCGACTTCGTCGAGGACTTCTCGCATGCGATGCGGTTCAACACCCTGCTCGTCGCGCTCATCCTCGCGCCGCTCGCGACCGAGCTGCCCGAGGCTGCCAACAGCCTGATCTGGACGAAGGAGGGCAAGGATGTGATCGCCCTAGGCAACGTCGCGGGCGCGATGGTCTTCCAATCGACGGTGCCGGTGACGCTTGGCGTGCTGCTCACGCCCTGGCAGCTCGGCCAGTTCGGGACGGTCGCCGCGGTCCTCGCCCTCGTGTCCGGCGCGATCATCTGGGTCCAGCTGCGTATGCGAACGAGGGACAATTCCCTGCCCCTCTCGGCGCTCATGGCCGGCGGCAGCCTTTACGTGCTGTTCATCGCCTACGTGGTGTGGAGTGTGCTCGCGGCGTAAACACCGGCCCCGGACGGCGCGCGCATGCAAAACGTCATTCCTCCTATCATCCCGGCGACGCGGGTGGCGGCTTCCGCCGCCCGCCCAGCGAGGGAGGTCGAGATCACCACATGAAGCGTCTGTTGTCCATCGCGTTCATCACCATCATGGTTGCCACGAGTTGTGGCGCGCTTGGGGTCGGCGGACCCAGCATCAAGGTCGGTCTGGTCACCGACATCGGTGGCCTGAACGACAAGAGCTTCAACGCTCTCGCGAACCAGGGCCGGCTCGACGCGCAGAGCCAGCTCGGCGTGACCACGTCGGTCATCGAGTCCAAGAAGCAGGAGGATTACGTTCCCAACCTCACCACGTTCGCGCAGCAGGGCTACGACCTCGTCATCGCGGTCGGGTTCCTGATGACGAACGCGACGTGGACCGTCGCGAAGCAGTTCCCGAACGTCAAGTTCGCGATCATCGACGGCGCACCGGCGAACGCGAAGGGCGACACCGAGAACCTGCCCAACGTCGCCAACCTGTTCTTCAAGGAGCAAGAGGCCGGGTACCTCGTCGGCGTCATCGCCGCGACGATGGCCAAGAACAAGGTCGGCAAGGCCACCCACAACACGGTCTGCTCGATGGGCGGCATCCCGATCCCGCCGGTCGACCGCTACATCGCCGGCTACCAGGACGCGGTGAAGACGGTCAGCCCGACCACCACGATCCTGAACGGATACAGCAACGACTTCGTCGACCAGGCCAAGGGCAACGCCGTCGGTGTGAACCACATCGGCAAGGGCTGTGACATCCTGTTCCAGGTCGCGGGCGGTAGCGGTCTCGGCTACATCGCCGCGGCCAAGCAGGCCGGTGTCTACGCGATCGGTGTCGACGCCGACCAGGCCGACGCCGCTCCCGGCACGGTCATCACCTCGGCCCTGAAGCGTGTGAACAAGGCGGTATTCGACACGTCGAAGGCGGTCAAGGACGGCAAGTTCGCCGCCGGCGACAACTTCTTCAGCGCCACGAACGACGGCATCGGCTACGGCAAGCTCGACACGATCGTGCCTGCCGACGCGAAGGCCGCGGCCGACCAGGCACTCGCCGACATCAAGAGCGGAAAGATCAAGCCCAAGGACACGGTCCAGGTCAAGGGATAGGCCTTTGACCCTCGCATCGCCAGCATCACCGACGGGGCCGGGAACGGCCCCGTCGGTGCGTCAACCGACATCGCAGTGGACGCAGGGACCCGCGGTCCCGGTCATCTCGGTCCTCGTGGCGCTCCTCCTGGGCGGGATCTTCGTCCTTCTCAGCGGGAACAACCCGCTTCAGGCCTACGGCGCTCTCCTCCTCGGCGCCTTTGGCTCGCCCTACGACATCACCGAGACACTCGTGATCGCCGTGCCGCTGACCCTCGCCGGGCTGTCGGTGGCCGTGGCCTTCCGGACCGGCCTCTTCAACATCGGCGCGCAGGGACAGCTCCTCGTCGGCGCGGTCGCGGCCGGATGGACCGGCGCGCAATTTCCCGATCTGCCGGCCGTGATCCTGCTGCCACTCACGCTCGTCTCCGGCGTGCTCGGCGGCGCCGCATACGGAGCGATCGCGGGCTGGCTCAAGGCCACTCGTGGCGTGAACGAAGTGATCACGACGATCATGCAGAACTACACCGTCATCTTCGTCATGCACTGGCTCCTGCAGGACGGCCCGATGTCCGCGCGGAACGCGCTTGGCACACCGGCCTCGTCGCCCATCGGCGCCGGCGCGATCCTCCCGATCATCATCCCGAATTCGCTCGTGCCGCTTTCGCGGCTGCACGCCGGCGTCGTGCTCGCGCTCCTCGCCGTCGTCGTCTTCTGGTTCCTGCTCTGGCGCACGAGCCTGGGCTACGAGCTGCGCGCGGTCGGCCTCGGTGCGCGCGCGGCGGCCCAGGCGGGCATCGACCCGAAGCGGCGGATGGTCATGGTCATGGCGATCGCGGGCGGCTTCGCCGGTCTCGCGGGCATGATCCAGGTGAGTGGCCTCTTCCATCGTGTGTACGACGGCTTCTCGTCGGGGTTCGGCTTCGACGCCATCGCCGTCGCGCTGCTCGGGAAGAACTCGCCCATCGGCATCACGCTCGCAGCGCTGCTGTTCGCGGCCTTCCAGCGCGGCGGCACGATCATGCAGTCGAACGCCGGCATCTCCTCGCACCTCATCGAGATCGTCGAGGCGATCGTTTTGTTCGTGATCGCGGCGGAGACCATCGTGCGGGCGATCGCCTCGCGGCGCGGCACGCCCGCGGAGGCGCTCGCGTGAGCGAGAAGAGCAAGCCGTGAGCCTCGAGGTCCTTATCGGCGCGGGCGTCCTCGCGACCGCCCTGCGGCTCGCGACGCCCATCGCCTTCGCGGCGCTCGGTGGCGTCATCACCGAACGTTCGGGTGTCACGAACATCGCGCTCGAGGGCTGCATGCTGGTCGGCGCCTTCTTCGGCATCGTCGCGGCCGACAAGAGC
>WNFC01007929.1_pt1 | contig 11692 bp, 7 predicted proteins | sample 5400541 | NCBI WGS metagenome assembly WNFC01 (sample SAMN13153342, study PRJNA577476) | soil metagenome | isolation source: 120 cm saprolite under Douglas fir tree site 2 hole 2 replicate 1 | place: USA:California | collected 2015-04-18 | reverse complement strand
TTCTTGACCGTCAAGTACGGCACCACGGCCTTCGTCACCGGCAGGCTTGCGCCCAGCACGTCGTAGACCACCCACTCGCCATCGCGCATCTCGAGCACCGAGATGTCCGCCTGGCGTCCCTGCGCGAGACTGCCCAGCCGGTCTCCCGCGCCGATGGCTTTCGCGGGATTCTCCGTGCACATCGTGACGACCTGGGCCAGCGTGAAGCCCAAGCCCAGGAAGCGCGTCATCATCTCCGTCATGCTGTGCACGGTGTGGATCCGGCCGGGCACCGTGAGATCGGTGCTGATGCAGTGCGGGAGCAGCCCCTGGTCGATGACACGACGGCCGACGTCGAAGCTGAAGTTCTTCCGCCCGTGCGCGGTGTCGAACCACACGCCCCGATCCCGCGCCTCGCGCGCCTCGGGCACGAGCTTGCCGTTGGCGTCGAGGACGCCGCCGGGGTTCGCCGTGAAGTAGTGGGTGAGGATGTCGCCCTCCTCGAGGAGCGGGAGGAGCGAGTGAATCACCTTCGGGTCGTAGCGCTTCTCCGTGTCGCCGATATGGACCATGAGACGGGTGCCGCTCTCGCGCGCGGCCCGCCTCGCCAGCCGGGGCATCTCCATGCCCATGATCTCGAGCGCGGGCGATACCATGCGCGCCTTGATCCCGCAGATGAGGCCCTTGTACTGGTCCAGGACGGCAAGCGTGTCGTCGAGGTCGACGCTCGACTCCGCGATGATGTCCGGATTGGTGGCGAGCCCGGTCTGGCAGATGTGGAGGAACGGGATGATCTCCGTGTGGCAGCGGGGCAGGATGTGCCGGGGGAATGCGCCGAAGGTGGCCGCCCCCGCACTGCCGGCATCCACGATGGTCGTGACGCCGGAATAGACGCCGCCGAGGTCGGGATCGAGGCCGTTCCGGGCGACGCCCTCGAAGACGTGCGCGTGCAGGTCGATCAGGCCGGGGGTGACGATGCGTCCGGTCACCTCGATCGTGCGCGCAGACTCCGTGACGGCAATGTCGGGGGCGATCCGCGCGATGAGCCCGCCCTGCACCGCGACGTCGTGGACGCCGGCGAGCCCCGTCGACGGGTCGAGCACGGTGCCGCCCTTGAGCAGGAGATCGTACATGGGCGGGACTCTATCACGAGCCCCGCGGTGTTGACACGCCGAGCGCGCGGCGTGACAACATACGTTCATGATCGCGCCGGCCGTGCCTCCGCACGTGGTGATCGTGGGCGGCGGCTTCGGTGGGCTGTACGCCGCCCTCGCCCTCGCGGATCAGCCCGTGCGGGTCACGCTGCTCGATCGGCGTAACCATCATCTCTTCCAGCCGCTGCTCTACCAGGTGGCCGCCGCGGCGCTCAACCCCTCCGACATCGCCACGCCCCTCCGCTCCATCCTGCGCAAGGCCGCCAATATCACGGTGCTCCTCGCCGAGGTCGAGATCGTCGATCTCGCCAACCGCCGCCTCGTGCTCGATCGGGACGAGATGCGCTATGACGCGCTCATCCTGGCCGCGGGCGCCAGCCACTCCTACTTCGGCCACGACGAGTGGGAGATATTTGCCCCGGGGCTCAAGACCCTGGAGGACGCCCTGGAAATCCGCCGCCGCGTGCTCCTGGCCTACGAGGCGGCCGAGCGCGAGCACGACGGCGCCGAGCAGCGGGCACTCCTCACCTCCGTCGTCATCGGGGGCGGCCCCACGGGCGTCGAGCTGGCGGGCGCCCTCGGCGAGATCTCCCGCCAGACCATTGCCCACGACTTCCGTCTGATCGACCCGACCGAAGCGCGCATCGTCCTGGTCGAAGGCGGGCCGCGCATTCTGCAGAGCTTTCCCGAATCGCTGGCCCGCAGTGCAGCGGATGCGCTCAGGCGTGTCGGCGTCGAGGTGCGCTGCGACGCGGTCGTCACGCGCGTGACGCCGGACGCGGTGTGGCTGGGCGGCGAGCAGATCCGCGCCCGCACCGTGCTGTGGGCCGCCGGCGTGGCCGCGGCGCCGCTGGCCCGCACGCTGGGCGCGCCTCTCGGCCGCGCCGGCCACGTCCTCGTCGAGCCGGATCTTTCCATCCCGGGACATCCGGAGGTCTTCGCCATCGGCGACATGTGCGCGTTTCTCCACCAGACGGGCGCGCCGCTGCCCGGCGTGGCGCCGGTGGCGATTCAGCAGGGGCGCGCGGCGGCGGACAATGTCGTCCGGCAGCTCAGCGGCCTGCCGACCCGGCCCTTCCGCTACCGCGATCGGGGCAGCATGGCGACGATCGGCCGGGCCGCCGCCGTCGCGATGGTGGGACGGCTCCGGCTGTCAGGATACCCCGCGTGGCTCACGTGGCTCTTCGTGCACATCATCTTTCTGATCGGCTTCCGCAATCGCTTCCTGGTGCTGTTCGAATGGGCCTGGGCCTATATCACCTGGCACCGCGGCGCGCGCCTCATCACGGGGCCCTGGAAGGGCCGGGGCTGAGCCGCGCAAGGACCCACCCAGTCTTCGTGTATGCTCCCGGCTGTGACTGACTACGACGTCATCGTGGTGGGCGCGGGCAATGCGGCCCTGGCCGCGGCGGTGGCTGCCCGCGAGCAGGGCGCCGGGCGCGTGGTGGCGCTGGAGAAGGCGCCGCGGGCCCTGCGCGGCGGCAACACGCACTACAGCGGCGGGCTCCTGCGCATCGCCTTCGACCGCGCCGAGGAGTTGCGCGTCCTCGTGCCCGAGGCCGAGAGCGAGGTGCCGGGCTTCTTCGCGGGCGTCGAGCCTTATCCGCACCGGCTCTTCATGGCCGATCTCCTCCGCGTCACCGACGGGCGCACCGATCCCGAGCTGGCGGAGCTGTTGATCGCCCGCTCCTACGACACCGCGCGCTGGATGGCGCGGCAGGGCATCGAGATGGAGCCGGCGGTATCGCTCTCGGCCGTCAAGGTGGGCAACACGCTCAAGTGGTCCCCGGGCGCCGTGATCCGCGCGAAGCACGAGGGCGTCGGGCTGTCCGCGATGTGGTTCCGCTCGGCGGAGCGCCAGGGCGTCGAGATCCGGTACGACAGCGCGGTCGTGCGCCTCCTCCAGGACAAGACGGGCCGCGTCACGGGCGTCATCGTCCAAGGACCCGACGGCTTCGTGGAGCTGCCGGCGAAGGCGGTGGTGCTAGGCTGCGGCGGCTTCGAGGCGAACCCCGAGTGGCGCGCGCGCTACCTCGGAAGACCCTGGGACCACGCCAAGGTGCGCGGCACGCGCTACAACACAGGCGACGGCCTGCGCATGGCGGTAGAGCTGGGCGCCCTGCCCCACGGCCAGTGGACGGGCTGCCACTCCACGCCCATCGACGCCGATGCCCCACCCCACGGCGACCGGAAGCTCACCGACAAGACCAACCGGTTGTCGTATCCCTACGGCGTCCTCGTCAACGCGCGCGGGCTGCGCTTCTTCGACGAGGGCGAGGACTTCCAGTTCTACACGTACGCGAAGCTGGGCGGCATCATCCTCAACGAGCCCGGCGGCATCGGCTGGCAGATCTTCGACGCCAAAGTGCAGCATCTCCTGGAGGGCCGATACAAGACGGGGAACCCGGTCACGGCGGCCTCGCTCGATGCACTCGTGGACAAGCTCAACCTCGACCGGGAGGCCTGCCGCCGGACGCTCGAGGCCTACAACGCCGCAGTGACCGAGGGCCGCTTCGATCCCAGCGTGCGCGACGGCGTGGCCACCCGCGGCCTCGCCCCCGCCAAGAGCAACTGGGCCCAGCGGCTCGACACCCCGCCCTTCGTGGCGTATCCGGTCACGGGCGGGATCACGTTCACCTTCGGCGGCGTGCGAGTGAACGACCGTGCGCAGGTGCTGAGCACGAGCTGGACGCCCATTGCCGGCCTCTATGCCTGCGGGGAAATGATCGGCGGCCTCTTCCACGGCAACTACCCCGGCGGGACCGGGCTCATGTCGGGCGCGGTCTTCGGCCGCCTCGCCGGCACCCACGCTGCGATGGACGGCAGCGTCTAGCTGGCGGGAGGCGGCGTCATGACGCCGGATCCTCAGATGAAGTCCGTCCTCGACCAGATGAAAGCGGCACAAGGGGTGCGCCGCGGTGGCGGAGTCTGCCCGGAGCCTTCGCGCCGCGTTTGCCCAGCCCTAGGGCGAGGGCGACGCATGGACGGTGCTGAAGCGCTTGAGCAGCACCTCTCCCGGCGCGAACCCGCGCCGCTTGCTGACGTCGGCACAGGTCGCGACGTGGACGGCCACCCGCGAAGCGTGCTTCGCCTTGGAGTAGCGTGCCGCTAGCGCCGCGGCAAAGCGCAGCGTGTCACGCGGCGGCCGCTCGAGGCCGTCGGGATTGCGTATGAGCACGTGCGAACCGGATTCGGCGGCCACGTGCAGCCAGACGTCGCCGGGTTCCCCGAGCTCGAAGGTGAGCAGGTCATTGTCCGCCGCGGAGCGCCCGACGAGCACGGTCAAGCCGTCCGGTGAGACGAACCGGCGCGCCACCGATCGGCCCTGCCAGATCCCCTTTTCGGGATCCGAGGGCGGCGGCGGGCCCGAGCGGGCAGCGGTCATGTTAGAGCTTGTAGAATTTCCTCGCGTTGGCGGCCAGCACCTGTCGCTTGGCGTCGTCGGTCAGGTCGGTGCGGTCGACCAGCTCCTTCACCGACTTCGGATAGCTGTGGTCCCAGTGCGGGAAATCTGACGCGTACATGATCCGGTCGTTGCCGACGTGGGCCAGCGCCTGCGGCAGCAGCGGCTCGTCGGCCTCACAGGAGAAGTAGATGGCGTGACTGTGCACGATCTCGCTGGGCGAGGCCTTGAGGAGCTTGGCCTCCGCGAAGCCGCGTTTCTCGTACTCCTCGTCCATGCGCTGGAGGAAATACGGGATCCATCCCGATCCCGCCTCGAGATAGGCGATGCTGAGGTCCGGGAATCGCACGGGAACGCCGTCGAATATCATGGACGTGATCTGGCGAAGCTGGGCGAAGACGTGCGACACGGTGTGCGCCTGGATGAACTTCGGGAAGGGCTCGTGGCCGACGGCGTTCATGTCCGTCCCCGCGGCATGCACGGCGATCGGCACCCGCAGCCGCTGCGCCGCGGCGTAGATCGGATCGAAGCGCGAGTGGCCGAGCAGGTAGTAGCTGTCGGCCGACAGCATGCCGCCCACGAACCCGAGCTCGCCCACGCACCGCTCGAGCTCCCGCGCGGCGGCGGCCGGCTCCTGGAGCGGCAGAAGCGCCACGCCCCGGAGCCGCGGGCTCTGGCTGGTCACGTCCTTGTAGAGCATGGTGTTGTAGGCGCGCGCGAGCGCCACCGCCCACTCGGGATCGCGGAGGAACGGCATGAAGAGCCCCAGCGTGGGATAGAGCACGGCCATGGCCATGCCGCCAGACTCGAGCGCGCCCAGCCACGACTTGCCGTCACCGGCCCAGTTGCCCTTGGTCCCCATCAGCCGGCGGTCCCACCCGTCCTGCGGGAAGAGCGGCGTCAGGAGCGGCCGCTTGCGATACGGCTCGTCCAGATGGCGCGCGATCTGCTCCCACGTCTCCGTCACATGGCCGTCGGCGTCGATGATCTCGAAATTCATGGCCGGGACCTCCAATCCTTGGCTTGCGTGATGGTGGCGGCCTCGAGGCTCGTCAGGGGCGCGGCGAGTTTCGGGCGGCGCGCCAGCGCGTCTCGGCCTCGTCGAAGCCGGGACCGCGGTCGATGAGCGGGAGGTCGCGGGCGCGCCGGCGGCGCTCGTCGTCCGTGGCCGTCTTGTCGATATCGAGCGTCGCCGCCTCCAGCACGACACCGTAGTCCTCGAAGGCCCCGCGCCCGGTGACGAAGCCGCGCGCCACGTCCTGGCGCACGCGCTCGGGTTCGCGCTCGAGCGGATCACCCCAGCCGCCGCCACCGCAGGTCTCCAGGCGGAGGAGATCGCCACGCTTGAGCACGATGCCGTCGCCCAAGGGCAGGAGCGCGCGCTCGTCCGGGGTGCCGGGGTTGAGCGTGATGCGCCCGGTTCGCCCCGCACGCCCGCCCGCCACGCCGTAGGGGGCGACCAGCGTGTTCTCCATGCGCGTGGCCAGCTCCGCCTTCTCGCAGAGCACGCGCACGTCGCGGACGACGCCGCAGCCGCCGCGGCGCAGCCCTGGCCCGCCCGAATCGGGCCGGACGGCATAGCGCTCCACCCGAAGCGGAAAATCGCGCTCCACGTACTCGACGGGGTAGTTCTCCTGGGCGATGTAGTAGATGACGTCCACGCCGTCGGCGAATGGCCGGGCGCCCAAACCCACCCCCAGCCCCTCGATGCAGAGGATGGGCCGCGCGCGCGCCTCGTCCCAGGCCCGGAAGTAGTAGAGGACGTAGACGGGCGAGCCCGCGGGGACGCGCCCGCCGTTGGCCTGGGCCAGGCTGCCGAAGATACACGACATGACGCGGAAGCGGGTGTTGGCGCGCATCCCGAGCGGGGCGGGAAAGCGCGGCTTGAGGATGCTGCCCTCGCGCGCGATCCAGTCGTCCAGGTTCCGTAGCAGGCCCTCGTTGACGTCGAGATCGGCATCGAGCGATTGCAGATAGCGCCCGAAGGCTATCCGGAGGAGACCCGCATTGGTCGTGAAGTTGATCGGCCCGCGTGCCTGGTCGTCCGAGCGCGAGCCGTCCAGGCGCACGTGGTCGCCCCTCCGGCTCAGCTCGAGCTCGATGCGGAACGGGCGCTGGTCGGCGCCGCCATCGCTGTCGAGGAAATCGTGGAAGCTCCACTGCCCCTGCGGGACCAGCTGGAGAAACAGCTCGCGCGCCCGCGCGGCGGTCTGCGCGATGCACTCGTCGAAGGCCGCCAGCACGGTGGCGGCGCCGTAGCGGCCGCAGAGCTCGGCCACGCGCGTGTCGGCCAGGCGGCAGGAGGCCATCATGGCGCGGGTGTCGCCTTCCACCAGGTCGGGCAGGCGCGAGTTGCGGAGAAAGATCCGGTAGGCCTCTTCGTTCAGCTGCCCCTCGCGGACGATGCGCACGGGCGGGACGAGGACTCCCTCGTGGTAGATCTCGGTGGCATGCGGCGAGATGCTGCCCGCGCGCAGGCCGCCGATGTCCTGGTAGTGCCCGAAGGTGGTGGCGAAGGCGATGAGCGACCCTTCGTGGAAGATGGGCGCGGTGAAGACCATGTCCTGATGGTGCTGGACGGCGCCGTCGGAGAGGTAGGGGTCGTTGAACCAGTACACGTCGCCCGGGCGCATCGTCTCGAGCGGGTAGATCTTGAGGATGGGCTCCAGCATCCCGGGGCCGCTACCCGAAATGTGGCACGCCACGATGCGCCCGCGCGTATCGAAGACGCCGACGAAGTAGTCCTTCTTCTCCTTGATGAAGGGCGACATCGCGCACCGCTCCATCAAGAGCTCCATGTCGCGAATGGTGGACGACAGGCTGCCGCGAATGATCTCGAGCGTGATCGGATCCACCTGGGGGCTCATGAGCGCTCCAGGATCAGATTGTGCGCATCGTCCACGCGAGCGCGGAACCCCGGCGCCATCAGCGGCGTGGAGTCGCTCTGCTCGATGATGGCGGGCCCCTCGAAGCGCATGCCGGGCGCGAGCGCCTCGCGAGCGTAGCAGGTTGCGTCCAGGGCGCCCGCCCCTCGGAAGTACACAGGACGCCGGCCGGTGACCGCGGCGCGCAGGTCATGTCCCGCGACGGGCAAGGACATTGCCGCGCGTCTGGGAAGGGAGCCGACCGCGGTGACCCGCAGCGTCACCAGCTCAATAGGCGCGCTCCGCAAATCGTACGTGTAGAGCCGACGATGCTCGGCGTGGAAGGTCGACACCAGTGCCGGCATGGACTCGGCGGTGAACGCCCCCTCGGCCAAGGAACAGGTCAGCTCGAAGCTCTGGTGCTCGTAGCGCAGGTCGGCGGCGCGCTCGAAGCGCATGTGATCGCGGGGCACCTGCTCGCCGTCGAGCCACACGCGGGCCTGTGCCTCGAGCTCTGCCCAGACCGCTTCGAGCGCGGGCACGGCGGCGGCTCCCTCGCCACCGCTCTCGCCCAGCCGCCGCTGCGCCGTGCCGACGGTGCGCACGAAGGTCGCACGGATATCGGTGTCGAGAAGCCCCCACGTCGAGAGCACGCCGGGCCTCGCCGGCACGACGACGGTGGGGATCTCGAGCAGCTCGGCGAGCCGGCAGGCGTGCAGTGGCCCGGCTCCGCCGAAGGCCACCAGGGCAAAGCGCCGCGGATCATGCCCGCGCCCCACCGAGACCGTCCGGATCGCGCGCGCCATGGCGTTGTCGATGATCTCGATGACGCCGGCCGCCGCCTCCTCGACACCCAAGCCCAGCGGCCGCCCCACCCGCGCGTCGATGGCCACCCGTGCGGCATTGATATCCAGCGGCAGCTCTCCGCCAAGCAGCGCCGCGGGGATCCTGCCCAGTACGAGGTGCGCGTCGGTCAGCGTGGGCTCGCTGCCGCCGCGGCGATAGCAAACGGGCCCCGGCTCGGCCCCCGCGCTGCGCGGGCCGACGGTGAGCCTGCCCGCGGCCGTCACGGCCGCGATGCTGCCACCGCCGGCGCCGATCGTGTGGATGTCCACGATGGGCAGCTTCATCGGGAAGGGCCCGATCATCCCATCCTTGGTGATCTCCGGCCGCCCGTTGCGGACGAGGCAGATGTCCGCGCTGGTTCCGCCGACGTCAATCGAGATGATGTCGCCGTAGCCGGCGGACCGCCCCACGCCGACCGCGCCCACCACGCCCGCAGCGGGGCCGGAGAGCACCGTCTGCACCGGCTGGCGCACGCAGGTGGCGGCGCTCGTGACGCCGCCATCGGACTTCATGATCAGGAGCGGCGCGTGCACGCCTTCGGCGTCGAGGGCCTGGCGCAGCACGCCCACGTAGCGGCTCACCGGCGGCATCACGGCCGCATTGAGCGCCGTCGCCATGCTGCGCTCGAACTCGCGGAACTGCGGCAGGACCTCGGAAGACAGGGACACGAGCGCGTCCGGGTATTCCTCGCCCAGGATCTGCTGCATGCGCTGCTCGTGGACCGGGTTGGCGTAGGCGTGGAGGAACACCACCGCCACCGCGGGCACGCCGAGCTGAGCCAGGTGCCGCGCGACCGCGCGCGCCCCGGGCTCGTCCAGGGGCGTGAGCACCGAGCCGTTCACGTCCAGGCGCTCCGTCACCTCGAAGACGCGCTCGGGCGTGATGGGACGCGTGGGCTTGCTCCAGCCGTAGAGATTGCCGTGGCGCGGAATGTCGTGGCGGCCGATCTCGAGAACGTATTTGAAGCCCGCCGTGGTCACCAGCGCGGTGGGCGGCGTCTTGCCTTCCAGGATGGCGTTGGTGGCCGTGGTGGTCCCGTGGAAGACGCGCAGCACGTCAGCCGGCGCGCGACCGGCCAGATCCAGGACCTTGCGGATGGCCGCGATGAAGCCCACGGACAGATCCTCGGGTGTGGACGGCGTCTTGGCCACGCAGGTGGCTCCGGTGGCCGCATCCGTGAAGGTGACGTCCGTGAAGGTGCCGCCGACGTCGACGGCGAGGGTGCAGGTCTTGGCCATGGCCCCGCCATTGTAGGGCCGCGGACCGATAGAGGAAAGGAGCGGTTCGTTGACAGGCCCTGACGAGACGTGTTTACTGCGCCCATGGGATCGACCGTGCGCGCGGCCGTGCTCGTCAAGCCGAAGACGATCGAGCTCCGGGAGTTCGCGCGCCCGGCGATCGGCGCCGACGACGCGCTGCTCCGCATCGAGGCCTGCGGGATCTGCGGCAGCGACTACGAGCAGTACGAAGGCGCGGCGCCGCAGCACGAGGACTACACCCAGTACCCCGTGATCCCCGGGCACGAGCCCCTGGGCCTCATCGAAGAGATCGGGGCGCGGGCGCGGCAGCGCTGGGCTGTCGCCGAGGGCGACCGCGTCGCCGTGCGCTCCGGCTATGGCTGCGGCCGCTGCGCCGCCTGCAACCGGTACGAGTCGCGCGCTTGCCGGACCCGCGGCGGCACCTACGGCTATACCGACGTGACCAAGCCCCCGCATCTCTGGGGCGGCTACGCCGAGCACATGTACCTCTGCCCTCACTCCGTGATGAAGAAGATGGATGCGCGAATCCCCGCCGGCGTCGCGGTGATGTTCAACCCGCTCGCGGCGGGGCTCTCCTGGGCCGGATCCATCCCCGCCACGGGTCCGGGCGATCGCGTGGTCATCCTGGGTGCGGGACAGCGGGGGCTCTGCTGCGTCATCGCCGCCCGCGCCGCCGGCGCCCGCCAGATCGTGATCACCGGTCTTTCGCGCGATGCACACAAGCTCGCGCTGGCCCGCGAGCTGGGCGCCGACATCACCATCGACGTGGAAAAGGAAGACGTGGTCACCCGCGCGCGAGAGGCAACGGGCGGCGGCGCGGAGGTGGTGGTCGACACCACGCCCTATGCGCCGCAGTCCCTCAACCATGCGGTCGCCATTGCCGTGCGCAAGGGCCGGATCGTGGTGGCGGGCCTCAAGGGCCAGCGGCTCGCCCAGGACGTTCCCGTCGACGACGTGATCTTCAAGGAGCTGACCATACGCGGCGTGCTGAGCATGTCCGTCGACGACACCTTCCGCGCCATCGAGATCATCGAGTCAGGCGGCTACCCCTTCGAGAAGATGCACACGCACTCCTTCCCGGTCGAGCAGGCCGAGGACGCGATCCAGGCGCTCGCCGGCGCGATCCCCGGCCTCAACCCGCTGCACATCGCCATCGTGCCCGGCGCCCCCCGCGTCAGCCAGCGGGGGTGACGGCCCCGGGCGGAGCGGCTCGTGAAGTGCTACATTCAGTCCCTGTCTCGAAATCGTCCCCGCACCGGAAAGGATCGACCATGGCCACGATCACGGGCTCGGAAGTTCTGGCGCAATCGCTCCGCTCGCAGGGCACTGACACGCTCTTTTACCTGATGGGCGGGCCCATGCTCGAGACCGAGGCGGCGTGCATCTCGCTCGGCATCCGCGCGGTCGACCACCGCCACGAGCAAGCGGCGGCGTTCGCGGCGCACGCCTGGTCGCGCGTCACGCGACGGCCGGGTGTGTGCATGGGCTGCTCGGGCCCGGGCGCCACGAACCTCCTGACGGGAGTCGCCAACGCCTTCACCGACGCCGCGCCGCTCATCGCGATCGGGGGAGCGAGCCCGCGGGTCTTTCTCGGGATGGAAGCCTTCCAGGAAATCGACCAGGTCGCCGTCTTCCGCCCCGTCACGAAATGGGCGGAGCGGATCTACGACGCCAAGCGCATCCCCGACATGGTCGCGACGGCGTTCCGCCAGGCGACCACGGGCCGTCCGGGTCCCGTCTATCTGGATCTGCCGGGCGACGTGCTGGGCGAAAAGATCGAGGAGGAGAGCCTGGTCTATCCGCCAGCGTGGCGACCGGCGCCGCGCACGCTCGGCGATCCCGAGGCCATCCGCGAGGCGATCAAGCTCCTGGCCAAGGCCGAGCGCCCCGTGGTCATCGCGGGCAGCGGTGTGTGGTGGTCCGACGGCGCGGCCGCGCTGCAGGCTTTCGTCGAAGCGTCCGGGATTCCGTTCTACACGACGCCGATCTCGCGCGGGCTCATCCCCGAGGATCACGCGCTGGCTTTCCTCAACGCGCGGAGCAAGGCCTTCACCGAGGCGGACGTGGTCCTGGCGGTGGGCACGCGCTTCAACTGGGTCATCCAGTTCGGCCGGCCGCCGCGCTTCGCCGCTGACCTCAAGGTGATTCACGTCGACATCAACCCGACCCAGCTCGGCCACAACCGCA
>WNFC01018781.1_pt1 | contig 11693 bp, 9 predicted proteins | sample 5400541 | NCBI WGS metagenome assembly WNFC01 (sample SAMN13153342, study PRJNA577476) | soil metagenome | isolation source: 120 cm saprolite under Douglas fir tree site 2 hole 2 replicate 1 | place: USA:California | collected 2015-04-18 | reverse complement strand
GTGGTCGGTGACGTGGCCGGGTTTGTGGCCGCCAGTTACGCACGGGGGATCGGGCTCGTGCATATCCCGACAACGCTCGTCGCGCAGGTAGATAGCGCTATTGGTGGCAAGACCGGTGTCAATCTTCCGGAAGGTAAAAATCTCGTCGGCGCGTTCTATCCTCCGAAGCTTGTGGTTGCCGATCCTGACCTGTTGCGGACGCTTCCCCCGCGCGAGTTTCGCTCAGGCATTTATGAAATAATTAAATACGGCGTCATCGGCGACGCAATTCTGTTCCGGTTTCTGGAGAGGAAGATGGAGAAGCTCCTTCGCCGTGATCCCGCCACACTCGATTTCGCCATCGGGCGGTCGGTTGCTCAAAAAGCGCGGGTCGTTTCTCTCGATGAACACGAATCCGGGTTGCGTGAAATCCTGAACTTCGGCCACACATTCGCGCACGCGCTCGAAAGCGTGACGCGATATCGCAGATACCTTCACGGCGAAGCTGTGGCCTGGGGCATAGTGGCAGCCTCGAAGCTCGCCTTCGCCATCGGGTTGTTTTCTGCACAGGATTCCGAACGACTCATTAGTCTGATCGCTCGCGTTGGCCCCCTTCCGCCATGGCCGAATGCTTCCCCGGCTCGTTTAATTGTGGCCATGCAAGCGGACAAGAAAACCCGCGCCGGACGCTTGCGGTTTGTCTTGCCCGAGCGGATCGGCAAAGTGTCGTTGAAGCGGATGCGCAAGCGCTTGCACAAGTCCTGCGCGAGGCCGCGACCTCGGGCTCGCTGAAATGACGGCTGCAGGGCAGCGCGGGCTTCCTGGAACGCGCCCCGAAGGGGTAGTCGACGAAAACGAAGCCGCCGCTCGCGTCCGGGAAATGTTTGGGCGCATCGCTCCGCGATACGACCTGCTGAATCATCTGCTCTCTCTGGATATCGATAAATTATGGCGGCGCCGCGTGGCGAGAAATTTCAGCGCCGTCCTTCACGACCCGAGCGCGAGGGTGCTCGATCTTTGCTGCGGCACGGGAGATCTGGCGCTCGCCTTTCGAACAGAAGCGCCAGGCGGAGCGGAAATCACCGGAGCGGATTTCGTTCCGGAGATGCTCGTCCGAGCGTGTGCGAAGGCTGCCGCAGCGGGAGCCGCTGTCAAGTTTATCGAGGCGGACGCATTGCATCTCCCATTCGCTGATTCGAGTTTCGATCTTGTTTCCTGTGCCTTCGGTTTCCGGAATCTTGCGAACTACGAACGTGGATTGCAGGAAATACTGCGAGTTTTGAAACCCGGCGGCGCCGCGGGCATCCTGGAATTTGCGGAACCCCCGGGAAAAGCGTTCGGAGCATTGTATCGATTTTACTTTCGGCGCATTCTTCCGATCCTGGGCGGCATGGTTTCGGGGAATGCCTCGGCGTATGCCTATCTCCCCAACTCGGTCAGCGCGTTTCCGTCTCCAGAGGAGCTGAAATTGCAATTCGAACGCGCGGGCTTCGTCGAAGTGCAATACGAACGATGGACGGGAGGCATCGTAGCGCTGTACACCGGCATAAAATCCAATTCAAAATCGGAATGATTGCTGGTTGTGGGAGTCTGCTGAGTAGGACAGACACTCTTGTGTGTCATCCGTTATATTGCCACAACACACGCGGACAGGCAGGAGTGCCTGTCCAAGTAGAACCCGGCACTTGGCAAATTGCATGGAGCGCTGGATGCTCATTTCAGAGTCTAAGAGGTGCGGATGGGAGTCTTGAGCGGCGTAAACCATCGAGCGGTCATTGTTACTGGCGCAAGCCGAGGAATCGGAGCTGCCATTGCCAGCCTGGTTGGCGCTAATGGTTTCCCTGTCGCAGTCAATTTTAGGACGGATGAGGGCGCTGCCGGCCAGGTGGTTCGCCACATCGAATCAATGGGCGGCCGAGCCATCGCCATCCGCGGCGATGTCAGTCGTGAAGAAGAAATCCTTCGACTCTTCGAGACAACCGAGCGCGAATTGGGGAAAATCGGAGGGCTTGTAAACAACGCTGGCGTCACGGGCGGTTTCACACGTGTCGAGGCTCTACAAGCGGATGCGATTGCCCAAGTCCTGGCCGTCAACGTCGCCGGAACGATGCTCTGCTCGCGCGAGGCTGTTCGGCGGATGTCCGTGAGCCACGGTGGGACGGGTGGCTCGATCGTGAACATTTCCTCTCTCTCCGCGCGAACCGGTGGCGCCGGTGAATGGGTGCATTACGCGGCGTCCAAGGGAGCCATCGATAGTTTTACCATCGGGTTGGCCCGCGAGGTGGCAAACGACGGGATTCGCGTCAATGCCGTCGCTCCTGGGCTTATTGATACTCCGCTGCACGCTGCCAATGGAGCACCCGACCGCGTGAATCGTATGGCGCCCTCGATTCCCATGAAGCGTTTCGGCACGCCACTCGAGGTAGCCCAAGGCGTTCTTTGGCTGCTTTCGTCAGCAGCTTCTTATACGACTGGAACCATACTGGAAATCGGCGGGGGGCGATAAAGACTTTGTGACAATTGGTTTTGCTTTTTGTAGCGCCCGCCTTCAGGCGGGCATGTGCCTGAAGCTAGAGTGTCGGCCTGAAGGCCGACGCTACAAAGGCGCTTCATGTATGAGTGGCCACACAAATCGATAGCGGGGTAGAACCTCGGCAATCGATGCTTCAAGAAAATAGAATTGCTCGTCTGCTAAATCAACTTGTGAGAATGCATTGTTCCATGCCGCGATTAGTGATACATATTTGCTGATAGTCGGAGGTCAATTTCTTGGGGATCAAATGGAATGCGAAGGGAGCCCTTATCGGAGCATGCAGCTGCGATTGGGGATGTCCGTGCAGTTTCGACGCTCCGCCCACGAAGGGAAAATGTGAGGGCGGCTACGTGTGGCAAATCACGGAGGGCCGCTTCGGCGATGTTCCCCTCGCTGGTCTGTCCATGTGCTGGCTGGCGCACTCTCCCGCGGCGCTGCATAAGGGCAACGTAACGGGCCTTACGCTTATCGATGAGAAGGCCAATTCGGCGCAGCGGGCGGCTCTAACAACGTTGTCGGAAGGGAAGTCAGGCGGGCCGTGGGTGATTTTTTCCGCGGTTACGGCGCACCCATTGGGCCCGAAATTTGCGCCGTTTCAAGTGGAGACCAAGGCCCTCGACAGCCGCGTGCGAATTGGAGATTTGTACGAAGTCGAGTTGGGGCCCATCCTCAACCCGGTCACGAGCGAAGCGGAAGAAATCTATCTCGACAAGCCGACGGGCTTCACTTCCAAACGGCTCACGTTGGGCCGCTCGAAGGTCATGCGCCTGAAAACGGAATTCAACTTGCTGAATTACGATCATTCCGGGCTATACGGCGAATTCTCCCACTTTGATTACTCGGGCGAAGCTGCCGGCTAATTTCCCTCATGGACGCTTCGACAAAGACCGCTCCCGCGCAGGGGATCGCAGAGCAAGCTCTCGCCGCGTCTCCCGATCGCGCGGAACTGTGGGCGCGCGCGGTTGCCTCCGGCGTATTTCTCCTTGCTGCCGCTTACACGCTCAACGCCGCGCGCAGCATGCCGGGCGGCATGGCGATGCCGGGCGGCTGGACCATGCCGATGATGTGGATGTCCATGCCTGGTCAGTCGCTGGCTGACGCGGCCCTGGCCTTCCTGTTAATGTGGCAGGCGATGATGATCGCCATGATGCTTCCTTCGTCGTGGCCGACGTTGGAACTCTATAGCCGCGTCGCGCGGCATACGGGGCAGCACTGGCCTCTATTCAATACAGTTCTGGCTGGTGTTGGCTATTTCACGGTTTGGGGAGTGTTCGGAGCGATTGCTTTGGCGGTGGGATTTGAGATTTCACGAGCCGCCATGACCTCGGCAAAGCTGAGCCACTGGATTCCAACTGCGGCGGGCGTTTCCCTGGTGCTTGCCGGCATCTGGCAACTCACTCCGTTAAAGCAATCCTGAACCGTTGCTTTTCCTCGGCCACACGTACAAGCCGGGCCTCTGGGGTGGATTTCGCGTGGGGTTGCATCACGGGGCTTTCTGTGCAGTATGTTGTTGGGCGCTGATGCTGATGCAAATGGTTCTTGGCGTGATGAACCTCGCAGTGATGGCAGGCGTCGCCGCCATCATTGCCACGGAAAAACTATGGAAGCGCGGACCGCTCCTCGCACGCCTGGTCGGAGCAGTTTCGATTTTCGTAGGGATCGTTCTGCTGTTGCGTTCGATCTGAGGGTGAAAGTTTCTAGCCCGGCCTTCTCAAGACAGGCGCAGTATGAGGTCTGTTCTCGTCGTGTTTTGAACAGGGCGTGGGGTGGTGGCGCCGGCGTCCCGCCGGCGAATCCTGCATTCAACGCAGCTTAAAACCGCCGGCAGGACGCCGGCGCCACCAAACCGAAGCCCCGCATCAAAGTGCGTTAACAGCGATCCACCTGTTCGGATAATAGTGAGAAATGCGGGTGAGATCAGTTTTCGAGGCCCAACAGGCGGATCTTGTTCAGCAGGGTTTTGTAAGACACGCCCAGTTGTTCCGCGGCGCGCGTCTTGTTCCACTTGGCTGACTTCAGCGCCGCTTCAATTTTGAATCGCTCGACATGGTTGAGCGCACGCGCGCCAACCTCCTGCAGCGTGCCTCCCCAATCGAAATGCTGGCCGAGCATCCCGTCCGGCATCTCTCCATCAGAGGGACGCGGGGCAGGGAGCTGCAATTCCCCGACGTCGATGATTTCGGAATCGGAAAGAATGGCGGCGCGCTCGATCGTATTCTGCAGTTCGCGGACATTTCCCGGCCAGGCGTAACCGCGCAACGCCGCGGAAGCGCCGGCGGAAAGCTTCAGGTTTGGCTTGCGAAATTCGCGCCGGAAGCGTCCGAGGAAGTGTTCGGCAAGCGTCAGAACGTCCTCGCCGCGTTCGCTCAAGGGAGGAATCGTGATGGGCACCGCGGCGATGCGGAAATAGAGATCCTCGCGAAAAGTTTTCGATGCCACGGCGTCGCGCAAATCCTTGTTGGTGGCCGCCAGGATACGCACATCGATATCGACCACTTGTGTTCCACCGACCCGCTCGAAGCATCGCTCTTCGAGAACGCGCAGAAGCTTTGCTTGCGTGGCCATGGGCAGTTCGGCGATTTCGTCGAGAAATATCGTGCCGCGATTCGCCAGCTCCATCTTCCCGACTTTGCGGGAACCCGCGCCCGTAAAGGCCCCGCGCTCGTGCCCGAACAGCTCGTTCTCGACCAGGCCCTCGGGGATCGCGGCGCAATTCAGCGCGACAAAGGGTTGCTGTCGGCGAGGGGAGAGATGGTGGACGGCGCGGGCAAACAACTCCTTGCCCGTTCCGCTTTGACCGAGAAGCAGCACGGTTGAATCCGTCGCGGCAACGCGCTGGACCTGTTGCGTGGCTTCCTGCATGGTCTTGTGTTCTCCCACGATCCGCGGGAAACCATACCGTTCGGTGTACTCCTCGCGCAGCAGCAGGTTTTCGCGCATGAGTTCTTGTTGCTGCGAGGCGCGCTCCACAAGCAGATTCAAATGCTCGAGGTCCACTGGCTTCTGAATGAAGTCGTATGCGCCTTCCTTCATCGCCGTGACGGCCTCTTCCACCGAGCCGTAGGCGGTGATCAGAATGACGGGAATGGTGGGATCGGCTTGCTTGGTTTGGCGCAGCACGTCAATGCCGGAACATCCGGGCAGTTTCAGGTCGGTGAGGACGAGCATGTAACGCCGCGCCCGCACCTTGGCGACGGCCGCCGAGCCGTCCGGCGCCTCGTCCACTTTGTGCCCGGCGCGTTCGAGCGCCTTGCGCAACATGGCGCGCAGTTCCGGTTTGTCCTCGACAAGGAGAAGGGGTTCCATCGAACTTTGTTCTACCATGTTTCTACGGCGCAGAGTGCCTGGCCGCGCAGCCTTGTGCGTTGTCCGCTATCCGGTGTTGGAGGAGGAACAACCCCGAAGAATGAGCTGGAAAATAGTAGAGTCCATGTTTCTCATAACGGTGTGACTGGGTGGAACTGAACCTGTAGATGATGTCGTTGAGCAAATGTTTTCGTGGCGCCGGCGTCCCGCCGGCGGTTTCTTAATCGGCCAACACACCGCAACGTCGCCGGCAAGATGCCGGCGCTACAAAATCGCGCGGCGATTTTTTTTCAGGCGCCTGCCTTGCCGCGAAATGGAGATTTCCATACGAGAAAAGGGGACATACCTACGGCGCTGCGGCCCACCCGGGCTCGCCGCCCGCCTGGCGCAGGGAGTCCTCAAGGTCGGATATAGCCTGTTTGTCCTGCGCCACTGTGGCAGTTTTGTCGTCAATTTTCGTTTTGGTGTCCGTCAGATCCTGCCGGTTAAACTGTTCCCGCATCGCCGTGTTCGGGTCGCTGTAATACTGCTGCTGTTTCAAGTTGTATTCGCGCTGCAGGATGTCGAGTTCGTGTGCATCGTCGGCAAGTTTCTTTCGGGCGTCGGTAAAGGTTTTTCTCCAATACGCTTCGTCTTTGGCCGGAGCTGACTTGTCATCCGCGGGCGCAGATTTGGTCTTGTCATTTGCGGCGGGCGCCTTACCTTTGTCGTCGGCAGCCGGTGTCTTGGTTTTGTCCTGTGCTCCCCCGGTCTGTTCCACGAGTGGCGCCTGCATTTCGCCAACAACGGAGATTGTTCCCTTGATGGTATCAAGGTCATCGTTTGTAATCACCGTGGTAGGCTTGGCGGGCGGTTTCCTGGAGGCCTGCGCCCTGCGGGCCGCGTCAGCGACACTCTCCTGGGGCTGGCGCGCCATCAGCAAAGTGGGAGAAAGCATCAAAGCGCTGACAAGCGCCGCAAATAGAATGCGTTTTGCGTTCATGATCGGAAGCCGCCTTTCTGGGGGCAATGGGCGGAGCATTTCTCCCACAGTTTAGATGCGCGCGGCGGCCGAATCAATCGCTCTTACCGCATCGCGTACAAAAGGTAACCATACGATGAATTCGGCGCCTCCAAGAGGATGGTTGCGCGCTTCGATGGTTCCGCCGTGTTGAACGACGATCTTCTGCACGACGGCCAGGCCTAGCCCGGTCCCATTCGTCTTGGTCGTATAGAAGGGCATGAATATCTTGGTCAGTGCCTCGGCGGGAATCCCCGGTCCGTTGTCGGCGATGGAGATTCGCTGGCCCTGCATAGCGCCTGATTGTTCGATCTCACCACGCAGGATCACGCGCCCGCCGCCGGGATTATCCGCGGCGGCCTCTGCTGCATTTCTCGCAAGATTCAAAATGGCCTGCCGGAGAAGGGCGTCGTCGCCGGACACGTCGCCGAATTCCCCCTCGCAAGTGACGGGCACTCCTGGCACCGCCTCGGATACTTCCGCCAGAACGCGCTCGATCAACGGGCGGAGGGTCACTTGCTCGTCGGCGAGGTCGAGTGGGCGCGCAAACTTCAGGAACTCGGTCACCACGTGGGTCAGCGCGCGTGTCTGGTCCAGGATTTTCTCGCCGTGCTCCCGCAATTCCGTCCCGGGTTTCGCCTCGCTGCGGATCATCTGCGCGTAGCCTGAAATTGTGGCCAGCGCGTTCTTGAACTCGTGCGCGATGCCGGCGGAAAGCTCTCCGAGCGCGGCGAGATTTTCCTTCATGTGAATCTGTTTTTGCAGCGCGGCAAGCTCGGTCAAATCGCTCAGCAGGCAAATGGCGCCGGTCACTTCGATGGCGCCGTGCAGGATCGGAGAAATCGTCACGCCCAATTGACGAAGATCGTGCGAAGGCGCCATGTATTCCACCTCTTCACGGCGGAATGTTCGTCCCTGCTCCAGGCACCCGGCAATGAGTTGCGAAAGGCGCGAATCCGCGCCCAGCACTTCGTTATAACGGCGATAGGCAAGAGCCTTTACGCCGAGGGCGAGTTCGGCGGCCGGATTCGCGCTCGTAATCAATCCCGACGAATTGATCAGCAGGAGGCCGGCGGGCATGTTGTGCGTCACCGCTTCACTCAAGCGCTCGGTTTGTTGCGCGCGCGCTCGCTCGTCACGATGGAGGGTTTCGAGTTCTTTTTCCTGGTCGCGAAGTTTCTGGATGACGGCCTGCATCGAAGCAGCCATGAATGCGGTTGGGTTGTCACTGCGCGGGCTCCGCATGCCAAGATCGTCCAACTGCCGCGAGCCGCGACGCAGGAAACGGCGCACCGCAACCGCCGCAAGAACAGCGGCGGCCAACACCAGGACAAACAAGACTCCCGTAAGAAACCAGACCGACCCCAAACTCGGGGTTGCCAGCGCGGCTAAAATGCTGAGTCGCAAGTCTTACTTCACCGCCAGAAGAGATTGATACCACTGCAATGCCGGAGTCCCGAAGAACAGCACCAGCAAAGCTCCTGCTCCGAGAAATGTACCAAACGGCAGTTCATAGTTGCGGTCCTTCTTTGAAAGTGAGATCAGAACGATACCGATCACGCTTCCCAGAAGAGATCCTGCAAGCACAGTCATCAACGTCCGCTTCAACCCCAGAAAAACGCCCACGGCCGCCATCATTTTTACGTCGCCGAGTCCCATGCCCTCGCGCCCTCGCAGCCGGAAATATCCTTCGGCCACAGCCCAGAGCAATCCGCTGCCAACCGCGGCGCCCAGGATGGCGTCGACGAAAGAAAGAGCTGCCTGCGGAGGAGGGAAGTCGAACCAGCGGTTTGCGATCCACAGTGCGGTTCCATCCACGGGTTTGGTAAAGAAGCTGAACAAGAGACCCGCGCCCACCCCAAAGAAATTGACCGCGTCCGGAAGAATGCGCTCGCGAAGGTCCGTAATCGTCAGCACGACCAGCAAGGCCGATAAGATCGCCCACTTGAGAGCGTCCACGGTCACCCCGAATACGAAAACGCAGGCCACAAACAAAAGCCCGGTCAACAATTCCACGGCCGGGTACATCGGCGAAATCTTCGTCTTGCAGTTGCGGCATTTTCCGCCGAGGATCAGCCAACTCAAGACGGGAATGTTGTCATACGGCGCGATCGCCTTTCCGCATTTTGGGCAACTCGACGGCGGGAGGACAATCGACTTCTCCTCTGGTATGCGCAGAATGCACACGTTCAGAAAACTTCCAACCACCAGGCCGAACAAAAACGCGACAAGAGGGATCACGCATTGACTCTGCCACACCCGCCGTGCGCCTACAACGCCCGCAGCGTCCTGAGTGAGGCAAACAGGCAATAGGAGGCGTGTTTGCAGCTATCCGAACGCCAGAGAAAATCCCCGGGTCTGAAGTGCGGTCTAGGCATCCCGACCCGGTCGGGGACCCGGGCTATAGAATACGTACACAAGATGCCCGGTTGTTGTAGCCCGCCTCTTCAGAGGCGGGGGGTTGCATGATCATGGGAGAGCCTATGCACTAGGTTCTAGGCGCATTTTCCGGGTGTATACTCCGTCCCACAAATGGCCCTGACGAATGGTACGAAACTCGGTCCCTACGAGATCGTCGCGCCGTTGGGCGCGGGCGGCATGGGTGTGGTGTATCGCGCGCGCGACACGCGCCTGGAGCGCACCGTCGCCATCAAGATTCTGCCGACACATCTTTCCAGCGACCCAACTCTGCGGCAGCGCTTCGAGCACGAAGCGAAAACGATTTCCAGCCTGAATCATCCGCACATCTGCGTGCTCTACGATGTCGGCCGTCAAGACGGCGTCGATTTCCTGGTCATGGAGTACGTGGAAGGCGAAACGCTTGCCGCGCGACTGGAAAAAGGGCCGCTGCCGCTGGAGCAGGTATTGAAATTCGGCATCCAGATCGCCGACGCGCTCGACAAGGCGCACCGCAACAGTGTCGTACATCGCGACGTGAAGCCCGGCAACATCATGCTGACAAAGTCAGGTGTGAAGTTGCTGGATTTTGGGCTAGCGAAAGCGGTGGTGTCCCTGTCTACGGGAAATACGTTGACAGTCGCAGCGACGCGCGTGGCGCCCGTGACCCAGGAGGGCACGATTGTAGGAACGTTCCAATACATGTCGCCCGAGCAGGTGGAAGGCAAAGAGGTGGATGGGCGGAGCGATATCTTCTCGTTCGGCGCCGTGCTGTACGAAATGGTGACCGGGCGGCGCGCCTTCCAGGGCAAGAGCAATCTCAGCGTAGCCTCGGCAGTTCTGGAGAAGGACCCGGAGCCGATCAGCACACTGCAGCCGATGACGCCCCCGGCTCTGGAGCGTGCCATCCGCCGATGTCTTGCAAAGGACGCCGAAGATCGCTGGCAGACGGCGCGCGATTTGGAATTGGAGTTGAAGTGGATCGCTGAGGCGGGGCCTCAGGCGCATGTACCGGCGCCTCTGGTTTCGCATCGCAAAGTGCCCGGGCGGCTAGCTTGGAAGGTAGCAGCTATCTTGGCACTCACGACCATCATCTTCACAATCGGATTCCTGCTGCGCGCGCCGAAGCCGCCGCGGCCTCTGCAGGCGATCCGTGTGAGCGCTGACATCGGTGTGGACGCAAGCGTAGACACCAGCCTCGGGCCTTCTGCGCTCATATCCCCCGACGGCAGTCGGCTGGCTCTTGTAGCTATCGGCGCCGATGAAAAACGGCGCATCTACGCCCGTTCGCTTGATGCGTTGCAGGCCACTGCTCTTTCAGGCACGGAGAATGCCCACGATCCCTTCTTTTCGCCCGATGGCCAGTGGATTGGCTTTTTCGCTGACGGCAAACTGAGGAAGATCTCCGTGCAAGGCGGCGTGGTGGTCACACTCTGCGACGTTACCACTGAGCGCGGAGGAAGCTGGGGCGAAGATGGAGCGATCGTGTTCGCACCAGATGTCCAAGTGGCTTTATCCAAAGTCTCCTCTACGGGAGGATCGCCCCAACCGTTGACCGCGCTCGATAAGCAGGCGGGTGAAGTCACGCAACGCTGGCCCCAGGTGCTGCCCGGTGCAAAGGCCGTGTTGTTCACGTCCGGCACCATCACGTCTGGACTAACCTTAGGAGACACAGACATCGTTGTGTATTCGATGTCCTCTGGGCAGCGAAAGACGGTGGAGCACCGTGGCTTCTATGCCCGATATATGCCAAGCGGGCACTTGGTCTATATTCACGAAGGCACGCTGTTCGCCGTGCCGTTCGATCTTAATCGGCTGGAGGTGACCGGCGAACCCACGCCGATCCTCGAAGGCGTGCTCACCGCTCCCGGCGTAGGCGGGGCGCAGTTCTCCTTTTCAGATACTGGGAGTCTCCTGTATGTCGCGGGTCACGCCGGAGGTCAGAACGTCTCCATCTCCTGGATGGACCGCGCGGGCAAATTCACGCCCCTCCGCGAGACTCCCGGCAACTACCTCAATCTGACGTTTTCTCCCGACGGGAAGCGTTTGGCTCTGGAAATTAATGACGGCAAAAGGAGGGACATTTGGGTGTACGAGTGGGAACGCGATACCCTCACGCGGCTGACCTTTGCCGGCGAGGAGAACACAAACCCTGTCTGGACGCCCGACGGTCAGAGGATCGTCTATTCCTCGCGGGAAAAAGGCGGGGTGTTTAACCTCTGGTGGATACGCGCCGATGGCGCCGGGGATGCCCAACGCCTCGCTGAAAGTAAAGGTCCGCAATATGCGACCTCCTGGCGGCCCGATGGCAAGATCCTAGCGTTCACGCATATGAACCCTGGCCCGAGTTGGGACATCATGACGCTTCCCATCGAAGGCAGCGAGAAGTCCGGCTGGAAGCCCGGGGAACCGAAGCCATTCGTGAACAGCGCTTTCATTGAAATGGAGCCCGCCTTCTCGCCGGATGGCCGCTGGCTC
>WNFC01007927.1_pt1 | contig 11693 bp, 7 predicted proteins | sample 5400541 | NCBI WGS metagenome assembly WNFC01 (sample SAMN13153342, study PRJNA577476) | soil metagenome | isolation source: 120 cm saprolite under Douglas fir tree site 2 hole 2 replicate 1 | place: USA:California | collected 2015-04-18 | reverse complement strand
CACGTCGTATCGAGACTTCACAAAACCAACATCCACAGATTACGCAGATTTACACAGATTTTTCTCTGTCGATTTTGCTGTTATCGCTTCTTAATCTGCGGAAATTTGTGAAATCTGCGGACACACGCTTGTCTGACGAATCATGAGCGCGCTCTCTGAGATACGAACTCGGTGCGTGATCGTCGGCGGCGGACCGGCTGGAATGATGGCCGGCTACCTACTCGCGCGCGCCGGCGTGGGTGTTGTGGTCTTGGAGAAACATTCCGATTTCAATCGCGACTTCCGTGGCGACACCATTCATCCGTCCACGCTCGAATTAATGCACGAGCTTGGGTTGCTCGATGAATTCCTAAAGTTGCCGCATCAGGAGTTCTCCCGATTGCGGGGAATTTTTAATGGCCACATCGCAGGCATCGCCGATTTCTCGCGTCTGCCGACGCACTGCAAATTCATCGGGTTCATGCCGCAATGGGACTTCCTGAACTTTTTCGCCGGCAAAGCCAAAGCCTTCCCTTCTTTCGCGCTCCACCTGCAGCACGAAGTTGTCGATTTAATCATCGAAGGCGACCGAGTCGTAGGCGTCCGCGCGCAGACCCCCGACGGCGTGCGCAATTTTCGGGCTGACCTTGTCATCGGCGCGGATGGGCGTCACGCGATCACGCACGAACGCGCGGGATTCGAGATTCAGGAACTCGGCGTGCCCATCGATGTCCTTTGGATGCATATTTCCAAACGCGACAGCGATCCTGAGCAGTTATTCGGATTCTTTCGCCACGGCAAACTGCTCGTCTTGATTGACCGGGAAAATTATTACCAAGCCGGTTTCGTTATTCCAAAGGGCGGCATCGAAATCGCCAAAGAGCGCGGACTCCCGGCCTTGCATGGCGAAATCGTTGCGCTCGCGCCTTTTCTGAAGGATCGCATCAGCGAACTGGACGATTGGTCGAAAATTAAATTGCTCACTGTCCAGATCAATCGCCTGAAAAAGTGGTGTCGCGAAGGTTTGCTTTGTATCGGCGACAGCGCCCACGCCATGTCCCCCGCGGGTGGCGTCGGCATCAACCTCGCGCTCCAAGACGCGGTCGCGACTGCGAATTTGCTCGCCGCGAAATTAAGAACCGGACCCGTCTCGCTCACTGACCTGGAGCAGATTCAACAACGCCGGGAATGGCCGACGCGCGTCATTCAATCGATGCAGGCATTCATTCACCGCCATGTCGTGACCGGGCGGGAATCGAAGAGCGGAGACTCGCTTCCTATTTTCGTGAGACTCTTGCAATGGTTCCCGGCAATGCGCTCGTTGCCGGCACGATTCATCGGCATCGGCCCGCGGCCGGAACACATTCATTCACCTATCAACCAAAGTTGAAAGAATAGGAAACGCTCGCCGGCACCTGCTCGAGTATCATAAGCGGCCTATGATGCGATCACTTCGTTACGCGCGCTTCAAAAGGTTGACTGCTTTAAGCAGTCGAGTCCGACTCGAAAGCCGCTGCCCCCGACTCTCTCGTCCTCGCGACCGTTCACTGGTCGCTGGCCGCTCGATCATTCGCCCGAGCATGACCGCAAAGATCGACATCTCGCAGCTTTAGCGGCAAAATCGGCTTCTAAATCTTAGAGCAGGAATGAATCCGGGAAATTTCTTCGCCGAGCTGAAGCGGCGCAACGTTTACAAAGTCGCGGTCGCGTATGCCGTGGTCTCGTGGCTGGTGGTTCAAGCGGCATCCATCATTTTGCCAACATTCGAAGCGCCGCCCTGGGTAATGAAGGCATTTGTCGTGCTGCTCGCGCTCGGTTTTATCCTCGCCGTCTTCATCTCGTGGGCATTCGAGATGACGCCGGAAGGAATGAAACGGACGGCGGATGTTTCCACCGACGAGATCCGCTCGTTTCCCTATTGGAGCAAACGCAAATTCGCCGCGTTTATAGTCGGCGTCGCGATCGTTGCGGCTGGGTTGCTCGCCTATCAATTTCTGCGCGCGCCAAGATCGACGATCAGTTCAAGCGGGGGCAATAAGTCGATCGCAGTGCTGCCGCTCTTGAACGAAAGCGGAGATCCAAAGGACGAATATTTTTCGGATGGACTTTCGGAAGAATTGATCGCCGCTCTGGCGCAAATAAGAGAGCTGAAAGTCATCGGTCGCAGCTCTTCTTTCCGCTTTAAAGAAAGAAAAGAAGAGAGCAAAACGATTGGTGAAAAACTCGGTGTCGCCACGCTGCTCGAGGGCACGGTGCGCAAACAGGGCGACCGGGTGCGAATCGTTGCTGAATTGATCAACGCCGCCGACGGGATCGAACTCTGGACGCGAACGTTCGATCGCGAACTAAAGGACATCTTCGCCGTGCAACAGGAAATCGCCGCCGCAGTGGCTTCATCATTAAAGGCTACACTGCTTGGAGCGGATCAACGGTCATCAGCAAATCCAAAAACTGCCGAAGCCCACAATGCCTATCTCCAGGGCCATTATTATTTCCAGCGCCGCAATCTCGAGGATTATCGCAAAGCGGTTGGTCACTATGACGAAGCGATCCGTCTCGATCCGGGCTACGCCCTCGCTTACGCAGAGCGTTCCGAAGCATGGACTCTGATCGGGGACCTCACGGGCGAAGGTAAGACGGCGTGGCCGAAAGCGCGCACTGATGCGGAGAAAGCGGTCGCCATCGCGCCGACCCTGGCTGAGGCACACGCGGCCCTCGGTTGGGTTCGCTTTTTTACGGAATGGCGATTTGCCGAAGGTTTGAGCGAACTGAAGCGCGCCAAAGAGCTTGCTCCTGCGAATCCGACCGCGAACGATCTGTTGGCGCGGGTGATTGTTTATCTTGGGAGACTGGACGAGGCTGAAAATCAGGGTCGACAGGCAGTGGAGTTGGATCCTCTTGCGAGCGCGCCGAAGAACAACCTGGCCCGCATTCTTTGGTACGAGGGCAAACTTGACGAAGCCGATGTGGTTGCGCGCAAGGCAGCAGAGTTGCAGCCAAATTCCGCTTCGAGCCGTCGATGGCAGGTTTTAGTTGCAATTCAACGCGGGGATAAGGAAACCGCGTTACGCGAAGCGCAATTAGAGCCCGACGAGAGCTATCGCCGTTTCGAAATTGCGGTTGCGCAATATGCGCGCGGAGATCGAACGGCCGCCGATGCCGCTTTGGCCGACCTGATCGCCCACGACCAAGGCCTGGACTATCAAGTTGCACAGGTTTACGCCGTGCGCGGTGAGAGAGAGAAAGCGTTCGAGTGGTTACAAATCGCGTTTGATAATCACGACACCGGCATGCTGGCCCTTCTGGTTGATCCGTTATTGAACAGCTTGCGCGACGATCCGCGCTACAAAATGTTGATCGCGAAGATGAATTTCCCGGCAACGCCATGAGCGAAAAGCCTTCGTTCTTCGCTGAGCTGAAGCGGCGCAACGTTTACAAGGTTGCGATTGCCTATGGCGTCGTCGCGTGGTTGCTGATCCAAATCGCCACTCAGGTTTTCCCGTTCCTGGAAATCCCAAATTGGGTTGTGCGTTTGGTAATCGTGTTGATCGCAATTGGATTTCCGATCGCGCTCGTGATCGCGTGGGCGTTTGAAACAACTCCGGAAGGAATCAAACGAACGGAAGTGGCTGACGCGATGCCGGAGACGGCGGGACAGAAGAAACACGCCTGGATCTACGTCGTCATCGCCGGTGCTGCGATTTCAGTGGCGCTGTTCTTTCTTGGCCGCTACACCGTTGGAAATAAGACAACCGCAGCTGCGCCTAACGCATTATCTGCAAAATCGATCGCGGTGCTTCCATTTGATAATTTAAGCCGCGATCTGGACAACGCGTTTTTCGCAGAAGGCGTGCAGGATGAAATTCTCACGCGCCTGGCGAAGGTGGCCGATTTGAAAGTGATCGCGCGCACGTCGACGCAGAAATTCAAGAGCGCTCCGGAAAATTTGCCGGACATCGCAAAACAACTCGGTGCGCTGAATGTTCTCGAAGGCAGTGTCCAAAAAGTGAATGATCAGGTGCGGGTCAATGTGCAGTTGATCAACGCCCTAACGAATGCGCATCTGTGGGCTGAAATTTACGATCGCAAACTGACCGACATCTTCGCGGTTGAAAGCGATATCGCTAAAACGATCGCCGACACGTTGCAGGCGAAACTTACTGGCTCGGAGAAAACCGCAATTTCAAAAGAACCGACCGCCAACACCGAAGCCTACGAGCTTTACCACAAAGGTCGATCGCTTTGGGGAAAGCGGACGGGCGACAACATTCCGAAAGCAATCGGCTTCTACGAGCAAGCGATCACGCGCGATCCAAATTATGCGCTGGCTTACGCCGGTCTTTCTGCCGCGTATATCCTGTCCCCCTTTTATGCGGGCGCCGACCGGCGCGTTGCGTCTGCGAAGGCGAAAGAGGCGGCCCTCAAAGCTCTCCGCCTTGATCCCAACCTCGCGGAAGCGCACCTCGCGCTCGGCAAAGTGTTCTTCTTTAGCGAAATTGATTTGGCCGGAGCCATGCGCGAATACAAACGAGCGATCGAGCTCAAGCCGAACGACGCAGATGCACATCATTGGTACGGTAACGACACGCTGTCCGCGCTAGGACAATTCGAGGAAGCCATTGCCGAGGGCAAGCGCTCGGTTGAGTTAGATCCGCTGTCGATAGTTATAAATGTGGACCTCGGCGTGACTTTTTACTACGCCCACCGCTACGACGATGCTGCCAGGCAATTGCGAAAGACGCTCGAGATCGATCCCACATCCTTCTACACCCACTATAATCTCGGCATTCTTCTTCAAGTAACGGGCGACCTGTCTGGCGCGATCGCCGAATACGAAAAGGCAAAGCAGTTAAACGACAACGCGTATGTGTCGACGCTTTGGGCGGTGGCTAAAGCACACGCTGGCGACAAGGATGCCGCGCTGCGAATGCTGAGCGAGCTCGACAAAATAAGTCAGCAACGCGAAGTGGTCGGTTACCTGCGCGCTCTGCTTTATCTCAGCCTGAACAACAAAGAGGAAGCACTGCGCTGGCTCGAGCAGGGCTACGAGGAACGCGACGGCTCCAACATCAGCACGATCAAGGTCGATCCGCTGCTCAATTCATTGCACGGCGATCCGCGCTTCGAAGCGCTCGCGCAAAAGGTCGTGGCGCCGAAATAGAATCGTAAAACCTCAGTTTCTAGATAAAACCAAGCCCATGCCGTCCGGGTCGGAAGTGAAATTCGAGATTGGGCACGTCTTGTTCATCGACATCGTCGGTTATTCGAAACTACTCATCAACGAGCAGAGCGAACAGATTCAAAAGCTGAAACAGATCGTGCGCGCGACGGAGCAATTCCGCCTGGCCGAAGCGGAAGGCAAACTGCTCCGTTTACCGACTGGCGATGGTGGCGCGCTCGTTTTTCGCGACAGTCCGGAAGCGCCAGTTTTGTGCGCGTTGGAAATCAGCAAGGAGCTCAAGGAACAGCCAGAGCTTCACGTCCGCATGGGAATTCACAGCGGCCCGGTAAATGAAGTTACCGACTTGAACGACCAAGCGAACATCGCGGGTGCGGGCATTAACATCGCGCAGCGAGTGATGGATTGCGGAGATGCCGGACATGTTCTTCTCTCGAGGCGCGTGGCAGACGATCTCAAGCATTACGCTCGCTGGCGGCCGTATCTGCATGAGATTGGCGAATGCAAGGTCAAACACGGCGAAATCATTTCGCTGGTCAATTTCTACACGGAGGAGCTGGGTAACCCGCAGCGGCCCCAAAACATCAGGGGCGCTGCGCCAGCCAAATCCGTCGCGGTGCTGCCGTTCGTCAACATGAGCGCAGACAAACACGACGAGTATTTGAGCGACGGGATGACCGAGGAACTAATTAATGCGCTGGCCAAGGTACCAGGGCTGCGCGTGCCGGGACGGACATCTTGTTTCGCTTTCAAGGGCAAAACCGAAGCGGATATTTTCCGGAAAGTCGGTGATCAGCTGCATGTCAATACAGTGTTGGAAGGAAGCGTTCGCAAAGCCGGGGAGAAGCTGCGTGTCACCGCTCAGCTCGTGAATGTGGCTGACGGTTATCATCTTTGGTCTCAAGATTACAATGGCGACTTCAAGGACATACTTGCGTTTCAAAGCAACGTGGCCAAGCGCGTCGTCGAGGCGCTGCAAGTGAAATTAGGGGTCGAAGCGGCTCGCGCTTTGGCGAAGAAACCAACCGAGGACCCGGAGGCTCATCGCCTCTATTTACTGGGGCGGTACGAGTTTGGCAAATACAGCGAAGCCGGCTGGACCAGCTCGATCCGTTATTACGAGCAGGCGCTGAAGCTCGATCCCAACTATGCTTTGGCCTATTGCGGCCTTGCCGACACCTACGCCTATATGGGAGGAGTCGTGATGCCGAGCAAAGAAGCGGTAGTTAAAGAGAAGGAGTTCGCGCAAAAAGCGCTGGAGCTCGACCCGGAACTGCCGGAAGCGCATCTTTCCCTTGCTTGCGCTCTTGGCGGTGCTTTCGATTGGCGGAATGCCCAGATTGAATTCGATCGCGCCATCGAACTAAATCCTAATCTGGCATGGGCGTATGAAATATATGCATGGTTCCTGGGCGGGCTTGGTCGATTAGACGAGGCGATTGCGAAAGACAAAAAAGCGATCGAACTCGATCCGCTGAATTCGTTCTTTCAATCTGCTTTGGCGTACTTCCTGTATCACGCACGTCGATATGACGATGCAATTGTCCAAATCAAAAAGACGCTGGAACTGGATCCCGCTTCGACCCTCGGCCGTCATTTGTTAGGCTGCTGCCTCCTGTGGAAAGGCGACACGCCGGGAGCAATCGCGGAATTTCAACGAAGTAAAATAGTGGTGACCGGTGCGTGGTATCAAGGACTCCTCGGCTACGCTTATGCCATTTCTGGAGACCGACCGAAAGCCGAGCAGATGTTGCGCGAACTCGAAGAGATGGCAAAACGGCAATACGTCAGTTCGACAGCGTTCGCTATGATCTATCTGGGGCTCGGCAAAAAGGAGAAAGCGTTGGATTGGCTGGACAAATCTTATCAGGATCAAGAGAGCGCCTGCTGGTATCTAACGGTTGACCCGATTTACGACAGCGTGCGGGACGAGCCGCGCTTCCAGGCGCTGGTCCAAAAAGTTTTTCACGAAACACAGTGAACACACGCGATCGGGAGCCGCGCGGGTAAGCGGTAACGCAGCTATGGCTAGCTGACATGAGTCCGGGAGCACGAATGACCAACTTACTAGGATGCAAACTTCAATGATTTCACATATTTCTTGGCGTTTGAAGCGAAGCCCCAAGACATAAGAGAATGAATCAGCGCAACTTCTTCGCCGAGCTGAAGCGGCGCAATGTTTACAAAGTTGCGGTCGCGTATGCGGTGGTGGCGTGGCTATTGATTCAGGCGGCGTCGATTTTCTTGCCGGCTTTCGACGCGCCGGCGTGGGTGATGAAGATATTTATCATCGTTATCATCTTCGGCTTTCCGGTGGCGCTGATTTTTTCCTGGGCGTTTGAGATCACGCCGGAGGGAATCAAACTCGAATCCGAGATCGAGCCGAGTAAATCGATCAAACGACGCACCGGCCGAAAGATTGTTGCCCTAACAATCGCGCTTGCTGTCGTCGCGGCCGGTCTGTTCGTGTATCAACTCGTGCGCCCGAAGTCAGATACATCGGGTTCGCCGACTGCTGCCACGATCGCGAATAAATCGATTGCCGTGTTGCCATTCGACAATCTCAGTCGCGATCCGGACAACGCTTACTTTTGTGAGGGTGTGCAGGATGAAATTCTCACGCGCCTGGCCAAGGTCGCCGACCTCAAAGTGATTTCGCGTACATCAACGCAGCATTTCAAAAGCACACCGGACAATCTTCCCCAGATCGCGAAGCAACTTGGCGTTGCGCACATCGTCGAAGGCAGCGTGCAGAAGTCTAACGACCAGGTGCGGGTGAATGTGCAGTTAATCAATGCGCAGAACGACGCGCACCTTTGGGCCGACACTTACGATCGGAAGTTAACCGACATCTTCGCGGTTGAGAGCGATATCGCGAAAACGATCGCGGAGACGTTGCAAGCAAAGCTCACCGGCTCGGAGAAAAGTTCGATCGCGAAAACACCGACGGTGAATCCAGAAGCTTATGAACTTTACCTCAGAGGAAAATTTTTCGCCGAGAAACGGACCGGCGCGGACTTGCTCAAATCGATCGAATATTACGATCAAGCGATTGCGAAGGATCCTGGTTACCCGCTCGCATACGTCGGGCTGGCTGATTCTCATCTGCTTCTTTCTGCTTACGGCGCTACTTCTCCGAAAGAGTCAGCTTCTCCCGCCAGAGCTGCTCTCAGGAAAGCGATCGAGTTGGATGATTCGCTGGCCCAGGCCCACGCATCATCGGGGTTGCTTGCCACCGTCGAACTCGACCTCGACCGCGCGATTAGCGAATTGGAACGCGCGATTCAGTTAAATCCGAACTATGCGACCGCGCATCACTGGATTGCACTTCCCCTGACGGCGGTCGGCCAGTCTGATCGCGGAATTCTGGAAGGAAAACGCGCGATCGAACTTGATCCCCTCTCCTTGATCATCAATGCCGATCTCTGCTGGGTCTATTTTAATGGCCGCCGCTTCGACGAGGCGGAAGCGCAGGCGCGCAGGACTTTGGAAATGGACCCGCGCTTTTATGTGGCGCATTACTATCTTGGCGAAGCCCTTCAATTTAAGGGAAAGCTCGCTGGCGCGATCGCTGAATTTCAAAAAGCCTACGATTCAAATAACGATCCGTTCTCGCTTGCCATGTTGGGGCAGGCGTATGCTCGCCAGGGAAAAACGGACGAGGCGCAAAAGGTACTCGCCCGCCTGAGGGAACGGGCAAAATCGCAATACATCTCGCCCTATGCTTTCGCGGTTGTTCTGACTGCGCTAGGCGACAAGGCGCACGCCATCGACGAATTAGAGCATGGCTACGACGACACTGGATTCTACATTTCTCTCATCAAAGTAGATCCACTGTTCGATGATCTACGCGGTGATCCGCGCTTCGACGCATTGGTGCAGAAGGTTGTTGGCGCAAAGAAATGAAGATCCGTCGCGAGCGTATAACTTCGCCCCTGACTTATGACTTCTGATTCCTACCTGATCCTCACATGCCGTGCCGCTCCATCGTTTGCGATGGAAGCCCTGTGCCTTGTTGGTGAGTTGTGGTTGTCGTTGTCGTTGTTGTTGTCGAACTCGCCGGCTGATTCGACGCCCATGAGTTGAGGAGCACGGCAGCGATCGCGGTAGGAAAAAACAGCGTTAGTTTTTTCATGATTTGAAAATTCATGTTCGAGACGACCCGCAAAAGCAGTCGCGATGTTTTGCTCTTCTGCCAGTTCGCAAACGTCACGGTCGCAACAGAGACGCGTCGATATCGCTGAGCGTCGTGCAACCGCAAAGCAACATCGCTTCATCAAGTTCGAGTCGCAGAATTTCCAGTACGTGAAGGGCGCCCCGCTCACCACCGACGCATAAGCCCCACAGAATCGGACGGCCGACCAACACCGCCCGCGCCCCGAGCGCGATCGCTTTAAGCACATCGCTCCCGCGCCGAATTCCGCCATCGACGTAAACTTCGCAGCGATCGCCCACTGCAGCGACAACAAATGGGAGCACTTCGCAAGTTGCGGGCGCGGTGTCGAGCTGTCGGCCGCCGTGATTGGAAACCACAATCGCTTTTGCGCCGTGGTCTGCGATGCGACGCGCATCGTCACCGCGGCAGACGCCTTTTACCACCACCGGCAATCGCGTGCAGCTGCATAACCAATCGAGATCGTCGAAGCCGAGGTCCGATTTAAAATTGTCGCGGACATACGTCGCCAGTCCCGAGCCTTCTACTTTTGGAATATTCCCCTTCCCCGCGGGCGCGAGATTCTCGACCGCCAAACCGACGGGCAAACAAAATTTGTTTCGGCTGTCCCGTTCCCGCGTGCCCAGACCCGGCGCATCCACCGTCAGCACGATCGCTTCGGCGCCGGCCGCCCCTGCTCGTTGCACCAGCGCACGCGTGATCTCGCGGTCCTTGTATATATAGAGCTGGAACCAGCGCGGACTCGCCGCCTGCGCAAGAACCGTCTCCATCGCCGTGTTCGAGAGCGAACTCAGCACGAACAATGTGCCCGCCGCCCTGGCCGCCTTCGCCGCCCCGATCTCACCTTCTGCGCAAGCGAGTCTATGGAAGGCGGTCGGCGCGATCACGATTGGCATCGAGACCGGCTGCCCCAGCACGGTCGTGCTTAACTCGCGCGGCCCAACTTCGGCGAGCACGCGGTAGTAGAGCTTTAGTTTTTCCCAGCCGGAGACGTTCTCCCGCAGCGTAATTTCATCCAGCGCGCCGCCTTCGTAATAATCGCAGACGTCTCTGGCCAATGCGCCGCGCGCAGCCTTCGCATAGTCACCGATGTTTAGAAGCGGCTGTCGATCCACGACCTCAGTTTAGCGAAGAATGATTAGCAGTTCCGCTGATTTCTGAATTTCCGTTTTCAACGTTTAGCTTCTCAGTGCGAACCACGCTGGATTCAGGCTTCGCCGCCTGATAGCAGATAGCCGCGGCCGGCTGGGACGCGGGCCGGTGTGGCAGAAATTTGATGACCATTGTCATCGCGGCCGCATTCGTGCCGCCGGAACGTGGTTGCATGAATGCAAAACCACTGACGACAGATCAACTAAAAGATCAACATGAAGAGTCTACCTACGCGCTTCTGATTCGCTCGGAAGAGAAGAGTCGCAACGTAATCGAGATGGCAATTTATCCGCTCTTGATTCTCGGTGCGGTCATCGCGATCTGGCAGTTCGCCCAGCAAACAGTCAGCATTCCAGCCGCCGGATTGGACGCAGTCGGCTGCGTCGCTTGCGTCGACGAACTTCAGACGCTGCGTCAAGTTCGACATTCGGAAATCAAAGGATAGAGAAAAGTAGCGAGTTGGCAGAAACGTGGTGATTATTGGCATTGCTGCCAACCACCTGCCGCGAGATGCTTGCTCTCATGAATGCACCAACAAACTCCATGAATGGAAGAGACTTAATCAATAGCGCAGCGAGATTCGGTTTGATCGCTGCACTTGCGCTTTTCGTGATCGGTCAGCTTGTCGCCAGTGCAGCTCCCGCCGAAGCGAATTCCCTCAAACCGCCAGCTAAAGGAGATATTCCGATTGCCTTTGTCATTTCAGAAGGCGCAGTGGTCATCGACTTTTGCGGGCCGTGGGAAGTCTTCCGAGATGTCATGGTTTCCGGCGGCGATCACCCATTCCGCCTTTACACGGTTTCGCACAAAACTGATCCGATTACTGCGGGCGGCGGGATGAAAATTGTCCCCGACTATACTTTCGTAAACGCGCCCGCGCCGAAGGTCATCGTCATCCCGGCCCAAAGTGAACCGAGCGCAGCGATGCTGAAATGGATTCGTGAATCGTCCAAGAACACCGACGTCACGATGTCGGTTTGCACCGGCGCCTTTGTTCTGGCCAAGACCGGGCTGTTGTCCGGCAAATCCGCCACCACATTTCACTCCGCATTTAATTCTTTTGCGATGGAGTTCCCGGATATCCATCTCAAGCGCGGCGCCCGGTTCGTCGAAGATGGCAATCTCGCTTCTGCGGGCGGACTTTCGTCGGGAATCGATCTTGCGCTTCGCGTGGTCGAGCGCTACTACGGCCGCGAAGTTGCGCAGAAG
>WNFC01019354.1_pt1 | contig 11694 bp, 9 predicted proteins | sample 5400541 | NCBI WGS metagenome assembly WNFC01 (sample SAMN13153342, study PRJNA577476) | soil metagenome | isolation source: 120 cm saprolite under Douglas fir tree site 2 hole 2 replicate 1 | place: USA:California | collected 2015-04-18 | reverse complement strand
CTCGCCCGACCCGCGGCTCGCGTTCCAGATCGCGCGCTTCCTCTCCCAGCGGGGGCTGCAGCAGCGCGAGACCGAGGCGGAGGGCATGCTCCCGGTCCGCGAGGACTTGCGCCAGGACTACCCCATCGCGTTCCGCCTGGACTGGATGCAACGCATGCTCGACGCCAGCTTCCGGCAGCTCGAGCGCGGGACCGCCGATACGCCGGCGGGCTGGGCCGGGGACGACTGGGACGAGAAGTACCTCAAGCTGCGGCAGGCGGTCGTGTACGGACGGGCCAAGGACGCGCCCGTGACGCTGGCGGCGATCCGCGAGGCCGTGCAGCACGCCTCGCGCGGGCTCACGGGGCGAGACGACTCTCCGGTCCCGCCCTCCGGTCGGGAGGCGGCGCACGATGCCCGGTGAGAAGCCGCCCCAGGGCTCCCGCGAGGAGACCGCGCTCCTCCGCGAGGAGGTGGCGCGGCAGAAGCGCGAATCGGAGGCGCGGGAGGTCCGCGAGGCGCGATCCGAGCAGCTCAAGAACCGCGTCTCGGTGGCGGCCATCATCCACGTCCGCAGCGACCGCAGCGACACGGCGGGATCGGCGCGCGCAACCGCCGAGTCCGCGCGGCGGCAGGGCGCCGAGCTGTGGGCCTATTACCAGATGAAGATGGCGGAGAAGGCGTCGACGGAGATCGCGCGCGACCGCATCCGGTTGGACCTCGCTGCGCGCGGCATCCAGCGCGAGGACCAGAAGGCGCGGCTCGACGTGCTCAAGCTGACCGGGTACGAGGAGCGCATCCGCGACTTCGACACCGAGACGCAGCGGGTCTTCTTCCGCGTGCAGGACCTCGAGGCGCAGGAGGACGTGCAACAGCGCGCGGCCATCGAGCCCTCGCACAGCGCCTACCGCTACGAGCTGGGCGGCAAGCTGATCACCCTGGCGCTCATCCTGCTCTCGGTGACGATCCTCTCCGGAAAGCGGTACGTGCTGGTCGCGGGCGTCGCGCTCGGAGCGATCGGGCTGCTGGTCGCGCTGGACGGGTACTTCCTGTTTTTCTGAACGCCCCGGCGCGTCCGTCGGCGACTCACAGTTCTTTTACACGGCGCCGGCGTATGCGAGGCGGGGCTGCACCTCTCGTCCTCTGTGAGATCGGGTGTGGTTTCGCCCTTGGACGATACCAGTTACGTAGAGCGGAGCCGGTTCGCCGTGGTCCGTAACTCGCTCGATCGGTGCTCGATCGGAGGGCGCGATGGGCGCACGACGTGTCACGCTGGCGCGAAACAAGCGATGCCGTGGCTTCTCGTTGATCGAGACGCTCGTCGCGATGAGCCTGGTCGGCATCGCGATGAACGGACTGGTGGTCACGTTCGTCGCGAGCGGCCAGTTCGGCGTGCTCGCCCGGCGCCAGGCCACCGCCGTCGCGGTCGCCCGGTCGATCGCGGTGACGCTCAGCCACGCGCCCTACGCGGATGCCCGGCTGGCCAACAGCAACGCGAACAACGATATCGCCTTCGCCGACCCGGACGGCCTTTTTGCCCGCGCTGCGTTCCCCACCGGCAACGACGCTCCCGACGGAAGCCTGGGCAACGTGTCGGTCGGGGATGAGAGCTTCGAGACCTACGTCAACGTCGCGCCGCAACTCGACCCTGCCAACGCAGCGGTCGAGCAGGGCCGCCAGTTCGCCGTCATCGTCCGTTACCACGTCGGCTCCAAGTACATGCGCGCGGTGGCGATCGGCTACCGCTACAACCCCGCCGTGGTGGGGGTGGGAACGCTTCCGCTATGAGGCGCGGGCGCGGTTTCACCCTCGTCGAGATGATGATCGCCGTCACCATCCTTGCCTTGGTGGTGGCCGGCATCTCCGCCGTCCTCATCAAGCAGAGCCAGGCATCGGCGAAGCAGTCGCTCGACCGCGACCTGGAGGGGAACGGCCGCCTGGCCCTGCTGGAAATCGGCCGTGCGGCGCGGCTGGCCGGCTACGGCATCACCCCGCTCGCCGCGTTCGACTTCGACCGGTACGCCTGCGCCACGCCCGGCAACGCGGCCACCTGCCCGAACGGAGGGCGCGATCGCGCCGACGGCCCCGATGAGCTCGTCGTCTCGTTCCGCGATCCGGTCTTCTACCGGAACGTCGTCGCGAAGAACGGCTCCGGCCCGTACACGGTCACCATCGACCGCGCGCTCGCCGCTCCGCTGAACGCGGGCCGGATGGTGCAGCTCCTGTGCTCCGGCGCGGAACCGGCGGCGTACCTCGCCGTCGCGAACGATGCGGCGGCGGGGTCCACGGTGCTCACCTTGCGGGGCGCGACCGATGCCGACGGGTACTACCCCACGGCGGCGCCCGCGGATGCGTGCTTCGACGCGGCGGCCCTGATGCTGGTCGAGCGCGTGCGCTACTACATCGCGAACGACGGCGACGGCGTCCCGACCCTGTTCAAGGAGCGGGGGCGCGGTGCGCCCGAGAAGCTGTTCCGCGGGATCGAGGACCTGCAGCTCAGCTACGACATCGGGCAGCCGCCGCCCGGGTCGCCGTTCGCCGCCGTCGGCGCCACTCCGGCGCCGCCGCCGGTCGGCTGCGGGACGGGGTGGACCTTCGGGGTGTGCGCGGCGGCAGGGACCCCGAGCTCCGCGGCCGCCGCGCCCGACTGGCGCAACGACCAGTACGACAGCGCCAACCGGTACACCGGGCACCCGGTCAACATCCGCAAGGTGAACATCGGCATCGTGGCGCGCTCCATCCAACCGTCTCCGGACCCGCGGCAGCGCGCTGCTCGCAGCGATGATCGTCGTCGGCGTACTCGCGCTGGTGACGGTGGCCACGCTGCAGCTCGCCGGCATCAGCAAGCAGCAGTCCGCCAAGGACGCGCGCCGCCTGAGCCAGACTTCCTGTGTGGAGGCGGCGCGCCAGCACGTGTTGGGCCGGCTGCGCGTGTTCGGCCTGGACCCGACCACCATCGCGCTGGACCAGGCGGTGACGGTGGAGACCGGCACCCGCAAGCTGCGAACGGGCCACGTGGACGGGCCGGTGGTCACGTCGGTCAAGGCAATCCCCCCGCAGCTCGTCGGCAATTCCAGCGCGAAGAACCGCGACATGAGCAACGTGATCGTGCCGGGGCCCACGCTCGGTGGTCGCAGCTACCGCGTGGTGGTCGCCTGCACCGACCCGCTGGCGGGCGACATGGAGCTGGAGTTCACCTTCAAGTACGGGCTGTGAGGAACGCCATGCGACTGCGAAACCTGCGCCTTCTGGTTTTCGTGCTCGGGCTCGCGCTGCTCGACGCGCCGCTGCGGTCCGACGCCGCCGCCTGCGCCGTCAACGAGTGCCTGACGAACAGCGCCCTCTCCCAGCGCGTCCAGCCCACCTCCGTGAACACCGACGACCGCGGCGACGTGACCTTCTTCTCCTCCCAGTCCGGTCAGCTCCCCAACGTGCTGTTCATCCTCGACAACTCCACCTCCATGTACGAGCTGCCATACGACGTCTCCGCCTTCCCGAATGCCGCCTGGACCAGCAAGGGCGCAACTCCAGCCGGCTCCGGCGCGTCCCAGGCGGGGGCGGCGGCGAGCTGCCACTCCAACACGTATTTCGAGGGACTGAAGGACCCGGGCGGCAACCCGTACAACAAGGCCACCACGTACGCGGCGCCGGACCCGGCGTTCCCGAACTACTTCGCCAGCGCCAGCAACTACAAATACATGGAGTGGACCTCCGCCGCGGCAGGGGGCGCCGCCAACGGCACCCTGGCTGCCCCGGGCGCTTCCTGCAACGGGATGAGCACGACAGCGGGCAGCGGCGGGAGCGGTGGCAGCGGCGCCACCGCCTGGAGCATGACGCAGCGCCAGCGCTGCCAGCAGTGCCTGGACGAGGCGGGCTACTACCTGAAGCCGAGCACCTCGGGCAGCCAGAACGACGTGCAGAACGGCTCCTACGTGTTCAAGGGCAACTGGCTCAACTTCAACCCGCCCAAGTTCCTCATCGCGCGCAAAGTGCTCACCGACTTCATCACCCGGCAATCGATCGCGGCCACGCCCGTGCGCATCGGCGTGGTGACCTACGACGTCAACAACGTGAGCGCGCTCGACTACCCCAGCGTCAACACCGGCCTGCGGGCGAACGACGGCGGCGCCTTCGTCTCCTCCGGAATGGTGCCGGACTGCGGGGTCATCGACTGGAACACGCCGGCGGCACAGGCGCAGCAGGGCAGTCTCGTCGCCGCCGTGCGCTCCATCTCCTTCGGCTCCTTCGCTGCTGCGATCGCGACGCCGCTGGCCGAGACCCTCTTCAACGTCGGCCAGTTCTTCTCCGGCGACAACACCTTCTACACGACGAAGTTCGGGGCCAAGTGGACCAAGGCTGCGTTCACCGCCCCCACCGGCGCCAACAAACCGCTCTGCGCCTCCTGCCAGGCGAGCGCCGTCGTGCTCATCACCGACGGCGAGCCCTTCGGCGACAACAACCTGCCGCAGGCATTCCGCGACAACACCATCACCTGCGCCGGTTGCGGCACCGACCAGTACAACGGGTCGCCGGCCCTGCTCGACGACGTGAGCAACTTCCTTGCCACCAACGACCTGAGCCCCTCGCTGACCGGCATCCAGGACGTGGTCACGTTCGTGATCGGGGTGGGGCTCCAGGTGCCGCTGCTCGACAACGCCGCCAAGTTCGGCAAGAGCAGCCGCGCCATGCGCGCCGACAGCGCGCAGCAGCTGCAGGACGACGTCACCGACGCCGTCGTGAACATCGTCGCCCGCGCGACCGCCTTCTCCTCCACCGCCATCCAGACCCTCGAGGTTGGCACCGGCTCGACCGCCTATGTTCCGCGCTTCGTGCCCGGCTCGCCCATCGAGGCCGTCTGGGACGGCCACCTCTTCCGCTTCGACCTGTTCAACGAGTTCGTCGCCGGCGTCGACAAGAACAACGACGGCAACTTGAACGGCGTGTTCCTGGTCGACAAGGACGGCGACATCATCACCGAGGACGACAAGGGCGCCTTTCACAAGCTGAAGAACAACGCCCCCGCGGTGCCCGTCTGGGACGCGGGGGCGCAGCTCAACGCGACCAGCTACGCGACCCGCAGCATCTACACGGCGGTCTGGGATGCAGCCGCGGGCGCCTGGGCGACCATCCCCTTCACGGGGAACATCGGCGATCCCAACTTCGCCGCGATCGCGAGCTACCTCGGCATCGACGGAACCAACGCGTGCGCGCAGATCCAGAGCATGATGGCGGCGCCGATACCAGCCGCGTATCTGCCCTTCGACCGCGACCACTGCGCCAAGGCGATCATCGACTACGTGCGCGGGCAGAACATCCTCAACGAGGTCCCGACCACCACTTCCGTGACCGTCAACCGGCCCCACATGCTGGGCGACATCTTCCACTCCTCGCCGGTGGTGGTGGACCCGCCCGTCGACCAGTTCATCTGCAGCCTCGGGCTGCACGCGCAGTGCGTGTCGACGCTCTACGGCTACCAGAACTCGAACGGCCAGGCGACGCCGATGCCCACCGACAGGTACACGGTGGGCTCGGGCCCCAGCGCGCGCGAGGTCGACGCGTACGAGAAGTTCTGGCAGGACAACAACATCGGCGCGCCCCGCCCGCGCATCGTGATCGTCGGCGCGAACGACGGGATGCTGCATGCCTTCGACGCGGGCAGCGCCACCTCGACTCCTGGCGTGCAGGACCCGCAGTCGCCCTTCCGGCGCATCCAGTATGGAAGCGGCGACGGGCACGAGGTGTGGGCATTCGTTCCGCCCGACCAGCTCCCGCGCCTGTGGCTGATGTTGCGCAACGGCCACCAGCTCTACATGGACGGCGACATCATGGTGCGCGACGTCTGGGTGGACGGGAAGCCGAACAACGCCAGCCCCTTCACCAACAAGCCCATGGTCAAGCAGGACGTCGAGTACCACACCGTGGCCATCGCCAGCGAGCGGCAGGGAGGGAACCACTTCGTCGCGCTGGACGTCACCGACACGGCCACGCCCAAGATGCTGTGGATGTACCCGCCTCCCTGCAGCCCGGACGAGCAGGTCTGGGGGCAGACCTGGGGACAGTTCTCGCCTCGCCCGCCTCCGATCGGACCCGTGCTTCTGGAGACCACCGACACGGCGGGCCCGCCCAACTACGGCCATCCCCACACCCAGGAGCGCTGGGCCGTCTTCCTCAACGGAGGGCACGATCCGTTCAACAACCGCGGGCGCGCGGCGGCGATCCTGGACGTGTACACGGGCGTCCCGCTCTTCAAGGCGACCTACGACCGCGCCGCCTCCGACGCGACCGCGCAGATGCGGTTCGGCTTTCCCGCGACGCCGGCGCTGGTCGACTACGGGCACGGCGACGCGTTCGCACCCGACGGCTTCTTCGATACCGCCGTTCTCGGCGACGAGGGCGGGCAGATCTGGGCGTTCCGCTTCCCCGACCCGGGGCACCTCGACAGCGCGACCGGCCTGGTGGACAACTGGACCTTCGGGCGCGCTTACGAGCCGCGCAAGACGGCCAGCGACGACACCCGCTTTCACCAGCCCATCTACGCGATCGCAGCGACCACCGTTCAGCCCGACAACGGCTGGCTGCGCGCGTACGCCGGCAGCGGCGACCGCGCGCACGTGCGCTCGACTGGTGGAGGCGACTGCCGTCCGGACGACCCGATCAGCTGCGTCAACGCCGGATGCTCGGTGAACACCTCGCTCACGCTCGACAACGGCCCCAACCACTACGTGAGCAGTTTCACCAGCGCGGCCGGCAGCAACGCGGCGAACCCTTTGATGGCCTCGCCAGCGCAGACGCAGTCGACCGCCCCGGCGGCGGCGTGTACCCTGGCCAACGCGAACGAAAACATCACGGTCTCGTCATGCCCGGCCGCCGCGATGAGCTTCACGGAGCCCCTGCCTTTCTCCTGCGGCGGGAGCCCCTACTCCTGCAGCGAAGGCGCCTTCCGCCAGCCGACCCCGAACGCGAACCGCGCCGCCGCCTCGACGGCCGTCGGAGCAAACTCGTTCGTGTCGGTGGCGGTGCTGGCCGACGCCACCGGCTCACCCTCGCGCAGCCGCCGCATGAGCCTGCCGGCGCAAGCCGGCGCCTACGACAGCAACCGGCTGTCCGCGGCCGATCTGGTCGACGTGACCGCCACCACCGCGACCACCACGGCCGTGACCGGCAACACGGCGGGCCGCAGCTCGGCGGGATGGACGGTGAGCTATTCCGCCATCGACGAGAAGACGGTGACGAGCTCGACCATCCTGGGCGGCTGCGTGATCTGGAGCTCGTTGATCCCGACCGGCGGCGCGGTGGGCTGCGCCTCCGCGGGGGCCACCATCGCGCCGTTCTACCAGGCCGACGCCTTGACCGGCGCGCCCAACTGCGCCGCGAGCTTCCTGAGCGGCTCGTCCTACGTGCGCTCGATCCAGCGCAACGTGCTCTCGCCGCCTCCCGAGCCAGCCGCGGCGGTCGCGATCGGTCCCGGCGGCAGCTCGCTGCGCTTCTCCACCCTCGAGATCCAGCCCGGCGCGCAGGAGGTGACGCAGATGACGGTGTCTACCTCCACCGAGATGCTGCAGATGCTGTATTCGATGCCGCTGACCGTCGAGCAGCACGCCTGCCGGCACGTCGACGCCACGCAGTGCCCGTAAGGCGCCGGACTGCCCAGGGCCCGTGACGGGGTAGGGCCTTCTACGCGTACATGCGACCTGCGCGCCGACGCGCCCAGGTCCGCGCGCGAGAGGAACTTTCGCGCCTTCATTCGCCGCTGCTATCGTTTTCCCATCCCTCGAGGTGGAGGCACGATGGAGCTCAACGAGATCCTGCAGGTGGCGCTGCGCGGCGGCGCCTCCGACATCCACCTCAAGGCCGGCCTGCCGCCCATGTTCCGCGTGGACGGCAACCTGGTGCCGCTCAAGGACGCCCGCCGCCTTCCGCCCGAGGAGATCTCGCGGATGGCGTTCGGCATCATGAACGACTACCAGAAGGAGAAGTTCAAGGCGCAGAACGAGCTCGACCTGGCCTATGGCGTCCCCGGCCTGGGCCGGTTCCGCGTCAACGTCTTCCAGCAGCGCGGCACCCTCGGGGCCGTACTGCGCGTCATCCCTTTCAAGATCTCCACCATCGAGCAGCTGCTCTTGCCCAAGGTGCTGGAGAAGATCGCCAGCGAGCAGCGCGGCCTGATCCTCGTCACCGGGACCACCGGCTCGGGCAAGTCGACCACGCTCGCGGCCATGGTCGACCACATCAACACCAACGAGACCTGCCACGTCATGACGATCGAGGACCCGATCGAGTTCCTCATCCGCGACAAGCGGTCGATCGTCAACCAGCGCGAGGTCGGCGTCGACACCATGAGCTTCGGCCAGGCGCTGAAGAGCGCGCTGCGCCAGGACCCGGACGTGATCCTGGTCGGCGAAATGCGCGACTCGGAGACGATCGAGACCGCGCTCACCGCCGCCGAGACCGGCCACCTGGTGCTCTCCACCCTGCATACCCTGGATGCGACCGAGACCATCTCCCGCATCATCTCGGCGTTCCCGCCCCACCAGCAGAAGCAGGTCCGCCTGCAGCTCGGCTCGGTGCTGCGCGCCGTGGTGTCGCAGCGGCTGGTGCCTCGCGCCGACGGAAAGGGCCGCGTGGCGGCGGTCGAGGTCCTGGTGGCCAACTCGCGCGTGCGCGAGATGGTGGAGGACAAGGACCGCACCAAGGAGATCCACGCCGCGATCGCGCAGAGCTACACAACGTACGGCATGCAGACCTTCGACCAGTCGCTCATGCTGCTCTACCGGCAGAACGTGATCACGTACGAGGAAGCCTTGCGGCAGTCGTCGAACCCGGACGACTTCGCGCTGCGCGCCTCGGGCATCAGCGGGACCAGCGACTCGACCTGGGACGACTTCGACAAGAAGGACGAGCAGCCGGCGCAGAACGGCAAGCTCCCGGCGCGTCCGCCTCCCCCGGCCCGCCCCGGCGCCGCCCCGGGCCGCCCCACGCCCGCCGCCGCGAAACCTGCCCCCGCCAAGCCGGCCGCGGCCGCCACCCCCGCCGCCGACGACGACTTCCAGATCGAACGCTTCTAGACTTCCAAAAAGATCAACGCGGAGACGCGGAGACGCGGAGTTTGGGGGTGCGACCGCCCCAAATCCTCCGCGTCTCAGCGTCTCCGCGTTAGTATTTGAGGCGTGACGCCGCTGGATCGGGCGCTGAGGCTGCTGGCGCGGAAGGCCTATACGGCCTTGGAGATGGACAAGGCGCTGGCGAAGGCGGGAGTGGCCGAGGCGGAGCGCGCGGAAGCGGTGGCGCGGCTGCGGGAGCTGGGATACATGGACGACCTGGAGGTGGCCCGCGCGCGGGCGCGCACCCTGCTCGGCCGGGGGGCGGCACCGCGGCTCGCCGAGCGCAGGCTAGGTGAGCAGGGCGTGGGCGCGGCGCAGGCGCGCGCCGTGGTGGGCGAGGCGGCGCAGGGAGCGTCCGAGGCGGAGCTCCTCGACCGCGCGCTGCACAGGATGCTGCGCGGCCGGGCGCCGGCTGGCGACAAGGAGCGGCGCCGCGCCTTCCGGGCGCTCGTCGCGAAGGGACACCGCCCCGCGCAGGTGGCACGCGCGCTGGGGCTCACATGGGAAGGCGATGATTCCTAGACAGTGGATAGCGGCGGTCGGCCTGGCGCTGTGCGCCGCCTGCGCGGGCGGCAAGGACAGCGTGGACCTCACCAAGCCGGTCACCGGCGCCGAGGCCGCGAATGCGGAGAAGGCCTACAACCGCGGCCTGCAGGAGCGGAAGGACAAGAACTACCTCGAGGCGGTGCGCTACCTCGAATACGTCCGCAACAACTTCCCCTACTCGCAGTTCGCGGGCCTGTCGGAGCTGGCCATCGCCGACATGAGCTTCGAGCGCGACGACTGGAGCGCGGCCGCCACGCAGTACCAGGACTTCGTCAAGAGCCACCCCTCGCACCCCAAGGCCGACTACGCGGCGTTCCGGGCCGGCCTCGCGCGCTGGGAAGACAGGCCGTCGGACCTGTGGTTCCTGCCCCCGTCCTCCGAGAAGGACCAGGCGCCGCTCCGCTCCGCGCTCGATGCGCTGCAGCGATTCGTGCTCAGCTACCCGAAGAGCGAGTACGTCCCGCGCGCCCGCGATCTGATCGCCGATACCCGTGTCCGCTCCGACTCGCTCTGGCGCGCCGGAGAGGCCTACCGCAACCTGAACGACCCCGCGAACGAGCGCAAGGTCTTGCAGCGCCTGGTGCAAGAGGCGCCCGCGGGCGAGCACGCGCGCGAGGCGCAGGCGCGGCTCAACCAGCTTCCTTCTCCCACTCCCACCGAGCCGCAACCCGCCAAACCCACCGAGCCCCCCAGGTAGGTCCGGCCTTTTGACACGCGTGGTAGCCTTTCCTCATGGACGACTCCGTCCGGGAGCTGGTCGCCCTCGGGAAGGATCATTTCCAGCGCGGCGACTGGTCGCTGGCCGCCGGGCACCTCGAGCAGGTGATCGCGCGCGGCGCGGCCTTCGCCGACGTCCACCACATGCTGGGCGTCTGCTACCACCAGATGGGCGAGTTCGACCCGGCGCAGCGCGCCTTCGAGCGCGCGCTGGAGATCAACCCCGGGTACGTCGAGGCCTCGCTGAACCTGGCCATCCTCTGCAACGACCTGGGCCAGTACGAGAAGGCGCAGAAGGTCTACTCGAACGCGCTGGAGCGCGCCCGGAACGGAGCGCGGCACGAAACCGGCGACGAGCCGCTCGACGCCTTCACCCGGGGCAAGATCGCCAACCTGCACGGGGCGGTGGGCGACTCGTACCTCGCCGCCCGCCGCCCGGCCGACGCGGCGGCCGAGTTCCGGCTCGCGCTCGAGCTGTCGCCCGGGTTCGTGGACCTGCGCATGAAGCTAGCCTCCGCCCTGCGCGAGAGCGGCGACGCCGAGGCGGCGGCCGCCGAGCTGCGGCGCGCGGTGCGCGACGCCCCCGCCTACGTCCCGGCCCGGGTGGCGCTGGGCCTCGCCTGCTCCGCCGGCGGCAAGGTGGACGAGGCGATCGAGCAATGGGAAGAGGTCCTGCGCATGGACCCGGGCCACCGCACGGCGCAGCTCTACCTGAAGCTGGGGCGGGCCCACGCGCCGGGGGCCGCCGGGAGAGCGCGATGACGGAACGCGCCTACGCGCTCCGGTTCATCAGCGGCAAGTACCAAGGCGGCGAATACCCCCTGCAGGACGCGCGCGACCTGGTGATCGGGCGCTCCAGCGACCTCGACATGGTGCTGATCGAGGACATGGTGAGCCGCAAGCACGCCAAGATCACCCTGCAGGACGGCGCGATCACCATCGCGGACCTCGGCTCCACCAACGGCACCTTCGTCAACGGCGAGAAGGTGAAGAAGGCGCAGCTCAAGGAAGGCGACCGCGTGCTCATCGGCACCAGCATCCTGAAGCTGGTCACCGTCCAGCGGAGCGCGCAGCCCATCGACGCGCGCGCGGCGCAGCAGCAGCTCGAGCGCACCGCGGCCGCTCAGGAGCTGCGCGGCCGCAGCGCGGTGCAGGGCCGGCTCGAGGAAGTCCCGCTGGTGGACCTCCTGCAGCTCCTCAGCACCTCGAAGAAGACGGGCGCCATCGTCATCCAGGGCTACCGCGGCGGCCGCGTGCACCTGCGCAACGGCCGCGTGGTGGCGGCGGTGATCGACGCGGACCCGACGCTCCCGCCGAAGAAGGCCCTGTACCGGATGGTGGGCTGGACCCA